>Ga0070741_10005262_pt1 | contig 28919 bp, 30 predicted proteins | sample Coa_R1_4_FD_66440 | JGI IMG/M metagenome (GOLD analysis project Ga0070741, IMG submission 66440) | Surface soil microbial communities from Centralia Pennsylvania, which are recovering from an underground coalmine fire - Coalmine... | ecosystem: Environmental > Terrestrial > Soil > Unclassified ... | reverse complement strand
TCGTCGATTGCTGGTGCGTCATGAGTTCTTACTCTCCACCTATCGAGCGTTTTTCTATATTGCCTGCCTGTGGATTACACTCAGGAGGTATTTTTGAAACACGCTCTAGTTATTCGTTGGAGTAAATATCAATTACCTGGCCGGCGGAATTGGCAAAGGCCTCAAAATCAAATTCAGGAATGATGAAGTCCTCCTGTTTGGTAGCAAAGCTCAGCTTTGACGCAACCACGGAGTACAGCAGTACGGAGAACTGGTTGGTGTTGTAAGCCGTTTCCAGCAATACCTGGATGGTGGGGGCGAAGCCCATGAGCTGGTTGGCGATGTTGAGCTGCGTTCCGGCTGCTGCGGCAACAAAGGTGTATGAAATTTGAACATGTGCGCCAGTATCTGCTGAGGCAAAGGTATAAACGCCAGTGCTGGTGTTCACCGAATACTGTCCCTGTACCGGGCTGGCGGCAACACGGGTGAGAGGTAGTCCGGTTGCCGTATAGCGAACGCCCCAGTCTTGCTTGAAGGTAGCAGCGTTCACCACAGTGATTTGGAATGGCGTTGCAGGAATGGCGGAAATGTCTTCATCCAGAGAAGTTTTGATCATGCCGGCGCCCATAGTCTGGCCGAAGAACAGGTCGTTGAGCATCTTGCCGTTGATGGCGGCAAATTTGGATTTGCCGGTGATCTTGCATTTCCCGCGCGCCACAGCTTCAGGAAACTGTTTTTGACCGTAAAGCTGTTTGACGTCACCGGAGATATCCAGAGAAACGTCCTGCAGCGTGCCGAACTTCATAGGAGTGGGGTTGGGAGCAGTGTTGCCGCTGACCGGGAAGCCCCACAGGGTGCCTGAACCAAACTCAAACATTTATTCTTTCTCCTTTTGGGGAGCCCGCCCTGCACTCCCAGAAAATAAAGCGACGTAAAAGGCCGCTGACTTTGTGAAATTGATTTTTTAGGGACTAAAATCCTGATCTCCGATAAGCAGTTATGGCACGACTGAAAATCGTGCCCTGACACTTGTTTATTCGGAGAAAGACACTCGCAAGACAACTAAGCTGTCGTGAGGATTTCAATCGGCACTACTGCCATGGCCATAACGCCTAACACGTTTTCAACGATCTCAATCTTGCCTTCAATGCGGCAGTGCGAAACTTTACCGCCTAGAGATTGGGCTATTCCAGGCGTGGCGCTGCGAATGGCAGCTTCAACCAAGTCCAGAAGCGAATTGAGTTCGGTTGAAGGAACTGAGTTAGGTTCGCTATCGCCCACGGTGTACAAAACAAGATCGAGAGTCAGCTTGGCATGAATAGGAAGACCGTTGATGCCGGTGCCGACAAGCTCGTCTTTCTGCACCTGGTACAAAGATGGCCGATCCGCGGGCGAGACCTGTGACTGATCTTGCCAGCGCCGGCTGACGGTCTTAAAGGGGCCAGCCGGCGCCAGCAGGACGCCCTGCAAAGTGGCAAATAAGGCGGAATAAATTTGTTCACGAGGGAAAATCATTGTGCCACCTCCGCTTGCTGAATGGCCTGTTCCAAAAGTGCAGGGAGAGCCTGCTGTAAATCGTTGATCGCGGGGTGCAGATAAGGTCGAGCAGGCAAGTAAGGCCGCTTACCATCTTTCTTTTTGAAGGGACCACGACGGCCAGCAAATCCGCCATACTCGTGGATGGCGGCATAAGAAAGATCTGATCCGATGCTGACTTTCAGACCATCACCGTCAACCGTGGTCTGAATGGATTGCAGGACGGAGTTCATGAGCTTCCCGCTCCGCGAAGTGAGCACAGTGCTGTTGGAACCACCCGAGCCGGAAAAATATTTTGGAATTGCATTGGCCAATGACTGATAAACAAGCGGCTTAAGCGCCTGGTAAACAGCAGTAACCACGCGGGGACGCAGACCAGCCAACCGTTGCTTTATCTGCTGAATGGCAGCGTCATTCATCTGAACAGAGATCACAGGGCAAGCCTCCGATACTGGTTGAAGACCGACATGGAGCGTGGTGGAATATCACTCATATCGAATGCGATTGTGACTTGGCCGCTGAGGCTATTGGATTTCTCCCCGATGCGAACGCGCTGGCGATAAGCCAAAGCAAATGCTTCGATTGCCGCCTGGCGCAGATCGAGCGGCACGCTGGAATAACCCGCGGTATAAGAAAGCTGAACATTTTGCACACCGCAGTTGAAACGATAGCCACGAAGCAGGATGCGGCGTGAATCCCAGAGGAATCCTGCTGCCGTAGGAGTGGCGGCTTGCGGGATGGGAATTCCATCAATGCTCACGCTGATGACGGCGACGATAGGGAACTGGTGGGGAAGAAGCCGGTCAGAATCATTGCCATCATATGTTTCAGTGAGCGCGCCCAACACTGAAGCCAGAATGTGCGGGCGATCAATGAATTGCAAAACTTGCAGACTGCCGTTGGAGATCAGGTTTTGCAGTGTGACATCGTCATTGTTGCCTTGATTGGGCAGCCAAGCTTTGAGATCGGCCAGGGTGCAAAGATCGTCGGGTGCAGCAGCCATGAGGCCCCCCTAGAGGAATTTGGTAAATTGGTAAATTGGTAAATTGGTAAATTGAAAAACAAAGAATCGAAAGTTTTGTGGAGGCAAGTGTTGTCGACGATCACATAAAGAAGGCAGCTTGCGGCACTGGGATGCTAGACAAAGCTGCCTTCCTTCCCTTTGCCGAGGTTGCGGCAAAAGAATGTTGACCGCCAGATGGCGAATGGATTATCCGTTGGCGACGTTGGCAATCACGCCAAGGGAAAACGGTGCGCGGCAGACCAAGACCTCATCGGCATAGACGCCATAGACGTACTGACGCGAGACAACGGGCCACTCGATCTGGTAATAATCGCGGCGGCAACGGATGAAGGTGACGTTGTCCACGCCGGAAAGCGGATACGGTATCTCCGAGCTGTTGAAAAAGATGCTGCCCGGAGCCAGGTTGGGATGGATGCGAATATCGAGGAACTGTTGAGTGAACTTGTTCCAGTATTTTGCAATGCTTGCGCCGCCGAGAAGAGCGGGTTGATCGTCGCCGGAACCGGTGCCGCCAGGCAGGGTAAAGCGGAAGAGCGGAACGCCACCGGCAGCAACGATCTTCTTATTTATGGTTGCGCGCTTCTTGCGAGTTGACCCATATTTCCGTGGGGCTGAGACGCTTGTTGTCCCAGAACCATTGGAGAGCCGTGTCGATTTCCACGATCCCGTTGGATTGATCCGCGGTGAGCGTGTTGCCATCGAGCGAGGCGAAGTATCCTGCGTTCGATTTGAGAGCCTGAGTAAGGAAGCCGTCAAAGACCAGGGTGTTGGCCGAACCATCAGTGTTTGAGTTCGCAGCGTTGGCAAGCTGTGTGCCAGCGACCGGTGCGCTGATGGTGACTTTGTTGACGGTGGTGATCTGGTTCAGAGTAGCCGTGGCAGCGCTGGTGCCGATGTACCAGGCGTATCCGGCCGCTCCTTTTACAGCAGGCACAAGTACCTATTACTGTTTGCTGGCCGGCAGAGGTTGAGACAGCTGCTGAGGCCGAACTGATGGCGTTGGCACCGGCGCCGTATTGCGTGGTGGTGCCATCAATGTTGACACGCGTTACCTGGCCATACGGCACACCACTTGCAGAAACAGTGGCGTTGGCCAGCGCACGCGCGGTGAGGGCGGTAACAAAGATCACCAAGCTTAGGCCCGAGCCAAGTGAACCGCCGTTGGCAAGGGTGGCGGTCGGCTGAGCGGGCGTGCCGAGGGGCAGGGAAGCATTGCCGTTGAGAATGATGTTCTCTTCGCCGATCATCACGGCACGAAGCAGTGACTGAACGAGCGTGGCTTTGTTATCGAACTCCTGGCCGCCGGACCAGACAGCTTCCCAGTCGATGGAGGCTTCAAGGCCGATCCCGGCATATGAAGCGACATAATCCTGCTCCGTCACGCTCATTTCCGCTGAGCGCCGCCCGGGAGCAACACCAAGCTCAAAGCCCGACGTGTTGACCCCGGTAATGGCTTTCCAGCGCGTAGCCAGATCGCCGCTGGCGCTCAACTGACGCGGCAGACGGTTGCGCAACGGCGTGATGACCGGATAAAGCTGCAACGCCGGGCCGCGAAGATCAAATGCGTTCAAGTTGCCAGCCACACCGCTGATGAGCGACTGGCTGATAGTGGTTTTGTTCAGGGCGGAGAGGTCCGCCTTGTTCAGCAGATCAAACGTCTGCTGACTCAGATCGCCAAACATATTTTCTGGTTCCTTTTCTCCGCCCTGAGATTGTGCGGTTTTGAGATGAATTCATTTACCTCAGTTGCTAAAGGCAGCTGAGTAATTGCTCTACCGCAGGCCAAAGGCCTGCTCCACCCGTGCTTGGATACTGTACTGACCGGAATGGTTTTTGAATGCGAGGCTTAGCGCAGATATACAGAGGCAGGCTGCGGTTTCCGAAGAGTACGCTTGAGAAGGTCGTGGACGCTGGCGTCACCTGAGCCAGCAGATTTGGCCAGGGATGGCCGAGAATCGTCTTCTTTGGTGACGGTTTGAGTGGGCAGGCCGGTGCGGGCCACTCGTGCTCCAGCTTCGTGCGGAGCAACGAATTTTTCCACAAATGACAGGAGATTGCTCAGCGACTGCTGGATCTCCCGGTTATTGCTCTCCATTTCGCTGCGCAACCCGGCTACTTCCTGCTCCACTTCAGCCAGCTTGGCAAGCGCCGATGCGGAATTGGCATGCGCCTTTTCCAGTTGCGCTTTATCTTTTGCTTCCAGCATGTTGTTGTGTTCTCCCGTTCTGTGTCCAAAGCGTGAATCGCCCGGATTTTTTTTCATTTCTGATGTGGCCGATCTGGTGGCAGAGTCTTGATCGCCATCGCTGTCGTTCAGCAGAGTGTTCAGGTGATCTGCTGCTTCCTGGTGGTTCTGCGACATCTGGTCCAGACAGTCTTTGATCGCAGCGAGATGGGCCTTTGTTTCTTTTGAATGGCGTGCGCCGATCTTGAGTGCACGATCTGATTTACTACGCGTAAACTTACGAACTTCACAGGTACCATCAGTTTTGACGGCGGTGAAGTGCGCGCCGGGAACGCAAGGATTGTCCACGACGCTGATCTCTACTGGATTGGCAGTGAAGCGCAGACACTCGCCATCCTTCCAAGTGTTGACATACGATCCGCCGATACTGAAACCGGTGTAAACGCCGAGCAAGCATTTTTGCCAGGCAACACTATCGACGATGCGCGCGCCGACGTTGATTTGCTTGAGCTCGTCATCAAATCCAATAGCCACGAGCTTGCCGACGGCGCTAGGGACGTGCATCTCACGCACATTTCCAAGGCTTTTGCCGTCAGTGGCTTTGGCAATCTCGTCACTCCAATTCTGGAAGTAAGGCTTGGAAGATTCGTAGTCAAAGATTTCGCCTTCTTTGTCGACGACCTCAGCGGTGGCGACGCCCCAGACCTCGTGACGGGATTCGTCGATCTTGGCGATTTGGGCGAATAGCTTCAGGTTCTTCATGAATAGGCTCCAAATGAAAAGGCGGCTAGAGCCGCTCGGGAAATTTTGTATTGCCCCTGAAAGTGGTGTGCGAGGATGGAAAATCGATATCAGGAACTTTGAATATCGCCGTCTTTGATTTGAACGCCTGATCCAGAAAGCGGAGCAAAGCCCGTTGTTGTGATCACTGCGTTCTTGAAACCAAGCGGATGCTTGCCAAGGCTTTCGCGGACTTCGTCGATGGAGAGCACGCCGGCGCGGACATAAATATCATCGACTTTCGCTTGGTCGAGGGCGTTCAAAGTGCGGTCCTGTTCCCAGACGAACTCGATATCGCTGAAGCCGAAATAACGATTAACGATGAGGTTGATGATGTCAGCCAGGTATCCCAGGATCGGCAAAAGGCCTTCGGCGGCGGCCTGCTCAACGCTGGTTTCAGCGGTGGCGCGATTCATAACCGCAACGAATTGTTGCGGCGAAAGGCCGAAGGCATAGCAGACAATGCGGGTAATCCATTCATCAAGCTCGTCTTTGAGCGTGGGGTCGCGCGTGAACTGGAGGTTGCCGCATTCAGGAACAAAGGTGATGCGGCGACGGCGAGCAGAATTACCGGCTAGAGCGCTATCAAACCACTCCTGAAATTCGCTGATCTGGTCAGCAGACCACTCTTTTGGCGCCTGAGCAAGCGCTTCAGGCACATTGCCTTCAGTGTAGTAATTCAGCAGATGGATCTGCCGACGCAGACCGATGTTGATGGTAAGGATGATCTGCTCGACCGGTGAGAAGCCAAAAAACTTGTGAGCACGGACATTGCGCGGACGGTAGAGGAGCTGGTCTGAGGTGAAATCGACTGCCGGCAGCCCTTTGAGAATTTGCTGATAAGCCACGCTGGGCGGTGCGGGCGTGCGTCCCATAGCGTCAATTTTTCGAGCGATGGTGGCACCGTCGATGACCTCAAGCGCATAGAGTTGCTTGCCGGGAGACCACAAACCACCGGCTTGATCGATGATGGGAACCAGAACCGGCGCATCGAGTACGAGCAGGTCTTCCAGGAGAGACGAACCCACTGCTGCCAGGAGTGTTCGCGATCGGGATAAGAGAAGAACTCCGTCAGTTGTGAAAGACGAGGGTCTTGCTCTTCATTGTCTTCTCCGCTGATCGGGGTGTTGCCAAGGTTGTTGGCGCGCTGTAGCTGGCCCGGTTGATTCTTGAGTCGAAAAGCCCAAGGCATGCGGCTGACCTGGTCTTTGCGCGTCTCAATGCAGAGACGAACAAGATCGAAAGAATCAGCCAAAGCGCGCATCTGAGCGAATGAAATCGGCTCCAGGTTCCGAGGCTGGATGTTGATGTTGTAGCCAACCGGGTAATCGAGCGTTCGGGGCGGAGTACCCACGGGAGCGCTCGGCGGCATTGGGAGGTCGGGGCCAAACCAGACGTCGAGGGTGCTACGGAGTTTGCGTCCGACACGAGCCACAAAGCCAGGTTCGAGGACAGTTGCTTTTCCGCCATTGAGAGTTTCATTCATATGTCGCTTCGCTCCAAACCGCTGTGGCAGCGTTTATGTTGTGGTGTGTATTCAGCCTTGTTGCACGCGGCTCAGCGCGGCCGGCCTCGCCGCGTATGTCCTGGAATACCATCATGTCGCTCGCTCCAAACCGCTGTTGCGGCGTTGACCTTGCTGAGTAAATTGTGCGCTGCAACACGCAGCTCGGCGCGTGGTCGGCCTCCCACCCCATCACGCGAAAAACGCGCGTGCTGGGGACCCCGGCCTCGCTGCCATCTATGCAAGCCCAACTTTCACGCCCATGATGGCGGAGGTTTCAATGATGAATTCAATGAGAGCATTCCTGCGATAAGCCGCTTTCATCTGCTCATCCTGAATGCGCAAGCTTTCATGCCAGCAGCAAGCGCCGGAGTCGTCAACGATGTATTCCCCTATCCAGTTCATAATGTCGCTTTGCTCCAAACCGCTGTGGCAGTGTTTATGGTGTTGTGTGTATTCAGCCTTGTTGCAGGCGGCTCAGCGCGTGGTCGGCTTCGCCGCTTATGCCCTGGATCCCATAATGTCGCTCGCTCCACACGGCTAAAATGCCTCGTGCTTGCGATCGTGATTTCCACTCCCGAAACGCGCGGCTCGGCGCTAGCCGGCCTCGCCGCCTCATTTTTGTTGCTACGCCCCCACCTTTTTTGAAAGCTAATTTAGTAGCCGATGATCACGCGATCCGTGCAGGTGCCTGCGGTAGCGACGTCGTTCTTCTCAAAGAAAGAGACAGCCAACTGAGGAAGGCGACCCGGCGCGGCCAAGGTCCCGCTGGTGACGGTAGGAGCAAGCTCACTGGCGATGAAAGCCTGCTGCGATCCTGCTGCCATCGCGGTGGCGATGGTGTAATTGTTGTAAAGCGTGAAGTTCGGGCTGGTCTGGCCTTGATCGTCAGCGATGTAAACGCTCATGACCAGATCAAAATTCTGGGTGCAGTTAGCGAAGACGGTCATCTTGGTGGCGTTGCCGACGCGGATGATAGCCGTATTGGGCGTAGCTCCGCCGACAGAGGCGGGCAAAGCAACGCCGCTGTGTGCCAAGTCGGTAGGCGAGTACACCAGATGCTGCATAGGCCGGGGCAGGACCGGCTTGCCGTTTTTATCCAGCTCAGGCATCTGGCTGGAGGTTTGAGCAAACAGCACTAGAGTAGCGGCCAGCAGTGAAGCTGCCGCGCCCAACCATAAACTCTTCTTCACGAGTTACCTCCTAAAAATGATTTGTGTCCATCCATAAACAGCGCAGGTTCTGTAAAAGCATCAAGAATGAGGTCGCATTCCTGGCAGAAAGAGTGTTGGCCGATTGTGCCCAGGCGACGCTCGTCAGAAGTGAGCGGCGCGTTACACTCTTCACAACGTGGCGGGCCGACGCGGCCATTGTGGTCGTGAGCCATAGATACACCTCTTTGCGAATTGCGCCGGCTTAGCAGCGCAAAAGAAAAGGCACTGCCTATGGTGGCGAGTGCCGGGGAATTCAGCAGAATTTTTAAGAATCAGGCCATCCGGCGTGCGTGAGGAGAAACACTAATCCCCCAGTTCCGTTTAGGCATTGTGTGCGCTGACACCGCGAATGCCGCCGGCGCAGGCGCTCACCAGTATTTCCCGCTCGGCCAATGTGGTTACGGCGACCCTGGGCGCGCCCTGCAATCAATACAATGGCGTAGCGCCGTTTACGGTTTCCGGCGTGACCTACGGCGGAGCGACGGCCTTTAACGGAAACTTTACGCTCGCCACGGTCGCGCACGGCGCCAGCAGTTGTACGTTGACCTGGGCCCAGACTGGAGAGAATGGGACCGGCAGCGCGGGACTGATTGTTCGCCGCGGCAACCTGGCGTTGCTCTCGCGATCCGGCTTGAATCATTCCTTTACGGCCAACGTGGTGAACGGCAACAGCGCCGGCCAGCAAGGTTGCGAGATGGCCTGGGGCAATACCGGCGATAACGGACCACTCGATGAGAACGTAAATTTCGACGATGTATGCAACAACTCCGGCGGGGATGCATTCACCGTAGCGGCCGCGACATCAGGGCAAGTTACTCAGATCCTGCACAAGAGCAAGATTGTCGGCACCACCGGGAATGATTACGTAATCAGTTCATTTGCGCTTGGGTTAAGACTCCTTTCCAATGGATATATTTCTTCTGGCAATGCATTTGCAGGACTCAGCTTCAATCAAACAAATGACATAAATTTACGTGCTGGTACTGGCAGTTTCGTAAAGCTGATTTCGACTGCAGGGATCGGAATTGCAACAGCAGATTTCACTCCAGCAGCAATGGTGCATGTCAAAACAGGAGGCAACGCGAATGATCTGACTCTTGAAGCGACAGGAGCCTCAAATGAGGAAGTAAATATTAAAAACACTATCCAGAGCTGGGGTTTTGCACTACCCCGCCACCGACTGCGAATAGAACAATAAAAGGTTAGAGACTCATGAAAGCTATAACGCCACTGCAACTTCGTACACTTCCTTTTGAAGAAGCGGCCAAGTACTGGCTGGAAATAAAGAAGCTCTATAGCAAGAAGCCACGCACGATTGAAATGTATGAATGGTACATTCGCAACCTGGAAAAAGTCTTTGCCGGAGTGTTGCTTGCACAGATACATATCGGACATTTTATGGAGTAGCAGCGGCAAAGGCGCCTTACCGCGGGAACGTCATGCATTAATCACGAACTGAACACGCTGGCGCAGATACTTAAGGCAGCGGACCTTTGGGATTTAATAGAAAAACACTATAAGCTGCTGCCTGCGCCGAACTGGACGCCGCCGAAAGTGCTGACCGCGGAAGAAGAAGAAAAATTCTTTCGCGTAGCCGCCGGCAATCCGGATTGGAGCGTGGCTTATTGGGCGATATCGTTGACGAACAACACCTCAGCCATGGGGGTTTAGCTGCGATATCTGCAGCTAAAACATGTTTTTCTGGACCAGGAGCCGCCTACGATTCATATTCCTGATAGCAAGGTCAAAAATGAATTCAGAGCGCGGGTGGTTCCGCTGAACGCAGTCGCTGCAAAACAAGTAAGAAGGATTGTGGAAAGAGCACAGAAGCTGGGAGCATGGCATCCGGACCACTATATTTTTCCGTTTCGAGTTAAGAAGGGAAGCTATGACGTAACTAAACCAGCATCTCCTTTCTTCTTAAGGTCAGCTTTTAGATCGATGCGCAAGGTGACAGGATTAGAGTGGCTGCAGCCCAGGAACTTTCGCAATCAAGTAATTACTAAGCTATTTGAATCTGGGGCTCCTGACGAAACTATCATGTCAATAGCTGGACATCAGTCCATTAGGATGTCACGATACTATTCGCGAATTAGAATTACAGCTAAAGCAGAAGCGCTTAATGCTATTTGTCCGGGCGGAAATCATACTAATCTTAAGAGTTGACAAAAGACTTAAGTAATATATATTTAAAAATTGATATGCTTTTGATGGTCTTGAGAATTGTGGCCAACTGCTGAAAATTGTGACACTCTGCCTTCTAAGCAGAGGGCTTTATGTAGATTCTTTTCATTATATGTGGCTTAAGAGGCACTTGGGAGGGTCCGCGGCGTCGCTTGGGCAGCTTGGCAGCCTTGAGTCAGCGTTGATGGAGCGGATGTGGCGTCGCGGTGAGATCAGTGTGCGTGAGTTGCATGCCGAATTTGCGCCTCACTTGGCCTACACCACCGTGATGACCACAATGGACCGGTTGTATAAAAAAGGTCTACTGAAGAGACGCAAGGTCGGCAAAGCTTACATTTATGTTCCTGCCTTAACCGAGCAAGGATATCAGGAGCAACTCACGCAGCATCTGTTAGGAATGGTATTGAATGAAGACAGGAACAGCGAAGCTGTGCTGTCACATTTTGTTGATGCAGTGAGTGAGACCGACGAGCAGATGCTGGAGCGACTGGATCAGTTGGTTAAAGCTAAACGGCGAGCCCTGCGCCGGCGGGAGTGAGACATGTTTTATGCTCTTGCGATAGCCCTGTGCCTGGCAGTATTATTTTTGGCTCTTGCCTGCATCTCACTTCTTTTTTTTCCAGCTATGCTTTTTGTACGGCGGATGGCACAAACATCATCTCCCGAAAACAGCGCAATCTCGCTATTTATTGCGAGAGTTTTGCCGCCGGTGCTTGCTGCGATAATCGCGTTGGGACTTGCTCTTCCAGCGTTTCTTGAATTTGAACCCCACTCCACACATGAAGGCATAGGCTTGCGGCTGGATGCTCTGGCTCTTACAGGGGCATTGTTAGTTGTTGTCATAATAACGCGCAGTTGGCGCATGTTACTGGCGACACTTTATGCACAACGATCTTGGCGCAAGAATTCGGAAAGAATTTATCTTGAGGGCATCAATCTTCCTATCTACTGTGTAAAGAACAATTCGTCATTGCTGGCTGTAACGGGTATTTTTCGCGCTCGGATTTTTTTATCGCGCGATATCGTTGAAATCCTGTCTCCTGAAGAGCTAAGGGCTGCACTGGAGCATGAGATCGCGCACGTCTCTTCATTCGATAATCTAAAACAAATGTTGTTGAGGATAACGCGGCCACCGCGGTGGTTGAAGGCTTTCCACCAAGCCGACGCAGAATGGAGCGGCATGGCTGAGATCGCAGCAGACCAAGCTGCTTTGACTAGAGGCGCCTCAGTCCTGGACCTGTCATCGGCTTTAATCAAAGTTGGTCGCCTGAACCGGATTTCTGCAGCCACCAATGCAGTTGCGTCACACCTGGTACCGCAAACGTGCAATTCTTCACTGGAACAACGGGTCATGCGGCTAAGCGCACTTCTGCAAAGTAGCGGACAAACGACTATCCATTCTCAGGTTCGGCCTGGAAAGTTGATGCTTACAATACTTCTTGGCTCAGCGGCTTATATCGCCTGTATCCATGCCCTTTTGCCTGCGGTGCATGAAGCGTTGGAATTTCTTGTACGCTAGTCGCAGGCTGCTGGCACGATAAGCCTAGAGATGTTTTCACCCGGGCAACTTCTGCAATATACTTTTCTAAGCTGTGCCTAAACCACACATTATTATTTCTTTCTGCGCTTTAGCGCTCATAGTTCTGGGGCGACCGGTAGCATTTTCACAACCGGCCACCCAGGAGCAGTTGAAGACGCAGATTCAGCGCGCAAAGACTTTGCGCAAGACCCCTGAGGCCGGCTCCGCTGAAGAGGCACAGAAAATTTATGAATCGGTATTGCCGCAACTGCGGGGCCAGGCCGCAAGCCCAGAACTGGTAGAAACCCTGAACAATCTGAGCGACATGGCCACAATGGCGGGCGAATATGACCGCGCTGTCTCACTGTCTCGTGAGAGCGCAAGCGCATGCCAGCAAATGCATGACAAGCACTGTGAAGCCCTGGCCAGAGACGATGCGGGAATGGCATATTCCAATGCCGGTGATTATGCGGAGGCAGTTGGAGAATTGGGTCTCGCTCTGAAGTTAAACAGTGATACGGGCGATGCGGAAACGGCCGTGTTGATCCTGAATAATCTGGGCATCGTGTACTACTATCAGGCCAAATACTCTGAATCGTTGCGAACTTATGAATCCGCTTTGCAGTATGTGGAAAAAGCGCCGCCAGAATTGTGGACATCCACTTGGCGGCAACTCACTCTGCTTAATCTGGCTACGTTGTATCAGCGACTGGGAAACGATCAGCGCGCCATTGGAATTTACAACGTAGTTTTGGGTGATCCCAAAGGGCTTACGCGGCGCCAGATCGCTCAAATGTATGCCAAGCGGGGGCTTTCGCCGCGTGATCTGGCTCACATGTTTGCCAATCTCGGTGTGCTTTATCGTCATCTGGGCGATTCCAACAATGCTCTAATAAGTTACGGTCTTGCGAACGAATACTATGAGCAGGAAAAGGACATTGATGGCGAGTTGGGAATGCTCAAAAATACCGGTATTCTCCAGGCGCTTGATCTCGGCCAACTGAAGGCCGCACTCAAGACATTCGACCAAGTTTACTCTCTAGCAAGTAAGACCAAGAACCAACGCGAAGCCATGCAGGCTTTGTTGTACCGCGGAGAAACTCTTTTTCGCCTTAACCGGCTTGCAGACGCTGAAAAAGAATTTAAGGCCGCGCTGGCCTCAGCCGATCAATTGGGCACTGTGGAAGAGCAATGGAAAGCGATTTACGGCCTCGGCAAAATCGCCCTTGATAATAAGCAACCCGCTATTGCGGAAGAGAAGTTTCGTGAGTCAATCAAGCGGATTGAAAGCGTACGTTCCAAGCTGCAACTTTCGCGCTTAAAGCCTGATTTCTTTGCTGACAAGCGTGAGGTCTATGATGCCTTGATTAAACTCCTGCTGGAGCGCAATGATGCCGCTAGCGCATTTGAATTTATGGAGCGCAGCCGAGCCCGTGCCTTTCAGGACCGTTTTTACGGCAACAAACTTTCTCCTGACGCGCTCACGCTACATTCCATCCAGGCGCGTCTTAGTCCGCAGACCGCGCTGGTTGAATTTTGGGTCGGCGCCGATGCGTTGGCTGCGGTGTGGGTAACGCACGATTCTGCAGGAATTACGCAAAGCCATTTTTCTGATGCCGACATGATGCGCCTTGAGAATTTTGTTTCCGCGCTGCCGGATAATCTTGGCCATAACTGGCAAAAAGATTTTCAAAAGATTAGCGCCATGTTGCCCAGCGGCATTGTTCCTTTCTCGCAAGAGCGTTATTCGCACGTCTTGATTGTGCCGGACAGCTTTCTCAGCCTGGTCCCATTTGAACTGGTAAGCACGCCTGCAGGCAAACCGCTGCTTGAAAAGCGTGACGTCACTTATCTGCCCAGCGCGATCCTGCTTTTGCGTGGCGCGCAAGCCAACGCTTCTTCCATTCGATATCCATGGCAACCGCAGTTGGTCGGCTTTGGTGATCCGTCGATCGTCGGAAGCGGCGAAAGCTCACTCACAACAACGCGCGAAATCGGCGGCAGCGCTCTTCCTGGTTCAGGAGAAGAGCTTCGCATGATCGCCAAAATGAGCGCCGGAAAAACGCGCTTGTTTCTTGGGCCCCAAGACCGCAAGGACAGCTTTTTTCAATCCGCACATTCTGGCGAAGCGCTGTTGCACGTGAGTACGCACGCGGTTGCAGATATGGATGATCCTGAGCGGTCGCGCCTGCTCTTTTCGCCTGACGAAAACGGCCAGCCGAATAATTATTTATTTCTCAAAGAGCTGTACGACCTCGATCTTCGCGGCACGAGTTTGGCCACACTTTCCGCCTGTGACACCGAGCGCGGGCGCCTCATCCCCGGCGAAGGCGTTCAGGCGTTCAGCCGCGCACTGCTTGCTGCCGGCTCGCGCTCCACACTTACAACTTTATGGCGAGTTCCAGACCAGCCAACCTCGCAGTTCATGCAGCAGTTTTATTACTTCCTGCTGAAGAAGCATAAATCCAAGGCTGAAGCGTTGCGTCTGGCCAAGCTGGAATTTCTGCACTCAGGAACTGAATTAAGCCATCCTCGTTATTGGGCTGCGTTCGTCCTGAACGGAGATGGCTCAGAGCCCGTTCCCAGATTCATTCCCTGGCAGCTTCTTGTCATGCCAATTCCGATTCTCGCGCTTGCTGTGTTTCTCTTTTTCAGGTTGCGGCGCAAAAAACTGCGGCGCGAAAAACAAATAGCTGCTACCCAGCCCATTACGTCGTTTTAAATACAAACAGCCTGCTCGCGAACGCAGGGCTGCCTGTGGAATCTACTCACGCTTTCTATTTGATCTTGAAACTTCCACCGCTTGACTCTGCAATCGTTTTGCCTGACGCATTCAGCGCAGTCACTTTCCATTTAATCGGCATGCGAGCCTGCATGGCTGCCTTCATCTCCGGCGTTGTTTCTATCTGCGGTTGAGATGAGGTTGCGCTTGCCAGCGGTTTATCCAACGCGTCTGTCAGCTCAAGTTTATAGCTTGCTGCTCCCGGCACAGCTTCCCAGCGAAATTCGCTTGGGGGCTGAGCCAGATCGCTGGTTGTTGGGCTCACCAGTTTCACTTCACCTGACCGCAAAACACCAATGTTGCTTGGCCCACCCAGCCTGGGCTGTCCTGGTTCCGGATGATGCAGAGAAATCGCCAACACAAGCACTGCAGCCATCGCCGCCGCTCCAGCCATGTACGGTATTCGAAACAAATTCCGCCAGAATGAAACACGGGTCGCCGGCGTCGGCTTGGCCGATCCGCCTAGCTGCTGGCGCTGCAACTTTGCGGTAATCCATGCCACTGCTGCACCTTCATCGGCAGAAGGTGTTGCCGCCTCAAAATCTTTCAGCATTGAAAGTTCAGTCTGGCAGTGTGCACAGCTTGAAAGATGCGCTGCGGCTTTTGTATCCGCCGGAGCATCTTCCGTAAAGCGCTCCAAAACTTCCAGCGGGAGACAATCTTTAGTGGCAGCTGCTGCTTCCTGCCAGGTTTTCAAGTTGTTGGTGTCGGCCATGGTATTTTCCTCAATTCCCCTATGCTCTTGCTTTCCAACGTCTAACAGCCCGGTCAAGTTTTCTTTTAGCGCTGACCAGGTAAGCCTTTGCGCCGCTGGCATTTTCCAGTTTCAGCATTCGCGTGATCGCATCCAGAGGAAGCTCTTCTCCAAAATGCAGCGTAAAAACCGCTTTTTCTTTTTCATCGAGCGTTTCATTAATTAGTTGGCGCGCAATTTCCGCCTGTTGCTTCCGCTCCACCGTCGCCAGCGGGCTGTCCGATCCCATATCCGGCAGCGTCTCCATGACCATTTCGTCGGAGTCCATTTCCGGAGCACTCGATTTTGAACGAAGGGCGTTGAGGCAGTGGTTCCGGGTAATGGAGTAGAGCCAGGTGGAAAACTTTGACTGTCCTTTGAAATATGCAAGGTTCTGGTAAGCCTTAACGCAGATCTCCTGCGCCAGATCGGCTGCAGACTCGCGGTCTCCCGTCACGGAGAAGCACCAGCGCGCCACCTTTACATGGTGACGGCGGAAAAGCTCGTTCAGGTACTGCTCCGCTGCGCCTTTATCAGCCTCGGCCCGTGCCTGGGCGATAAGCGCTTCATCTGAAAGCTCTTCCCAATGCATTTCCGGGATTATAGCAACTGCCTGCTCCCGGCCAGCATCCTGGGAAGCCGTCTTGCTACGTGCCGGCCACTCTGCTACCTCAGCCATGCGGCACTGATTTGAGTGATCATGACTTGCGCGATCCTGATTTGCCGTGCGACCCTGTTCTGCCGCGCGCTTCCGTTCTGTTGCGCCAACCTGGGCGATAGATGTTTCTCTGCACGCTTCCTGCACCGCGTACATTGAAGGCACCGTACTGGGTTGTGCTGCCACTCTCAATATTCCTTTCCTTTACATAGGCTGAGACACGCTCCACCCGCCAGACGGAACATCTTTCTTGTTTTCCAGCATTTCCGCCCGCTTAACCCTGTTTCAGCGGTTCCATATCGGACCTTCCGATGTCCCGGTTAACCCTCTCTCGCTTCGGCTTTTTTTTAGCCATTCAAAACTCGTAAGAAATCATGGCGCAGTCGCCATCGCCTGCGGGATACTTTCCGCTACCCCGCTCCTATCAATAATTGAAAACAAAAGACTTAGCTGGGTCGAGCCCCCCGGCGGTCTCCCTTTACTCTGAAACCGCCACCGGCGCCATGCTTATGTGGCAAGCCGGGACTTCTGCCAAGCCGGGGCCCCTATGGTGCACCTTTCGTCTGACGGGGAGTCGGTTCTAGGATTGGCTTGCATTGGCACAACAGCTCTCGACTGTGCTGTCGTGACATTGCCTTTAGGGGTTCGGTGAGATCGCTTGCCCCCGATTTCTGGAGATGTCGAGGCACTTCCGGAAAGCCGGGATTGGCTTGCATGGTTAGAGCCTTCACTGTGCTGGTTCGGCTGCACCCCGTTAAGCCTTGTAATCAATTGCCACGATGGTCAAATCATCATGCGCTTCTTTTCCGCCGCGATTGCACCACGTTTCTATACGCTTGGTCAGAGCTTCGCAAAAGCTGCTTGCCGGCAGATTGGCGTTCCCCGCTAAAAAGCTCTGCAGACGCTCTATTCCAAATTCTTCTTCGGCTTCATTGGGCGCTTCAATCACTCCGTCTGTGTACATCAGGCAGCGGTCGCCCGGCCCGAACCCGGCCTTGACGTTCGCATACTCGCATTCTGGAAATGCGCCCAGAAAAAGCCCGTTCTCCTCAATGCTTTCAACTCTTCTCTCTTGCGCCCGCCATACTAGTAAGGGCGGATGCCCTGCCCCAGCGTAAGTCAACTCTCGCTTGGCCGCATTCAAAAACAAGTAGCCTGCGGTAACAAATTGCCCTTCCATGTTGCCGAACAGCACAGAGTTCAGCCCGCTCAATACCTCTGCTGGGCTTTCAGCCCGATCGGCTTGCGAGCGAATCGCAATCTTGACCATGGAAGCGGAAAGCGCTGCCGGCACGCCATGTCCGGAGACATCGGCCACAAGCGCTCCCAGACCACGATCATCGCGGATCAGAAAATCATAAAAATCTCCGGCCACTGAAGATGCAGGCACATACTTTGCGGCAATCTCCAGTCCCGGCACGTGAACATTGCCCTCAGGCAGCAGCCCTGACTGAATACGCTGCGCAATCTCCAGTTCTTTGTTGATTGAGAGGAGCCGTTCTTCATTGTGGAACATCTGGCTTGCCGCAACATAGCCCAGGCAGCACAGAAAAATCACAAACCCGATGTACTCAATGTTGGCGTTCCCGCGGACCATCCCCAGATCCACAGAGTTGGTGTAAAGCGCAAACAGAGCAAATACCACCGTACCTGTCCGCACACTCCACAGCGCGCGGTCCGCTTTTCTGCGCGGGACAAAAAGCATAAAAAGTAGCAGCGGCATCAACAGCAGGACGATTGTGCTGTTTACCTTGTCAGCCAGGTCTCTTTTTATATCCAGCAAGCGCCCGGCCAGCACCAGCATCTCCGCCACTAGTCCCACAATCACGATCCAGTGCGCAACTGTTCGCCATTGGGGCGAGACCGTCTCGATAAAAAATAAAATGAAAGGAAAAATAATCAGGCTGGTAATCACCCAATCCGTACGCTGCCAGAGCAGGGTGTGTTCCGGCGTCAAGTATCCGATTGTGGCCGAATTTGCAATCAGGCGTACGCCATACATGAAGGACGCAATACCGAAATAGAAGAGCGCCAATTCGCGGCGCTTGGAGCGAAGCAGCCACAATAGGCACGCCGCCGCTCCTGATACCGCTACCACCACGCCCAGGAACAACCGAAGCATATCTGCTTCCAACAACTTCACCGGCACAGAGTCATTCATTGCTCGAAATCATACCAACTAAATCACTGCGTCATCGGCAATCCGGCATTTGAATGCTCTGCCCTGAAGAATTGAACCTCGTTGAGCCGTCTAACGTCGGCGCTTGCGCAATTATGGTCGGCAGGGCTTCTTCCATATCCTGTGCGGCCGCGCATACATCTCAACTTTGTTGTAACGTATCAGTGGACGGAGAACTTACGGATGACTCAAAATGATTTGCCCGAGCCATGGTTGCGTGGCACTCTCGCTGACGTTCCGGCGTTACAACGCGCGGTGCTGCATGCACTGGAATTGGCCAAAGAAGACCTCGATAAGTGGTGTTACGGCCTGAGCGATGAGGAACTGAACGAGCGCCCAGGCGGCATTGCTCCAGTGGCATTTCATCTGCGCCACATCGCGCGCAGCATTGACCGGCTTTTGACCTATGCGGAAGGACGGCAGCTTTCAGCGGAGCAAATCGGCGAGATGAAGCAGGAAATGGATCCCGGCGCAACGCGCAACGAACTCACTGCGGAACTTGTGGTTGCCTTTGCCAAGAGCGGCAAAAGAATTCGCAGCTTCTCTCTCCAGCAAATGGAGGAAGAACGCAAGGTTGGCAAAAAGCAACTGCCCACATCGGTTGGCGGGCTTCTGGTCCATATTGCCGATCACACATTGCGGCACGTCGGGCAAGCCATTACTACAGCAAAAATCGTGGTGGCGCAGCGTTAGGCAGAGCCGAATCGCACTCCATCTCTGATGTGTATGCGTTGCTGCCGGTGAGGCATTTCAGTCCCTTCTCTCGACTTGGCTTAATGGAAAGGAAATTTATGGCCCATCAGAATGATCCGGCAACTTGCATTTCTTCTGTTCGGCGGATTTTGGCTGCTGCGCAATTTGCCGCTGCCAAACATTCTCAGCAAAAGCGCAAAGGCGCCGGTAGCGAACCTTACATCAACCATCTGATCGAAGTTGCAGAACTCGTTGCTTCCAGCAGTGATGCTTTGGATACCGAGCTGATCATGGCCGGGTTCCTGCATGACACGGTAGAAGACACAGGTGCAACGCTCACAGAGCTTACAGACCTCTTTGGCAGTGACGTTGCAACCTTGGTAACTGAAGTCACAGATGACAAATCTCTTCCTGACAAGACTCGGAAACGCCTGCAGGTGGAATCCGCTCCTTATAAATCGAAGCGTGCGCAAACGCTCAAGCTGGCTGACAAAATTTCCAATCTTCGCGCCATCGTTATCAGTCCGCCAGTGGGATGGAGCCTGGAGCGCAAGCGCCAATACTTTGAATGGGCCAAAGCGGTTGTTGACGGGTTCACCGCTCCTAATCCAACGCTTAAGTCAGAATTTGATAAGACCTACAACATGATTTCGCAACTCAAAGAAAGTTAGCCATCCCCGGCACTCTGTCCCGCATCTGTCAAAAAATTTCTCGATTAGCAGAAATCCAGCTCTGGATTGCGCATGGCTCGCATCGAAATTAGGAGTTATGCGGAAGTGCGCAAATATCCTGGTGCTGCTGTTCGGACTCGTTAGCGTTATCGGCGCTGGCCACCTCATGGCCCAGGATGAATCCGCTCCAGGAACCACGAAATTCATCTCCGCAAGCGATGCGCCAAGTGGTGCCATCTCGTCTTCCCGTTCGCTTAGCCCCAAAGAAATGATGTTGCGCATGGGTGAACAAATCCACACCACTGATCTCGATTGTTCGCATTTCGTCCAGTGGCTCTTTGAACGGGCAGGTCTCTATTACGGCTATGCACCTTCACGCGTCCTCTATGCCGGAATGATCGGGTTTGAGCGCGTTTTCCATCCTAAGCCGGGAGATTTGATTGTCTGGCCTGGGCATGTGGGGATTGTGGTGGATCCGGACGATGAGACTTTTCTCAGCGCATTGCGTTCCGGAGTAAAGACTTCGTCATACACATCGCACTACTGGAAGCGTCGCGGGAAAGCGCGTTTTTATCGCTACCTGGGGTGGCAATCGGCCTCTGCAGCAGGCCAACACTAAATCATCATTAGCTGCGAATTTTACTCCAGCAGCTCTTCCCTGTACTCCCAAATAATCCTAAATAATTTACCGTGCAGTCACCGCTGCTTCTGATGTTGTCTGCTGCTGGCGATACCACTCCACGGTTCGTCGCAAACCTTCTTCAAAGCTCACATCAGCGGAATATCCCAGATGCTTTTGCGCCAGGCTTATGTCCGCCAGTGAATGCTTCACGTCGCCGGTGCGCGCCTCTGCATATTTGGCAGGGCCGTTGAAACCAATGATCTCTTGCAGCATTGCAAATGTCTGGTTCAATGAAAAGCGTACCCCCGTTGCGATATTGAAAACGCGTCCGGAAACTTCTTCCGCTGGCGCAACGCACGCTTTCAGGTTGGCTTGTACCGCATTCGCCACAAAGGTAAAGTCGCGGCTCTGCTCGCCGTCGCCAAAGATCGTGGGCGATTCATTCTGTTGCATCTGCGTAATGAACTTGGCCAGCACGGCTGAGTATTGCGAATTTGCATCCTGTCGCGGACCAAAAATGTTGAAGTAGCGCAAGCAGACAGTCTCAAGACCATAAACAGAAGCAAATGCTTCCATGTAGTGTTCGCCTGTCAGCTTCTGCACTGCATAAGGAGAAATCGGGTGCGGCACCATTCCTTCATGCTTGGGTAAAGTTTCACTGTTACCGTATGCGGATGAAGATGCGGCATAGACCACGCGCTTCACCCCGCCATCGCGCGCAGCCAGAAGCAAGTTCAGCGTGCCGTTCACGTTCACGGCGTGCGTCAACTCCGGTTCTGCTACTGACTTCGGCACTGAAGGCAGCGCCGCCTGATGGATAACGTAGTCAATTCCTTCCACTGCGGAAGCAACGCCTTCTTTATCCAGAAGGCTCACGCCCCGGAAATCAATTTCATTTTGGATCTCAGCAATGTTCTCCCATTTGCCGGTAGAAAAATCATCCAGCCCGCGGACGCTCTCGCCCCGGCTTACCAACTCACGCGCAATCGACGATCCAATAAACCCGGCAATACCCGTTATAAGATGCTTCGCCATATAAATACCCTCAGTTGCAACCAACCAGCGCGGCTCACTTTGAGTGTACCGCGCTGTTCGATTACCTACCAATTACAACGAATGATTTATCAATTTGCCTTAGTTGACGGCGGCGCGCAGGGCAAACTCGCGGCTGCCGGCGGGGGAGAGCCCGTGCTGCTTGATTTTGTAGAGCAGCGCCTTATAGCTGATGTTCAGTTGCGCTGCTGCCAACTTACGGTTCCAGTTTGAGTCTTCAAGGGCCCGCTGGATTTCCTTGGCTTCAGCATCATCCTTCAGGCTGCGAACAAGGGCTTTAAGTCCGCCGCGAGACGAAGCCGGCGTTCCCGCTTCCTCGCCTTCTTTGGACCTCATCTGCATCTCTTCGATCAGCAGGTTTTCATCCTCAAGTACCAGGAACCGCTTCACCACATTGCACAGCTCGCGCAGGTTGCCGGGCCAGTGGTAGCGCAGGCATTCCTGCACCAGCCGGTCTGAAACGGGCAGTGGGTTCTTTTCAAACTGCCGCGCCAGGTTGTTCATGTAGTAGCGCAGCAGGACCGGAATTTCCTCGCGGCGCTCGCGCAACGGCGGCACGGTCAGGGTAAACGCGTTCAGACGATAGTAGAGGTCCTCACGCAGCTTGCGCTCAGCCATGGCTTTCTGCACATCAATGTTAGTTGCCGCAAGAACGCGGGCATCCGCCGTGATGTTGGCGCGGCCGCCCAGGCGTGAGAACGAACCATCCTGCAGGACATGCAGCAACTTTGCCTGCAATCCAGCGCTCATCTCGCCGATCTCATCCAGAAGAATGGTGCCTTTGTGCGCCAGTTCAAATTTTCCTGGCTTTGATTTGTTGGCTCCGGTAAAGGCGCCTGCTTCGTAGCCAAAAAGTTCGCTCTCCAACAGGTCAGCCGGCAGCGCTGCGCAGTTCACTTTCACCATGGAGCGGTGCGCGCGGACTGACATCTTATGAATCAATCGCGCCAGAATCTCTTTGCCCACGCCGCTCTCACCCAGCAGCAGCACCGGCACATCAACTTTGGCGATCAGCGCTGCCTGGGCGCGAATCTGCTTCATCGCCGGGCTGGCAGCCAGAAAGAAAAGATCATCGTCCAGATCATCCACCAGTTCCGTTCCCTTCGCAGCGTAATTAGGCTGCTGGACGGGTTGGGCTGCTGGAGTCAAGGCGCGGCGCACTGCGCCATGCAGTTGCGGCGCCAGGAATGGTTTGGTCAGGTAGTCTGAAGCTCCCAGCCTCATCGCCTGCACCACCTTTGTGGTGTCGCTTATGCAGGAGATCATGACCACTTTTTGATCAGGCCGGAGCCTTTTGCAGCTTTCCAGCGTTTGCAAGCCATCCATGCCGGGCATTACCAGATCCAGCACAATCAAGCTTGGCGCGGGGCCGCGATTCATCCGTTGCAGCGCTTCTTCCCCGCTGGCAGCGGTTTCAACGTTGTAATTTTCAATTTCGAGCAAAGTCTTGGTGTACCTAAGTACGCTCGGCTCGTCATCGACCAGAAGTATATTTGGCGCGCTCATCCGTTGCATCTCCCTACCTTGACTGCGATAACAGCAAGGAAAACTTGCTACCCTTGCCCAGTTCACTTTCCACCCAGATCACTCCGCTGTGGGCTTCCACCAGTCGCCGGGCAATGGCCAGTCCTAACCCGGTGCCGCGAGCAGATCCTCCGGGCAACTGGACAAAGTCCCCGAAGATTTCTTCATGGTGCTCAGGTGCAATGCCTGGCCCGGAATCCATTACATCAATGCGCACTGCGTTTTCTGTTTTGCGCTGTTCTTTCCGTTCCATGTTGAACAGAAATTCGGTTTGCGCTTTCCGCCGTTCCCAGAAGCACGGCGTTGCTGTTATCACAATCAACCCATGGGCTGGCGTGTGTTTTAAAGCGTTTTCAATAAGGCTGGAAACAATGTGTTGTAGTTTTAGCGGCTCAATCCGTACTCGCGGCATTCCTGGTGCGGGACGGAATTGATATTTCACCGGCTTTTGCTTCGCTGCAGCTGACCAGTAGTTAAAGATTTGGCCCACGTGCTCGTTGACGTCAGCAGAATCCATGCTCTCCACGGGACGTCCTGCTTTCAATTCCTGAAGCAGCAAAAGGTCCTGTATCAGCTTCTGCAAACGCTGGGCGCTCTCCTGGATCTCTTCCAAGACCTGTTTCTGCTTGCCGTTTACCGGGCCCAAATGCCCGCTGCGCAGCAAGTCCGTATAGCCGAGCATCACCACCAATGGAGTTTTGAACTCATGCGCCGCTGAGACCAGTGGAAAAGCCGTTGGATCCACTTCCTCATGGCCGCAACGCAACTGCCGTCGATGCCGCTCCGGTGGAACCACCTCCACCAGTTGCCGCGTCTCAATCACGCCGCATTGAGACACATGCTCATTGGAAAGGAGCGAGCTGTGGCACACAGGACACTCCACTGCCGAATTGCTGGTTTCCTTCTCCACGATTGAAAAATCCCACCCTCTAGGTTGCTTGTTCTCACGCTTGCACGTGATTCCTTGGGCCTAACAACTAGTGTCTTTGCCTGGCAAAACGTTTCTAGCACCAAAACAAAGGCTGGGACAAAACTGGTGAAGTGGAATGGAATCGGCGCTTCCCGGTGCACACAGCTCAATTGCTGCGACCGGTCGAAAGCGGATTGGAAGTCCTCGTTTTCGGCAAAGGATCTCAGCGATCCATTGCCACCACACCAACCGAGGAAAGCTGGTGCTGAATATTTGTACAACCCCTTCCAGGTGTCCGGTTCCGTCGAGTTACGCCATCAGTTCTCAAAAGGTAAGGCGCACGCTTAATCGCGGCCTTGGGGCTGAATTTGAGAGCCATCTAGCGAGTCGTCCACTTGGCCTGTATTACTGGTGTCCTTTGGTACAATGTACTATAGGACATTATGCAAATAGTTTGCAAGCAAATTCTTACCCTGTAAAGTTAAGTTTTATTGCCCAAATTATGAAAACCGTTGCATGGTTTATTGGCCAGGCAATACGCCCTGATTTCTATCAGTTCACTATAAGCCAAATGTTTACAATTACTTAAAGTCACATCATTAGCTTCTCCAGAGGCCTTCCATTTGCTCAGTTCTATCTTGGAACAGCCATGTCTGCCTTACAAAGTGAAATCTCTTTCCTTACCTCTGCGCCTTCTGCGGCGTCGTTGAGCATCCGCTTATGCCGGACTTGGCTGGAGTTGGAGCCGTTTCTTGAGGATTGGAATGCTCTGCTTGGTCTGCGTTCCAGCGCTTCTATCTTCCAGACGCCGGAATGGCTCAGCTCATGGTGGCAGGCTTATGGAGCAAAAAAAGACCTGCAAACGTTGATTTTTAGCGATGCGGAATGCAATGTCGTTGGAATAGCTCCAATGTATGTTGAGCCTGCAAGCGTTTTCGGATTGCCGGTCAAGTTTTTACGGATGGTTGGTGCTGGATCGGGTGATTCTGATGCTCTCGATTTCATTACTGCCCCTGGATATGAGCAGTTTTGCGCTGAAACCTTTCTCGCATGGCTTGTAGATGAATCCCAATGCGGTCTCTGCGCCCTTGAAACGCTGCCCCAGGATTCGTTGGTGGCGCAGCACATTGCCATAGCAGCGCGTGAAATGGGCATGCAGCTTTATTCAGAAACCTTGCCCAACTTCTTTGTCGACCTGCCTTCCACGTGGCAAGAATATCTTGGCGGGCTTCAATCCAGCTTCCGTCCGTTGCTTACCCGTTATCCCAAGCGTCTGCAATCACGCTATCGGGTTCGCATTGCTCGCTGTGAGCGTGAAGAAGATCTTGAGGCCAATTTGCAAACGCTCTTCGCTCTGCACCAGATGCGCTGGACCGGCCAGGGCGAACCGGGCGCATTCAGCAGCGCAGAGCGGCGCGATTTTTATTCCCGCATGTCACGCTCTTTTCTACGGCGTGGCTGGCTGGAGTTCTGGCTCCTCACCCTGGAAGACGAAATCGTAGCGGCGCAATTTTGTTTTCGCTATGGCAACACGGTCTATCTTTTGCAGGAAGGCTTTCATCCCAAGTATGCTGTGGAAAAAATAGGCTATGCCCTGCGAGCTCACGTGCTGGAAGATATGATCAAAGCCGGTGCCAGACGATACGACTTCCTTGGCGGGGCAGACGCATACAAATCGAAATACGGGTCACGCCAGGGCAGCTATCTTACTTTGCGCTTTGGTCTCACGCCGCGGGGAAGAATGCACCTGGGCTTACAGCAACGCAAACTGCAAATCAAACAATGGCTCAAGAGCAATCTGCCGGCGCCTGTGCTTGCCCTGCTCCGGCGTGAGAAACCACAAACTGCGGCAGGCAGCCGCAAGAATGAAGCGATGGAGTAACAATCAATGTCCACCACGTACCAGGCTGTTCCTGCAAATCAAGCGATGGCCCCGGCAGAGCGCATCCGGCTCATGGGCCAAAAAATGGGCCTCTGGAACCATGGTTTTGATTTCGCGCGCTTTGCTCGTCAGCTTTTTGTTGACATTAATTTTCACAATAAGACCATGCTTGAGATCGGTTGCGGCAAGGGGATGCTCTGCTTATGGGCCGCGCTTCACGGTGCTCGCCACGTCGTAGGTCTGGAGCCGCTGGCGGAAGGGGCCTATGACTCCAGCGAGTGCCACAACGCATTCCGGACCATGGCGAAGCAACTCGATTTGCCGCAAGCCAGAATTTTGCCCCAGACAGTGCAGGAATTTGATTGTCCAGATAATTATTTTGACGTTGTTCTCTCCGTAGCATCCATCAATCACCTGGATGAGAAAAGCTGTATTGCCCTAGGCCAGTCAGCAGACGCAGAGAAGGAATACCAGAATATTTTCAGCAATATTGCCCGGATGATGAAACCCGGTGGAAAGCTCATTGTGATTGACGCAGCGCAGCGCAATTTCTTTGGTGATCTTGGCCTGCGTAATCCCATGTCGCCGAATATCGAATGGTTCAAGCACCAGCAGCCGGAATACTGGGCAAAACTTATGGCCGATTGCGGGTTTGGTCAGCCTCGTGTCAATTGGAACGCTGGAAAACTTCTGCGCTATGCCGGTATCTCTCGCCTGCCCAAAGCGCTTTCTTATTTCGGACAAAGCATTTTTCGCCTGGAACTGACCCGTATTTCCTAGCCACGTCGCCAAGCAGTATGCAATTTATTGCATACTGCGCAAATCGTTACGTCAGATAAAACTCCGATCTCGAAATTACATTGCTATCCAGCCCTTACCGGAAGAATTTACACCTTTGATTCTTCCCTTCCCGTATTCGGCTTGCGAACCCCTGTATTTGCAACCTGCAGCTCTCTGGTCACATTCGTGCAATCGAATTCAACAAACCTGCTGTAGTCTCCACGAATTTTCTTCCGGGAACTTTGGTATTTCAACTGGCCGGCTTTTGACGCACGACGTGGAAAATTTCTCAGCTCACGTGCGTTGCTGAAAGTCAATGGACCATACGCGACCGAGGGCATGGTCGAACGAGACGCAAGCAACACAGTTAGTTCTTGCGGCGCGTTTAGCAAATTGATGAAGTAACCAAAGAAGCATTCAGCACCACCAAACGATCACCCTGAATGTTTTCTGTAGTGAGGAGTTCCCTTTGCAGAGCACTAGAATCGCGAGCAAATATTCGTGCGTTTTTCTTCTCTTTGTTCTTTCTCTGTTGTGCGCCATCGGTTGTGGCGGTGGTGGCGGCACGCAAAGATCCAGCGGTGGAACGCCTCCAGGACCATCGCCGACGCCGACACCAACGCCCGCCGCTCCTGGCGCGTTCAGCCTCGTAGCAACGCCGCTAAGCCTTGGCTTCGGCCAAAAAGTATTGAACACGTCATCGACATTGACAGTAAAAATCACTAATAACGGTTCGGCAGCTGCCAAGATTACTCAAGATTCCATCACTGGCTCCGGCTTTACCACCGGCATCACCACTCCCATCACTCTCAATCCGGCACAAAGCGTAAGCGTGCCCGTGGTGTTTACGCCTCTTGCCGCAGGAACAGTTTCCGGAAATCTTTCCCTGTTAGGTAATGGAGCGACTCTTATCGCAGTGCCGCTTTCTGGCGAGGGCCTTACTCCAGTTGCTCATTCGGTGGATATATCCTGGAGCGCAAGCACATCAACCTCATTGCAGGGTTATAACGTCTACCGCAGTGGGACCACCGGCGGCCCTTACACCAAGATCTCATCCGCGCTTTCCTCCACCACACTGCTGTTTACTGACATCACACCGCAATCCGGCCAGAAATATTTTTACGTGGTAACCGCCGTGGATGCCAGCGGCGCAGAAAGTGCGGCATCGACAGAAGTGGCTGTGACCATACCGACGCCCTAGGTTCTTTGGTGGAAACGACGAATTTCTTTCGAATCGGAGTTTTAATGCGGAAGTATTCTATTATCGGCTTGCTCTTATTCTTCTCGGCTGCGCTGGCATTTGCGCAGGCTACGCCGCCACGCATTTTCTTTTCTGACCTGGAGAGCGGCCCCAATACCGGAGGCCAGAATAACAACGGCGTCTGGGTCACTATATGGGGCAAGGGCTTTGGCGCTACGCAAGGCACCTCCACGGTCACAGTAGGTGGCGGGGCCGTAGACAATTACCCGCTCTGGTCTGACGGCAAAATCATCTTTCAGTTGGGCGCAGCTGCAAAGACCGGCAGCATTGTCGTAAATGTTCCTGGCGTGGGCGCCAGCAATGGCCTGGCGTTTACTGTGCGCGCTGGAAACATATTCTTTGTGGCCACTACAGGCAATGACGCCAATACCGGCAGCTTCACCGCGCCCTGGAAGACAATTCCCCATGCCAAGAACAGCATCGCTGCCGGCGATACTGCGTACCTCGAAGACGGCGTCTCCCAGACATCGGAAGACAACTTCACCGCATATCTGAGCATGGACAACAACGGCGCGGACAACTCTGGCACAGCAACTGCGCCCAAAGCTCTTATTGCGTATCCAAACGCGACCGTCACAGTTGGCGTGACTGGCGGATTGCACTACGGCATTCGCACACCCAACATTAGCGCGAATGAAGACTTCTGGGTGCTTTCTCAGTTGCACGTGATCGGCGGAACGCAGGCCATGGATCTGAGCGGCCAGGGCTGGCGAATCATCGGCAATGAAATGCAGTGCCCGGGCGCCGACGATCAGGTTGGCTGCTTTGAAATGAGCGAGGGCACCAGTGCCAAGTTTTACGGCAATGAGGTCCACAACGCCGGCATCAATCCAACGTCATCAAAGTTTTATCACGCGGTATATTTCAGCACTGACTCGAACCACATTGATGTGGGCTGGAACCATATTCACGATAATTTCACCTGCCGCGCGCTTCAGTTCCACTCTTCTCCGCTGTGCAGCCCATCATGTGGCGCAGCCGATACCACCGGCTTTAACCAGTTTGATCTCCATGTGCATGACAATCTTATCCACGGCGATAACTGCAACGGCATAAACATGGCAACGGTCGACCCTTCAAAAGGCCCCGTGGAGGTTTACAACAACGTGGTTTATAACGTGGGCCGCATGGACCCGCTGCAACTCGGCGCGGCATTCTCGTGCATCTACATTGCCGGCATTACCAATAACGGCGCAGCTGGCACTGGAACGGTTGAGGTTTTCAACAACACGGTTTCAGATTGCGC
>Ga0070741_10005261_pt1 | contig 28919 bp, 25 predicted proteins | sample Coa_R1_4_FD_66440 | JGI IMG/M metagenome (GOLD analysis project Ga0070741, IMG submission 66440) | Surface soil microbial communities from Centralia Pennsylvania, which are recovering from an underground coalmine fire - Coalmine... | ecosystem: Environmental > Terrestrial > Soil > Unclassified ... | reverse complement strand
AAGCCCTGGCAAGGATCAGGAGATGAGGAACGAAGACTGTAGAGATTACCGCTGAAAAATCTACAGTTTCGTTCCTCATGGCTACTTTCTGGCTTTTGTTTCTCGATTCAGCGTAGCAATTAATGTGCCAAGTACAGCAATAATCAGAAGGACACCAGAAGCTACCCGCAGCGAAGCCAGGATGGGTATACTATTGATGAGCGCAAGAACGATAACGGTAATGATAACGCCGATCAGGATAATCATATCGCCGACGAGGAAGTCATAAATGGCCTTGATGACATTCACGGCTTTACCTCCTGTTGCCCTGCTACGGCTGCCTGGCTGCTGGCCTGCGTGTATGCCAGGCGCTGTTGCTTGCGCTGCTTGAGCCAGCTAATCAGCACGAAGGAAGCGAGCAGATAGAGGGCTGCCAGTCCGATCAATGAGGCGTCGGCGAAAGGCCACGCGACCCCCAATCCTTCACCGGCCCAGAAGGTGCCAAAGGTGGTTAACATAATGCCGACAACAAACTTCAGCGTATTTTCCGGCACCTGGGTAAGGGGCGCACGCACCAGAGCGCCTGCCAGGATCACCAGGATGCCAGCGACCGCAGCCCCTATGGCGGCAGAATTGATGCCACATGTCTGGGTGCAGACGTTGCTAGCGGCGCTACTGCCGAATGTGATCACGATGAAGGCCACCTCCAGGCCTTCCAGCAGGACTGCCTTATAGGAGAGAGCCACCCCAAAGGGATGTATCTGGGGAGAGACGGTCTCGCCGCGTGCGCGTAATTCCGCCATTGTCTCTTCAAAAATTGCCTCTTCATCATGTAAGGCTTTAAGGCCGCTATAGCGTAAAATGGCCTTTTTAAGCCATTTCAGGCCAAAAAGTACCAGGAGCACGCCGACGGTCAGGCGCAGAATATCAATGGGGACAAATTGAACAAGTGCCACTCCGAGAGTTGCAATAATAAGTGCAAGGGTTGCGGCAGCAGCCAATGCGCCCATCAGCGAACTGCGCCAGTTAATCGTGACGCCGACGACCAGAACAATAGTAAAAGCTTCGACAAACTCAACTGCGGAGGCTAGAAAGGCAGTCGTTGCAACCTCCCACTGCATGCATGTTCTCCTGTTCTGCTAATTTGGATGCGGAATACGGATAGTATCCATCCTGGAGAGAGCCATAAACAAAGCGAAATAGTGCTTTGCATGCTTATTGTAGCATATCATCGTGGTATCCGGTTGTTAGCTTCTGGTCGCGACAAGCTGTAGCCAGATGCGTGGCACCTGGGTTAGCGCCAGTTCCTCTCCCGCCTGATAGACTGCCGACTTGAGCGCGGCTGCGCCGAGGGACAGTGGTACGCCGGGTAGCGCCCCTTCAATAAAAAGCCAGTACTGGCCGATATCTCGCCAGGCGTCAAGGGAGATCTGGGCCGTCGTTTGCTCGGCCTCCACCTTGCCAAAGCCGCTTTTCTTCAGCAGATCAATGTAGCCTTCAGTACTAAGCCATTGCATTGCCGTCGCTTTCGCCTCGCGTGATAGCTGGGCCTCTGGATGCTCTTTTCTCAGCCAGCCGACAGCCCGGCGCGTCCAGAGCCGATAGAAGCGCTCAGTTCCTGGCACATACGTCCCTTCGAAAAAGGCGGTGTTGCAGGCGAAAATTCTGCCAGGGGCGAGCAGGCTTGCCATTTGTTGCAAGACGGTGAATTTATCGGGGATCAGGTGAATCGCGTTACAGAAAAATGCGGCATCGGCATTCTGGAGAATATTGGGGAGATCGCTGGCTTCTCCCTGAATAAAGTCGGCGCGTACCTGTAATCCCAATTCGGCCATGCCGGTCTGAGCGCGTCGTAACGCTTCTGCAGAGGGATCGATTCCGATAAGGTGGATATAGTGCAGGCGTCCTTGCAGAGCCATTTCCTCCGCGATTAATCGCGTGATAGCTCCCGTGCCACATGCCATATCCACAATCGTGAGAGAGTCGCTGCCAGGCAGGTGAGCCAGCGCCTGCCTGACAAGGGAGCGATTAACCTCAGTGTAAAATGCGTGAGCTGCGAACGGTTCAAATGTATAAAGATTGGTTTCTTCTGTTTCTATGAGACCCATAGATATCTCCTCCTTAACTGCAAGTGTGCTAAAGAGTTAGAGAGGGTCCACCGCTAACTTGTTTCACGGATTTTGCAATGTTTTAGACATGCATCGCCATACCGCCATCAACACAGAGAACCTGCCCGGTAATATATCCTGCCTCTGGAGAGCAGAGGAACCCAATCGCTGCTGCCACCTCCTCGGTGCTGCCGAAGCGTCCCAGTGGGGTGGCTTCGAGCATAAACTGACGCTGCTGCTCATTTAAGACTGATGTAAGTTCGGTTGGTATAAACCCTGGTGCGACCGCATTAGCTGTGATGTTGCGGCTGGCCATTTCGCGCGCTGTGCTGAGGGTAAGAGCGATGATAGCTGCTTTAGATGCGCCATAGTTGGCCTGTCCCGCAGGCCCCAGCAGACCGGCGACCGACGTCACATTAACAATTCTGCCCCAGCGCGCTTTCATCATGCTACGTAGCCCCGCTTTTGTGCAAAGGAACGCGGAGCGCAGGTTGCTATCTATCACATGTTCAAAATCGGCAAGCGACATTTGAAGGATCAATTTATCGCGGGTGGTGCCTGCGTTATTGACGAGAATCGTAATGGGGCCGAGTGCCTCTGTTGCTTCTGAAAAGAGCCGTGCCACCTCTTCCTCCTGACTTACATTGGCCTGGATAGCGATGCAGCGTCTGCCCAATGCCTCAATGGATGCTTTTGTTTCGGCGGCGGCATTTGCATTGCTGCGATAATTGATAATAACATCAGCGCCTGCCTGGGCCAGGCGCTGAGCTGCTGAGCGACCAATGCCCTGCCCGCTCCCGGTGACCAGGGCAACTTTGCCCGTCAGTGAAAGTTGTTGTTCACTTGTCATCTTTGCTATCCTCTGGGTCATAAAATTTTCTTTGCATTATGGTTCTGTAGTATAGCAAAATTAGTAATTGAAAATCTAGCGTTTTATGACGGAGTTTAGCCCTGGAAAATCCACCCTTATCGTCGCCCTCTCTGTAGACCAGAGAGTGTATTTCAATGGCTTGAAGAGAAAAACGCGAATGCCACCTGTGCTTTCCAGGTACTTTAACGGTAATGACATTCCACAGGGGTTAAAACCTGCGGGTGATGGTAGTTTTTTGGAGTTAACTGGCCTTTGCTCGTTTTTTGTCGCGATATTTCCCCCTGGATAAACCCTTGTTTGCTCTGATATGCGAATGCCCTGATGGATGGACTGACAAACCGCCTTCCCTTTGCTCAGGCCGATAGTTATCTGCGCCAGACGAGAACGTAGTCACTGAGGCTGTCTCCGGCGCTGGTTGGCAAGCGGGTGAGATTTCCGTAACCATGCCCGGCAACGGAGTGCTAGGCTCAGTGGGCAGTGGCGTCTCCACAGGAGGTTGCGGGGGGAGCGGCGTCTCGATATTCGCAGGCTGCCAGTTTTGCTGTGAGGCCGCCTGCTCTTTTGTGGAGACGTTTGTCGTCGCATGAGGATCGTTAACGCTTGCCTTACCGATGCTAGGCATGCGCGGCCTGGTAATATCAACCTCCGGGTCCAGTTGTGTGTGCTCATCGATGATCGCGCCGCACACCTGGTCAACAGTGAGATTGCGCGCGGCCAGCAGATAAGCGTCGGCGAGCAGCGTTTGTTGCATATCGGCAACAAGGAAATTGGCTCCGGTCAAGTTTGCTCCGCGCAAATCAGTTCCTGCAAGGTTGGCGGCAGAGAGATCAGCTCCTGTAAGGTCGGCTCCCGCAAGGCATGCTCCCGCGAGATCGGCCATGTACAGGTTAGTATTGGCGAGCCGGGCATTACTCAGGTTTGCCTGTCTCAGGTATCGATAAGATAGATCGTATTTAGAGAGATCAGCACCTGGCAAGTTGATTGGGCGCCAGGATATCCCATTGCTTTGTTGTTGTCCTGACAGTGGAGCTTCCTCGATATGGGGGATGCGCTCCAACTCATATGCCATGCGAACTTTTTCTGCCGAAGACTTGTATTGCTGCGTTAAATCCTGCACACGAGCAGCGTCTTCCATCGCCCATACCTGCCACTGCATGTATATCTGTTGCACTTGAGCGATCAGCCTCTTTTCTGCTTCACGAGTATAGCTTTCCAGTATCGCCTGCCCCCGTTGCTGACGTACTTCCTGTGCTCGTTCCCAGGCATACTGCTGCGCGTGAATATTGTCCAAGCTCTGCTGCTGCATTTTTAGCGTGACCAATTGCGTCATCAACACAATTGCAATCAGCACACTAACAATTCCCCCGACTACCAACATCTCAGCTATCATTTTCAGCTCCCAAAATATACATTTGTTCTATGTTTGTAACAACGCAGATGCGTGCATGCGGTAACAGGAGAAGGGGTTATATGAAAAAACTTTCATGCTTGCTGACAAATCAGGTATGAAGAATAGATAGAGTGCAATATTGTATGCAGACATGTTGTACGGCATGCCTGCATTTTTCGTATGTGTGGCTATCTTATAGCCATACTCTCGTGATTTATTGGATCTGGAAGCTGATGGTAGCCTGATGAGTCCCTTCGGCTGGATCGGCAAGCAGGGTCATGGTGAAATCAGTGTTGCCCTCGGGGACGAGGAAGGCCACGTCTCCTGTTGCATTCGTTGTACCCGCAGGGACGCTGAACGGGATGGTCCAGGATGCAGGAGGGGCGACTGTACTACCGGCTTGTAGACGCAGAAGGCTGCTGGCGTAGCCGTTGTAATCCTTACTAGAAGGATTGTCTATTTTAAGGGAGACAACCACGTAGACATCTCCTTTATCCGCCTGTTTACCCTCATAGCTCAACTGCGATGAAGCCCCGGTCATTGTCCAATTTGTAGTCCAACTGCCATTGGTATATTGCGTTTGCTTGTTCGGGGTCGAGACCTTCGCCTGGTATTTACTCACGTCGCTATTGGGAGCGAGTAGAACGTCGATGGGCGTTTCGGTGGCCGTGCCGAAGTGCAGTGTGAGCTGCTTAACATCAACTGTGAGGGGGACGGCAAAATCAAACCAGTCGGTGCGTGATACCAGCGCCTCGGGTCCATACGCGTCTTTCGCGTTCAGCAGATCGACGCTGGTATTATCGGGCATAAGCAGGTGGACCGCTCCAGAGAGGTAGTACGACGAATTGTTTTGTGAAGTGTTCTCCTCTTTCATATCGATCCGCAGCGCACCAGGCTTATCCGCGCTGGTTCTACTGTCATCGGTAAAGTAGCTCGCCTGTTCAGTATCGACAATCGTGAATTTTACGCTGGCATAGGTGATTGTGACGTTGATGGAGGTCGTTCCCGACGTTGTTGTTGTGGCTGTTGTCGCGGCTGTCGGCGTGGCACCTGTGGAGGTGCCAGGTGTAGTTGTCAAAGGACCTGTACTGCTACCTCCGCCGAAGCCAGCACCGCCGGAGCCGAGGTTGGGGTTGGTGCCGCATGCGCTGGTGAGGAAAAGAACAACAAGGAACGCGCCTACGCTCAGCAGCCCGAACATTCTGCTTGAAGGGTTTTTCTTTCGTTGTAGAGGTAGAGAGGATGGTGACATAGCTGTCTATTTTTCCTTTCGATACTGATAAAGCATGACGAGATTTACAAGCCTAATGATTTTAGTCGCTGCTGTGCAGCAAACATCCCTTTTTGAGCTTCAGTGTGCCAGACTTGCCAGACGTCACCACCTTTAAGAGCAGGAGCAGCGTTGTTTAGTTCGTTGAGCGCCAGCGTAAAGCCGGTATATGCCTGCTGAGCGCGCTCGATGCGTTCGGTCTGGGAGTCGGCGTTGCGGCTCAAGTGCAGGGCAAGCGTCGCGTGATCAATGGCGCTGAGCGCGCTACCCAGCTTGCGATCAATCTCATCCTCTGCCGACAATGCCGATCCTCCTTTGACAGCGCCAATCCCTGCCAGCTCGTGGGCGTGTTCCTGAAGCGCCAGTTCGATGATGCCCAGAATTTGCTCAGCCGCCCTGAGTGCGTCCTGGGGATGAATGCGATCCATCAAAGTTTCTTCGATAGAGGTAGCAAGGAGAGCTGCTCGCAGGCGTATCTTCTCTGTGCGATTGAGCCCGAAAACCGCAATAACCTCTTCCATCTCATCAATGTTCAAAACGGGAAAGCTTTTGGCAATCTTGAGAGATCGCTGCAAGCGGCGCACCTTCTCACGATGAATATGCGCACGGTCATCTAAATGGCCCAGCCCCACGCCATGAACTGCCAGAATCTCCTGTAGCACACGGGCAAACAGATTCCAGCCGCCCTGCGGCATTGCATGATCGTTCATCATATGTGTCTCTCCTTCTGCTGAAAGCATAACCTGGCTGTTCCGTTCCTGAAAACCCACAAATATGTGGGGGTATGGAGTGCATAAATTTTGCCTACTATTTCTAAGAATAGTTTTCGTTTATCTCATAGACTATAATAAAGTGAGCTTTTGCTATTTGCGTATAAATATGAGAGGAATATTGTTGCATGAAGCACTTCAGCTCTGATAAATATACTCAATCGAACCAGCAGGCACATAATGCATTCATGCTTGATCTACCTGCGGGTCTGGAACTGGTAGCGCGTCAATTCGTCGAGTTGCAGGGTCATGGGCGACCTTACCAGACGGCGGAAGCTCGGATAGCATTTTTGCGCCACGCCCTGGCACAGCTTCAGCCGCCTTCTGCTTGCGCGCCAGAGACGTATGCCGCCCTTCAGCGCGAGTTAGCGGTGGCTTATCTGGATGATGTTGGCGTTGGGCGCAGCCAGCATATGGAAGCCGCTCTTCTCGCCTGTGAAACCGCTTTAGAGGTCTACACTCTCGCGCATTATCCCTACCAGTATGCCAGCTTGCAGATTACACTGGGCAATATTTATCGTGAGCGCATTGCGCAGCCCCAGCGTGAGAATCTGGAGCGAGCCATTGCCTATTATCGCACCGCCTTGCAATATTTCACTCTGAAGGATTTTTCTTATGAGTATGCTCAGGCTCAGCAAGAGCTAGGACAGGTTTACCAGCTCCGCGTTGAGGGCAAGCGGCCTGAGAATATCGAGCTGTCTATTGGCTTTTGTCGGCAAGCATTGAGCGTTTATACGGAACAGGGTTGGCCCGTTGAGCATGCAAAAACATTGCATATCCTGGGGACTGCCTATATCCGTCGTCTCACTGGCGACCGACGTGAGAATCTGGAACAGGCCATTGCTTATTATCAGCAAGCTGCGGCTATCTTCGCTCCTGAAACGTTTCCGATGGAATATGGGAAAATACAGAACAATCTGGCTGCCGCGTATTCACAGCGCATCAGCGGAGAGCAGCGTGATAACATCGAGCAAGCTATTGCCTGTTATCGCCGGGCTTTGCGTGTATGTGCCTTGCAAACGTTTCCTACAGAATACGCGAACTACCAGAATAACCTGGGTATCGCCTATTGGCAGCGCGTGGTGGGGGAGCGACGTGACAACCTGGAACAGGCTATCGCTTGCTATCGCGAGGGTTTGCGCGTTCATACCCTGGAGGCTTTCCCCTACCAGTATGCGATGCTGCACAACAATCTGGGTGCTGTTTACGTTGTGCGTATGCAGGGGACGCGGCGCGAGAATCTGGAGCAGGCCATCAAGTGTTATCAAGAAGCTTTGCGCGTCTGGACGCTGGAACAGTTCCCTTATCAGTATGCGAAGTTGCAGAATAACCTGGGTGAAGCCTATCAGCATCGTCTCTCAGGAGAGAAACACGCCAATCTACAGCAGGCCATAGCCTGTTATCAGGAGGCTTTACGCATCTGGACATTGCATGCTTCCCCTCTGGACTATGCTATGACCCAGCGCAATCTTGGCGTGACCTACCAGCTTCTCATAGCCGATAGCTTCCAGGAGAATCTCGCCTTAGCGGTCGCCTCACATCAGGAGGCGCTTGCTGTCTATACGCTAGAAGCGTTTCCCTCTGAGCATCGCCAGGTGCAACTTGAGTGCGCCGAGACGCAGGCGCTTCGCCAGGACTGGCAGGCGGCCCATAACGCTTATGCCGCTGCTCGTCAGGCTGAAGATCTGCTGGTGGCTCTGGGAGCAGGTGTAGTTGGTCGTGATGCCATTCTCAAAGAGGGCCGCGATGCTGCTGTGCGCGATGGCTTCGTGCTGGCACAATTGGGACGCATAGAGGAGGCAGCTTTAGTGATTGAAAGCGGACGGGCGCGTGGCCTGGCTGAAGCAATCCAGTTTAATGCTGCCGCTCCAGAGCACGTCAACGATCCTGAGCGGCGTGAACGCTATACGACGGCGCGTCAGGCTTTTATCGCTACGCAGGCCGCGTTGCAGGCTGCGCCTCCGTCGGGACTGGATGAGGACGGCCAGCGCCAGGTCATGCTAGAGCGTACTGCCAACTATCGGACCGCCCGAGCCACTTTCGATGCGGTGGTCGAAACGATTCGCGTTGCGCAAGATCCCTCTGACTTCCTGCACGCCACGCTTGATGCTGCCACGCTGCTGAACGCCGCCGAGCATTGTGGTCAGGGGCATGTCCTGGTCTATCTCGCCGCAACTCCCTGGGGCGGCGTAGCCATAGGCGTGTTTGCCCCCAATTCCGTTATGCAGACCGGGCCTCATTTTGCGGCGCTGGCTTTACCTTCTCTCACCGACACATTGGTAGACTCATTAGTCGAAACGCGCGTGGGCGCTGATGGGGATTATGTGACGGGCGGCTTCGACTGCGCCCAGCGTGGTAACTCCTTTGAGCTTTTACTGTCCTGGCCTGGCGCAACTTTCCGCGAGCAGGCTGAGGCGCTCAACGCCGCCTGTATCGCGCAGGAACATCTAGCAACGCTTGACCAGGCGGCGCAGTTTGTGCTTTCCATTCCCCAATTGAGTGTGCTGATGGATACGTCCTTGAGTGCTTTAAGCGATGAAAACCGCGCTTTGATTGCGGGTACGCTCAATCATGCTGTGCTGCAACGCGAATTGCAACGCTGCCAGCCCCTCCTCCAGGAGATGATACTGCAACCGGTCGTTGCATGGCTACGCGAAGCTGGCGCGCATAGTCTGACTCTCATCCCCTGTGGACCGCTCGCGGCTTTTCCTCTGACCTGCATCCCGCTCAGCGACGGCTATACGGTCAATGAGACGCTTCCCACCAGCGTTGCGCCCAGCACCCGCTCTCTTCTGCCTGACAGGCACGCTGCTGTGGCGCGTACAGGTATCTGTGCTTTGGGCAATCCCTATCCTACGCAGCAAGCGTTGCGCTGGGGTGAAGCCGAGGCATTCACCATCGCCAAACTCGGCGATCAGCTCGGGCGGCCATCTGGAGTTAAAGTACAATGGCAGGCTACGCGCAACTGGCTGATCGAATCGCTCCAGACGGGCCACGTTGTGGATGCCTCCTGTCATGGCGAGTTCGATACCCATAATTTCCTCTCCTCAAAATTGATCCTGGCCCACGAGGAAACATTGACATTGGCCGATATGTTAAGTTACCAGGTTGATCTACGCGGCTTGCGTTTACTTATTCTCTCCTCCTGTCAGACCGCCATCCTTGATCTCCAGGGGGCGCGTGACGAGGTACGTAGTCTTGCCGTTGGTATGCTGCAAGCTGGAGCCACAGCAGTTCTGGCAGCTTTATGGTCGGTGGATGATAAAGCAACGTACCTGCTAATAGTGCGCTTCGCTCTGGAGTGGTTCCCACGTCTAGACAGCGAACCGCCAGCGCCCGCCCTGGCACGCGCCCAGCACTGGCTACGTACCGTCACCAATCGCGAATTGCAGGCGTGGTCAATAACGCCATCCTCGCTATCGCTGTCTGTCGATGAGCCAGCAAAAGAACCCGCACCGTACGATCTCAGCCAATGGCACGCAACTCAACTTGTTGCCGTGCGCGGACGCTCCTATCGCTTTGATACGCTACAGGCTCAAGAGATTATTCAAAATAGAGCAGAAGAGCAAGATCCCGATGCGCGTCCATACGCTGATCCCTACTACTGGGCCGGTTTTCAAATTACCGGCTGGTAATATACGCTTCTATGAAAACTATCGCTGACTCAGTTTGTGCAATTGGAGCACGGTATTCCAGTTTCTACCTGTGCCGGCAGTTTTGAGCTTCTTCTCCAGCAGTGTAAGGGTCAGTTTTGAGCGCCCGACGCCATTCGGATAGTAGATGTACAATTCCCGACCAATCAAGTAGAGTTCTTCAGGGCCGCTGTATGCCTGGTGAATATCTTCCAGTGCAGCACTTGCCGGTTGCAGCGCCAGAAACAGCACAAGCTGCCGATTTGCTTCTTGCGCTGGCTGGCCCTGAAAGGGATTGCACTCAATGATCGCCTGTAGCTCGGCTGCTGTTCGCACGATGACATTGCTGTGAAAGCCGAACTTCGCGACGAAGCTCTCCTCGATACGTTGTGAGACCAGGGCCATGTCTGCGTCATCGCTGCTACAGACGACGTTGCCGCTTTGAATATAGGTGATGACGCCTTTGAAGCCCAGCGACTCGTAAAGCTCTTTAAGTTCTTTCATCGGGACTATGCGCTTCCCACCAACGTTGATGCCGCGGAAGAGCGAGACAAATGTGCTCATCAATCTTGTCCTCCATGTGGCGTCAATGATAGCATATAGCAGCACAGCGCGCTATTCTATTGGACTCGCAATAGCAAAGAAAGGCAGGGCAGCCACCAATGGATTTTACCTATTCTGACCGCGTAAAGGAGCTGCGCAGTCAGTTAAGCGATTTTATGGATCGCTTTGTGTATCCCAATCAGCAGACGTTTCGCGACCAGATTGCCGCCGCGGGTAATCCCTTCCATCATACAGAGATTGTGGACGAGCTCAAAATTAAAGCCAGGGCCGCAGGGCTGTGGAATCTCTTTTTTTCCGACAAGGTCTATGGAGCGGGATTGACTAATCTCGAATATGCTCCGCTGGCCGAAATTATGGGCCGCGTGCTCTGGGCGCCGGAAGTGTTTAACTGCCTGGATACCGGCAATGTGGAGATTCTGGCGCAATTTGGCACGCCAGAGCAGCAGGAGCAGTGGCTCTTTCCTTTACTTGATGGCAAGATTAATTCGGCTTTTGCCATGACCGAGCCGGATGTCGCCAGTTCAGACGCGACCAATATCCAGCTTGCTATTCGCCGTGTTGGAGATGAATATGTGCTGAACGGTCGCAAGTGGTGGACGACGGGAGCGGCTCGCGCACGCTGCAAGTTCATCATTGTGATGGGGAAAACCAATCCCGACCACCCCGATAGCCATCGCCAGCAGAGCATGGTGATTGTGCCGCGCGATACCCCCGGATTGACCATTAAGCGCAACCTGCCGGTTATGGGCCATTTTGATAATCTGGGCCATTGTGAGCTGCTTTTTGAGGATGTGCGCATTCCCGCAAGTAATCTGCTGGGCGAGGAGGGGAGCGGCTTTGCCATCGCCCAGGCTCGTTTGGGGCCGGGACGCATCCATCATTGTATGCGGGCGATAGGACAGGCGCAGTACGCGCTCGAATTGATGTGCCAGCGGGCAGTCTCACGCGTAGCCTTTGGCAAGCCTCTTGCCGAGCAAGGGATGATTCAGGACTGGATCGCTCAATCACAGATAGAGATCGAGCAGGCGAGATTGCTCACATTGAAGGCGGCCTGGATGATGGATACGGTCGGCAAGAAGGTGGCGCAGAAGGAGATTGCTATGATTAAGGTTGTGGCGGCAAACCTGATAACTAACGTGGCGAACCGCGCGATCCAGGTATTTGGCGCGGCTGGCCTCTCCGACGATTTTCCCCTGGCCGAGCTATGGGTCAATGGTCGTACAATCCATATCGTCGATGGACCGGACGAAGTTCACAAGCGAGCTCTGGCGCGGTATGTGCTGCGCGAGCTTACCCATTAGCCAGAGAAAGGGAATGCTATGGAGCAGCTTACACCCTTGATTGATGAAGAAAACCTGCGCCAGTATCTTGCCCGGCACTTTCCCGGAGAGGATGCGTCCCTTGAGCTTGAACACATCAGCGGGGGACATTCCAACGAGACATTTTTTGTGCGACGGGGCGCGCAGGAGTGGGTCTTGCGTCGTCCGCCACGCGGCCCGCTGTTGCCAACGGCCCATGATGTTTTACGCGAATATCGCATTCTGCATGCGCTCAATGCCACTGAACTGCCTGTTCCGCGCGTTTTACTGGCCTGCGACGACCCTGCAATAATTGGTGCGCCATTTTATTTGATGGAGCGCGTCCCGGGGATGGTGATTCAGCGGGAACTTCCCTCATATGGAGCGGATGTGGAGGGGCGACGTGCAATTAGCAGAGCTTTGATTGATACGTTAGCGGAACTGCACCGCGTTGACTGGCAGGCCATTGGTCTGGCAAGTCTGAGTAAGCACGAAGGCTATCTGCAACGGCAATTGCGGCGCTGGATGGATCAACTGGAGCGTTCCCGCCAGCGCTCCCTGCCTGAATTAGAGCTTATTACTGCCTGGCTGACCGGGCGCGTACCCGTTTCGGGTCCGACCACGATTGTGCATGGTGATTACCGTATTGGCAACGTCATCTATGCGCTTGAGGAGCCGCGCATCGCCGCCATTGTGGATTGGGAGATGGCGACGCTGGGCGACCCGCTGGCAGACGTGGGTATTTTGCTCGCCTCCTGGCGTGAACCGGGCGATTCCTCATCGTTAATCGTCTCGCAGCTATCACAGGTCACGGCGCAACCAGGCTTTTTCACGCGTGCCGAAGTTGCCGCTTATTATGCCGAACGAACGGGTCGTCCGGTGCGTGACCTCTCCTTTTATCATGTGCTGGCCCTGTGGAAGCTGGCAATTTTGCTAGAGGGGAGCTATGCCCGCTTTAAAGCGGGCACGACCGATGATTCCTTTTTCACACTATTGGAGCAAGGGGTGCCGCAATTAGTGCAGCAAACGTGGCAAGTATGCCAGGAGGCGCTGTAAAGCTGGCTCACCTTCCTAAGTGCGAGGTTTCATGAAAGGCTGTTTGATACTCTTGCTCTGATAGCGGCTTTGGCGCTTGCTCTTGCTCCTTGCTGCTTGTCAGCAGAAAGTGCAACATCTCTCCTCTGTGAGGGGTAAACGTCGCCTGTATTCCCCCTTTTCCGTCGTGCTCAAGCGAGACGGGCGAGGCGATTTGCGGACAGAAGCTTTCATGCTGGAAGGTCGCGTTGTTTTCTGCAATAGTAACCTGATGTGAGTCGCGAGCATAATTAAAGGCAGGCCGAATCCAGCTATCGGCAAAACGTCAGGGCGTTGCAGAAGGCATGCGCAGGGTTGAGGTAACTTTTTGAAGAAAAAATGCGTGTAATCATTGTGGGCAATACCTATGAACTGTAAAAACAACAAAGGGATTTTCCCACTGACCACTTAATCTGAACAAAAAATTTGTATTTCATCATGCTGTTCTTTGGCTCATTAATCGGTCTTATGCTATCTGCTCTGGAGAGATCGCTATGAAACGAATACTGGTTGTTGAGGATGAGCCGCACCTTGCTGATGCATTAAGCCAGACCCTGGCTTATAAGGGGTTTACTGTGCAGATTGCTCCTGATGGTGAGGCAGCGCTGGAACAGGTACGGAACAGCCCTCAGGATATGGTGCTGCTGGATGTAATGCTGCCCGATATGGACGGTTTTGAGGTGTGTCGTCGTCTGCGGGATATGAGCGGGCGCATGTTTCCTATCTTGATGCTTACGGCAAAGGATGCAGTCAAAGATAAGATAGCGGGGCTTGATAGCGGGGCCGACGATTACATTACCAAGCCGTTCGATTTTGATGAATTGCTGGCTCGTATCCGTGCCGGGCTGCGGCGTTTCATTGGCAACGCCCGATCTGCGCGCAGGCTGGCGGTGGGGGATTTGAGCCTCGATACCGAGATGTGGCAGGTGTGGCGGGCGGGTCGCCTCATTGCGCTAACAAAGCGAGAGTACGAACTGCTGGAATTGCTCATCCAGAATGCGGGTCGCGTGTTAACGAAGGAGCGCATTTTTGAGCGTATATGGGGCTATGACAATCCTGCCAGCTTTGAGGTGATCAAAGTCTATATAAACTATCTTCGCGCCAAACTCAACGCCGGAGGACGACCCGACCTCATTCACGCTGTGCGCGGAGTCGGCTACGTTCTGAAAGCGTAACTGCTCGCCCGCGTCTTTACCAGATTATAACCGTTGATCGCTACACTAAAAACGGTGGGGCAGGGAGTTGTGGATGGATGTTCATGTAGATGATGAATAGCGCAATTGTCCAGACGGATAACTGCTGGTGAGAGTAGATGTTTTGCTCTCCCGGATTGAAGAGGATAGATATGGCTGTAAAAGATCCCGAAGTTGTTGTTGTAACCGGCGCCTCAGCCGGGGTGGGGCGTGCCATTGCGTGCGAATTTGCTAAGCGAGGCGCGCATATCGGTCTGCTTGCTCGTGGACATGAGGGGCTGGAGGGAGCGCGTAAAGATGTTGAGGAGCGAGGAGGAAAGGCCCTCGCGATCCCAACGGATGTCGCCGATGTCAATCAAATTGAGGCGGCAGCTTCCCAGGTTGAAGAAACCTTTGGGCCTATCGATATCTGGATTAATGTCGCAATGGCCTCGGTCTTCTCGCCATTTAAAGAGATGAAGCCGGACGAGTTCAAGCGGGTGACGGAGGTGACGTACCTGGGACAGGTCTACGGCACGATGGCGGCTCTGCATCGCATGCTCCCACGCGATCAGGGGCGTATTATTCAGGTGGGTTCTGCCCTGGCGTATCGGGGCATTCCGCTGCAATCGGCCTATTGTGGGGCCAAACATGGCATTCAGGGTTTTACCGAATCGGTACGTTGCGAGCTGATCCACGACAAAAGCAACGTCAAAATTTCGATGGTGCAATTGCCTGCCGTCAATACTCCCCAGTTCGGCTGGGTGAAGAGTCGCCTGCCGCATAAGGCGCAGCCTGTGCCGCCGATCTATCAACCGGAGGTGATTGCCAGGGGCGTCTCCTGGGTGGCTGACCACTATCGTCGCCAGCTTTACATCGGCTTGTCCACGGTGATTGTGATTCAGGGCAACAAATTATTCCCGGGGCTAGGTGATCGGTACCTCGGCAAAACAGGCTACAAATCGCAGCAGACTTCCGAGCCAGCCGATCCTGATCGTCCAGATAATCTCTGGGCGCCCGTTGACGAGAATCGCGATTATGGAGCGCACGGAGCTTTCGATAACAGAGCCAGCGGCAAGAGCTGGCAGTTATGGGCTGATACGCATCGTGGTCTGCTCTCGCTCATCGCAAGCGGCGTGGCGGGGGCTATCGCCGGTGTTCTGTTGTGGAGGAAGTAATGAGCATGCATCTGGTGATTGCTTCCCTCGGATTTCCAGCCTGGTTGCGCGTCACCCACTTTATCAACCTGCTCTTTATCGGCTTGCTGATTCGCAGCGGGTTGCAAATCCTGGCCGCACATCCGCGCCTGTACTGGAATGATAACTGTACGCCGGGGAAGGAGTGGATCAAATTTACCAGAAAGAAAGTGCCAGTGAATAAGGATGTGGTTTATACCTCCCTGGATGACGAAATAGACGCATCCCCCTGGCTGGCGCTGCCCGGCGGGAAGAACCTGGGCATTGGCCGGCACTGGCATTTCTTCACCGTCATTTTCTGGGTGCTGAACGGTGTGATCTACGTGGCGCTACTCTTTGGCACCGGTGAATGGAGCCGCCTGATCCCCACGTCCTGGTCTATCTTTCCTGATGCGTGGCATACCTTTCTCACCTATATCACCTTCCATATTCCGCCAGCCAGTGATTTTCACCCGTATGATCCGTTGCAGCAGCTCGCCTATGCGGCTGTTGTCTTTCTGCTCGCGCCGTTTATGTTGCTCACGGGCGCGACGATGTCGCCTGCGGTCGCCGGTCGTTTCCCCTGGTATATCAAGCTTTTTGGCGGGCGTCAGGTGGGACGCAGCTTGCATTTCTTGAGCTTGCTCGCCTTCCTGGGCTTTATCGTGATTCACACGGCCCTGGTGCTCATCGTCCACTTTCAAAACAACATTCGCGACATCGTGCTCGGCAGCGATCAGACAAGTTTTGCGCAAGCGGGTGAGATAGCGATTGCTGCGCTGGTCTTCGTGCTGATCGTCTACGTCTGGTCAACGCTCTACTCTGCCCGTCATCGGCGGAAGGTGCAGCATGCTCTGGGGTCAGTGATCGATCCCACGCGCAGATTGCTCTTGCACGGCGAGACGTCGGTGCAGCACTACAAAGAAGCCGACATATCACCCTATTTCTGGGTCAATGGCGCTCCGCCCACCAGCGAAGAGTATCGTGTTCTGGGCCAGAACAACTTCCGCGATTGGAAGCTGGAAGTATGCGGACTGGTGAAGCAACCGCTCTGCCTCTCCCTGGAGGACCTGCGTGCCCTGCCCGCGACCACCCAGATCACCAAACACAACTGTATTCAGGGTTGGTCAGGTGTTGGCAAATGGACAGGGGTGTGCGTCAGCGAGATACTGGACCGTTGTCAACCTCTGCCGGAGGCGCGCTACCTGGTCTTTACCTCCTATGGCCTCGACGAGCACAGTCTTGATGGCGTGCATTACTACCCGTTCTATGAGGTCATTGACTTTGATCTGGCGAGGCATCCGCAAACTATTCTGGCTTACGACCTCAATGGCGAGCCGCTGCCTATTCCTCATGGGGCGCCTCTGCGGCTACGCGTCGAGACCGTTTTAGGATACAAGATGGTGAAGTACCTGCGCTCAATCGAGCTGGTTGCACGGTATGACGATATTCGTGCCGGGCAAGGGGGATCGCGTGAGGACACGATGTATTACGGAAGAGGGGCGGAAATATAAAGGACGCTGGCGAAAGTCGTGAGGCGTCACCGATAAAAGGCAGGGGGAATGATATGGGATCAAAACATACTCAGGAGCGTGTGACAATAATCGATGTGGCGAAAGCCTTACTTTTCGGTTGGAAATTCGTCCATAGACCTGGGCCAAATTTCCAGGGAAAGGTTATTCTGATCACCGGCGGCTCTCGTGGATTGGGGTTGGCGCTAGCAGAAGAATTCGCGCTTCAAGGCGGCAGAATTATCATTTGTGCCCGTGAGGAGCCGGAGCTGGAGCAGGCTCGTCAGGATCTTGCCGCAAAGGGGGTAAGTGTGCTGGCGATCCCCTGTGATATGACGCAGCGAGAGCAGGTCAGGCAGCTCGTTGATCAGGCCACAGAGCACTTTGGGCGGATAGACATCCTGGTGAACAATGCAGGCATCATCACGGTGGGACCGATAGAGGCGCAAACGCTCGACGACTACGAGGATAGTATGCGGATTATGTATTGGGGAGCCATCTATGCCACAATGGCGGTAGTGCCCCAGATGCTTGAGCGCAAGCAGGGCCGCATCGTTAATATCTGTTCAATAGGAGGCAAGGTTGGCGTGCCTCATCTGCTCCCCTATACCTGCGCGAAATTTGCCCTTACTGGCTTCTCGGAAGGGCTTTACGCCGAACTGAAGAGAAAAGGCATCCACGTTATAACGGTGATTCCCGGACTGATGCGTACCGGCTCTCCCGCTAATGCCATCTTCAAAGGCAAGCATCATGCTGAGTTTACCTGGTTTGACCTGGTCGATAGCCTGCCTCTGCTCTCGATGAGCGCGCAGAAGGCGGCCCGCAGCATTGTGCAGGCGACACGCAAGAACAAAGCAGAGATCACCTTAACCCTTCCTGCTAAACTGCTGGCCCGCTTCCACGGCCTTTTCCCCGGCACAACAATGAAGATAATGAGTATTACAAATCGCTTGCTGCCGCGAGAAGGGAAGGCCGAAGGGCTTGATCGCTGGAAAGGGAGGGAGAGCGAAACGTCGCTCTCACAATCGTTCGTGACCACACTGGGGCAACGGGCCGCGCAAGAATATAACCAGAATGTAAGCCGGACATAGGATAACCTTTGAGCAAAGCCAAACGACCAACAAGCGGCAAGGCGAGCTTTCTCTATCCGCTCGCCTTGCCGCTTGTCGTTCGTCATCTGGCATTGATTACTTTTCTGCCAGAGTGAGCACCTCGTCGATGATGCCGTATTCTTTTGCTTCCTCCGCGCTCATGAAAAAGTCGCGGTCGGTATCTTTGCGGATGCGCTCCAAAGATTGGCCGGTGTGGTGATGAATGATATCATTTAACACATCACGCAGGTGCAAGATTTCACGAGCGTGAATATCAATATCCGTCGCCTGCCCGCTGAGTCCTCCCTGTAGTGGCTGGTGCATGTGAATACGAGCATGCGGTAAGGAACGGCGTAAGCCGCGATCACCGGCCATCAAAAGGATGGTACCGAAGCTGGCGGCATAGCCAACGCAGGTCGTTGAGATCGGGCAGGGCAGGCTACGCATGGTATCGTAGATACCCAGCCCTGCGTTGACTGCACCTCCTGGAGAGTTGATATACATATTGATTTCGCGCTGGTTATCCTCCGCCGCCAGGAAGAGGAGCTGGGCCACCACAAGGTTCGCCATACCCTCTTCAACAGGGCCGTTGACCATAATAATGCGCTCTTTGAGCAGGCGCGAGAAAAGGTCATAGGCCCGCTCCCCTCGCCCGGTCGATTCTATCACTGTTGGCACAAACAGGCTTGATGCCATGATACTACTCCTTCCAGATAAACCTGATAGTGATAACTCAATCATTCCATTGACTGTCGCACAAAGTAAAACTGGACCATCTTGCCTCTGTCGGTCGCTCGTTCGTCCAGCATCCCCGCCAGGACCCAGCCCTTTTTCCCCAGTTCGTTGAGCTGGGTCTCCGTCGGCAGCGATTGCTCGCTTGTATCCACTGTCAGAACGTGATACTCCCAGCGGCTCGGCTCGACGGCCACTTTTTCGTAGACTATCGGGACATGTATAGAGGAACGAAGTTCAGAATGTTCTGCCATCCGTATACGCGAAGGTTGTACAATAAACATAGCGTTGTTCTCCTTTTGTCAGTTTGTCTATCATTTCCTCTTGAATATAGCACGCCGATGGCCTATACTAATAGAGATAAGCTATGCTAATAGCATAGAATAAAAGCGGGCAATGCTTTAAGCATAGGAAGGACCGAAGAGATGCCAGAGCCGGTGGATTTACAGGAAGTTATTGGGCGTGTAATCCGGCAGGAGCGCCAGGAGCATGGCCTTACAATTAAGGAGTTGGGCGAGAAAGCAGGGTTATCAGAAATTTATGTTGGAGAGATTGAGCGCGGCCAGAAATATCCTTCGGCGAAGGTGCTGGAAAGCCTGGCGCATGCGCTGGAGCTTGACCTGGCCGATCTGCTCGAACTGATGGCAGACGCTATTCGCAATGACCGCGAGCCGCAGTTGACCAACGCCATTGGCTTCACGTTGCCCACGACTCCCAATCAGCCGCGCCGTGTTGTGGTCAGGCGCATAGTGAATATGCTCGATGAAGGAGAAGTGGAGAGTCTGGCCGATTTCAGCGCCTTCCTGCTCTCCAGGCATCTGCTGCCACAATAGAGGACATCAGGGCAAAAAGAGAGGAGATAGGAGCGCCTTTGCTCTTATTTCCTCTCGGCATGTTGTCTACCAGAAGCGACGACGCGGACGGCGTGCATAGCCACCACGGCGATAGTAGTACGGACGCACGCGGCGATAGGCGAAGCCGCTCCAGAGAACGACCAGCAGGGCAGCCACGATGATCGAGCTGATTAAGGGCACGCCTGCCAGGGTTGGCTCACCTGCGATAGCAAAGTGGAAAACGCCAACGATCAAGAAAATGGCCAGAAATCCGACAATGATGGCTCCAATAATGCCGTCGGGCGCACGCCGCCCCGCGATCAGCTCCCCGATAAATCCGACAAGAATAGCAATCAACAGCCATAGCAGCAACGTGGTAAAAGTAATAACCATATAAGGCATACCTCCTTCTATACACAATGCAAACATCATAGCCATGCCTGCATTTTTACAACAACTTCTCTGTTAACACGTATTAGCTCGGCTTTTGGGTTCAAACCACAAATGGACTTCCCGACCCTCTCTTTAGGTCAGGTCTCAGCCAAATGGGGCACTTCTTGACAGAGAATGTATGTAGACATTACAATTGGTAGAAACGTAGATAAGCAACCAGGGAATGCTTTACTTTTATGGCTCAAATAGGTTTGCTTGAAGATAATGCACGCATTGCTCATTTGTGTGCTACTATATTGCAGTATGCTGGCCATCAGGTGATTGTTTACAATCACCCTCGTGAATGCTTGCAAGCCTTATTACCAGAGGCTGTGCATGAAAATAACGACCTGCCATGCCCTCAACCTGAGTCGCCGCCCGCTTTGCCTGTCGAGGTGCTTATTCTGGATCTCAACCTGCCTGATATGGGTGGCGTGGACGTATTACAATCGCTCTGCTCCCATCCTCAAACGTGCTGCTTACCTCTTATCTTTTGCACCGCCGCCACTCCCTCGGAGATCATGCGCGCTCTACGGATCGCTCCACAGGCTCACCTTGTTGAGAAGCCCTTTACGTTTCAAGAGCTTATCTCCGCCATTACCCATGTGCTAGAGACACACAAAGAGCAACAGAAAAAGCAGACCATTGGGAAAGAAGTCGTGTAGCTGCGGCGATGCTGGTTAAAATAGTTCTTCTTCCATTTGATAAATAGATAGTCATCTGTTTCCTTTTAAAACTAGCAAGCGTGTCAGGGGCATACTGAGCAGTTTGCCTGAACGACATCACGCGATTTTATGAGGCAGGATCTGCTCCGTCTATTTATTGGAAGATGCAGGTTGCCGGTACGGATCGGCGCTCTGCATCTGGTGAAGGAGATAGGCTGCTATGCTAACTTGCTTGATACCCCTGGCAGTTTTAATCTTGCTGTTTGCTGGCGGTATGATGATCACCGTATATCTGCACTCTCAAGGCGCTATTGATAAACCCGGTCCCCAATCTCCTGGGCAGCTAAGACCTGCTACCTTTCATCGAACAGCCACGGCTGAAGATAAATTCTACCTGGGCTTAGCCGCAAGAGGTTCTGAGATGGACCGCTATGTACGCAGGAGTGTGGTAAGTTTTCTCGCGCTGGCCTTTGTGCTGAGCCTGCTGCTGGCGCTCTTCTTCAATTCGCTGCACTGAGCAAAGATGCGCCTGTAACGGCTCAAGGCTGTTGATTACTTCGTCTACCTGGAATGTGATATAACAATCCAGGTAGACTACTTATTTTTTGCAAAGAAGGGGATTTCCATCGATGTCTCTATTACCAGAGAGGATGCATACCCGTTTTACCGACCTTGTTGGCATTCGCTATCCCATCGTGCAAGGGGGGCTGTCTCATCTTTCTTATGCCGAACTGGCGGCAGCCGTCTCTAACGCGGGCGGACTGGGACAGATAGGCTGTGCCTGCTTCTCGACGCCTGAAGAACTGCGCGCCGATATCCAGAAGGCCCGGCGTCTAACGGACCGGCCCTTCGGCGTCAATTTCCCGATAGGGCATATCCCCCTGGATGCTTTTCTTGATGCCACGTTGGCAGAGGAGCCAGCCGTCATTAGCATTACGGGCGGCAATCCTGAGCCTCTGCTGAAACGTATTCAGCAGAGTGGCGTGCCGGTACATACGATGGTGCTCGTTGCGGGTGTGCGGGCGGCGCGCAAGGCGGAATCGCTCGGCGCGGATGCCGTGATTGCCGTGGGCGTCGAAGGGGGAGGACACCTGGGGCGCGACGATATCGCCACGATGGTGCTGACCCCGCGCATTGTGGATGCCGTCAAAATTCCTGTGCTGGCGAGCGGCGGCATCGCTGACGGACGAGGGCTGGCGGCATCGCTGGCGCTGGGCGCGGAAGGAGTCGAGTTGGGGACGCGTTTTGTCGCTGTACGCGAGAGCAATGCGCATCCCAACTATCAAAAAGCTCTGGTTGAGGCGAACGAGACCGATACGGTTATCGTTGAACGCGCGATTGGACGGCCCGCGCGCGTCTTGAAGGGACCCGTGGCCGAAAAAATTTTGCAGGTGGAAGAAGAACTGGTGCGCGATAACGTCCCCGCCGATGAGCGGTTGCAACGTTTGCTGCCGCATATATTAGGAACGGTCAATACGCGGGCGGCCCTTGAGGGCATGCTTGATGAAGGCTTTGTCTGGGCGGGCCAGGTCGTCGGCTTAATCAATGATGTGCCGACTGCGCAGGAGCTGATCGAGCGCATGGTGCGTGAGGCGCAGCAGATTGCGCAGCGATTGCAGCAGGCGTTTTAGGTTCTGCTCCTACATCCTGACCTTTATTTGTTACTCGCCAGGAACTCCCCTACCTCCGCCAGTGCGGCCATTGCGCGGCAGGTGATTTCTACCGATTCGCAGTATGGGATGTTCTCTGCGCGCAACAGGCGGAGCGCCGGAATATCGTGGCGGGCGTAGACGGTCTGCATCAGGACGGGTTTCTGATAATGGCGCACGAGGCGACCCAGTTCACGGGCCGCCATCTCTTCGCGCACCCCGAAGTCCTCCGATAATAGCCAGCGATAGCCACCAAAAAGCCCTGTGATAATCACACCATCCACGTCTGGATCTTTGAGGCAGACTTCGGTGAGCTGGGAAAAGGACAACGGATCTTCATCGGCAGCGCCTGCGACATCAATGGGATTGGTAGAGGTGGCGCGGGCGGGCATTAAGGCGCGCAATGCTTGCTGAGTTCCCTCACAGAGAATAGGAACCTGGAGTCCTGCGCGGATCGATGCGTCTCCGGTCGCGACGGCGCTGCCGCCTCCATCGCCGATAATCGCAATGCGGCGTCTGCCCTGTGGAGTGGGTGGCTGCATCACCAGAGCCTGTGCCACCGGGAAAAGCTCATCGGAACGAATGACTCGGACGACTCCGCTGCCTAGCAGACCAGTGTCGTTGTCGGGGCGCAGCGTCGCTTGCGAGCCGGTATGCGCCAGAGCCGCGCGCACACCCACTTCGGTGGCTCCGCTGAGCAGGATGACAACAGGCTTGTAGCGGCCTTGTTTGCGCAAATCTCGGGCCACTTTACGCAGCGTTTCCTCTTGAATGGCTTCGACGTAGCCCGCGATCACCGTTGTTTCCGGGTCATTTGCCAGGTATTGCATACATTCGGGGAATGTCACGTCCACCGCATTGCCCAGGCTGAGAAAGGTGGTAAAGCCCAGGCCGTCGAGCTGGGCCTGGTTGTACCAGTACATCCCCAGGTTTCCGCTCTGCGAGACCAGCCCGATGGGTCCCACCGGTAACGGGAAAACCATTCCCAGCGCATTGAGTCGCGAGCGATGCACATACAATCCCATGCAATTGCTGCCGATGACGCGAATCCCGTGTTCGCGACACCGGGCCACCAGTTGTCGCTCCTGTTCGCGTCCTGCGGGACCAGTCTCGCCAAAGCCTGCGGTAACAATCGTAATGCCCTTGACACCGTGCGCGATGCAATCGTCAACCGATTGTGATACATGCTGAAATGAAGTTGTGATGATCGCCAGATCAACGGGACCAGGAACAGCGTGCAGATTGGGGTAGGTGGGGCGACCCAGTATTTCAGGGGCAGAAGGGGTAACAAGGTAGATATCGCCAGGGAAGCCACCCTGGATGAGCTGTCTGGCAGCAACGTGCCCCCATTTATGAGGGGCGCGCGAAGCGCCGAGAATTGCTACGGAACGTGGCTGCAAGACATCTTCTAAGCTATAAGGGGGGATAGTCATTCACTCTCCTCTTCATCATCAGCATGGTTTGGTGGCGGGCCATTTTCACGCTGTTTGCGTAACAACTCCTCAACGCCACGGATCAACGAGTCCGCGCTTGGCAGCGGGCCGGTCCCTTCTACGCGGTCAAGATTGATGAACTCTTCCTCCTCGTCATCTGCATTTTCCTCCTCATCTTGATGAGAAGCAACCTGCTCTTCCAATTTGCGCACGTATGCGCTAGCTTCGGGGTCGCGCGCTACCAGCGCGGATATTTGCTCTTCGAAGCGCAGCGCATCCGATTGCAGCTCGCTGAGATCGAGTCCGAGAGAGAGATACGCGCTCAGATATGTCAGGAGCGCGGCTGTGACCTTAATATTTGGCGTCGCCGCCAGGTAATGGGGAGCCGCAGCCCAGAAACTGGCAGCAGGAATGCGAGAATGGCGGCAGGCATCATGGAGCACTCCGATCATGCCCGTCGGCCCCTCATAGCGCGAGGTATGCACATCCATCTCGCGCAGGCGTTCCGTGACTTCAGGGTTAGTCGAGCTACCGGAGATGGGAACAGCTATAGAGTGGGGAATATCTGCTAGCAGCGCTCCCAGGAAGATAACTTCTGAAGCTCCAAAGCGTTTACAAACGCTAAGGAAGGTATCGCTGAACGTCTTCCACTTCAGTTGTGGTTCAACGCCAAGAAACAGAATAGTGTCACGATTCTGGTCGGGAGCGACGTGGGCTAGAAACAGATTAGTAGGCCAGACAATCGTGCGCTGGACGCCATCAACAAATTTAATCGTCGGTCTTGCCTCGGTGAAAACAAAAAAATCTTCAGAGTCGATTTCTGCAATTTTGATTGGCCGCCACTGATCGATCAGAAATTTTACTGCCGTTGTCGCCGAATCGGCTGCATCATTCCATCCGCCAAAGGCAGCGATAATAATGGGATCGCGCAGCTCTAATTGCGTAAAGTATTGTACAAGCGACATATGAATTACCCCTCTATACTGCTTGATTCTATTTTTCCCAAGCAAATATATGGTACATTCTATCATACCTGGCAAGCTGAAACCACATCAGGTAACCTCCCAGGCGGCTTCACCTCACCTCGCTGGCGCCTCTAACTTAGCGGAAACCTGCTTAGCGCCGTCTCTAGAAGCAGGGGCATGAGCCAGGTAATGATGAAAAGGAACGCTCCGATAACCACGGAGCGTTCCCATTAACAAAGAGGTATCTTTTATGGAAGAATATCCACTCGGTCTGGATTGATGCCGTTCCAGGTTGCGTTACTGCTCTGATTGCCCGTGACGCGCACTGTCAGCGTATGTTGGCCTGATGACAGGACCGGGCTAAGGTAGAGCAGCGTGTTCCCGGCGTTGGTGGCTGCGAAGAAATCCAGCGTAATCTCAGGGCCACCATCAAGCGAGAAGGCTCCGATCCCGTGCGGAGGTCCAACCACCCCGTAGAACGCGATCTGGCTGCCATTGAAGGTGATGGATACGGTATCGTTGGCGCTATTGTCCCAGCTATTGCTGCCGTTGAAAAAGCCGAGATTGTTCGAGTCGCATGAGGTGCAGTGGTTCCAGCCGCTCCCCACATAGTTGAACTGGTTGATCCCCGATCCCTGGACGCTATCATCAACAGTAGCCGCGCCACTGAGCGGAACGAGTTGAATGCCGCTGCACTTGGCGTTATCGACGACGGTTGTGAACTGGATAGTGATGGTACCGCTGGCGCTGGCGGTGGTGGTGAAATTTTTCGCGATAGCCTTGTCGGCTCCAACGTTCGCGAAGATATCGAAGTTGGAGAGCACCTGCGTCCCATTGATCGAGACGTTAAAGACGCGCTTTCCGGCTGCGGTCCAGAAAAATTCCGCGAACTGAAGGCTGACTGCATACCTGGCGTTGGCGCTTAAACCGTTCATAGTGTAGGTAAAGTTGCCGAACCGCTCCGTCTGATAGACCGCCATCGGGGCCGGATTGCTGACTCCGCTGGTATCAATGCTGGCGGTGGTGGAGGCCGCAGTACCGCCGCTGAAATTGGCGTCCGCGCCGTAGTTGCCGACAGCGCCGCCTCCGCAGTTAATACTCAAGCTGCCAGGCGTTGTATTAGTTGGAATAACCTCGATCCCATCCACTTTGGCGTAATCGACGACTGGCCTGAACTGGATAGTCAATTGACCATTGTTGTCGGCGGTGGGCGTGAACTGCTCGACAATAGCCCTGTCCTTGCCCCCGGTTGCAGCCACGATATCAAAGTTAGAGAGCACCTGGCTGCCATTGATGGCAACGTTGAAGACGCGCTGCCCCGCGTTGGTCCAGAAGGTCTCGGCAAAGTGGAGGCGTACTGTATAGGATGCGCCCGCCTGCAAGCCTGGAAAGACATAGCTGAAATTGCCGTAACGTTCGTTCTGATAAACGGCTTGTGGAGCCGGATTGTTAATCCCGCTGGTGCTGATCGTATCGGTCACGGTCGCCGTATTGCTGGAGCCGCCCAGGTAGTAATTGTCCGCCTGGAAATTTCCTATAGCCGAACCGCCGACGCTGATCGCATAGCCACCGTTTGTCAGTGTATTCTGCTGCGTCCCGCTCCATTTAAAGGTTACGGTCGCGCCTGCCGGGAGGGTATAGTTGAAGCCCTGGTTGCCCCAGAGCACCTGGAATGTGCTGCTGCCGGAGCCGTTGTTGTGCGCGACGACCACTTTGGAGCCATCGGGATTTTTGAAAGCGACATCTTCGACGCTGCCAACGTTGTTGGAGGTGATATGGAAGGCGCCCGGCACGGCAAATTTGCTAAAATGTCCTACCAGATAGTAATCGTTCGTGAGGGTAACGTTGCCCGTGGCCTGATCAACCGTCACCACTCCCAGGCAATCGGGACAGCCGCCGGTATGTGGGCCATGATTGGGGTCAAGCGCAACATTCCAGAGTTCAACCGTTCTGGAGAAGTTCTGGACTGATTGCATAAATAAATCGATGGTATTGATAGGTGCGACCGCCGCCCCCGTCGAGCATTCCGTCTCGTAGACCTCAGAAGTGGGGAAGGAGCTATGGATGCTTGTCATCGACGTTGGACTGCCTGCATAACAATGCCAGGAGATGCCCGCGATATCGCCGCGTGTGGTCGTATCGCCCAGCAGCGTGGAGGGGTAGCTTGTATTATCCCAGTTGTGATCGTAAGGGATGATCTTGGGACTCAGGCCAGCGCTTGCCAGAGCGGGGCTGAGGTTGTTCTTGATAAAGTTGTTCTCGTCACCTGCGGCCCAGGACATGCCGGGATAATTGGTGGGGGCGAAGAGTGGTTCATTCTGAGGAGTGATGGCGTAGATAGGAATGCCCTGCGCCTGGTAAGCCTGAATAAATTTGACGAAATACTGCGCCAGTGGTCCGTAGTCGGCAAGATTGAGCGTGCCGGTAACACCATTAGAAACACCAATCATGGACCCGTTGGTTTTCATCCAGGCAGGTGGACTCCACGGATTAGCCATAAATTTGAGATTCGGGTTGAGCGAATGAGCCTGCTGCAACACGGGAATGATGTAAGCCAGGTCGTGATTGATAGAGAAGTTATTGAGGTTGGGATCGCTCTGACCGGCGGGCAAATCATCGTAGGAGTAGGGTCCGTTGATAGAGAAATCCGAGGCGCCCATCGGGATACGCACAAAGCTCATGCCAATGCCCTGATTGGGATCGAAAAGCTGCTGCATCAGCGTATTACGCTGGCTGGCGCTCATCTTATTAACAATCAGCCAGGCCGAGGAATCGGTTACCGCGGCTCCAAAGCCATCCATTTGCTGCAACTCCTGGAACTCGTTGACATTGATTGTCGAGGCGTTGCCAGTATTGGAGCCAAAAGTGAGATTTGCCTGCGGCGTTAAGTGATTGCTTCCATCGCTGGTTGTCAGCCAGACCTGCACCGTTGGCCCCGCGGCTCTGGTGGTCGTCTGAAAAACAAAAAACGAGCTGAGGAGCAGGCCGCAGAGCAGTAAAAATACAAGAGAACGACGAGCGTATGTGTTCATATGAACCTCCTTACGCGAACCGAGCCTTTTGCGCTAAGACCGGTCGCAAGAAACAGCACCAGTGCAGCATACATTTGAATACACTTCACTCTTTAGTAATATTTTCAGCAAGAACCATGCCCGAATCTGTGCTGACGAAGTGTGTTGAGGAGCAGAGTGGTATAGACATAAAGATGACTAGTTGAAAGTGAATGATTGGAGATATGTAAGAGTGTGTAGGAAAAGTGTGTGATGTGTGTTGCGTGTATGTGTATCTGATCGCGTTTGCAAAAGGACGAATGAAAAAACAACCTTTTCTACGTTTTTTCACTCTATTCTAAAAGAAGGTCTAAGATCCTCTCGCCTTGCGCAACTTTTTGAAAAAGAACCTTGTGCTGCTGGCCTCGTTGCGCAGTCGTGGGTTGGCGATCTCGTCGATGCCAAAATTGATGAACGTGAGCGCGGCTCCCAGGATGGCGATGCAGAGGCCAGGGGGCAAGAACCACCACCACGCCTCTTGCAGGAGAGCAGCGCTATTCGAGGCCGAGAACAGCATATTGCCCCAGGTGGTGCTGGTGATATCGCCCAGGCCCAGGTACTCCAGAGCCGTCTCGGCCAGGATCGCGTAGATCACCGTGCCGAAGAACTGCGCTGCCACAATGGCCGTCTCGTTGGGCAGGATTTCATAGAAAATGATCCTCCATGTTGACTCGCCAGAAGCTCTGGCCGCCTCCACACAATCCCAGGTGCGCAGCGAGAGCGTCTGCGAGCGCAGTACGCGTGCTCCCCAGGACCAGCCGGTGACGGTCAGGACAAAGCCAATTGTGAGTGGCCCCTTATAGGGCAGGAAGGCTGCCAGCAGGATTGCCAGCGGCAGCGTTGGCAGCACCAGGAAGACATTGCTCACCAGCGAAAGCACTTCATCGATCCAGCCGAGAAAGTAGCCAGAAGCCAGGCCCACCAGTACCGAAACAATCGTCGTCACCAGACCAATCCCCAGCCCCATCAGAACCGAGAAACGAGCGCCCACCACTGTCTGAACAAAGACATCTTCTCCGAAGCTGGTGGTGCCAAACCAGTGCGTAAGGGATGGCGGTTGGAGGCGGTCCAACGTAATAGCATGCGGGTCCTGTGGGAAAATGATCGGACCAAAAAGGGCTAGCAGGATAAAGAGGGCCAGGATCGCCATTCCCACGCTCGCCTTGCGGTTCCCCATCAGCAAACGCCAGGTATCACGCCAGCGTGATGAAACTGCAGGTGTCACTATGGTAGGGGCAATCCCTTGCGGTTGCCC
>Ga0070741_10005259_pt1 | contig 28928 bp, 27 predicted proteins | sample Coa_R1_4_FD_66440 | JGI IMG/M metagenome (GOLD analysis project Ga0070741, IMG submission 66440) | Surface soil microbial communities from Centralia Pennsylvania, which are recovering from an underground coalmine fire - Coalmine... | ecosystem: Environmental > Terrestrial > Soil > Unclassified ... | reverse complement strand
AGCGCCTTGTAGACCACGGCCATGCCGCCGCGGCCGATGAGCTCGGCGAGCTGGTATTGGCCCAGGCATTGGCCGGCTAGGTCGTCAACGCGGGGAGGTCGCGTGGGCAGCGCCACCGTTCCGCCCTTTCGCCGCGCGCCCTGCTCTATCCTAAATCTAAGCATCCACGGTTAGCGTTGCGGGTGAGGTGGCGCGGGGTGAACGCGAGGTTACGGCTGCGGAGGTTAGCCAGGCTACGGCTGGGCCGGGGGGTGGAGGCGGGCGAGGGCGGCGGCGTGCAGGCGGCCGTTGCTGCCGACGGCGTGGCCGCTGGCCGCCGTGGGCGCGCCGTGGAAGTCGGTGAAGCGGCCGCCAGCCTCCTCGACCAGCACCTGGAGCGGCGCGATGTCCCAGAGCTGGACGCCCGCCTCCAGCCACAGCTCGGCGCGGCTGTTCAGCAGGAGCGTGCAGGCGTAGAGGTCGCCGTGGGCGCGGGCGGAGGCGACGGCGCCGATCAGCTCCACAACGCCGGCGCCGTAGGGCGGGGCCAGCAGGCAAGACAGCTCGCCCAGGCTGAGGGTGGCGTCGGCCAGGTCGGCGAGGGCCGAGACCTGCAACCGCACGCCGTCGCGGTAGGCGCCTAGCCCCCTCCCCGCCCAGTACGTTTCGCCAAGTGCGGGCAGGGCGATGGCGCCCGCGACGATGGCGCCGGCGTGCTCCAGGGCGATGGCCGGCCCCCAGAAGGGCTGGCCGCGGGTGAAGCCCTTGGTGCCGTCGAGCGGGTCGACGATCCAGCGCGCGGCGGCGTCGGGGCGGTGCGCGCCGCTCTCCTCGGCGAGGATGCCGTGCTTGGGAAAGGCGGCCTGGATGACCGCCAGCGCGGCGGCCTCGGCGGCGCGATCGGCCGCGGTCACGGGCGTGCGGTCGGGCTTGCGCTCGATGCGCAGGTCGCGGCGCCAGTAGCCGAGCGCGGCGGCTCCCGCGGCGGCGGCGGCCTCGCGCGCCACCTCCACCGCGCGCGCGACGTCTACGTCCATGGCGCGCCCTACCCCCGTGGCGCCGTGTCGAGCCGCACGTTCGCGCCGCACAGCCGACAGCGATGGGAGGGCTGCGCGGGGGAGGCGTCGGCCGCGCCGCTCAGCACCTCGTCGTCGGACAGGTGATGCAGCAGCGGGACGAGCGCTTCTGGCTCGTCGCAGACCGGGCAGGTGGTCGGCTGGCCGCGGAAGTCGGGCGCCAGCGCGGCGCGGCGCTCGAGGGCGGTGTGGCGGAAGCTGCGGCGGAAGCCCCGCGCGTTGAAGACGAAGACCTCCTCGGGGCGCGCCATGACCGTGTACGGCCCCGGACCGACGAGGTCGAGCGCGGCGCCCACCAGGCGCAACTGCCAGCCGAGGCGCTTAGCCCAGGGGACGCTGCTGCCCGGCGCGTCCTCGCGCCGCAGCTCGCGCTGCCGCCGCGCCTCGGCGGCCAGCGCCGCCAGGCTCCAGTCCTCGCGCACGGTGGCGACGTCGGCGTGGACGCGCAGGCCTGCGGACGTAAGGACGAGCACCGCGCTGGTGCAGCCGGCCGCGTCGAGCACCGCGCCGATGGTCCGCAACGTCTCCTGGTGCGACAGTGCCGTGGGCCTCTGCATCGCCTGGCTCCTCCGTGCCCGGGCCTGCTCGGCGCGCGGCGCCGGTCCGGGGCGCCGCGCTCGCCACAGTCTAGCATGGCGCGCGGGGCGCCCCGGGCTTCCGGGGCCATGCCCAGCAAGCCGCCCGGTCTTCAGTAGCCATACCGGGCGGATTACAATCTCTGGTAAGGAGAACGCTGGCGGCCTTTGCCGTCGGACGCTGAACGCGCGCCACGAGGCACCGAACCGAGGAGGCATTTATGGTCTGCTTCGACGTCGAGACGTTGATTGCCGAGCTAGACGCTATCGCCGAGGCGACGATCACGTTAGTCGAGCGGCAGCCGGTGGTCCAAGAGTGGCTCGCCGGCCGGCCGGACCGCGCCCGCGTGTTCGCCTTCCAGGCGCAGCTCTATCACCAGGTGGCGCAGACCGTGCCGGAGCTGACGGGCTGCGCGCGCACCTGCGCGCGCCTGGCGGCCGACGAGCCGATGTACGGGCTGCTCGCGCAGCACTTCGCGCGGCACGCTGTGGGCGAGAGCGAGCCCGCGCCGCACGACGTGCTGTTGCTGGAGGACCTGCGCGGCCAGGGATTCCCCGTGGACCGGCTGCCGCCCCCCAGTCCGCCGGTGCAAGAATACCTCGCCCGCGGCGCCTGGGCGATGGAGCATGCGCCGCTGCAAGAGATCGGCCGCGCCTACGTGCTGGAGGCGCTGGGGCAGCGGCTGGCGCCGCGCGCGGTGGGCGCTCTGGCGCCCGCGGCGGACGGCCGGGCCGCCGACACGTTCTACCAGGTCCACGCGGAGGCCGACCGCCCGGGCCAGGGCCACGTCGACCAGGACCTCGCTATCCTGCGAGAGCTGAGCGCGTACCCTGCCTTCGCGGCGCGGGCCGGCGACGTGCTCACGGGCGCCCGGCACGTACAGGAGTACATGCGGGCGCTATGGGCCTACCTGGACGCCGAGGCAAATGCCCCGGCCTAGCGGCTGCTGCCGCTGTGGCGAGCCGATTGGCTAGGCCGGGCCGGGCGGGGGGCTGGCGTTGGGGGCGGCCGGCGGCGGCGTGAGCGGCAGGCTGAGCGTGACACGCGTGCCCTGGCCCTCGACACTGTGCACTTCGACCTGGCCGCGGTGGCGCAGGGCCGTGTCGTAGACGCGCGTGAGCCCCAGGCCGGTGCCGCCGGGCCGGCGCGTCGTGAAGAACGGCTCCAGACAGTGCTGACGGACGGGCTCGGGCATGCCCACGCCGTCATCCGCCACGCTGATCAGAATCTTGCCGTCGGCTTCCTCCGCGCACACCACGATCGTCCCGCCGTTCGGCAACGCCTGGACCGCGTTGGTAATCAGCTCGCGCAGGGCCGTTTGTAGCTCCAGGGGGTTGGCGTGCAAGGGGGGCACCGAGCTGGTCTCCAGCCGCACGCGGATCGGCCGGCCCTGCGCCTGTGGCTCGGCCTGCCAGACCGGGCGCATTAGCTCGACGGTCTCCCAGGCGAGCGTGCTTACGTCGACGGCGGCCCAGCCACTCGGGAGCGTCGGACGCGCGAACTGCTGGAGGCTCTGCACGGCGGCCGCGATGCGCAGCGCCGCCTCGCGCGTCGGCCCGAGCAGCGACCGCTGCTGCGGGTCCGGGCTCTCGTCGAGCAGCATCTCCGTGTTGCCCAGCACGACGGCGAGCGGGCTGTTGATCTGGTGGGCCAGGCCCGAGCCGATCTCCGCCAGCAGCCGCATCTTCTCGCTCTCCAGCGCACGCACCTGAGCCCGCTTCTCGGCGCTCAGGTCGTGCGCAACGCCGCGGATCACGGGGCCTCGCGGCGCGTCGAACGTCTGCACGCGCACGCGGAGCGGCAGGAGGCTGCCGTCGCGGCGGCGCGCGGTGGTCTCGAACGTGACCGGCGTCGCCCGCGCCTCCTCGATCTGCGTGCGCACGACGTGTGCGCCGTCGATGCCGGGCGGGAAGGGGCTAATGTCCCAGAGCGCGAGCCGCAGCATCAGGTCGCGGGGGTAGCCGAGCAGGCGGCAGCACGCCTCGTCGGCGTCGATGATGCGCCCGGCGGCGTCATAGACCAGCACGGCGTCGCCGGCCTCCTCGGGCGCGGGGCGCCACGCGGGGGCGAGCGGCGCGAGCTCCCGCGCCCGCTCGCGCAGCGCCGCCAACTGGGTAGCCGTCCCTACGCGCGACGCGGCCAGGTCCGCCAGCAGTTGGAGCGTCGCCTGGTCGGCCGGATCAAACGGCGGCGCGCCGGGCGCGCGCGTGGCCTGCAGAGCGCCGAGCAGCTCGCCTTTGAAGCGGAGTGGCACGGCGACGACGCTGCCGGCCGCCGTCTCCCCGGCCGGCTCCGTTTCCGCGGCCACGTCGGCCAGCAGCACGCTCTCGCCCTGCTGCACCACCTGGCCGAGCACCCCCACGGTGCTCAAGTGGCGCGACCCTAGCGGGGGCGCGGCGGCGCCGACAGCATGCCGCACCACCAGCCAGGCCGGGTCGCTCTCCAGCAATGCCAGGTGCGCGCCGTCGGCCCGCAACAGGGCCATGGCCTGGGCCGCAACCAGCGTGCCGACCTGGGCGTCGTCGGGCTCGGCGGCGAGCTGGGCCGACACGGCGGCCAGCGCGAGCGCCAACCGGCCCGGCGCGGCGGCGCTGGACGGGGAGGGCTCGCTCGCCGGACTCGACACGACTCTGACTCCTCAACCGGGCCGCCTCGGACGAGCCGGACGTGCCTATTGAGTCTACGGGCACCGGTGCAGGCGCGTCCATTAGGGCGCGGGGCGCTGTGTTATAACGTTAGCATCCATCTGACGATACTGGACTAGGTAGCGCGCGACGGCGCCCCTTGCCATGAACGGCCCGGCCCCTCGTAATGTATTTGTAACCATGTCACTCGGCGGAGGGTGGATGACCAGCAGGGAGAGGGCAGGCGCCCTGCCGGGCGCAGTTGCGCGCGACCGCCCCCGGCCCGGCCAGTCGGCCCCGATGTCCTCCTCGCTGGCGAGGGTCGCGGAGGCCTCGACGGCCATCACGGGCGCGGGCGACGACGAAGCCGTCGGCCAGACGATCGTCGAGCAGGCCGCGCAGGTGCTCCAGGCCAATGACGTGCGCCTGGTGCTGTTCGAGCCGGACCGCGAGTGGCTACGCGTTGCGCACGCGGTAGGGCCGTCGGTCGCCCAGGTGGGCACGCGCCTGACGCCCAGTCACTCGGCGCTCGCGCTGATGCTGGACAGCGGCGAGCCGGTCGTGCTCGGGCCGCAAATGCCGCAGCCGGCCGCGAGCGAGCCGGCCGCCGCCAGCCGGGCCGTCGCCCTGGTGCGGCTGAAGGGCCAGGTGCTCGGCTACTTGCAGGTCGGCCGGGCCGCCGACCTGCCTCCCTACACGGCGGATGACCTGCCGGCGCTCCAGGTGCTGGGCGATCTGGCGGGCCTGCGCTTGAGCTACAGCCAGCTCGCCGTCCGTCCGCGCCACCGCGAGAAGGAGCTGGCGGACTTGCAGCCCGCCTGGCGACTGCCCGCCGCGGAGGCCGGTGACTTCTTGATGGTCGCCGACCTGGAGGGCCGCTTCGTCGATACCGACGCCGCCGCGCCATGCTTCCTCGGCTACAGCCGCGACGAGCTGCTGCAGCTCACGGTGCAGGACGTGTCGCCGCCGCCGTACGGCATCGACGATCGGCAGGTGCTGCGCGAGCTGTACCGGCGCGTCTGCGAGAGTGGCAGCGTCACGATGGAAAGCTCGCTGCGCCGCCGGGACGACACGCTGTTCCCCATTCGCCTGCGGTTGGACCCGGTGCCCCACGACGGCTCGGTGGCGATCCGGGGCGTGTGCTGGGACCTGACCGAGCAGAAGGAGGCGCATTCCCGCCTCCTACACGTCGAGCGTCTGCGGATCCTCGGGCAGATGGCATCCGGCGTGGCGCACGATCTGAACAACACGCTGGCGCATGTGCTCGGCAACCTGCAGCTCCTGCTGGATAGCGTGGACCACCCGGCGCACCGCGCGCTGCTGGAGCGCGTGCAGCAGGCCGCTCTCGATGGGGCTGAGACGGTGCGCCGCCTGCACACGTTCGTGCGCACTCGCGAGGAAGAGGCCGAGCCGGTCGACCTTTCCACCGTGGTCGTCGAGGTCGCGGAGCTGACGCGCCCGAGCTGGGAGGCCGCGACGCAGCAGAGCGGGGTGCCGGTGGACCTCGTCGTGGACGTGGCGCCGGTGCCGCCCGTGCTAGGCAACGCCGCGGAGTTGCGCGAGGTGCTGGTCAACCTGGTGCAGAACGCGCTGGATGCGCTGCCGCACGGGGGCAGCGTGCACCTGCGGACAGAGCGCCAGGGCGGCGAGGTAGTGGTGACCGTGGCGGATACCGGGATAGGCATGCCGCCGCGCGTGCGTCACCGCATCTTCGACCCGTTCTTCACGACAAAGGGAGCGAAAGGCAGCGGCCTGGGCCTCTCGGTAGCCTACACTATCGTGGCGCGCCACAAGGGCCAGATCGCCGTCGAGAGCGAAGAGGGGCAAGGGACGACGTTCACTATCCGGCTGCCGGCGCTCGCCGAGGCCCCAGCCGAGCCCGTGCCCCCGCCGGTCGTCGAGGCGGCCCCCGCCCCGCCGCCTGAGCGGCGGCACGGCCGCGTGGTCGTCGTCGACGACGAGCGCGACCTGGCGGTCATGCTCGCGCGCATGCTACAGGGGGAAGGCCACGAGGTGCAGATCTGCACGCGCGGCGCGGAGGCGCTGGCCCTGATCGAGCGCGAGCCGTTCGACGTGCTGCTGACCGACGTGTCCATGCCCGACATGGACGGCTGGGAGGTGGCGCGGCGCGTGAAGGAGATCCGGCCCTCGCTCCCGGTCGCCGTGGTCACCGGCTGGGGCTCGCAGTACGAGGGCGTGGACCTCGCGGACCGGGGGGTCGACTTCCTGCTCAGCAAGCCGTTCACCGTGACCGCCGCGCGCGAGTTAGTCACGCGCGCCCTCGCCCAGCCGGCCGAGATGGGAGAGAAGCGTTGAGAGCCGGGAGACGGGAGAATGGTGCTCTACCCCTCGTTCTGATCGTTTAAGCTGCTCCCGATTCTCATCCTCCGTTGCCAGGCGGGGCGGGGCGCGCTTCCGCCAGCAGATCCGGCTTGCGGACGAGGTACTGGTGCTTGGGCGTGGTGAGCGCCAGGCTGCCGAACGGCAGCAGCTCCACCGTCACGTCGATACGGCCTGGCGCCGTCTCGTAGACGGCGCGGAACTCCGAGCTCACGCGCTGCAACCCCTGGATCACGCTGTGCCGGTAGAGCGCGGTCAATTCGTCGCTCGCCGCCATGCCCGCGCTCAACTCGACCTCGACCCGCAGCGTGGCGCGGCCGTCCGGGAGGTTCTCGCCCGCCAGGCGGAAATGGCCCGTGTTCGACCCGCGCAGCGCCGGCTGGGCGAGCACGTCGGTGAGCTGGTCCACGTAGACGTTGGCGCCGTGAATCGTTACGGCGTCGCTGCGGCCGAAGGCGTACATGAAGGGCAGCGGACGGAGGTACTCTGGCCCAAAGCCGCGCGCCGCTAGCTCCTGGCGCAGGTCGTAGCCGAAGGCGCGGCAGCGCGCCACGACCTCCGCCATCGACAGCAGGCCGCCGCGATCGTGCGTGTTGTAGCGGATGAGCGGCACCCCGCCGCGGGCAGTCAGCAGGATCTCGCCGTCGTGGATCTCCAGGAAGTGGCTGAGTGGGTTGTACTGGATGAGCGACGGCACGATCGGGCCGTCGAAGAGCGCGTCGGCCAGGCCGGGCGTGCGGGCGCAGAGCCGCCGAATGAGCAGGCAGAGGCGCGACTCGTAGCCGATGGCGCCGCCCCCCTCCGACGAGCCGAAGATCCCGAAGAACCCTTCGAGGCGGTCCAGGTCCTTGCCGAGGAGCTGCGCGAGGCGCTCGCGCTGGCCCTCCGACACGTACTCGCTGCCGCTACACAGCGTGACGTTCAGGGCCGGCCAGTCGATGCCGCGGCGCTTGCCTTCGTCGAGCATGGTCACCATCGGCGCCGCGTAGCCGATGACAAACGTCTGGTCGTAGTGGCGGCTGAGCTGTTCGACGAAGCGCAGCGCCTCCTCCTGGTTCAGGCCCGGCGTGACGACGGTGCCGCGGATGCCGGGCTGGGAGAAGATGCGCTGGCCCGTCTCGGCGACGATCGTGCCGCCCACCCAGGCGCCCATCGCGTTGGCCACGATCAGCAGGGTCCAGCGCTCCTTGATGCGCAGGTGCTCCTGGTAGATGGCGATGAGCGTCGCGATCTGCGCAGCGTCCTGGTCGGGGAAGCGCGGCCAGAGCATGGGCGCGCCGGTGGCGCCCGAGCTGAGCGTGACGATGTGCGCGCGCGCCAGCTCCCCGCGGCGCACGCGCTGCTCGACCGGGTAGCGCATCAGATACGACGCCTTGTCCATGATGGGGAGCGCGCTGAAGTCGGCGACGCTGCGCAGGCGGTTGGCATCGTAGCCCGCCAGGCGCAGGAAGCGCCCGTAGGCGGGCACTAGCGCTGCCGCCTCCTGGGCGATGCGCAGGGCGCGCGTCTCCGCCTGCCGGGGCGAGACGCGCTCGGGGCTGAGAGGCAGGGTAGTCACGACAGCCTTTCCCTGGCGGTGTGGCCCGCGGAGCCACACGCCGCACCAGGATCGCTCGGGACCGGGCGCCGGCGAGGCGTGGCGCGCGGGGGCGCTCGATCCGGCCAGGTGTTTACTATACGCGAGGTTGCGCCCGCCACGGGCTGGCGAGGGCGCTCCGCTCATCTCAAAAATATTACAGCGCCCGGGGAGGCGGCGCAGGGAGGCGCCCCGGTGGACCTACCCCCCCGGCCCCCCTCCCGATGCGGGAAGGGGAAGAGGACGACCCCGCGGTCCCAATAATGGGGAGCAGGTAGAGCGGGCGACGCGCCCTCGGCGCGAGCCAGTATCAGATCGCGATGGCGGCCTTCACGGGGTACAGGCCGGGGATCTCGCCGGCGAGCGCGCGGATGGCCTGCTCGGCCTGGTCGAGCGGGAACGTATGGGTGAGCATCCGCTCCAGGGGGTACTTGCCGGACTCCGCCAGGCGGATGCCTTCGGTGATGGCGTCCGAGCCCTTCGTGAAGACGCCTTGGAGGCGCAGCTCCTTCCAGATCACCTGGTCGAACAGGAGCGGTGTGACGGTCTCCTGGCCCGTCAGGCCGGCGCAGACGATCGTGCCCTGCTCGCGCGCTAGCTCCAGCGAGGTGGCTAGGCCGCGCGGACTGCCCGACACGTCCACGACCACGTCGGCCATCTCGCCGTTGGTCAGCTCGCGCACGAGGCCGACGGGGTCCTGAGCGTCCACGTCCACGGCGTGGTCGGCGCCGAACAGGCGGGCCAGCTCCAGGCGCTCGCGGTCGCGGCCGAGGCCCGTGGCGACGACGAGCCGCGCGCCGCACTCGCGCGCCACGACGACGCAGGCCAGCCCCTGCGGTCCGACGCCCTGGACCACCACGGCGTCGCCGAAGCGCACGCCGCCCTGGTTGCGCGCCCACTGGATGCCATTGGCGATGATGCTGGCGACGACGGCCGCGCCGGGCGGGACGTGGGCGCCAATTCGGTGGAGGATGGAGCCCGGCGCCAGGTACATGAGCCGCCCGTAGGCGCCCCAGAGGTGGGGCGGCTCGGTGGACGGGGTGGTCGTGCCGTAGCCCTGCTTGCGCTGACAGAAGCGGTAGCGCCCCGTCTGGCAGCGCAGGCAGGCCCAGCAGGGCACGCTGCCCTCGACGCTCACGCGGTCGCCGACGCGCACGCCCCAGCGCTCGGCCGCGTGCTCGCCGATCTCCGCAATGTGGCCGAGGATCTCATGGCCCATGATGAGCGGCAAGGGGTAGGGCAGGCGGCCATGGAACGTCTTCACGTCGGTGCCGCAGATGCCCGCCAGCTCGACCTCCAGCAGCGCCGCGTCCGGCCCGATCGTGGGGCGCGGGAACTCGTGCAGCCGCAAGCGCTCCGGGGCCTCGAGGACCATTGCCGGGACGGTGCTACGGGCCATCAGCGCCTCCTATCAGCTTCCCACCTCGCGCTGCAAGTACGGCAACTCGTACCGCTCACGATACCACAACGACCCGGCGCTGGACCGACGAGGCGCCGCCCGACGTCGGCTACGCGTTACGGCACTGCAACACGCCCAGCGCCGGCCAGGCGTTCTACACTGAGCGTGAGCCGAGTGACGCCGGCCGCGATGCATGGCGCCGTGGCCAGCCGCCCACGGCCGCGCAGCAGGCGAAGTATCCGCCCCGAGTGTGCATCGGCTCTGGTCCCGAGCACACGTTCATTCCGGCGCACCCTGGCCAGGACTACGGTAGCCGCGCCTGCGGGCACGCCCGACCAGGGAGGGCTTCGACACCCCGCTGAAACGGGAGTTAGCGTGCGAATGCGCAGATCACCGTGTTTACCGGACCAGGGCGGCGCGCGACATAGAGTTGACCAGGGAGAGGCTCCAAAGCTGGATAGGGCCTTGCCGGGACTCATACCTCCCGGCGTGCGAGGGACGCCACCGAGGGGCGCCGGGAGGGAAGGTGGGACTTTCCCGAAACGCCCGAATACCGTGGCCAGGTACCGTCGCTCTCCATGCCTTACGTCCTTGCGGGCATGGGGGGTAGTGGGAGCCGAGGGTAGCCCTCGTCGAGGTCGGGCGTCGAGGTAGCGTAAGAGACCCGCCCCCCAGCCGGACCATGGCTGCTATGGTGCGCTACGGAGCGAGGCGTGGGTGTCTTGTGCACCTCGCTTGATCCCGCGAGGCCGACAGACGATGATGGCGAAATCATTTGCGACATCGCCACTCGCCGTTAGCAAATCCTCCACCTCCATACACACCTGCACCCAGCGGCGGGCTACGGGATCGTCCGCGCGAAAATTTTGGGCGATCCCACTGAACAAGAGATGGAGCACGCCGCCCCCGTAGGGACGCACCTCCAGTACATCGAAGTATTTGGGTAACAGCGGCAGGATACGGGCCGATTCGACGGCCTCGGAGGGATCTGCGCGTAGCATGCTGAGCACACTCGGGCGGTATACGGGCGGCTTCGGTGGGCCGCCCCCAGGGAGCCGCTTATAAGCCGGCGGCAATAGTGCGAGCAGGGCATTGATGGCAGCGAGTTGCCGCTCGGTCCACTGGAAGCGTGTGGGGCCGACAAACTCGTTCAGTACGAAATAGCCGTCCGGTTTTAGCCAGCGGGCAATGCGCTCGAAGAGTGCGGTGAGCGGTGTGAAGTGATGGATGCTCTGCTCGCCGATGATGAGATCGTACTGCTGGGCTGGCCAGTCTACGGTGTACACGTCCGCGACTTGGTAGTGGAGCACAGTGGCCAAACCGTCGACCTGAGCCGCCTGGCGCGCAAAGGCGATGCGTTCGGGCGATATGTCCACGCCGTCCAGCCGGGCAAAGCGGTGGAACGCCGCCCAACGGCGTGCGTTGATGCCGTCCCCACAGCCCAGATTCAATCCCACAAGATCGTGACGGCCCGCGAGGTAGCGGTCCAGCACGGCGGCCGCCCAGTCCGTCGCAGGATCCCCGGTGATAAGCGTCGCCCACCGCGCAGGCATCCCCGGCACAGCCCACCATTCCGTCGGCGCGGGATCTGGCTCCTGCCAAGCCGCCTGCACTCGTGCTGTCCGTGAGCGGCGGAGGCTCGCGGCGACGGCGCGTGGTCCCTGACGGACCGCGCGCCGTGCCGCCTCGCGTACCAGGCCTCGATCGTGCCAGTTGATGTAGTTATGGAGCATGGCGGCACCCCTCAGCCGGGCTATGTTGGCCCGGCTGACACAGAAACACACGGCGATGGCTTCCGGGTGGTAGTGCGGTTGGCTGCAGGTTGAGACGGGGCAGGCTAATCTTTCGGGCACACCGCCGCTCTAGAGTCTGTTAAGGAGTTCCGCCTGGCTATACACCCGGGTGCTGCCCCGGTCGGCCTGCCCGGCCAGAGGGCAGGCCGGGTTGTGACACCGTTACCGCCGTGGGTCCATGAGGGAACTCCGCACGGCCTTGTGTGCTACACACGGCGCACGGACATGCCTCAATCTACCCGCCTTCCAAGTCGCTCCCTTCAACCACAGCCGAGCGGGGTGGTACCCCTCAGCCGGGCCGAGGGTGAAGGAAGGTAGTCTAGCCAGAGCCCAGCCGCTGAGCCGTTACCCGTCCACCGAAGTGGGCAAGTGCAGGCCGAGCTGACCCGCTTGAGTCAGCAGCGGCAGCAGCTTGAAGCGGAGCGGGACCGCTTGCAGACGCAGCGCGCCGGGTGGGCCGCCGCACAGGCACGTCTGATCGAGCCAGCGGTGCCATACCGTGGCAGCCAACTGGGAGCGGTTGACCTACGCCGAGAAGCGGCTGGCGCTGGAAGCCTTCGCGATCGAGGGTCGCGTCTGCGCGGGGCCATGGACCGCACCACGTCGTCAGTGCGCCGGGTCGACTGCCTGCTGCGCTTGTGACAGGTATGACGGCTCGTAGAACGACGTCGCGGGCGGGTATGGCCGCTCGATCTCGCCCAGCTCGCCGGTCGTCTCGATGGTCTTGGTCGTGGCGGGCTCGTTGAAGCTCAGGTCGCGGGCCAGCGCGCCGGGCACGTCGCGCGTGTAGTAAGTGTAGATCTTGTCGGCGATGGTGGGGCTGACCTTGAGGCGCTCCTGCAACACGGCCAGCACGCCGTCGCGGTTCGCCGGATCGTTGAGCCAGCGTAAGGCGCGGATTTGCGCCTTCAGGAAGCGGACGACCACGTCGGGGTTCTGCTGCGCCCAGGGCAGGTTGACCCACCAGGCGGAGAAGTCGTAGTCGGGGATCACGTCCATGATGTTGCCCAGGTGCGCGTAGCCCTGCTCCAGCGTGACGAAGTTGCCGGGGTCGGAGAGCAGCGCCGCGCCGACCTTGCCCGACTGCAGCGCCGCCATGCGCTCGGTGTTGCCGCCGGCCACGACGAGGTCGTAGTCGCCCTGCTGCAAGCCCTTCGCGCGGAAGAAGGTGCGCGCCAGGATGGCGGTGCCCGACGCGACGGACGACACGCCGACATCCTTGCCCTTCAGGTCGGCCAGGCTGGTCATGCCCTTCTCGCCGATGATGTCGTAGGTCGGCTTGATGAGGCTGGCGCCCACCTGGCGGATCTGCGCGCCCTTCGTCACGGCGACGATGCAGCCGTCGCTGCCGAGCAGCCCGATGGGCACCGAGCCGCTGACGACGGCGCGGATGGACTCCGGCGTGCCGGCGACCACCCACTCGCCCTTGATGCCTTCCTGCTCGAGGAAGCCGCGATCGGTGGCCAGGTAGCCGGCGATGTAGTACCCGGCGCCGGAGATGATCGCGATGTCGAGGTTCGTCGTGGCGGGGGGCGCGGTGGGCGCGCTGGCCGCGGCGGGGGCCGCGGTCGGGGCGGACGCGGCGGGCGCCGCCGCGCCGCCGGCGGGCTTGGCGGGCGCGGCCGGGGCCGGCGCCGGCGCGGCGCTCGGCGCGCAGGCGCTCAGCAGCACGCCGAGCGCCGCGGCCGGCGCGAGCCATCGGGTCAAGAGCTGTCGCATCGCTGCTCCTATTCGAACGATTGCGCCCGGCCCGCTCGGCGGGCAACGGCGCCGCGTAGCCGCCGCGCCCCGTCGGTGTGGCGCGGCCAACTTGTTCTCGGACCACTGGCGCCGGGCTGGCGGCTAGCGGGCCGGGCGAAAGAACCGCGCGACCGCGGCCGCGAAGCCGGGCAGGACTGGCGAGGTCAGCGTATCGTCAGGGCCGAGCGTGGCGACAAGCGTCAGCGCGCCCGCCGGCCCGGGGCGATAGACGCGCACGGTCGCCGCCCGCGGGTCGGCCGCCCAGTATTCGAGCACGCGCCGCTCCGAGTAGAGCCGCAGCTTACGGTCGAGATCGCGCCGCAGGTTCGCCGCGCCGGGCGACAGCACCTCGACGACTAGCTCGGGCGCGCCGTGCAAGTGCTGGTCCGCCTCCTCGAAGCGGGCCAGACGCTCGTGGCTGATCCAGACGATATCGGGCTCTACAGCGTCGGCGATGCTGAAAATCACGCCTGGCCCGACGAGCACCTGGCCATTCCCGGCGGTGCGGTTCCAATTCACCAGCTCATACGTGATCTCGGCGCAGGCATACTGGTGGTCGTCGCCCGGCGCTCGCGACACAAACAGCTCTCCGTCGATGATCTCGTAGCGGACGCGCCAGCCATCCACCGTCTCGGGCAGCGCGTCAAGGTCCGTGACCGTCCAGCGCCTGACGCTCGGCTCCGCCATGCTCGTGCTCCTCGCCCCGGGACGCGCCCTGTCCGCGACACGCGACGGCCCATTATCGCACGGCGACAGGGGGCGCGCGTGGTGTGCCCGGCCGCGCGCCCGCTACAATCTGATTGGCAAGCCGGCGGCGGCCGCGCGCCCGCCGGGTGCCGTGCAGGGAACAGCGCGACGATGCGACGCTGCGCGGGGTCGTGATGGGCGCGGCGGTGCCGGGGGCGGGCGAGACGACAGCGAGGAACGAGGCGACGGTGGGCAAGCGGGTACTGGTGGGGATGAGCGGCGGGGTGGATAGCTCCGTCGCGGCGGCGCTGCTGTGCGAGGCGGGCTACGACGTAGTCGGCGTAACGCTGAACGTCTGGCCCGAGCGCGACGCCATGCAGGCGCTCGTCGAGCGCGAGGACGCCTGCTGCTCGCTCGGCGCCGTCGAGGACGCCCGCCGCGTGGCCGATCAGCTCGGCATCCCCTACTATGTGCTCAACTTCAAGGACGTGTTCCGCCGCCAGGTGATGGCGAACTTCGCCGCCGAGTACGCGCGCGGCCGCACGCCGAACCCCTGCGTGCGCTGCAACCAGTTCGTGAAGTTCGACGCCCTGCTCGCCCGCGCCGTGGCCGTGGACGCCGATTACGTGGCGACCGGCCACTACGCGCGCGTGGACTACGATGCCTTGAGCGGGCGCTGGCGCCTGCGACGCGCGGCGGACCGCACGAAGGACCAGTCGTACGTGCTCGCCGTGATGAGCCAGGAGCGGCTAGCGCGCACGCTGTTCCCGCTCGGCGGGCTGACGAAGGCGGAGGTGCGGGCGCACGCGGCGCGGCTGGGCCTGGCGACGGCCGACAAGGCGGAGAGCCAGGAGATCTGCTTCGTGCCCACGGGCAACTACCGCGATTACCTGGCCGAGGCGGCGCCGGAGACGCGGCGCAGCGGCCCGATCGTGGACCTGGACGGGCGGGTACTGGGCGAGCACGCGGGCATCGCCTACTACACGATTGGGCAGCGCAAGGGGCTGGGCCTCGCGGTGGGCGAGCCGTTGTACGTCGTGGACCTGCTGCCCGACGAGAACCGCGTCGTGGTCGGGCCGCGCGAAGCGCTGCTCGCCGCAGGCTGCCTGGTCGAGGACGTGAACTACGTGGCGCTCGCGGGGCTTGGCGGCCCGCTATGCGCGCAGGTGCGCATCCGCTACAAGGCGGAGGACGCGCCTGTAGAGTTGTCGCCCGCCACCGACGGTCAGATCGCGGTGCGCTTCCTCAGCCCGCAGCGCGCGGTCACGCCCGGCCAGACGATCGTCTTCTACGACGGCGACGTGGTGCTTGCGGGCGGCACGATCGCCCGCCGCCTCGACGCCGCGGCCCCGGCCCCCACTCCCGCCGCGCGCCCCGTGGCGCTGGCGGCCCGCTGAGCCGCGGAGGAGGCGCGATGCTGCTCGCGGTGGATGTCGGCAACACGAACATCGTCCCCGGCGTGTTCGCGCCCGACGGCCGGCTGGTGGCCGACTGGCGCTGGGCGACCGACTACGCGCGCATGGCCGACGAGTACGCCGCGCTGCTCGGCTGGGCGCTGGCCGACGCCGACATCGCGCGCGGCGCGATTGACGGCATGGTGCTCTCCAGCGTGGTGCCCCCGCTCACCATCACCTTCAGCGAGCTGGCGCGCCGCTACCTGGGCGTGGAGCCGCTCGTCGTGAGCGCCGGCGTCCGCACCGACGTGCCGCTGCGCGTGGACGCCCCGGAGGAGGTCGGCGCCGATCGCATCGCCAACGCGCTGGCCGTGAAGCGGCTGTACCGCGTGCCGGCGATCGTGGTGGACTTCGGCACGGCGACGAACTTCGACGTGGTGTCGGCGGCGGGCGAGTTCCTGGGCGGGGCGTTCGCGCCCGGCATCCAGACGGCGCTGGAGGGGCTGGCGAGCCGCGCCGCCCGGCTGCGCACGATCGAGCTGCGCGCGCCGGGCAAGGCCATCGGCAAGAACACCGCCGCTTGCATGCAGGCCGGGTTGGTCTACGGCTACGTGGCCCTGGTCGAGGGGCTGGTGGCGCGCATCGCCGCCGAGCTGGGCGGCCCGCGGCCGCTGGTCGTCGCCACCGGCGGCCTCGCCCCGCTCATCGCCGCCGAGACGACCGCGATTGACGTGCTGGCGCCCGACCTGACGCTGCAGGGCCTGCGCCTGGTATACGAGCTGAACCGGGGGCCGGGGGCCGGGGGCCGGGGACCGGGAGCCGCGGACGAGGTTGCCGTGGATGGCGCGGCGGGCGCCTCGGCTGGGGGCGCGCGATGAACGGCGAGCGAGGTGCGGCCAGCAGTCAGGGCGCGGCCAGCAGCGCCCCTACACCGGTCGGGGACAGGGAGGGCGCAGCAACCAGCAGGGCGCAGCCAGCAGCGCCCCTACCGCGGTCGCCGCTGGCCGGGGCGCGGGTGGTGCTCGGGGTGACGGGCAGCATCGCCGCATACAAGGCCGTGGCGCTCGCCAGCGCGCTCACCCAGGCGCACGCGCTGGTTGACGTCATCATGACGCGCGAGGCGACCGAGCTGATCCGGCCGCTGTCGTTCCAGGCGATCACGCACCGGCCAGCCTACACCGATATGTTTCACCTGCTGGCCGAGACGGAGATCGGCCACGTGACGCTCGGCCACGAGGCCGACGTGATCGTGGTCGCCCCGGCCACCGCGCACACGCTCGCGCGGCTGGCGCTCGGCCTGGGCGATGACCTGCTGGCGACGACGGTGCTGGCCTCGCGCGCGCCGCTCGTGCTCGCGCCGGCGATGGAGACGAACATGCTCCTTCACCCGGCGACGCAGGGCCACCTGGCGACGCTGCGGGCGCGCGGCGCGCGGATCGTCGAGCCGGGCCACGGCCACCTGGCGTCGGGCGCGGTGGGCGTCGGGCGGCTGGCGGAGCCGGAGGCGATCCTGGACGCTATCCGCGGCGTGCTGGCGCGGCGCGGCGACCTGGCGGGCTGGCGCGTGGTCGTGACGGCGGGCGGCACGCAGGAGCCGATTGATCCGGTGCGGGTGATCGCCAACCGCTCGTCGGGCAAGATGGGCTACGCGGTGGCTGAGGCCGCCCGCGACCGGGGCGCGGCGGTGACGCTCATCAGCGCGCCGACGGCGCTGCGCCCACCCGGCGGCGTAGAAGTCGTGCGCGTGGCGACGGCCGCCGAGATGTGCGACGCCGTGCTGGCCGCCATCGCCCAGGCCGATGCGCTGGTCATGGCGGCCGCGGTGGCCGACTTCCAGGTGGCCGAGCAGCATGGCAGGAAGATCAAGAAGAACGGCCGCGGCCTGACGCTGGAACTGGTGCCGACGCCGGATATCCTGGCGGCGGTGGCGGCGCGGCCGGCGCGGAACGGGCTGGCGGTGGTGGGCTTCGCCGCCGAGAGCGAGGATCTGCTGGCGAACGCGCGCGACAAGCTCGCGCGCAAGCGGCTGGACCTGATCGTGGCGAACGACGTGACCCAGGAGGGCAGCGGCTTCGGCACGGACACAAACCAGGTGGCACTTTTGGACCGCTGGGGCGGCGAGGAGACGCTGCCGCTCCTGCCCAAGCCGGAGGTCGCCCACTATATCTGGGACCGCGTGCGGGCGCTCCGCGAGCGCGTTGCCGCCACGCCGTAGGCCGCGCGCGTGCCACCGAAGGTCCGAGAGGTGCTCAAGCGGCTGGAGCGCGACGGCTGGGAGTTGCTGCGACAGCAAGGAAGCCACCGACAATACCGGAAGCGGGGCAATCCTTACGTGCTAACGATTGCCGGACGGCCGAGCGACGAGCTGCGGCCAGGCACTTGGAGCGAGATTCAAAGGAAGGCCGGCTGGAAGCGATGAGTGGGCAATGCGTGACGTACCCGGTGGTTGTAGAGCCCGGCTATCGCAACTGGGTCGCCTACGTGCCGGATCTGCCGATCTGCGTGGCGACGGGCAAGACGCGGGCGGCGGTTAAGCGGAGCATCGGCGAGGCAATGCGCTTCCACATGGAGTGCCTGCAGGACTCAAATGAGGCCATTCCGGAGCCGTGGACTTCTACCGCAATGGTACCGGTCGAGTCCTCCAACAGCGCCGACGAGCACGCATCTGCGCGAGAGTATTTAGTCGTCGTAGAGCCGGAGGCCGGGGGATGGTTGGCTTACGTGCCCGACATCCACGGCTGTAGCGCCACGGGCAGCACTCGAACCGAAGCAGAGGGCAACATTCGCCAGGCGCTGGCGAGTTGCCTGGCGGGGATGCGCGCGCGCGGTGAACCGATCCCAGTACCCGGCAGGAGGACGGCGTTGATCGAGGTGCAAGTGCCTGCCAAGGACTCGGCGCTGGAGCCGTCAGGGCGGGATGCGCGGTGATCGATCGGCCGGCGGCCGAGGCGGCGGTGCGGCAGTTGCTGCGCGCCATCGGCGAGGATCCCGACCGCGCGGGCCTGCGCGAGACGCCGCGGCGCATTGCCGACATGTACGCCGAGGTGTTCGCGGGGCTGCACGAGGACCCTGCGGCCCTGCTCGACGTGACCTTCTACGACGAGCACCAAGAGATGGTGGTGCTGCGCGACATCCACTTCGAGAGCATGTGCGAGCACCACTTGCTGCCGTTCTACGGGCTGGCGCACATCGGCTACATCCCGAGCGGCCGCATCGTGGGCATCAGCAAGCTGGCGCGCGCCGTCGAGGTGCTGGCGCAGCGGCCGCAGGTGCAGGAGCGGCTGACCAGCCAGATCGCCGACCTGCTGATGGCGCGGCTGCGCCCCGTGGGCGTGGGCGTGGTCGTCGTCGCCGAGCACCACTGCATGACCATGCGCGGCATCCGCAAGCCGGGCAGCCAGGTCGTCACGTCGGCGATGCGGGGCGGCTTCCGCGACCGCGAGGCGACGCGCCTGGAGTTCCTGGCCCTCCTCGACGGCCGGGGGCGCGCGTAACGGCCGCTATGAGCAGGGAGCTGCCCCCCGTGCTGGTGGCATCCCCCTCGCCCGCGTGGACTGCCCTGCTGCGCGCCGAGCTGGCCCGCCTCGGCCTGCCGCCCGAGGCGCTGGGCGGGGCGCAGCAAGCAGCGCCCCTACACGATCACACACAGCATGCGGCGCTCGGCACGCACCAGCCGCCCGCGGCTCAGCACTCAGCACTCAGCCCTCAGCGCTCCCTTCGCTGGGGCGGCCGGACGCTGGCGCTCGGCGCGCGCACGCTGATCATGGGCGTGATCAACGTGACGGACGCTTCGCTGTCGGGCGACGGGCTGGGGCGGGACGTGGACGCCGTGCTGGCGCGCGCCGAGGCGCTGGTCGCCGCGGGGGCCGACATTCTGGACGTGGGCGGCGAGAGCACGCGACCCGGCGCCGGCGCGGTGCCGGCGGCGGAGGAGCGCGCGCGTGTCGAGCCGGCCATCGCCGCTATCGCGCGGCGGCTGGACGTGCCGATCTCGGTGGACACGCGGAAGGCGGCGGTGGCTGAAGCTGCGCTGGCGGCCGGCGCCGGCGCGGTGAACGACGTGAGCGGCCTGCGCCATGACCGCGCCGTGGCGGTGGTGACGGCCCGCGCCGGCGCCGCGCTGATCCTCGGGCACTGGGCCCCCCGCGGTGGGGCACGGCCCCCCCGGCTCCCCAATCCCGGGGCGAGCGGCCTGGCAGTCCGCCCTCACCCCAACCCTCTCCCAGGGGGAGAGGGAGAAGGCCCCCTCTCCCCCTGGGAGAGGGCGGGGGGTGAGGGTAGCGCCGTCGCGGAGGCCCTGCGGGGGCTGCAGGAGAGCGTGGGCTGGGCGCTGGCGGCGGGGTGCGCGCCCGAGCAGCTCGCGATCGACCCAGGGCTGGGCTTCGGGAAGGCGCCGCGCGTGAGTCTCGCGCTGCTGCGGCAGCTCGGCGCGCTGCGGGCGCTGGGGTGGCCGCTCGTGGTCGGGCCGTCGCGCAAGGGCTTCATCGGCCACGTACTCGGCCCGGCCGAGCAACATGGCTGGGAGGGGACCGCCGCGGCGGTAGCCCTGGCTATCGCCGGCGGGGCCGATATCGTGCGCGTGCATGACGTGGCGCGGCTGGCACGCGTCGTCCGCATGGCCGACGCCATCGCGCGAGTGTTGAGCGATGAGTGATGAGCGACAACCGGCACCGGGCAGGGCGCAGCAAGCAGCGCCCCTACACGACGCCACGCAGCACGCAGCACTCAGCACTCAGCACCGCGTCTACCTGGGGCTGGGCAGCAATCTAGGGGACCGGGCGGCGCACCTCGCTGCGACGCTGCGGGGGCTGGAGGCGGCGGGCGTGGCGGTGCGCCACTGCTCGCCGCTGTACGAGACGGAGCCGATAGGCGTGCGCGAGCAGCCGTGGTTTCTGAACCTGGTGGCCGAGGGCGAGACGGCGCTTAGCCCGACGGCGCTGCTGCGGGCGGCGAAGGCCGTCGAGCGCGCGGTCGGCCGCACCCCCGGCCGACGCTGGGGGCCGCGCGTGGTGGACGTGGACATCCTGCTCTACGACGACTGGCAGGTGGCCGAGCGCGAGCCGTGGCTGGTGATTCCCCACCCCGAGATGTGGCGGCGCCGCTTCGTGCTGCTCCCCCTGCACGACCTGCGGCCGGACCTGCCCGCCCCGGACGGCGGCGCGCTCGCGGCGTGGCTCGCGGCCTTGCAGGCGGCCGATCCCGCGGTCGTGCGGCGGTGGGGCGGGGAGCTGGCCTGGCGGGGGCGCGACGGCGGTATGGCGGCGTCCGCGGGCCATCCCTGATATAATTCCCGAGAGCCGCAGGGGCCCGGGCGGGAATGGAGGCCGTATGCCGCGTGTGAGTCGAAGCGTGTCGCAGCGCTATGCGAACGCTTCGAAGAAGAAGCCGAAGCGCCGAGGCGAGGCAGGGCGCGCCGCGATCCTGCCGCCCCAGGTGCCCGAGGCCCCCGTCGAGTTGCCGGCGGGGCTGGCGAGTCCGGCGCCGCTGGACCTGCCCGGCGAGTCGGCGCCCAAGTCCACCCGGCCCATCCTGGCGGGGCGGCCTGCGGCGCGCACGCCGACGCGCGGCGAGGGCCGGCTCGGGACGCGGCGGCTGGCCACGGCGCCGATCATCGACTACAGCTATGTGGCCAGCGACCTGCGCCGCATCGGCATCGTCGCTACCGTCTTGCTCCTGGTGCTGTTCGCGCTCGCGGCATTCGTGCCGGCGCTGCACTAGCGCACGTCCGCTCGGGCCACGGGGTCTCCCCGCTGGAATAGCTCTTGCGACCAACAGTGGGGTGGCGGGCGAGGGAACCAGCCTATTCGCGGGGGGAATAGCTACAGACCATGCACATCGTCGTCACGATCAAGCAAGTGCCCGACACCTCCGAGGTGCGCATCGACCCGAAAACCAATACGATGATTCGGGGCGGCGTGCCGTCTATCATCAACCCGGACGACCGCCATGCCATCGAGGCGGCAGTCCGTCTCAAGGAGCAGTTCGGCGGTCGGGTGAGCATCGTCTCGATGGGCCCCCCCCAGGCCATCGCCGCGCTCAAGGAGGCGATCAGCCTCGGCGCCGACGACGCGGTGCTCATGAGCGACCGCGGCTTCGCGGCCGCCGACACGCTGGCCACGTCGTACGTCGTCTGGGGCGCGATCACCAAGCTGAACGAGGAAGAGCCCGTCGACCTGGTGATCGCCGGCAAGCAGGCGATTGACGGCGACACCGGGCAGGTGCCGCCGGGCGTGGCGATGCGCCTCGGCTGGCCGCAGCTCACCTACGTGCGCAACATCCAGGAGGTCGACCCCGAGCGGCGCACGATCCGCGTCGAGCGCCTGGCGGATGGCGGCATCGAGGTGCTGGAGGCGCGGCTTCCCGCGGTCGTCACGGTCGGGCGCGAGATCAACGAGCCGCGCTACGCGTCGCTGCCGCAGTTGCTGCGCGCCGCGCGCTACCAGCCGCGCGTGTGGGACCGGAAGGACCTGGGCCTCGACGACCAGCAGATCGGCCTGCGCGGCTCGCCGACGATCGTGGCGAAGGTCTGGGCGCCGCAGCGCCGCCAGCGGCCGCCGGTGGTGATGATCGACGCGTCCCGCGACGTGGACGCGGCCGCCGCGGAGCTGCTCGACCACTTGGTCGAGGACGGAGTATTGGACTGGGCGCCGGCGCCAGTGCGGGCGGCGGACTAAGCGGGCGCACGGCCCCCGCGCAGCGGCGCGCGGCGCGGCCTCCCCGGAGCGTGGAGTACGGTTAGATGTCAGAGCATGCGCCCGCCGCGGCCGAAGAGACGGTGGATTTCTCGGACTATCGCGGCGTCTGGGTGTACATCCAGCAGCGCGACGGCGTGGCCGGACCGGCTGGCTGGCAGTTGCTCGGCCAGGCGGTCGGCATGGCCAAGCAGCTCGACACGGAGGTCGGCGCGGTCGTCGTCGGCCACAACGTGCGCCACCTGGCCGAGGAGGCCATCGCCTACGGCGCCGATGTCGTCTACCTGGTGGACCACCCGGTCCTGACGAAATACCGGACGCAGCCCTACGCCGAGGCGGTGGCCGAGGTGTGCCGCCGGCGCAAGCCGGAGATCGTGCTGTTCGGCTCGACGAACGACGGGCGCGACCTGGCCGGCGCGGTGGCGACGATTCTCAAGACGGGGCTCACCGCCGACGGCACGATGCTGAGCGTCGAGCCGGAGACCCGCATCCTGCACGCGAGCCGCCCCGACTTCGGCGGCAAGCTGATGTCCACCATCCTGTGCAAGCGCCACCGGCCGCAGATGGCGACCTGCCGCCCGGGCGTGTTCGAGGCGCTGCCGCCCGACCACTCCCGCAAGGGCCGCATCGAGGTCGAGCCGTTCGAGCTGGCCGAGGACGCCATTACCACCAAGGTAATTGACTTCATCCCCGAGGAGAAGCACGTCGACCTCGCCTCCGCGAAGGCGATCGTGGCGGGCGGGCGCGGGCTGGGCGGGCCGCAGGGCTTCGAGCTGCTGCAGGAGCTGGCCGACGCCCTGGGCGCCGCGATGGGCGCCTCGCGCGTGGCGGTGAACGCCGGCTGGGTGAGTTACGAGCACCAGGTCGGCCAGACGGGCCAGACGGTGCGGCCGAAGCTGTACGTCGCGGTCGGCATCTCTGGCCAGATCCAGCACCAGGTGGGCATGCAGGACGCCGACGTCATCGTCGCCATCAACCGCGACCCGAACGCGCCGATCTTCAAGATGGCCACCTACGGGATCGTGGGCGACCTGTTCGAGATCGTGCCGGCGCTCACGCGTCAGGCCCAAGCGCTGCGCGCGCGCCAGCAGGCGGGCGCCGCCGCGCCGGCCGCCACGGCGCCCGCCGCCGTCGGCAGCAACGGAACGAGCTAGCCGCCCTCACCCCCGGCCCCTCTCCCAGGGGGAGAGGGGGGTTAGGCTCTGCTCCCCCTGGGAGAGGAGAGTCCCTGTCTTGCTCCCTCTCCCAGAAGGAGAGGGCTGGGGTGAGGGGTCCGACTGTGAAGCAAGGGAGCCCCTGTGATCGCTGAGAGGTTTGACGTCATCGTGGTGGGCGCGGGGCTGGCGGGCACCGCGGCCGCGTACACGCTGGCCAAGGCCGGGGCGAAGGTCGTGCTGCTGGAGCGCGGCGACTACCCTGGTAGCAAGAACGTGATGGGCGGCATTCTCTACCGCCAGCCCATAGAGAAGATCATCCCCGGCTGGTGGCGCGACGCGCCCGTCGAGCGCCCCATCAGCGAGCAGCGCGTGTACGTGCTCACGGAGGACTCGGCGGTCACCCTCGGCTACAAGAGCCAGCGCTTCAACGAGGAGCCGTACAACGCCTTTAGCGTCCTGCGCGCGCGCTTCGACAAGTGGTTCGCCGACCAGGCGGTTGCCGCGGGGGCGGTGCTGGTCACCGAGGTGGTGGCCGAGGACGTGCTGCGCGAGAACGGCCAGATCGTCGGCGTGCGCACGAACCGTCCGGAGGGTGACCTGCGCGCGAACGTGGTGATCGCCGCCGACGGCGTGAACTCGCTGCTCTCGCAGCGCGTCGGCCTGCACGGCGAGTGGCCGCCGGACCGCGTGGCCATCGGCGTGAAAGAGATCATCCAGATGAGCCGCACGGTCCTGGAGGACCGCTTCTGCCTGGAGAACGGCGAGGGCACCGCCATCGAGTTGTTCGGCGACGCGACCAAGGGCATGATGGGCTACGGCTTCATCTACACCAACCGCGACACGCTCTCGATCGGCGTGGGCGTGCTGCTCAGCCAGATGATCGAGCGCCGGATCAACCCGAACCAGCTCCTCGAAGACTTCAAGCGCCACCCGATGGTGCGGCGCCTGCTGGAGGGCGGCGAGGCCAAGGAGTACATGGCCCACCTGATCCCGGAGGGCGGCTGGGCGGAGGTGCCGCCGATCTACACGGGCGGCTACCTCGTCGTCGGCGACGCGGCGATGATGGTGAACGGCCTGTTCCGCGAGGGCTCGAACTTCGCGGCGATCTCCGGCAAGCTGGCGGCGCAGACGGCGCTAGAGGCGCTCGACCGCGGCGACTTCTCGAAGCGCACGATGGCGACCTACGTGGACCGCCTGCAGGAGAGCTTCATCGTGAAGGATCTGGAGGGCTACAGCCGCGTGTCGCGCTACGTGCACGAGCACCCGGACATGCTGACCGTCTACCCGCAGCTCATGGCCAACGCCATCCACGAGATCATGACGGTGGACAGCGTGCCGAAGCGCATGAAGCTGCTGGACGTGTTCAAGCACGCGCGCCAGCGCCGTCCGCTGCTCGCGCTGGCGAAGGACATGGCCGGCGCCCTGCGCGCGCTGCCCTAGTACTTTTGGGTCTGCACAGCGTGGGAGCCCGGGCCGTAGAATAGAGTAAGTCAACATTGTTGCGGACGGGCGTGTTGCGGCGTCTGCCCCAAAGGAGAGCTTCATGATCGCGACCAAGCCCCCGACCGACGCCCCGGCCGCTCCGGTCGACGAAGGCACCCCGGTTGAGGACAAGCTCTACAACGTTCGCTTCAAGACCGACGAGACGGCGTCGCACCTGATCGTCGTGAACGATCAGCTCTGCGTGGAGTGCTCGGCGAAGCCGTGTACGTTCTTCTGCCCGGTGTCGGTCTACAAGTGGGAGCCGGGCGTGCAGCGCATCACCGTCGGCTACGAGAAGTGCGTCGAGTGCGGCGCCTGCCGCATCGGCTGCCCGCCGCACAACATCGCCTGGCGCTACCCGCGCGGCGGGTTCGGCATGCAGTACAAGAACGGCTGACGAGCCCTCACCCTAGCCCTCTCCCAGGGGGAGAGGGAACAGGACGGCCCGCCATGACACCCCCCGAACGGTCAGGGGCTGCCCTGAAGGGTCGGGGGGTGTCTGGCCCAGAGGGCGGCGCGGGCGCGGCGGCGGCGGTCGCGGGGGCGCCCGCGGTCGCGGGCTTGAGCGCCGGTGCGGTGCGCCCAGCGTACGAGGGCGGGCCGCCGGGGATCGGTCCCGTCCCCGAGCAGGTGGGCCCAAGAGGCATCGGGGAGGGCGACCCGGGCGAAGAGCGGGGGGCGCGCGGCCCAATCCCGGCCGCGCACACGCGCCAGGCCCCGTTCCCTCTTGCCACCGCGCCACTGCTGCGCGAGGGTCCAGCGGGCCCCGTACGCTTCCACGAGCCGCCCGCACGGCGCTTCCGTGAGCCCGGGCGCGGTGGGGAGCCGGCGCCACGGCTCGCTCCCCCCGCGGTGGCGGGCGACCCGGTCCACGCGCACCCCCAGCCAGCGCGGAGCGTCGCGGTGGCCCAGCCGCCCCGGCCGCGCGGCGCCGCGCACGGTGAGCGGCTGGCCCGGATGGCGGGGCTGGGGGAGGGGGCGCTCGCCCCAGTTGCGGCGCCCAGCCGTGAGCCGCCAGGCGGCCACGCCGTCCCGCGCCCGCTGCGTGGGCGTGGCGTCCGCCGGGCCCACGGAGGGAGCGTCCGCCGGGCGCCGGGGAGTGCCCTTCTTCCCGCGCACCCCGAACGGCCCGCCCTGGTCCAGCGCGCTGCCGAGCCCCCCGGCCCCCGCGAGGCCCCGCTCCCTCCTGTGGAGCCAGCGCGCGGCGCCCCAGGCGGCGGTCACCTGGGCGCGCACTGCCGGCTGGGCCTCCCGGTCGGTCTCGTGCGCCCCGGCCACGGCGGGCGCCTGCGGGGGGGCCGGGGGGGCGCGGCGGCGCGTACCAGTGCCAGGCCCCCCGTGGGCGCGGCCGCCGCGCCCTGGGCAGCGCCCACTCCGTGACCACCGCTGCCACCCACCGCCCACCGGGCCCCCCGATCGGCGGCCCGGGCTGCCCGCAGTCGTAGCCCGGCCCCTGCTTGGGCCGCGGCCGGGCTAGCCACCGCGCTTTGCTGGAGCGCACCGGCGTGAGCCCGGCCGCCCCTATGCTCTCCGGCTTCTCGGCCACGCTGCCGGCGAGGCGGCACCGCGCCCACCCCGCGGGCCCCGCCGCCGCCGCCTGCCCGCGCGCCCGCCCGTGTTCCCAGAGGTACTGGTCGCTGCCACTCGCCTCCCAGCGCGGGCGGTGCACGAGGTTCGCCAGGCGCTGGGTGCCGACCGGCGCGTGCTCCGGGCCGGCGAGCTACCCGCCCCCCTCGCTCCGCCACCGGCCGGTCGCGCGGTGGCGAGGCGGCACGAGCGCCACCACGCTGTGCGCCAGGGGGCGCACCAGCCGGACAGCCAACTGCGCATCCAACTGCGTCAGCAGCGGCGGCAGGAAGCGGACACCGTCCTGTCCCAGGAGCGCTGCCAGCGGCCCGCCCGCGCGCGGCTCCGGCACCCGTCCGGTATCTTCCAGGAGAACCGCCCTCCGACCTGCTAGGGAGTGTGGTGACTCCTAGCGTACGTCGAAGGGCTGTTCCGCTGCTCGCTCGCCCCGTCAAAGTTCGGGGGGTGTCATGTTGCTGCCTGGCCGACTCTTCCTCTCCTTTTGGAGCAGAGATGGGGTAAGGGCGACTCTCCCCCTCTCCCCCTGGGAGAGGGGCGGGGTGAGGGCTAAGTGCGTCGTTCCTTAACTCCGGTCCAGCTCTTGCTGCAATGCCATCGGAGGTGTCCCGATGGCGCTGTACGTCCGCGAACCCAACGCCGAGGAACGCGCGAAGCTGAACCGGCTGGCACGGTCGCAGACCGCGCCGGCCCGGCGGGCCCGCCGGGCCGCGATCATTCTGCGGTCGGCGGAACGCCAAACGGTGCCGAGGATCGCCCGCGCGCTGGGGCTGGGCGAGCAGACCATCCGTGTGTGGGTCGAACGCTTCAATACCGCCGGCCTGGAGGGCTTGGCTGATGCGCCGCGCACCGGCCGTCCGCGCACGTACACCGCGGCCGAGCGCAGCCGCGTGATCGCCAAAGCCCGTGGGCTCCCGCCGAAGCCGGAGCAAGAGGCGGTGCCCCCAACCGGCCACTGGACGCTCGACCGGCGGCAGGCGGAACGGGACCGGGACGGCCTGCCGATCAAGCGCAGCCAGATTCGCCGGATTGTACGCGCGGAGCACGTGAAATGGCAGAAGCCGCGCACCTGGCTGGAGAGCGACGATCCTGAGTTCGCCGCAAAAAGGGGGCCATCGGCCCGCTCTACACCGACCCGCCGCCTGGAAGCACGGTCGTGGGCAGAGATGAACTGGGCCCCGTGGCGGCCAAGGCGTATCCGGGCCCAGCGTGGGCGGATGACGGGCACCGCCCCCCCTTCACGCCGCGCTACTGGCGCCACGGCTACCTGTGGACCGATGGCGCGCTGGCCCATCGGGACGGGAAGGCGTTTATCGAGACCGCCTCGGCCCGCAACACGGCGACCTGGCTGCCCTTTCTGGACGGGCTGAAGCGCTTCGTGCCGGCGGGGGAGGTCTACCTGATCGTGGACGCGCGGCCGCTGCACGGGACGCTCGACACGATGCTGTGGAACTGGGGCCATCCCCGCTTCCAGTTTGTCCCGCTTCCCAAGGCCGCCGCCTGGCTCAACCTGATCGAAGGCTTCTGGAAGATTTTAGGCCAGTGGGCGCTCGCCGGCCGAACCTGCGCGGATACGACCACGGTGGCAGCAGCCCTGCACGCTGGTGTCGAAGACTGGAACCAGCAGCCGACACCCTTCCTGTGGGGCCGGCCGCCTAGGCCCAAGCGCCAACTTAAACGCACCTATGTGTATCGCATTTAGGGAACGATGCCCTTAGGAGAGAGAATCTCGATGGCGATGTCCGGCGGCTCGAAGCAATCCTCCAGCAGATTCCCCTCGGCGTCCACGGGAATGCGGTCCCAGACGTACACCGTGACGTCGGGCACGTACGACCGACCGCCTAAGGTGACGCGCAGCTCCGTAAAGGCGACGACCAGCTTGCGCGGCTCGGCGAACTGGTTGACGCCCTCCGCTATCGAGCTGCGTTGCGCTACCACCGCTGCCTGTCGCCTGCGGGCAGCTTGTACGAGTGGGGCGCGCCGCTCTATGGCCAGCAGTCGTACTTCACTCGCCTCCGTGACGAGCCGCCTACCCCTCTCGCCGCGACATCTGCGAAGCGGCAGCTCCTGCGTGCCATGCTCAGTCGGCGTCGAGGGCCGCGAAGATGGCGGCCACGTGGAGGGCGGCACCGGGGGCGATCTCGTCCAGGCTGATGGAATCGCCGCGCCGTCGGATGGCGACTGGGGTGTTGGGACGGTACACCCGGATGGTCTCGCGCCGGTGGTCGATCAGTAGAGCGACGCGGGAGCCATTCGCCACGAACCACTCGCACCTCGCGGCTAGCTCGCGGATGCTCTGGCCGGGCGACCAGATTTCGATGGCGATGTCGGGCGAGAGCAGAAAGCGGCTGGCAATGCGGCCAGCCGCCGTGCGAGGAATACGGTCCCAGCAATACAGACTCACGTCCGGCACCAGCGACGCGCCGGCATGGGTCGTACGCAGCTCGGTGAAGGCGCGGGCGATCCTGGCGGGCCGGAACAGCCGATTCAAGTACTCCGCACACTCCACCTGCAGGGCGCTGTGCTCGCCCAGCGGGGTCATCTTCTGGCTAACCTTCCCGTTGAAGTACTCCAGCGGCGGCTCTTGCTCCGGCAGCGCGAGAAACTGCTTGAGCGTCAGGCCCGCGAGCGTCATCGCCATGGTCGGTCTCCCGAGATGCGTCTCTCGTCTACCATAGCGCACCGAGGAGATGCCTACACGATCGGGCTATCCCCGCCCGCGCGGCTGGTACTGCAGCGCCTCGGCCAGGTGCGCCGCGCCGATCTGGTCGGCGTCGGCCAGGTCGGCAATCGTGCGCGCCAGCTTCAGCACCCGGTGGTACGCGCGGG
>Ga0070741_10005258_pt1 | contig 28929 bp, 25 predicted proteins | sample Coa_R1_4_FD_66440 | JGI IMG/M metagenome (GOLD analysis project Ga0070741, IMG submission 66440) | Surface soil microbial communities from Centralia Pennsylvania, which are recovering from an underground coalmine fire - Coalmine... | ecosystem: Environmental > Terrestrial > Soil > Unclassified ... | reverse complement strand
GATCTCAGCACGGGCATCGTCTGGACGTCCGACCGGGACGGCCTCCTCGGCACGGGGGCCAGCATCACGAAGACGACGCTCTCGACCGGCACGCACACGATCACGGCGGGCGCCACGGATCTCGGCGGCAAGCGCGGTACGGCGTCGATCATGGTCGTCGTCAACGCCACACCGACGGTCGGGATCAGCGCACCGGCCAACAACGCGACCTTCGAACGTGGTCAGATGGTCGGCTTCACGGCCACGGCGTCCGATCCCGAAAGCGGCGCGCTCACGAACTCGATTTTCTGGACGTCGAATCGCGACGGCGCGATCGGCACGGGCGGATCGATTGCCGTGGGGACGCTCAGCTCCGGGACGCATACGATCATCGCGTCGGCCACGGACGCCGGCGGCAAGACGGGACGCGCGTCGGTCACGATCGTGGTGAACGCCACGCCCACCGTCACGATCGCAGCGCCGGCGAACGGCTCGACCTACGAGCACGGCGCCGCCATCACGTTCAGCGGATCGGCAAGCGATGCCGAGGACGGAAACCTGACGGCGGCCCTCGTCTGGACGTCGGATCGCGATGGCCAGATCGGCACCGGCTTCAGCTTCACGACCGCGCTGCTCTCCTCGGGCACGCACGTGATCACCGCGTCCGCGACCGACGCCGGCAACAAGACCGGCACGGCGTCGATCACGATCGTCGTCAACTCGACACCGGTGGTCGCGATCACGGCGCCGGCCGACCACGCGAGCCCGGAGCCGGGCGCGGCCGTCACCTTCACCGCGACCGCGACCGACGTCGAGGAGGGCAACCTCGCGAGCCAGATCGTCTGGACCTCCGACCGCGACGGCAGCCTCGGCACGGGTGGCAGCATCACGAAGTCGAACCTCACGGCCGGCACGCACGTCATCACGGCGGCGGCGACCGATCACGGCAACAAGACGGGCAGTGCGGCGATCACGATCACGGTCGACGCGACGCCCACGGTCACGATCACGGCGCCCGCCGACCACACGAGCCCCGAGCCCGGGACCTCCGTCAGCTTCAGCGCGACGGCGACCGACGCCGAGGACGGCGACCTCGGGAGTCTCATCACCTGGACGTCCAATCGCGACGGCCTCCTCGGGACGGGCGCGACGGTCGCGACGAGCACGCTTTCGGCCGGGACGCACACGATCACGGCGTCGGCGACCGAGCCGCACGGCGGGAAGACCGGCCACGCGAGCCTCACGGTGGTGGTCAACGCGACGCCCGCGGTCGCGATCACGGCGCCGGCCAACAACGCGGCCTACGAGCCGGGGACGCCGATCACCTTCACCGGCACGGCGACGGACGCGGAGGACGGTAACGTCGCAACGTCGATCGCCTGGACGTCCGACCGCGACGGCAGCCTCGGGAGCGGCGCCAGCATCACGTGGACGCTCACGACCGGCCTCCACACGATCACCGCGACGGTCACCGACCGGGGCGGCAAGAGCGCGCACACGATGGTCCACGTGCTCATCGACGCCGCGCCGATCGTCGCGCTCACGAGTCCGACGGACGGGACAAACGTCGAGCCCGGCGCCGTCGTCTCGTTCTCGGGGACGGCGAACGACACCGAAGACGGCGCCCTCACCGCGGTTCGCTGGACGTCGGATCGCGACGGACCCCTCGGCACGGGCACGAGCCTCACCGTGTCCAGCCTCACGTCGGGCACGCACCGGATCACGGCGACGGCGAGCGATTCCGCGGGCCGGAGCGGGGAGGCGACGATCACGCTCGTCGTCGACGCGACCCCGGTGGTCGCGATCGCCGACCCGACCACGGGCAGCCTCTTCGAGCCGGGAGCGCCGGTGACCTTCGAGGGCAGTGCGACCGATGCCGAGGACGGCAGTCTCGACGGCACGATTCACTGGTCATCGAACCGCGACGGCGCCCTCGGCACAGGACCATCGATCACCGTGAGCACGCTCGCTCCGGGTCCTCATACCATCACCGCCACCGCCGCCGACCACACGGGAAAGGAAGCCACCGCGTCGATCAGCGTCATCGTCGACGGTCCTCCAGCCGTGACGATCGGCGCTCCCGCCGACGGCACGACCGTCGCGACCGGCGAGACGGTCGCCTTCGAGGGCACGGCGCTCGACCCGGAGGACGGCGACATCGCCGGATCGCTCGTGTGGACGATCGACGGCGGGATCGGCGTCATCGGGAGCGGCCCGTCCACGTCGTTCGCCTTCGACGAGCCGGGAACGTTCACCGTCACGGCGTCGGTCACCGACGCCGCGGGAACGACGCGGACCGCGACGGTGACCGTCTCCGTGGTCGCGCCGTGACCGAGAGTACGCACCAGGCGCCAGCGAGCGCACGCGTCGACGCTCCCGCGGTTACGATCTGCGTGAACGGACGCATCGTCGACGCCGCGACGGCGAGGTCGCGGGTCGAGGCCGTGCTCGTCGAGAACCTGATCGCGACCGGGAAGGCCGCGGCGACCCGCGTCCGATGTCCCGTGCACGGCGAACGTGCGAAGCGGATCGTCATCGCGGGTCGATGGCTCGAGGACGTCGAGCCGTCCGTCGAAGGATGCTGCCCGATCCTCGTGGCGCTGCTGGAGAACGCCCTCGGCGGCCCGCCGGTCGGCAGCGCGCGGTGAATTGACAGTCGGCCTCCACCGGCACTAATACTCGGCGCCCGGTGGGGTCTGTGGCGGGTCGCAGCGCGCGAGTACTGGACGCCAGGTACTGGAGCCGTTACGGCGTCGCCGTCGTTTTCGTCGCGTTCGGGATGGTGTTCTCGAGCGCGGTCCCCGCGCTCCGCGATCGGACGCCGTATCTCGCCGTCCTCGGCGGGGTGATCGCCACGTCGTCGTACGGCGGCCTCGGACCGGGCATCTTCGCGACGTTCGTCGGCGGGCTCGCGACCGACTATTTCCTCGTGCCGCCGCTCCACCAGGCGATCGGCAATCCGGGCGACTTCGAGCGCCTCGCCGTGTTCGTCGTCATCGGCGTCCTGACGACACTCCGCAGCGCCGAGATCCACCGCGCCGCGGCCCAGCGCGAGGAGCTCCTCCGCGGCGCCGAATCCGCCAATCGCGCGAAGGACGAGTTCCTCGCCATGGTGTCGCACGAGCTGCGCTCACCGTTGGCGGCGATTCGTATGTGGGCGGCGGTCCTCCGTACCGCCGGTCTCGACGAGGCGAAGCGACGCCGGGCGCTCCAGGCGATCGAGGACGGCGCCGTCCTGCAGGGCCGGCTCGTCGGAGACCTCCTCGACGTCTCGCGCATCGTGTCGGGCAAGCTGGCCCTCGACTGTGCGCTGATCGACCCGGCCGAGACCGCACGCACCGCGGTCGACGCGATCCGGACCGCCGCGGCCGAGAAGCGCATCGATCTGGACGAGGCGATCGCCGTCGACGCCGGCGTCCTCTGGGCGGATGCCACTCGCTTCAAACAGATCGTCTGGAACCTGCTCTCGAACGCCGTCAAGTTCACGCCCCAGGGCGGTCACGTACAGCTCCGGCTGGAGCGCGTCGACCACGGCGTCCGGCTGACCGTCCGCGACTCGGGCGAGGGCATCGCGCCCGACGTGCTGCCGCACGTGTTCGAACGCTTCCGCCAGGCCGACAGCTCCACGACGCGCCGCCACGGCGGGCTCGGGCTCGGTCTCGCGATCGTCCGACACCTGGTGGACGCGCACGGAGGGACCATCGAGGCGCGGAGCGACGGGCGCGGGCGAGGCGCCACGTTCGTCGTCACGCTGCCGGCGGCCGCCGCTCCCCCCGCGGAGGTGCCGGCGGTGCATCCGGGGGCCCGGCGAACCGGCACGTCGACGTCGCTCCTCGACGGCATCGCGGTGCTCGTCGTCGACGACGACCGCGACGCACGCGAGGCGATCGCGACCGTGCTCCACGGATCCGGTGCAGACGTCAGCTCCGTCGGATCGACGGCCGGGGCGCTGGCGAGGCTCGGAACGCATCCGCCCGACGTGCTCGTCGCGGACATCGCGATGCCGGAGGACGACGGCTACGCACTGATCGCCGCGGTTCGCGCGCAGGGGATCCAGGTCCCCGCAGCCGCGCTCACCGGCGTCGCGGCCGAGGAGCACAGGCGGCGAGCGCTGGCTGCCGGCTTCGGCGCATATCTCACGAAGCCGGTCGATCCCACCGAGCTCGTCGACGCGGTCGCCGAGCTGGCGCACGTGTCGCCTCGCTGAGCGGCGCCCGCCGTCACGGAGCGATGAACAGCACGATCATCGCGACCGACGCGATCAGCCGGAGCGCCAGCCGCGCACGCGCGTTCTGGCCGGTGTCAGTTCGATACCAACCAGACGACACCGGGGATGACGACCGCGAGGACGAGGAGCGACATCGCGATCCGTTTCCCGATCTCCTCACGCCTTCTACTGTCGTCGAGCCCGGTCACGATCACTCCTCGTCGGTGTGGAGGACGTCCGACGTGGACGCGCCTTCATGGCGCGAATGGTCCGATCCCTCGTTCGACCCGGCCGGGAAGAGCGTTCACAGAAGGGCACGGACGTGTTCGCTCCGCACCGGCTTCTGCAGGGATCGCGGTTGCGCCGAGCTGCAGCGCCCGGCGCCGCATCCGGTCGTCGGGCAACTGGGTGATCGCGATCACGCGGGGTTCGGCCGCGTGTAGGGCGCTAAGGGCGGAATCCAGGCGCCCTGGTCGCGGACGATGCCGCAGGTGACCGCGAGACCGAGTCCGGTCTCGGCGCCAACTACAGAAGTACGTCGCCCACGACAACGTGAATCTTCCCGTATTTCCGTGCGAGAGGCCGTTTCGCGTTGCTTTTTGGCGACGTGGCAATGGCGGATTTCCGTGCGGAAGGCTTTTTTCGCATTGCGCCAGGCAAATGCGGGGATGCGGCAGGCATCGGAGGCGACGTCCGCGGCCGTGCGGAAGGCCGACGCAGTCGGTTTTCGGCCCGTCACCGGCCGCGCGGAGCGCGCCGCAGCTCTGTATTCGGCCCCCCACCGGCCGTGGGGGACGCGCCGCAGCTCTGTATTCGGGCCCCCACGGCCGTGACGGACCCGCCGCAGCTCTGTATTCGGGCCCCCACGCTCGTGAGGCGGCCGCCGCAGCTCTGTATTCGGGCCCCCACGGTCGTGATGCGGCCGCCGCAGCTCTGTATTCGGTCCCCCACGGCCGTGACGGGCCCGCCGCAGTCCTGTATTCGGGCCCCCACGCTCGTGAGGCGGCCGCCGCAGCCCTGTATTCGGCCCCCCACGGCCGTGACGGCCCGCCGCAGTCCTGTATTCGGGCCCCCACGCTCGCGAGGGGTCCGCTGTGTTCTGTATTCGGCCCGATGGCTCGCCGCGCCGTACGGCGCGCCGCTCCCGACGCGACGCCGACTGGCATGCTTTCCGATAAAGCCGTGCGCTCCCGCCGACGGCGCGATCGTCGCGGCCGGCAACACGGTCGCCTTCGACCGGTCGGCGCTCGACGCCGAGGACGGCGACATCGGCGGGTCGATCGTCTGGACCGTGGACGGCGCGATCGCTGTCATCGAAGCGCACGTCGGCGTCCTACGCCTTCGATCGGCCGGGTACGTACGTCGTCACGGCGTCGGTGACCGACGCCGCCGGAACGACGCGGACGGCCATGATCACGGTCGAGGTGGTCGCGCCGTGACGTCGACCGCCCCCGTCGTCGCGATCCGCGTGAACGGACGGATCGTCGACGCCGCGACGATCCCGTCCCGGCTCGAGGCCGTGCCGAGGGATGCTGTCCGATCCTCGTGGCGCTGCTGGAAAAAACGCTCGGCAACGCGTCCGTCGGCAGCGCGCGGTGAATCGGCACGCGTCTCCACCGGGCCGGACGGTGTCTTACGCCGCCGGGGCGAGCTCGACGAGCCGCTCGCCCCGGCCCCGGCCGCAGCGGAAGCTGACGACGCCTGCCGCGGCAGAGACGGGCGCACCGTCGCAGCGCAGCACGAACCCCGCCGGATAGCGGCGCGCGGGGACGAACAGCTCGAGCGGCGCCGCGCCCCGCGCCTCGTAGCGAAGGCGCAGCGTGTTCGCGTCGGCGTCGAACGCGTGCTCGAGGACGCGGCCGGGCACGGCGCGGGCGTAGACGCGGGAGAGCGCGGTCGTCCGGCCGATGCGCTCGCCGCCCGGCTCCGAGCTCTCGCCGTCGAACAGGCCCCAATGGCCGCTGCTGATCTCCTCCCAGAGCCAGAACGTCGAGCTCGCGCGGAACCGGTCCTGGAGGTCGAGCTCGGCCGTGATCCAGGCGTTCGCGTTCGGCGCGTTCGGATCGATCCCGTACTCGCCGACGAGGAGCGGCGCGCCCCACCCTGCCGCCTCCGCCGCCGCGTGCGCCATCGACGGCTCGAGCGCCGCGGGATCGCCGCTCGAGTAGTCCCCGCCGTCGAACACGTCGGTGTAGATGTGCGGCGCGTAGAGCGCGCCGCGGACGGGGAACGGCGCGTCCGGGATCGCGGCCTCGTTCGTGAAGTTCCGGATCGAATCGGGCTCGAACGCGATGAGGTGCCGGCGGTCGACGCGGCGGATCGCCCGCGCGAGGCGGACGTGGAAGTCGAGCAGCGCGGCGTCGCCCCGTGGCGAGAGAAAGGCGAGGGGCTCGTTCATGATCTCGTAGCCGAGGACCGCGGGCTCGCGTTCGAAGCGGGTCGCGACGACGCTCGCCGCGGCCGCGAAGTCGTCCTGCACGTTGGACGCGTTCACGAAGAAGAGCCGGAACGCCTTCAGCGTCGCCGGCGCGGTCCGGCGCGCGTTCAGGTCGGTGAGCGGGCCGCCCAGGTAGGGATAGTTTCCGGGACCGAGCAGGAGATCGAGCACCCAGCGCGGTGCGCCATCCTGGCCGATCTCCTTCGAGAACGCGTCCTGATGGAAGTCGAGGAGCACGAGGATCCCGTGCGCGCGGCAGAGGTCGACGACCGCCGCCACACGGTCGAGGTAGGCCGCGTCGTACTGGCCGCGGACGGGCTCGAGCGCGCTCCAGCTGAGCGGCAGGCGGAGCAGGTTGAAGCCGAATGCCTCCATCTTCGCTGCGTCGCCGTCGTCGAAGGTCGGGATCGGCTCGAGCGGCAGACGCCCGTCGTCGAAGCTCACGTCGAAGACGCCGGCGACGCGCGCGTTCACGCCGCGGAGCGTGATCTGCCGGCCGTGCGTGTCGACGAGCCGGCCCTGGCGCACGCGGAGGCGACGGCCGTCGAGCGCGTGCGCCGCGGTCGCGGCGACGGCGAGCAGGACGAGTCCCAGCGCGACCGCCCGTCGCACGATCATCCCATGAGACGGAGCGCGCGCGTGCACATCGCGCCGCCGTCGACGAGGTACGCGGCGCCGGTCACGAACGCCGCCTCGTCCGACGCGAGGAAGAGGACGACGTTCGCGACCTCCTCGGGCTTGCCGATGCGACCGAGCGGAATGCGCTCCGTGATCCGGTCGCGCACGCCCGGGGCGCTCCCGAACAGCGCGCGCGTCGGCGGCGTCTCGATCATCCCGGGACAGATGCAGTTGCAGCGGACGTTCCAGCGCCCGTACTCGGCGGCCGTCGAGCGCGTGAGGCTGATGACGCCGGCCTTCGCTGCGCTGTACGGCGCGAGCCCGTCCTCGGCGAGGACCGCCGCCGCCGACGACATGTTGACGATCGCGCCCCCGCCCTGCCGAACCATCACGGGCAGCGCGAACTTCGTCGCGAGAAAGTACGCGGTCAGGTTCACCGCGACCGTCTCGTTCCACGCCTCGACGGTCAGGTCGGCGAGCATCGACCACGTGCCGCGGGTCGCGTTGTTGTGGAGGACGTCGAGCCGCCCGAAGCGGTCGACGGCGTGACGGATCATGGCTTCCGACGCGCGCGTGTCGGTCACGTCGGCATGGAACGCCGACGCCTCGCCGCCGCTCGCCGCGATCTCGCGGACGACGGTCTGCGCCCCGTCGTCGTTCACGTCGACGACGACGACACGCGCGCCTTCGCTCGCGAACCGCCGCGCCGTCGCGGCGCCGATGCCCGACGCGCCGCCCGTGATGAGCCCGACCTTGCCCGCGAGTCGCCCCGACATGGGCGGAGCACTACCACCGCCCCGTCGGCGTTGACCAGCGCTACCCCGCCGCGCGCGAGCCCCGCGGCTCGAGCCGTCCGAGAATCGCCTGCGAGAACGCCGCGAGGTCGTCGGGCTTCCGCGACGTGATCAGGTTCCCGTCCTCGACCACTTCGCGATCGACCCAGCGCGCGCCGGCGTTCTCGAGGTCCTTTCGCACCGACGGCCACGACGTCATCGTACGGCCGCGCACGGCGTCGGCTTCGATCAGGAGCTGCGGGCCGTGGCAGACCGCGGCGACGAGCTTCCCGCTCTGCGCAAAGGTCCGGACGAACGCGACGACGGTCGGATCGAGCCGGAGATGATCGGGCGAGTAGCCGCCCGGGATCACGAGGACGTCGAACGCCCCCGGATCGAGCCCCCCGGCCGCCGACTCGACCGTGACCGACGCCTTCCCGCGTTTTCCCTTCACCGTCGTGCCGGCCTTGCTGCCGACGACGACGACCTCGTGGCCCGCGGCGCGCAGGCGCTCGGCGGGAACCGTGAACTCCGCGTCTTCGAAATCATCGGCGAGCGGCATCGCGATTCTGGCCATCAAATGCTCCTGTCAGTGGCCGCGCTCGCGCGGCATAGCTCCGGTCCGGGTCGCCTCCGACACCGCCGTGCGCACCTCCTCCAGATCGCGCGGCGGGTCGCCCACCAGCACGACCGGCGTCGCCCACCGCGCCGATTCGAGCAGCTGCAGCACCTTCGAGACCGAGCCGCCGTGCGGGTTCGCGACGATCACCATCGACTCGGGACGCGCGCCGACGAGCGCCACGCGCGACGTCAGCTCGGCGAGCAGCTCGTCGCCGTCGGCGAGCTCGACGACCTCGTGGCCATCGCGCCGGAGTGTCGACGCGAGCGATCCTCGAAGCGACCGCATCGGCTCGACGACGAGGATCATGCTTCCTCGTCGCGCACGTCGGGTAGCGGGTCAATCCCATACGGGATGGCGAGACCACCGGACGTCGCATAGGGAGCGATGATGCCACTCGCGCGCGGCGCCTCGATCGAGGACGGCGGCGTCCGCTTCGCGGTCTGGGCGCCGCACGCCGAGGCGGTCTCGGTCCGCGTGCGCTCGGGGTCGCGGGCCGGCGTCCGGGAGCTCGTGCGCGGACCAGACGGACACGGCGTCTTCGAAGGGACGGTCGAGGGCGTGGGCGCAGACGTCGACTACGTGTACCGGCTCTGCCGTGCCGGCGGCGAGTGCGAGCGCGCGGATCCCGTGAGCCGCTTCCAGCCCGAGGGCGTGCACGGGCCGTCACGGGTCGTCGATCCGCGGCGCTTCCGCTGGTCCGACGGCGACTGGCGTGGCATCGAGCGCGCGGATCTCGTCCTCTACGAGCTCCACGTCGGGACGTTCAGCGACGCCGGAACCTTCGACGGCATCATTCCCGACCTGCCGCGGCTCCGCGACGTCGGCGTCACGGCGATCGAGCTGATGCCGGTCGGCGAGTTCCCGGGCGGACGGAACTGGGGCTACGACGGCGTCCACCTCTACGCGCCGCAGAGCACGTACGGCGGTCCCGAGGGACTCCGCCGGCTCGTCGACGCCGCCCACCGGACGGGCGTCGGCGTCGTCCTCGACGTCGTCTACAACCACCTCGGTCCCGAGGGGAACCGGCTCACGGACTTCGGCCCCTATTTCACCGACCGCTACCGCACGCCGTGGGGCCCCGCCGTGAACTACGACGGGCCGGAGAGCGACGAGGTCCGCCGCTGGGTCGTCGACAACGCGTGCTACTGGATCGACGAGTTCCACCTGGACGGGCTCCGCCTCGACGCGGTGCATGCAATCTTCGACTGCGGCGCACGCCACGTTCTCGACGAGATCGCGAGCGCCGTGCATGCGACGGGCGCGGCGCGCGGGCGGCGCGTCCACGTGATCGCCGAGAGCGATCTCAACGACCCGCGCCTGGTCCGCCCGCCCGCGCGCGGGGGCTACGACCTCGACGCACAGTGGTCCGACGACTTCCACCATGCCGTGCACGTGGCGGTCACCGGCGAGTGCGACGGCTACTACGCGGACTTCGGCGGCGTCGCGCCGGTCGCGAAGAGCCTCGCCGACCGCTTCGTCTATGACGGCCGCTACTCCGCGTACCGGCGACGGCGCCACGGGGCTCCGGCGACGGACGTCCCCGCCGACCGCTTCGTCGTATCCGTGCAGAACCACGATCAGATCGGAAACCGGGCGCGCGGCGAGCGTCTCTCGACGCTCGTACCGTTCGCGCGCCTGAAGCTGGCCGCCGCCGCGATGCTGCTCTCGCCGTACGTCCCGCTCCTCTTCATGGGCGAGGAGTACGGCGAGACGAACCCGTTCCAGTACTTCGTGAGCCACGGCGATCCGGAGCTCGTCGCCGCAGTCCGCGAAGGGCGGCGGAACGAGTTTGCGGAGTTCGGGTGGCAGGACGAGGTCCCCGATCCACAGGCCGAGGAGACGTTCCTCCGCTCCGGGCTCGACCGCGCCCACGCCGACCCGCGGATCGAGGCGCTCTACCGCGACTGTCTCGCGCTCCGCCGCACCGAGCCGTCGCTCCGCCCGGGCGCCGGCCGCTCCGACGTGACCGCCGAGCCCGACGCGGGCTGGGTGATGCTCCGGCTCGCGGCGCCGGACGCGCCTGCGCTTCTCGTCGCGCTCAACTTCGCCGAGGCGCAGGACGTGGAGCTGCCGGGCCGGTGGCGGCTCGTCCTGTCGACGGACGCCGACCGCTACGGCGGCAGCGGCGCGGAGGTCGGCCGCGCGCCGGTCGTGACCTTGCCGGCCTGGAGTGCCGTCGTCTTCCGCGAGGAGCGCGGCTAGCGGTGCACGTCCTTCCCGGACGGCCCTACCCCCTCGGCGCGAGCTGGGATGGCGAGGGTGTCAACTTCGCGGTCTTCGCCGAGCACGCGACGCGCGTCGAGGTCTGCCTCTTCGCGTCCGACGACGCGACCGAGAAGGCGCGCATTTCGCTCGTCGAGCAGGACGAGCTCGTGTGGCACGCGTGCCTGCCGGACGTCCGTCCGGGGCAGCTCTACGGCTATCGCGTCCACGGCCCGTACGCGCCGCCGGACGGGCATCGCTTCAATCCCGCGAAGCTCCTCCTCGACCCGTACGCGAAGGCGATCACCGGGCCGATCCGCTGGAGCGACGCGGTGTTCGGCTACGTGCCCGGCGATCCGGAGGCGGACCTGTCGCTCAACACCGCCGACAGCGCGGGCGCGATGCCGAAGTCGGTCGTCGTCGAGCCCGCGTTCAGCTGGAGCGGCGACCGCCCGCCGAACGTGCCGTGGAACCGGACGGTCATCTACGAGTGCCACGTGAAGGGGCTGACGGCGCGCCATCCCGACGTGCCGCCGGAGCTTCGCGGCACGTACCTCGGGCTCGCGAGCGACCCCGTGATCGAGCACTTGATCGCCCTCGGGGTCACGGCGGTCGAGCTGATGCCCGTCCACCACTTCGTCGACGATCGCCAGCTCGTCGAGCGCGGGCTCGCGAACTACTGGGGCTACAACACGATCGGGTTCTTCGCGCCCGACGTGCGCTACGCGACCGGCGGGCGCGGCGAGCAGGTGAGCGAGTTCAAGACGATGGTGAAGCGGCTCCATCGCGCCGGCATCGAGGTGATCCTCGACGTCGTCTACAACCACACCGCCGAGGGCAACCAGCTCGGCCCCACGTTGTCGATGCGCGGGGCCGACAACGAGGCATACTACCGCCTCGTCCCCGACGACCGCCGCCACTACATGGACTTCACCGGCTGCGGGAACAGCCTGAACATGCTGCACCCGCGGACGATCCAGCTGATCATGGACAGCCTCCGCTACTGGACGCTCGACATGCACGTCGACGGCTTCCGCTTCGACCTGGCGCCCGTCCTCGCGCGCGAGCTCTACGAGGTGAACCGGCTCGGCACGTTCTTCGACATCATCCACCAGGATCCGGTCCTGTCGCAGGTGAAGCTGATCGCCGAGCCGTGGGACCTCGGCCCGGGCGGCTACCAGGTCGGGAACTTCCCCGCCGGCTGGGCGGAGTGGAACGGCAAGTACCGCGACGCCGTGCGCCGCTTCTGGCGCGGCGACGAGGGGCTCGTCGCGGAGATGGCGACGCGGCTTTCCGGCTCGAGCGACCTCTACGGCTCGGGCGCGCGCTCGCCGTACGCCAGCATCAACTTCGTCGCCTGCCACGACGGCTTCACGCTCGAGGATCTCACCAGCTACGAGCACAAGCACAACGAGGCGAACGGCGAGGACAACCGCGACGGCGCCGACGACAACCTGAGCTGCAACTGGGGCGCGGAGGGCCCGACGGAGTCGGTGCCGGTGCTGCGCATGCGGGATCGCATCCGGCGGAACTTCCTCGCGACGCTCGCCCTCTCGCAGGGCGTCCCCATGCTGACCGCCGGCGACGAGATGGGGCGGACGCAGCAGGGGAACAACAACGCGTACTGCCAGGACAACGAGATCAGCTGGGTCGACTGGGGCCTCGACGCGCGCCGCCGCGAGCTGCTCGAGTTCACCCGCCGGGTTTTCGCCATCCGGCGGGACAAGCCGGGCCTCCGCCGGCGACGCTTCTTCCGTGGCGATTCCGTCGCCGCGGGCGTGAAGGACGTGACATGGCTTCGGGCCGACGGCGGCGAGATGACGCAGGAGGATTGGAACGACGGGCGCCGCCACGTCCTCGGCATGCTGATCCCGCGCCAGGGGAGCGACGAGCGCGACGAGCGCGGCCGTCCAGTCGCCGGCGAGACGCTTCTCGTGCTCGTGAACGGGGGCACGCGGTCCAAGTACTTCGCGCTGCCGAAGCCCGAAGGCCCGGGGCAGTGGATCGAGGAACTGAACACGGCGCGCGCCGGCACGCGGGTCGTGAAGACGCCCGCCATCAACCTCGTCGCGCATTCCGTCGTGCTGCTCCGTTGGACCGAGCGCTGACGTGGCGCCGTCCGCCACCTACCGGCTCCAGCTCCACGCCGGCTTCCCGCTCGCCCGGGCGCGCGAGCTGGTCGACTACCTGGCGCGCCTCGGCGTGTCCCACGTCTACGCCTCGCCGCTCCTCCGTGCGCGCCGCGGCAGCCAGCACGGGTACGACGTCGTCGATCCGACCGCGCTCGATCCGGAGCTCGGCGCCGAGGCCGACCTCGAGGCGCTCGCTTCCGAGCTCCGCGCGCAGGCGATGGGGCTCGTCGTCGACATCGTCCCGAACCACATGGCGACGAGCAGCGAGAATCCGTTCTGGGAGGACGTCCTCGCGCACGGACGGAGCTCGCCCTTCGCGGTCTGGTTCGACGTCGACTGGGACGCCGCGCGCGGGAAGATCCTGCTGCCGGTGCTCGGCGACCTGCGGGCGCGCGTCGTCACGCGCGGGGAGCTGTCGCTCGCCTACACGGACGGGCAGCTCCGGCTCCGCTACTACGATCAGAGCTTTCCGCTCGATCCCGCGACGGTGCCGCTCGTCCTCGCGCGCGGCGTCGAGCGACTCGGGCGGCTCGACCGCGCGCGGGTACAGGCGATCGTCGACGCGCTCCGGAACCTGCCGTCGCGCGCCTCGATGGCAATCGCCGAGGGCGCGGCGCGGCGCGCGGCCGCCGCCGACGCGCTCGGCCGTCTACGCGCGCTGTACGACGGCACGCGCGCCGCGCGCGCACACGTGGACACGGCGGTCGCGCGCTTCGCGACGGGCGCCGGCGGCGCGACGCGTCTCGCGGCGCTGATGGACGCGCAGGCGTACCGCCTCGTCTACTGGCGTCGCGCCGCGGGCGAGGTGAGCTACCGGCGGTTCTTCAACGTCGGCGATCTCGTCGGCGTCCGGGTGGAAGAGCCGGCGGTCTTCGAGGCGACGCACGCCCGCGTCCGCGACTGGGTCGCCCGCGGCTGGATCGACGCCCTCCGCGTCGACCACATCGACGGGCTCGCCGACCCGCGCGGCTATCTCGCCCGGCTCCGCGCCGAGGCGCCCGTCCCCGTCTACGTCGAGAAGATCCTGACCGGCGACGAGCGCCTCCCCGCCGACTGGCCGGTCGCGGGGACGACGGGCTACGAGTTCCTGAACGCGCTCGAGGCGATCTTCATCCACCCACACGGCGCGGCGACGATCGACGCCTGGTATCGGCGGCTCGCGCCGGCGCCCGGGTTCGAGGAGGTCGCGCGGGCGGGGAAGCGTCGCATGCTCGCCACCTGGCTCGCGCCCGACGCCCGCCGACTCGGACGCGACCTCGCCCGCATCCTCCGCCACCGCACCCGCGGTCTCCGGAAACGCGACCTGACGGACGCGATCGTCGAGGTCATGGTCCACTTCCCCGTCTACCGGACGTACATCGACGCGGACGGCGTCTCGTCGACGGACCGGGGGATCGTCGAGCGGGCGCTCGCCGGCGCGAAGAGCGCACGCCGTGCGAGACGCCGCGCCGTCGACCTCGTTCGCGACGCACTCCTCGGCTCGGACGACGACCCGCGGCGGCTCGCGTTCGTCCGGCGCTTCCAGCAGACGACCGCGCCCGTCATGGCGAAGGGCGTCGAGGATACCGCCCTCTACCGCTGGATCCCGCTCGTCGCGCGGAACGAGGTCGGCGGCGATCCCGGCGCGCCCCTCGACGGCGCCGTCGCCCGGTTTCATGCGGCGAACCAGGACCGTGCGGCGCGCTGGCCGCGCTCGCTCCTCGCGACCAGCACGCACGACACGAAGCGCAGCGCCGACGTGCGCGCGCGGCTCGACGTGCTGTCCGAGGTCCCCGAGCGGTGGCTCGCCGCCGTCGAGCGCTGGCGCGCATGGAGCCGCCCGCATCGCCGGCTCGTGCAGGGCCGGTTCGGGCCGGATCGCAACACCGAGTACCTGCTCTACCAAACGATCGTCGGCGTGTGGCCGCTCGGCGGTCTCGCGGATCCGGCATTCGGCGGTCTGCGCGAGCGCGTCCGCGACTACATGCTGAAGGCGGTGCGCGAGGCGAAGGTGCAGACGAGCTGGATCGCGCCGAGCGCCGGCTTCGAGGACGCGGTGCGCGCCTTCGTCGACGCGGTCTTCGCCGCGCGCGCCTTTCTCGCCGACGTGGACGCGTTCGTCGGCGCGATCGCGCGTCCCGGGTTATGGAATGCGCTCGCGCGGACGCTCGTCCACCTGACGGCGCCGGGCGTCCCGGACGTGTTCCAGGGCGACGAGCTCTGGAGCTTCGCGCTCACCGACCCCGACAACCGCCGCCCCGTCGACTTCGCGCGGCGCCGCGCGGCGCTCGACGCGTTGCCCGACGCCGCGCGGGCAACGGAGCTCGTCGCCGATCCGGAGGACGGTCGCGTGAAGCTCCACGTCGTCCGCACGGCCCTCGCGATCCGCCGCCTTCAGCCGGACGTGTTCGCCGGCGATTACGAGCCACTCACCGCGATCGGGCCCGCGGCGGAGCACGTCTTCGCGTTCGCGCGCTCGGCGTCGAACGGCGCGGCGATCACGATCGTCCCGCGAGTCACGGCCGGCCTCGTGTCGGACCCACGTCGTCCGCCGATCGGTGCGGGCGTCTGGACGAGCACGGAGATCCGCCTTCCACCACGGCTCGCGTCGCTCGGCTATGCCGACGCGCTCACGGGGACCACCGTCGCCGGCGAATCGCTCGCGCTCGGCGACGTGCTCGCGACGTTTCCCGTCGCGCTTCTCGTCGGTAGAGGCTAACGCGCGCCCTGCAAGCCGGGGACGTTCCCCGGCTCGTCGTGCGGCTCGAGGCGATTCGTGACGTCCCGGATCCCGCGCACGCGCCGCAGGCCGGCGAGGAGCGCCTCGATCTCATTCGCGAGCACCGGGCCAGTGAGCGTCAGCAGGCCTCCCTCGACGCAGGCGTCGATCGCGGCCGGGTGGGATACGAAGCGACCGATCTCGGCTCGGACGCGCGCCTCGAGCACGCGGTCGTCGTCAGGCGCCGCGCGGAAGAGGCCCTGCGCTTCGGCGACGACACCGCGGGCACGGTTCGCAGCGTCGCGCGCGCGAGCGCCGAGCCGCTCGGTGCTCTCGCGGACCAGCCGCCGCGCCTGGTCGCGCGCGAGCGCGCGTCGGCGCCGCCCGCGGTCGGGATCAAGCAGGTACATGACGGCCGCCCCGAGCCCGGCGGCTCCGAGAACTGCTAGCTTGCTCGCCATGGTCTCCTCCCCGGGCCCACGCCCGGTCGCGCATCCCCTGGACGCCGGAGGGCTCCGCGCCGCTCGCGCAACAGAAGATGCGGCTCCCGCGAGTGTGGCATCGCGCCGGTGCGAGGCAATCGCCTGGAGTTGCGATCCCTCGCCGCCGGCGAACGGTAGTCGCGCCCTCCCCTCGCGCCGTCGAGCCGGGATGCCCGCGCGACACCCTCGGGCGCAGGATGAGCGGCATGGCGACAGGACGGATCGGACGCGTCGTCGAGGGCGCGCTCGGCGGCGCACTCGGGACGGCGTTCATTCAGCAGGCGATGCGGCTCGCGCCAAAGCTCCCGCCGGCGCTCCGACCACCGGAGATGAAGGCGGATCCGGCCGAGGTCGTGACCGAGCGCGTGGAAAGGGCGAGCGGCCAGCGTCTCTCGCCCGCGGTGCGGGATATCGTCGAGCGGTCGCTGGGTTGGGCGTACGGCGTCGGCTGGGGCGCGGCGCTCGGTGCCGTCGCCGATCGGCTCGGCATCCGGACGTGGCGCGACGCTGCGGTCGCCGGGGCGGCGGCCGGCGTGGCCGTGTGGGCCGTCGGGTACGGCGGTTGGCTGCCCGCGGCGGCCATCACCAAGCCGCTCCGCCGTCAGGGGCTCACCCACATCGCGAGCGCGCTCGCGACGCACGTCGCGTACGGCGTGCTGACGGCGCTCCCGCTCGTCCCCCGCCGTGTGGCCCGCCCACCCTCGCCGCTCGTGCTCGGCCCGCGTTCGGTGTAGACCTCCCGCCCACTCGACCCGACAGGAGGAGGTCTCATGACACGCTCGATCCGACGCTCGGTGCAAATCGGGACGTTCACGGCGGTGTTCGCTGCAGGGATGCTCTGCGGCTCGGTGATCCAGCGTCGCGCCGAGGCGCAGCTCGGCGACGCGGCCGGCAAGGCGCTCGAGAAGGCGGCGGGCTCCGGCGGCGTCGTCGGCTCGGTCGCGAAGCTCGGGACGTCGATCGTCGACATGCAGAAGGAGGTCGACGGCCTCCAGAAGAACCTCGAGACGCTTCGCCAGGTGAAGACGGCACTCGGCGGGTGAGGCGGACGGCGCGCCGCGGGCACGTGGCGCGCGATTCGGGTATCCTCGGTCCGTGTATCTGGTCCAGGTCCTGCTGCCGGTCTACGACAATACCGGCCAGCCGCTGCCGCGCGACCTGTACGGTCACGTCCGCGCCGAGCTGACGGAGCGTTTCGGCGGGCTGACGGCCTACACGCGCGCGCCCGCCGAGGGGCTGTGGCGCGAGGGCGGCGAGACGACCGTTCGCGACGACATCGTCGTCTACGAGGTCATGACCGACGCCATCGACCGTAGCTGGTGGGACGCGTACCGCCGGTCGCTCGAGACGCGCTTCCGCCAGCAGCAGATCGTCATCCGGGGGCAGGCGATCGAGCTCCTGTGAGACGGGCGACGGTCGCCGCCGATCAGCGCGACCGCCCGGGAAGCCGCGAGATGCGCCGGGCGACGATGGATCGCCGCGTCGGACTGCGCTCGCGCCCGTGCCGCACCGCCCACGCCGCCGCGCTGACGGCGATCCAGACGAGGGTCGCAGCCGTCAGCACGAGCGGCGCGGGCCAGGACAACGCCGTCCACACGACGACCATCGCGAACGCGGCGAGGCCGATGCTGCCGAGGCAGGCCCCGCGGGCGTCATCGGCGGCCTGCGGGCGCCCGTCGTGCCGCTGCACGAGCGTCAGGCTCGCGGGGAGGATCGCGGGGAAGGCGAGGAAGAGGCCGCCGATCGACGGGCCGAAATGCTCGGCGATGAGCCCTGTGGCGGCGGTCACGAGGCCGCCGAACGCGAAACGGACGAGGTATTCCCACGCTTGCGTCTTCGCGAGGCCGCCGGCGTCGAGCTTCGGCGTCACGTCAGCACTCCGAAGGCGTGAAGGACGTCCCAGGAGCCGAAGGCGACCAGCGCCCACGCCCCCCAGGCAACGACGGCACCGAGCCAGACCGCCATGCCTTCCCGTTTCGTCATCGCGACACACACGGCGCTGTAGACGAAGAGCGCGACACAGCCGACGATCATCGAGCGGCTCTCGGTGAGGACGTAACCCGCGTCCTTCGTCCCGTACGCCATCGTCAGCGTCGCGATCGCGACCGACGGCGCCGCCCCGAAGAGCCCGGCGAACGTCTTCGGCTTGAACATCTCGCCGGTCACGGCGAAGAGCGAGACGATCGTGCCGCCGACGAGGAAGCGGATCGCGAGCTCTCCGGTCATCAACGCTCCTTCCGGTTCGCGAACGCGGCGTTCCCGAGCCCCGTGCCGATCGTCAGCACGCCCCAGCGATCGACGTCCTGCATGAACGGCAGCTCGCTGAGCCCCTGGACGACCGCGTCGTTGTGCATCGCGATCGTCGTCTCGTGGTCGCCGATCGTCGGGAGCTGCTCGCGGAGCTCCTCCGGGAGGTTGAACCGGCTGCTCTCCCAGTTGCCGGGCAGGTTCTGCCCGCCCCGCTCGATGGAGCCGTCCTCGGCGATGATGCCGGGGCAGGCGACGCCGACGAACGGCACGAGGGTGAGATCGTCCTTTCCGGCGCGGCGGACGAGGCGGCGGAGCATTTCGCCGATCCGGTTCACGACGTCCGCCCGGCTCGGCTTCGCCTTCTCGTCGCCATAGGCCCACAGCTCCGACTCGTGGACGGCGCTCTGCGAGAGGTCCGCGTCCTTCGTCGCGTGCAGCGCGACGATCCCGGCGCGGATGTTCGAGCCGCCGATGTCGACGGCGAAAATCGCGTCGTGCCCGGCGAGCATCCACGGTAGCGCCAGGTGGACGGCGCCGACGAGCCCGGCTTCGTCGGGATGGTGGTGGATCGGACGGAGCTCGACCTCGTGCCCGGCAGCCTTCACGAGCACCGAGGCGCGCCCGATCGCGAGCTCGCCGATCCGGCTCGCGCGGAGCCCGCCGCCGACGGCGATCCGCGTCGTGTCGCGCCAGCCCTTGAGCTTCAGGAACCGTTTGGTCACCGTCGCGAGCTCGACGGCGAACTCCTCGATCGCGCTGTGGACGAGCCCCGCTGCTTCCGCGTCGCCCGACGTCAGCACCTTGTCGAGCTTCTTCTTCGAGAGCTCGTCGGTCGCCTTCTCGCCGAGGGGATCGTCGCCAACCTGGCGCAGGCGGTCGCGCCACTCGTCGAGGATCGCGCGGAACGCGCGCGTGCTCGCGCGGTCCCCGAGGAAGCCCTCGCCGTCGCGCAGCTCGGCGTTGTAGGCCTCCACCGTGACGGCGGCGAGCTGGTGAAGGCCGTGCATGCGGACGGTCGCGGCCGCGTCCGTCATCTGTCGAGGTCCGGCCGCCGCGGGCCGCGCCGTCGGATTCCGCGGCGCCCCAGCCGGGCGCCCAAAATCACGGCGACCGCGATCGCGTCGCCGGCGATGACGTCGCCGAGCCAGTGCTGGCGGGCGCGGACCCGGAGGGCATTCACCGCCGCGGCGGCGAGGCATGCGGCGCCGAGCGCGAGCGCGCGGTGCTCGCGCGGCGCCAGGAGCGCCGTCCCCATGAAATATGCCGTCGAGGCGGCACTGTGGCCGCTCGGAAACGATCGCCACGGCGTCGAGCCGAGCGGCCAGGGGCGCCGCCGATCGATCGCGAGCTTCAGGATCTCCGCGATGCCCGCGGCGACCGATGTCCCGGCCGCCATGTCGACCACGCCAGGCCGGTCGTGCAGGAGTAGCGCGGTGATCCACGCCGTCGGGACGATGCTCTTCGGGGATACCGCGCGCGTGACGGTCTCGAACGAACCACTCTGCATGCTTCTCGTGGTCGGCAATATCCATGCCGACGAGTCGTCCGCGGCGATTTCATCCGTAGGACGGCGTGGCGACGTGGGAACGCCACGGCGAGCGTCGGATATCGAGCCGGTCTCCGCCGGTCATTGACGCCCTTCGCTTCTCCGGCCGCGGCCGCCGGTAGCGGTCGCGCGCCGCTCAGCCGCGGCGCGCGGCTTCCGGGTCGCCGTCTTCGATCCAGAAGACGAGCTGGTCGGCGGTCAGCCTGGCCGCAACGTCTCCGTCGAGCGCGCGACGCGTCGCCGGATGCTCCCAGAGGCGGTACCTCGCGTTCCAGACGTAGCCCGCGGCTTCGAGCAGGTCGGCGAGCGCTTGGTCCATGACCACGACCACGGCCTATAGGAGCCGTCCGCTCCCCGTCCAGAAAAATCGGAAACGTCGCTCCGTCGGCGTCGGCTGCGGGCGGCTAAGCGCGGGCGGCGTGGCATTCCGGATCGCCAGCATCGCGGCGAGCGGGTAGACGAGGCCGGCCCACGCCGACGCGTTCACCGGGACGCCGCCCGCGGACGCCCCGGAGATGCCGAGGACGATCGCCGGCCCGACGATCCCGACGAGCGTGCCGGCCAGCAGCTGCTGCGGGGCACCGACGGTCGACTGCGCGTCGGACCGCGCGACCCCGAGCATGGCCGCGAGCGCGAGCACCGGCACGGCGATCGCCGCCTGCGCCGCATCGTGCACGGCGGTGTACGCCCGGGGGTCGTAGAGGAAGACCTCGTACACCGCCGCGAACGCGACGCCGACGCCGTAGATGAGCGGCAGGAGCCCGGGGCGGCCAGTCACGCGACTGTCGTAGTGGACGCGCGCCTGCCCCGAGAGGACGACGGTGTTCCGACGAACGCGCCGAAGAACTCGCCGCCCGGGATCGTGATCGTCGAGAGCGGCGCGTAAATCACGCCGTAGAAGGACGTGCCGGGAGCCGTCGAGGTGCCAGTTCGGATCGGTCGGGTCGACGCTGTGCGGGAGCCGCTCCTGGTGCTGGAGGAAGTACGTGTCGACGCCTGGGCGTCGAACACCATCGGGCGCTGGACGTTCGTGAGGTCGGGCGAGCTCGCCGGACCGAGCGGAAGCGCCGGCACGGGCACGACCAGCTGCGTCTTGGTTCGGACGGAGTTGCGACAGCGGCGGCGGCTTGCCGCAGCCGAACTGAACCCATCTTCCGCATCGTGACGTCCATGGCGTAGCGTCTCCCCCCGTCGGCGTCGGCCGGCGGCGGCAGAGCACGCGGCGCGCCAAGGGCGCGCGTGCGCGATCACACGGAATTGCAGCGAACGGGCGCGCCGTGTGCCGTCGGCGGCAGACGCGAGCGTGCTAGGCGCCGCGCCTGGCCACCCGCCGCCGTTCGCCTTTCACCACGCTATTGTCGCCCGCTCGCCGACTCGCTAGTTGATGCGCGGGAGGTCCCCATGGCGTGGCGCAGTCTGCTGTTCGGTTTCGGCGCGGCATACGTCGCGCCTTCCGTCGTTCGCGAGACCGCCCCGAATGCGCGCGAGATGGCGAAGGCCGTCGTCAAGGCGTCGCTCCAGGTCGCCGAGCGGGCGAAGTGGCTCACCGCGGAAGCGGTCGAGCAGGTGAAGGACCTCGCCGCCGAGGTGAAGGCGGAGCGCGACGCGGGGCGCAAGGCGGGGTGAGCGGCTGCGAGCGTCGAGCCCGGCGGGGGCGCGCGCTCGAGTGACGGGCTCAGCTCGCTTTGCGTCGGAGCTCCGCGACCTTCTCGGCGAGCAGGATCTTCATGAGCGACTGGTAGGGGACGTCACGATCCTTCGCCAGGACGCGACGCTCCCGTAGCAAGCGCCGCGGCAGGCGTAACGTCACCGAACGCGTCGGTCGCTCGACGTCGGATCGAACTCGAGCCGGACGCCCGGGCGACGCAGGTCCCGCCGACTGAGGATCCTCAGCCGTGGCGGCGTAGCTGCTTCAGGAATCGGACCAGGACCGGCTGGCGCACGCTGTCGTTCCCGTGGCGCGTCTCGACGTAGACGCGCACCGAGAGGCTGCCCTTTCCGTCGGGCGAGCGCTTCGCGACATCAGCGAGAAGCCTCCGACCGGTCGGGTTGAGCCGCAGCCGCAGGACACGCCGCTTCTGAGGGAGGTTCGGCAAGAGCTTCAGGCGTTTCCGCTTGACGCGGTCGATGACCCGGGGACCATCGCCCGGACCAGGACCATCGCCCGGACCGGCGGCTCGTGCGGTGGCAGCGACGTCCGTCGCCTGGAACCCCTCGGCCGTGCAGAACGACGGCAGGCTCTTCCCGTTCTCTCGGAACGCGTTGTCCGGCGCGACGCACTCCACGTCGACCGTCTTCCCTTCGACCTCGGACGGGGGCGGAGGCGCCTCGCACAGCAGATTGCCGCCGTTGGCGGGGCACTCGACCGACGTGCCATCGCACGTATCGGCGCGGTCGCAGTCGCCCGTAGCCTCGCGACAGTCGGTGCCTTCTGCGACCCGGTTCGACCCGCAGGCTCCGAGACCGTCGCACGCGTCGGCGCGGTCGCACGCGCCCTCGGGGACCGGATTGCCGCAGTCGCTTCCGGCCGGGTCCGGACGGCAGCTGGCGTCGCAGCAGCCGCGCGGATCGCCGCCGTCGTCGCAGACCTCGCCCAGGTCGGTGACCCCGTCGCCACATGACGCGAGGTTGCAATCCGTGCGGCACCGATTCGAGATGGTATCGGAGTTGTCGCTGCCCTGGTCACACTTCTCGTCGCCTTCTCGTACTCCATTGCCGCAGACCGGTGAGGGGAAGGTGGCCTGTACCGCGCCGATGTCGCAACGGCCGGGCGACCCCGGACGTTCGATCCGGCGCTGATCGGTTGCTTCACACGCGGCGCCGCCGCTCCCCGGAGGGGCCGGAGAACCCGCCTCGCGTGCCGCGCTCCCCTCGAGTGGGAAGAGGGTGAGCGGGTGGGTGGCTCCACCGTTGTCGGCGAGCGGCCCGAGTCCGGGATCGGCCCGGAACACCAACGTCCCCACGTCACCGGACACGGCAGCGGATCCCATATCGCACGGGGCCGCCGCATTTGGGCAGGCCGCGAGGGCGTTCACCAGATCGAATCCGCCGGAGACGAGCGTCGCGCCGCTGTCCCGGAAGACGTAGGCGTCGGCACCGACCCGGGTCGCGCTCCCGTTGACGATGTTGCCAACCACGATGGTGTTGGAGAACGTCACGGTCGCATCGAAGACGACGAGCCCACCGCCGACGCCCCCGTTGACGCCGTCGATGTCCGCCACGTTGTTGGTGATCGTCACGTTGTTCAGCGTCACCCGGCCGCCCACGACGTCGAGCCCGGCACCCTTCCACTGAACGCGATTCCCGCTGATGGTCGAGTTACGGATCTCCACGATCCCCGAGTTCCCCTGCACGAAGATGCCGCCCCCCTCGCCCAGGCCCGTGTTCAGATTGGAGTCAAAGCCCCGGTTGTTGGTGATCGTCGTCCGATCGATGAACGAGAGCGTGTTCGTCCACACCCCACCCCCCCGCCCGGCCTGGTTACCGGCGATGTAGGAGTCGATGATCTCCAGCCGTCCTGTGCTGCCGCCGTTCGCGTAGACCCCGATGCCCGCATTATCCAGCACCGCGACGCCCGAGAGCACGAGACTCCCAGCGCTGTGGATCCCTGCGCCGTTTGCGGCGCCCTGCGTTCCGTTCGTAATGGCGAGATTCTCGAGCGTGACCGATGCACCCGCGAAGATCTCGAACACCCGGTCCACCACGCCGCCGTCGATGACGCTCGCGTCCCGCCCGTAGCCCTGAACCGTGAGGTCGTGGACGATGTCGAGGTCGCCGCTCGCCGCGGCGTCCTCCCCCGAATCACCCGTGAGCCGGTAGACCCGCTGGCCGGTCTGGAGCCGCACCAGGTCGGGGTCCGCGTGCCGGTTCGCCTCTTGCACGGCAGCTCGGAGCGTGCAGGTTCCGGCGAGCGTCAGGCACTTACCATCGTCGCCGGCATCGGGGAGATCCGCGGTATCGTCGACGTCGAACGTGGCGCTTCCCGATCCCCGGGCGATCAGGCAGAGCATCCCCAGTCCGAGTACGAGCCGAGCCGGCAGCCGATGATCGAGGATGCCTCTCATCCGGCCGGACTATCCGCCCGCGCTGCTCGCCGTTTCAAGCGTCGCCGAAATCTTCAACGATGTGTGTCCTGGCGAGGCACGGCGGTCAGCGGTGTGCGGTCCCTCGCTGGGGGGACCAAATGAAATCCTCGACCGCCGTAACGGTTCCCCACCATTTGTAAATGCCGACTTCAACGGGTGAGAAGGCCGCAAACGGAACATCGATGACGTTCACTTGCGGTTTCGTCGAGTTCGAATCGATTCCGAGTGCGTCACGCGATTTCTTGATACCCTCGGCGATCTTCTTCCATTCCCCCGGGGACAGCTTCTTCGCGGCACCCACGCCTTTCGAGAGGCCCTCGAGCAGCTTTGCGATCCCTTTAGCGCCCCTCAGTGCCTTCAAGGCGTCCCCCCAGCGGCCACCGAGGCTGATCGCGAAATCCCATCCGTCGAACTTGACGCCAACGAAATCCTCCTTGTTGATGGCGCCGAATGCGAGAACGAAGACCGCGCCGGCCAAAGTGGCGCCTGCTACAGGCCCCGCGATCTTTATCCTTGCTTCGAGATTGAACGAACCGGCTTCCTCATACTTGTCACTGGACCACATGACGGCCTCGACCGTTTGGATCCCCCCGAAGATCTCACCGCCCACCTTGCCCCCAAAACCGAAGTAGATATTGGGAATTCGGACCGATATATCCGGAGGACGAAGAGGCGGCGGGGGAGGAGTCGAGGTTCGATAGACGTACGCGTCGACCGCCCGATAGACGGGGTCGTTGTCGTTCCCCTTTCCCTGAGATCGCGATTCCCCGTACCAGCCTACCTCGATGGAATCGACGGATTGCCCGGCGAGCTCCTCGATGGTGCGTTTCACGGCTTGCGCACGGTCGCGGGAGAGCTGCTGGTTGAAAGCGTCGGCTCCCAACCGGCTCGCGTACCCAAACAGGCGAATGTAGATCGGTGAACGCTGGCGCAGAAGAGGCACTATATTCTGGGCGAGCCACGATTTATGCGACTGCAAGACGTGTGACCGTCCCGTATGGAAGTTGAACAACCGACCGAGAGGCGTCGCATCACCGTAGTCATCGAATTCCATGACATCGTCCATACCTACCTCCTGCCCGAGTCGCTCATTTCGGCGCCCCGACGACCCCCGTCGCCTCGCCGATCGCTGTCACGAGGTCGGCGGCACACGCGCCCGAGAGCTTCGGGTGACGGCCCCGGGCGGCCTTCATCACGAGCTTCTTCGCCTTCACCAAGAGGCGCTTGGCGCTCTTCTCCAGACGCTTCGCCTTCTTCGGCGTCTGGCTCGGTGCCAGCTCCGCCTGCGTGATCGCGAGAGCGAGCTTCTTCGCGATGTTCGGCGGTATCGTCTGCCCGGCGCAGCTGGCGCCGTTCGTCGCGGCGCCGATGGTGCAGCGGGCCGTGGTGCAGGGCGGGAGGGTGGTCGTCGTCGTGGCCGCGAGCGGGGACGTCGTCGGCGTCACCCGGACCGTCGTGCTCGTGGTCGACGACCCAGTGCCGATGCTGGTGCTCGTCGTCGACGACGACGTTGCGCCAACGGCGGTCGTGGTCGTGGATGCTCCCTCGAGTGTCGTCGTCGAGCTGGTGGTCGTGGTCGTCGTCGTGGTCGAGCCCGCAGTCCAGACGGCGACGCCCTCCCGTCCGTCCGCGAGGTCGAACTGGAATGCGATCCGTCCGCTCGCGTTGATGCCGAGATGCGTTCGCCCGAACGTGGTGTCGGGAGCGAATCCCACGCGCGCGATGGTACTGGTGAGGAGAGGATCCCCGAGACGCACCACCTGGATCAGCCCCTTCGCGTCGTCGTAGAGGAAGATTCCCGACGTCTTCGTGGTGCCGGTGAGCGTCGCTTCGAACGCGACCTGACCGGCGGCGTTGATCGCGGGTTGATCGAAGTCGGAGAAGGTTCCGTCGCCGTTCGGTGCCGCCTGACCCTTGCGGACGACGCGGACGAGGGGGTTCTTCCCGTCGCCGCGGAAGATGCCGACGTTGTCGGTACTGCCGTGCGCCGTCCCGGTGAGCGTCGCCAGGAACGCCGCCTGTCCCGCGTCGTTGAACGGAAGGGCGTCGCTGCCCTTGAGGCTGAAATCGGAGACGCTGCCGTTGGCGTCGGGTGTCGCGGCGCCGCGGCGGACGATCTGCACGACGTGCGCCGGGTCGGCCGCCCGGAAGATGCCTCTCGTCGCGTTTCCCGTCGCGCCCGCGAGCGCCGCGATGAACCCGATCTCGCCCGAGGCGTTCAGGCTCGGCGGGTGCAGCAAAGTCAGGGTCGTGAACAGGTCGAAGGTTCCGTTGCCATCGGGAGCCGGATCGCCGTTGCGGACGACCTGCACGATGGTCGATCCGGCGGCGCGCAGAAACTCCGCGATGGCCAGGGCGCTCGTGCTCACCAGGGGCGCGAAGGCGACCTGTCCGAGATCGTTCAGGGCTGGCGGCTCGGTGAAGAGCGACATGATCGTTCCGCTCGCATCCGGAGCGGCCTGAGTCGCGCGCACCACGACGGTGTTGCTGCCGCCGCTGTTCAGCAGGATCGCGCCGGTGAGAAGCGAGGTGAACACGACCTGTCCCGACGCGTTCAGCAGAGGAGGCGGATTGCCGAGGCTCGCCAGCTGAACGCCATCGATCGTCTGGCCCGAGCGCGCGAGGAGCGTCAGGTGGGCGGTGGGGGCGACGTCCCCCCGGAGAATGCCCGAGGTGTCGTGGGCCGGGTCGAAGGTGCCGGTGAACGTGGCGCCGAACACCACCTGCCCGCTGCCGTTGATGTCGACGGTGGCGAGGTCGAAGTTCGCGAAGTTGCCGTTGCGATCGGGCGCGGGATCGCCCCGGCGGACGACGATGTGCCGATCGCCCGGCGTCGTGCTGCCGCGCACGATCGCCGTCGTATTCACCGAGCCCGCGGTGAAGGAGCACGGGAAGGCGACCTGGCCGGCGTCGTTGATCACGGGGATACCCGACATGAAGAAGGTGCCGTCGCCGTCGGGGGCAGGGTCCCCGCCTGCGGAGCTCCCGCCGAGGAAGGCGCCGACGACGACGACGCCGATGTCGGCGCGCGCGGCGTGGCTGGTGAGGACGGTCGCGCAGACGAGCGCGATCAGAGTCCGCATGCCTGGAATGGTCGCGAGGAGATCCTCCGGGGCGGTGGGTTGCTAGCGCGCTCGAAGATCTGGTGTCAAATGCGCTCGAACGCGGCGCCGCTCTCCGGCTTGATCAGCGGGAGCGCGATCTCCCGATGGACCGTCCCCGCGCGCTCCTCGATCTCGGCCACGATCGCCTCCACGTCGGCAAACACCCAGAGTATCCGCGCGAGGTTCGCCGTGACGATCCGCCGCGAGGACGGAACGCCCGGGATGCTCCAGAAGCTGATCAGCCTGCTTCGATTCCGGCGCTGACCGGCGGATTGCTGGCGCCTTGCCGCGCCGACGTCCGGACGCCGAGGAGTGCGTTCGCACCGCGGTCCCGGCTGGCTATCGAGCGAACCGGGGATCACAAATTTCCATTGCTTATGGACGGAGCACAGGCAATGGTAGACCTGGTCCGACGGCGCACCGGCACCGGTTCGCCGACCGCACGTTCGACGAAGAGGAGCCGCCATCATGCGCCACCTGCTGGTTGTCGGGATGCTCGTCCTAACCTCGCTGACGATTGCCCGTGCCGCCGATCAGACGGTCCTCGGCAGCACGCTGATCGTCAAAGACCCGAGCACCGCGGCCAAACGGAAGGTCACCGTCAAGGCGAAGGAGCCCGCCACCGACGACGCGCTCGTCGGTGACCCCGTCGCGAACGGCGCGACCGTCACGATCACCCTCAATGGCGGAACGCCGAGCGCCGACACCTTCGAGTTGCCCGCCGGCGTGAGCACCTCGACCGGGAAGCCCTTCTGGACCGGCGATCCGATCAAGGGCCTCAAGTACCAGGATCCGAAGGGCGACAACGGCCCGGTCAAGAGCGCGGACATCAAGAGCAAGGGCGGCACCTTCCAGATCGCGGTCGCCCTCGACGGAAAGCTCGGTCCGATCGGCGTCGTTCCTCCGAATCCCGGCTCCGACGGCTGCGTGCTCCTGCAGATCACCGGCGGAGATTCCTACAGCGTGCAGTTCGCGAGCGGCCAGGTCACCAACAAGGGCCCCGCTCTCTTCAAGGTCGCGAAGCCGACGAGTGAAGGATCGTGCGTGGCCGCCACGACCACCACGACGACCAGCTCGTCCACCACGACGACCATCGCGATTCCGTTCCGCACACCGCCCGGTGATGCGCCCTTGCGTTACCGCGACGCGGTGTTCGGGTCGGTGACCACGACTTCCGATGTCACCTACGGCAGCGCGACGAACGGTTCCGGTCAGACGGTCACGCTGACACTCGACGTCTACGAGCCCACCGGCGATTCGATCACGGCGCGACCTGCGATCATCTGGGTGCACGGCGGGTCGTTCTCCTCCGGTAACAAGACGTCCCCGGAGCTCGTGGACGAAGCGAACACCTTCGCCATGAAGGGTTACCTGAACGTGTCGATCAATTATCGGCTCGAGCCCGGCGGGTGCTCCGCCTCGGGGGACGCGGGCTCGAACTGCGTCAAAGCGATGACCGAGGCGAGGCAGGACGCGCAGACCGCCGTGCGCTTCCTCCGTACCAACGCGTCGTTCTACCGCATCGACACGAACCGCATCGCGATCGGCGGCTCGTCGGCCGGCGCGATCACGGCGCTGCACGTCGGCTTCCGCAACACGGAAAACCCGGGTTCCGCGGTGGCCGCCGCGGTGTCGCTCTCCGGGGCGAACATCCTGAGCCAGGTCGATTCCGGTGACGCCCCGAGCATGCTGTTCCACGGTACCGCGGACACCACCGTGCCGTACCAGTGGGCCGTGGACACACAGAATTCCGCGACGGCCGTCGGTCTCGACTCGTTCCTCACGAGCTGGGCC
>Ga0070741_10005257_pt1 | contig 28935 bp, 34 predicted proteins | sample Coa_R1_4_FD_66440 | JGI IMG/M metagenome (GOLD analysis project Ga0070741, IMG submission 66440) | Surface soil microbial communities from Centralia Pennsylvania, which are recovering from an underground coalmine fire - Coalmine... | ecosystem: Environmental > Terrestrial > Soil > Unclassified ... | reverse complement strand
GGCCGAGCTCGTCACGGCCGAGGTCGTCTCCGCCGACGCGATGCAGGTCTACGCGGGGCTTCCGATCCTCACGAACCGCTCGCCACACCCCGAGCGGCTCGTCGGGATGTGGCCGCTGACCCATGAGGCGTCGGTCGGGGAGTACGCAGCGCTGGCCCACGCGGCGGTCGACGAGATCCTCGCTGCCGGGCGGACGGCGCTCGTCGTGGGAGGAACAGGGCTCTACTTCCGCGCCGCGCTCGCGCAACTCGAGCTGCCTCCGCCCGCGACGAGCGGCGACCGGGAACGCTGGACCGAGCTCTACGAGTCGTCGGGTGCGGATGCTGCGCACGCGCACCTGCGCGAGCTCGATCCCGCCGCGGCCGAGCGCGTACACCCGAACGACCGCCGCCGTGTCGTCCGCGCCCTCGAGCTCGCCGCGGCGGGCGCGTCGCTCGTCCCGCGGGAGGATCGGCTCTTCGCCGGCGGCTGGCGTCATCCAACGCTCGTCGTCGGGCTCGACGTGCCGAAGGACGAGCTCGACCGCCGCATCCTCGAGCGGACGCGGCGGATGTTCGACTCCGGCGTCGAAGACGAGGCCCGCGCGGCGCTCGCCGGCGGGCTCTCAGCGACGGCGCGCAAGGTGATCGGGCTCGACGAGGTGTCGACGCTGCCGCGGGAGGAAGCGATCGAGGCGCTCGCCGCGCGCACGCGCCGGTACGCGGCCTACCAGCGGAAGTGGATGCGCAGGCTCGGAGGGCTGGTTATGGTCGCTGCCGACCGGCCGCCGGAGGAGACCGCTCTTGAGATCGTCACGCTGGCACGCGCACGGGAACGTCTACCTCGTCCATGACGGCCCGGCCCGTGCGGCCGACGCCGAGGGCACGGACGGCGTGGTCGAAGTTCTCGCCGTCGATGGCGACGACGTGACGATCGGGATCCTCAATCCCGACGGCTCCCACGCCGAGATGTCCGGCAACGGGACTCGGATTGCGGCCGCGTGGCTCATGCGCGCGACGGGCTCGTCGTGCGCGCGCGTTCACGTCGGTGAGCGCGACACCGAGGTGCGGAGCGTTGGGGACGGGCTGTACGAGTCCGAGCTCGGTCCCGTGGACGTGTCGGCTCCCGAAGTCGTCGCCGGAGTGGAGGTGACGCCCGTCTCGGTCGGCAATCCCCATGCAGTCGTCCTCGGAGACCCGGATCGGATCGCAGAGCTCGGTCCGCTCCTCGAGACGCACGCGCGCTTCCCCGACCGCACGAACGTCCAGGTGGCGCGGATCGACAGTCCCGGTGAGGTGACGGCACGCGTCTGGGAACGCGGCGTGGGGGAGACGCAGGCCTCCGGCACGAGCGCGGTCGCCGTCGCGGCGGCGACACACGGCGACGGAGAGGTCGTCGTCCATTTCCCGGGCGGTGACCTCCGCGTTCGGCTCGAAGCCGACCGCGCGTGGCTCACCGGCCCGGCCGAGCCACTCGACGAATTGCCGGAGAGTCGCCACTGAGCCTCGACCACGGCGTCACAGGTTCCGCGATAGCGTCGACGCCGAGGGCGGAGGGACCGCGGCCCCACCCTTAGGGCGGGGGTGCGGGGTCCGGGGTCGCGGGGTCAGGAGCCGATCTCGAACGCGCGGAGCACGTCGTTGAGCGACATGCGGTCGTGCGACTCGTCGCGCCAGCCGACGATCAGAGGAGTTGGCAGGCCGTACGTCCCCGCCGGGAACTCCCGCTCGCGGACGCCCGGTATGACGACCGCACGCGGGGGCACGACGCCACGATGCTCGACCGGCTCGGCCCCGGTCACATCGATGATTGGGACGGAGGCCGTGATCACGACTCCCGCGCCGAGGATCGCCTGCTCCCCGACGATGCAGCCCTCGGTGAGCACGCAGCGCGAGCCGATGAACGCACCGTCCTCGACGATCACCGGCCGCGCATTGACCGGCTCGAGCACGCCGCCGATCCCGACGCCGCCCGCGAGGTGGACGTCGGCGCCGATCTGCGCGCACGAGCCGACGGTCGCCCACGTGTCGACCATCGTGTTCGGCCCGACCCAGGCGCCGATGTTCACGTAGCTCGGCATGAGGATGACGCCGGGGGAGAGGAACGAGCCGTAGCGCGCCGTCGCCGGCGGTACGACGCGGACGCCCGCCGCGGCGTGGTCGTGCTTGAGCGGGATCTTGTCGAGGTACTCGAAGGGGCCGACCTCCATCGGCTCGAGCTTCCGGACGCGGAAGTACTCGAGGATCGCCGCCTTCGCCTCCTCGTTCACCCGCCACTCGCCATCGAGCTTCTCGGCGACGCGTAGCTCGCCGCGGTCGAGCGCCGCGATCGTCTCGTCGACGTTCACGGGAGCCCCAGGATGATCTCGGCGGCGCGCTCGCACTCCTCGAGGGTCGGCACGAGCGCGAAGCGGACGTACCCCTCGCCGCTCGGCCCGAACATCGCTCCCGGCGAGACGATCACGCCACGGTCGAGGAGGACGTCCGGATCGGGGCCGACGACCCAGAGGTACATCGTCGCCTCGCTCGCGACGATCTCCCAGCCTCTGGCCTCGATCGCGGGGATTAGGACGTCGCGCTTGGCGCGGTAGCGCGCACGTGTCTCCTCGACGTGCCGCTCGTCGTCCCACGCTGCGACCGAGGCCCGCTGCACGAACTCCTGCGGGGCGGTGCCGACCGTCGGCCGGTACGCCTTCAGTGCCGCAACGATCTCCGCCGGCCCGGCGACGAACCCGGAGCGATAGCCCGTCATCGACGAGCGCTTGCTCAGCGTGTGGAAGGCGACGATTCGCGAGCGGTCGCCGGCCTGCAAAGCCGACGGCGGCGGCTCGTCGAACCAGAGCTCGGTGTACGCCTCGTCCGAGGCGATGACGAAATCGTGCCGCTCCGCAGCCGCCGCGAGCTCGTCGTAGAACTCGCGCGGCGCGACAGCGCCCGTCGGGTTGTGCGGGTAGTTGACCCAGACAAGCGCCGCGTCGTCGTCCAGCTCCGCCAGGTCAGGGAGGAAGCCGTTCTCCCGGCGCAGCGGCAGCGTCCGAACCTCCGCGCCGGCGAACAAGGCGCCTCGCTCGTAGACCGGATACGCCGGCTCCCCGAAGACGACGACGTGCCCGTCCGCATTCAAGACCTGCGCCAGGGAGAAGATCGCCTCCTTCGAGCCGTAGGTCGGGACGATCTCGCGGTCGGGGTCGACGGAGACGCCGAAGCGCCGCTCGAGCCAGCCCGCCGCCGCCACCCGCAGCTCAGGCAGTCCCTGCGCGAGCGGATACGGCGCGCGCTCGGGCAGCGCCGCCACGAGCGCCTCCCGGATCATCGGATCGGTCGGCTCGTTCGGATCGCCCTTGCCGAAGTCGATCACCTCGACGCCCGCCGCGAGTAGCCGGCGCTTCTCCTCCTCGAGCCGCACGAACGGATACGTCGCCATCTCCGCCAGAACCGGATTGATCACGAGAGGAACCTAGCCAGCACGTCGTACGCCGTGTGCAGATTCGCGACCGGCACCAGCTCGTCGACCTTGTGCGCGTACGCCGTCGCGCCCGGCCCGTAGTTGATCGCGTCGATGCCCTGCTCGGCGAACTGGGCGACCGGCGTCCAAGCCTGCTTCGGCGCGACCTCCGGCACGAGGTCGCGCAGCCGCTCCGCGAGGGGGTTCGAGAGAGCCGGCGGCGCGGCGGGGGAGTTGTGGAGGACGTGGAGCTCCCCGGCCGGGACGAGCTCCCGCAGTCGCGTCTCCGCTTCGACTGGCGTCCGTCCCGGCGCGTAGCGGAAGTTGAGCTCGGCGGAGGCGAGACCCGGCACGACGTTCGGCGCGATGCCACCCTCCACACGCACCGCACTCACGACCTCGCGGTAGACGAGACCGTCGAGCTCGACGTCGACGGGCTCGAGCGCAGCGAGCGGAGCGAGCCCTGCCACGAGCTCGTGGATCGCGTTCCTCCCTGTCCACGGCCGCGCCGAGTGCGCGCTCTCGCCGTGGAAGTCGACCCGCGCGTTCAGGTTGCCGAGGCAGCCGGCGTGGAGAGCGCAATCCGTCGGCTCGAGCACGACCGCGAACCGGGCGCCGTCGAGCGCTCCGCTCGCGAACACGGCGGGAAGCGGGCTCTCCTCGAGCGCCACCTCCTCCCGTGTGAAGAAGACGAACCGCGCCTCGGCTCCCGCGCGCGCCAGCTCGAGCATCACGGCGACGCCGCCCTTCATGTCGCTTGCGCCGAGCCCGTGCACCGCGTCGCCGTCGATCCGGCCCGGCAGGTTGCCCTGCGCCGGCACCGTGTCGAGGTGACCGGCGAGCACGACCGGGGCTGTCGCGTTCCCCCAGACGATCGCCTCGCCGTCGTCGTAGAGCGGTTCGCCCGGGAGAAGACCCCGCACGAACGCCATTGCCTCGGCCTCCGCGCGGCTCTCCGAGCGGACGTCGACGAGCTCGAGCGTGCGGGCGGCGAGGTCGGAAGACGGCACAGCAGAGGTCATAATGACGCGCGGATGACGGTGCCACAGCCCGATCGCTCGTCGGCGTCCGAGCCCGAGCGTGGGCTCGTCCTCGCCGTGCTCGCTCCCGGCGTCGACGCCGAGGACGAGCTCGCCGAGCTCGAGGAGCTCTCCCGCACCGCGCTCGTCGAGCCGGTCGGCCAGGTCGTCCAGCATCGCAGCCGTCCCGACCCGCGCACGTACGTCGGGAAGGGGAAGCTCGAGGAGCTCAAGCACGCGTACGGAGAGAGCTCGGCGGAGGTGCTCGTCGTCGACGACGAGCTCAGCCCCGTCCAGCAGCGGGCGCTCGAGAACGCGCTCCAGGCGCGCGTCGTCGACCGGACGCAGCTGATCCTCGACATCTTCGCCCAGCACGCCGTGAGCGCCGAGGGGAAGCTCCAGGTCGAGCTCGCGCAGCTCGAATACAACCTGCCGCGGATGCGCGGGATGTGGCAGCACCTCGAGCGCCTCGGCGGCGGCACCGGCGGGCTCGGCGCCGGCGTCGGGACACGCGGCCCCGGCGAGTCCCAGCTCGAGACCGACCGGCGGCTCGCGCGCCGCCGCATCACGATCCTCCGCAACCGGCTCAAGAGCCTCAGCCGCCAGCGCGACGTCCGCCGCAAGGAGCGGCGCCGCAGCGAGACACCCACCGTCGCGCTCGCGGGCTACACGAACGCGGGCAAGTCGACGCTCCTCAACGCGCTCACCGACGCCGGCGTGTCCGTCCGCGACCGGCTGTTCGAGACCCTCGACCCGACGACGCGCGGCTTCGAGCACGAGGGACGCCGCTACCTCGTCACCGACACGGTCGGCTTCGTCCGCCGCCTGCCGCACCAGCTCGTCGAAGGTTTCGCGGCGACGCTCGAGGAGACCCTCGTCGCGGATCTCGTGCTCCACGTCGTCGACGCCTCAGCCTCGGAAGAGCGGCTCATCGAGCAGATCGCCGCCGTCGACTCCGTCCTCCACCAGATCGACGCCGACGACCTGCCGCGCGAGCTCGTCCTCAACAAGATCGACGCGGTCGACGCGCTCGGCCGGCGGCGCCTCGCCAACCGCTATCCGCAGGCGCTGCAGATCTCCGCCCTGACGGGCGCGGGCCTCGAGGAGCTGCGGGCGCGGATCGCCGGGCGGTTCGCCGAGCGGTTCGAGCTCGTCCGGCTCCTGCTCCCGTTCGACGAGGGCGCCCGCCTCAACGAGCTCTACGCGCTCGGCGCGCCGATCGAGGAGCGGGAGGACACGCCGGACGGAGTGCTCGTCCTCGCCCGCCTGCCGCACAACCAGCTCGCGCGCTACGCGCCCTTCCTCGTCGCCGACTCCGCACCGGCGAAGAAGCGGAAGCACGGGTGACGGAGCTCCCCTTCAAGCGCCTCGACGCGGGGGCGACGCTGCCCGAGCGCGCCTACGACGGGGACGCCGGTCTCGACCTCGCCGCGGCGGAGCGTGTCGAGCTCGCGCCCGGCGCGCGCGCCGTCGTCGGCACCGGGCTCGCAGTCGCGATCCCGGACGGTCACGCCGGCTTCGTCCAGCCACGCTCGGGTCTCGCGGCGAAGCACGGCATCGCTGTCGTCAACTCGCCCGGCCTCGTCGACTCCGGCTATCGCGGCGAGCTCAAGGTCGTGCTCCTCAACACCGACCGCGAGGAGACGTTCGTCGTCGAGCCCGGCATGCGGATCGCGCAGCTCGTCGTCGTCCCCGTCGCGACTCCCCGACCGGTCGACGTCGACGTCCTGCCCGAGACCGAGCGCGGCGAGCGAGGCTTCGGCAGCTCGGCACACTGATGCCTCTCGAGCCGCGCATCCGCGTCTCCGCGATTCTCCGCTGGGAAGGGCGGGTCATGCTCTGCCGCCACGAGAAGGCCGGTCGCGGTGAGTACTGGCTGCTGCCGGGCGGCGGCGTCAACAGCGGCGAGAGCCTCGTGCAGGCGCTGCGGCGGGAGCTCGAGGAGGAGGTCGGCGTGGGGGAGGACCTGACGTTCGAGGGCCCCGTCGCCGTCGTCGACTCGATCGCGCCGAAGTTCTCGTTCAGCGCGCGGCACGTCGTCCACATCATCTTCGCGGCCGACCTCTCGGGACGCTCCCTCGAGCGCGTCACCTCGACCGACGCTGCGGTGCGCGGTCACCGGCTGTTCGATCCCGCCGAGCTCGACGACGTCGTCGTCCACCCGCCGCTGCAGCGGTTTCTCCGGCGCTGGCAGCCGGGTGACCCGGCCGTCTACCTCGGCGCGCTCTGGGCGCCGTGAACGCGCCCCTCCGCCGCGTCTCCATCCAGGGCTACCGCGCCGCGCGCGAGCTCGAGTTCTTCCCGGGGTCGGTCTGCGCGCTCGTGGGAGAGGCCTCGAGCGGCAAGTCGACGGTGCTCACGGCGATCTGGACGCTGCTGGAAGCGGCGGCGCCGCCGCCGACGATCGACGACGTCGCCCGCGAAGGCGGCGGCGGGCGCATCCACCTGGAGGCGGACATCGCCAAGGGGACGATCTTCCTCGACGCCCGGCCGCCGGACACGCTCAACCTCAACCGGGCCGGCGCGCCGCCCGTGCTCTTCCTGCCGGCCAATCTCCGCTCCCGGACGCTCGCCGCGCCGGCGACGGGCCGCGGCGCGGCGGACGTCGCCCAGCTCCTGCAGCCGCCGCTCGCCGACCACCACTGGGCGGCCGCCGACGGCGGGCTCGCGCTCGTCGCGGGGATGGAGCGCCTGCTCGCCTCGAACCTCCGCCACTTCGTCCTCCTCATCGAGGAGCCGGAGCTCTACCTGAGCCCGCATGCGCAGCGGCACCTGTACAGCATCCTCCGCGCGCTCGCCCACCGGGGCAACCAGATCCTCTACTCGACGCACGCGCCGGTCTTCCTCAGCGTCGACCGGCTCGAGGAGCTCGCGATCGTCCGCCACTCGCCGACCGCCGGGACGTCGCTCCACCAGCCCGAGCCCCTCGCGGAGGCGGAGACGTTCCGTGCCCTCTCGGAGTTCGACAGCGATCGCGCCGAGCTCTTCCTCGCCCGGTGCGCGGTGCTCGTCGAGGGGCGCACGGAGAAGCTCATCTTCCCGCTCGTCTTCGACGCCCTCGGCGTCGACGCCGACAAGGAGGGGATTCTCGTGCTCGAGTGCGGCGGCAAGGGGAACATGCCGCTGTTCGCACGCATCTGCAACGCGTGCGACGTCCCATACGTCGTCGTCCACGACCGCGACGCGCCACGCGGCCAGCGGCCCGTCGAGTCCGAGCGCGTCGTCAACCGCCAGATCCGGGAGGTGGCGGGAAGCCGGCGGACGGTCGTCCTCACGCCCGACTTCGAGTCGGTCTCCGGCGTCAAGCCGAGCAGTCGCGGCCGCAAGCCGCAGAAGGCCTGGCAGCGCTATCGCGGCAACGGCGAGGTCCCGGAGGCGCTCAAGGTCGTCGTCGAGAAGGTCGTCAGAGCGGCGCGCTCCTAGCTAGTACTTGCCGCCGCGCTCGCGGGCGCGCTCCGCGGAGACCTCGTGCGCCTGCCGCTCGAGCTCGTCGGGCAGCGGATCGAGCGGCTGCGGCTCTCCTCCGGTGCGGTGCGCGAGCGCCTGGGAGAGGAGCCAGTCGGCGAGCCAGGGATTGCGCGGGAGAAGCGGCCCGTGGAGGTACGTGCCGACGACGCGGCCGGCGCGGCAGCCCTCGTAGCCGCTCTCGCCGTCGTTGCCGAAGCCGGCGAGGACGCGGCCGAGCGGCTCGGCGCCGGCGTCGAGGCGCGTCCGGCCGGCGTGGTTCTCGAAGCCGGCCAGCGTCCGCCGCTCGCCGGGCTCGAGCTCGCACTCGAGGAGGACGTCCCCGATCATGCGCCGCTCGCCCGCGACCGTCTCGAGCGGGAGCAGCCCGATGCCCGGCATGTTCTCGCCGTGGAAGCCGCGGTAGCCGCGGCCGAGAAGCTGGTAGCCGCCGCACACGGCGAGCATCGCCGCGCCGCCGTCGACCGCCGAGCGGAGCGCGTCCGCCTTCCCGACGAGATCCTCGGCGACGAGGAGCTGCTCGCGATCCTGTCCGCCGCCGACGTAGTAGAGGTCGTGCTCGCCGGGACGGACGGCGTCGCCGATTCCGAGCGCTGTCACCTCGAGCTCGTGCCCTCGCCAGCCGGCGCGCCGGTTGAGAACGGCGATGTTGCCGCGGTCGGCGTAGATGTTGAGGTAGTCCGGATAGAGGTGGCCGACCCGGATCGCCGTCATCCCGCACGCTCCCAGTACGGCCGGGCGAGCCCCCGGTCGGCCAGGATCCGCTGCAGCCCGAGCATCGCGGTGTAGGTGGGGAGGAGGACGAGCTCGCCCCCGGCCGGCGTCAGCTCGAGGCCGCGGTCGAGAGCGCGCTCGAGGCTGGGCTCGACGTCGATCGCCTCGGCGTCGAGCCCGCCGTAGCGGAAGCGCAGGGCGAGCTCGGCCGCACGGCCGCCCGTGGCGACGAGCCGCTCGAGCCCGCCGAGCAGCGGCTCGAAGTCGACATCCCAGATCCACGACACGTCGCGGCCGTCGGCGATCTCGTCGTTGAGCGCGGTGACGAGGAGCCGCGGCGGTCCGCCGTCGACGAGCGTCCGGATCGCCTCGTTCGCGCCGGCCGGATTCTTGATCAACAGGAGGAGCAGGCGCTTGTCGCCGACCTCGATCCGCTCGAAGCGCCCGAACGCGGCCGAGAACCGCTCCAACCCGGCCACGATCTCCTCGATACTCGCGCCGAGCGCGCGCGCGAGCGCAGCCGCGGCGACGGCGTTGTAGACGTTGTACAGACCCGGCAGGGAGAGCGCGACGCGCTTCGTTCCCTCGGGCGTGACGAGCTGAAAGGAGGCGCGCTCGAGTCCGTGCAGCTCGATCTCGCGCGCGGCGACGGCGAGCGGCGGCCGTTCGTGGTGGCCGTGCGGGCAGCGGAAGTCGCCGAGGTGGCCGACGTACGCCGCGGCGTAGTCGTAGGGAGCGCCGCACGTGAGGCAGTACTTCGAGTCGGCCGCGTGCTGGAGTGCCGGCCGGGCGACGCGCGGGTCGTCGAGGCCGAAGGCGACGCTTCCCGTCCGGGAGGCGCCGATCGCTGCGAGCTGCGGGTCGTCTGCGTTGAAGACGAGGGCCGCGTCCTCCGGCAGCCCGTCGACCGCTGCTCGCCAGCGCTCGGCGACGAGCTCGAGCTCGCCGTAGCGGTCGAGCTGGTCGCGGAAGAGGTTGCCGAGACAGATCGCACGCGGCCGCAGGCGGCGGAGCAGCTCCGGCAACGCGGCCTCGTCGACCTCGAAGAGGCCGAGCTCGGCGCCGTCCGCTGCGAGGAGGGCGGAGGCGACGCCGGAGACGAGGTTCGCGCCGGCGGCGTTGTGAGCGAGGCGGCGAGTGGGGCGGAGGATCTCCGCGACCATCGCCGCCGTCGTCGTCTTCCCGTTCGTCGCGGAGACGACCGCTGTGCCCGCCGGAAGGCGCAGGGCGAGCCGGTCGACCGCGCCGGGGTCGACGGCGGCGAGCAGCTTGCCGGGGATCGTCGTTCCGCCGCCCGCGCCGGCGAGGCGCGAGAGCCCGGCGACGAGGCGCGCCGCGCCGATCGCGAGGGCGAGTGGGGGACGCAGCGGCATCCGGCGAGCGTAGACGAGGGAACCGAGAGCCGCCGCGCTCGGGTCGATTTGCGGATTCCTCAACCTGCTCTACACTTATTGGCATGGCTGAGAAGCGCCGCTACCGGGCGCTCGCCGCGATCGATCCGAAGGAGCTCGCGGAGTTCCAGGCGGGAATCCGCAAGCGCTACACGGACGAGCAGATCGTGGCGGAGATCACGGCGTGCGCGGAGCGGCTGGGCCGCTCTCCGACGATGCGCGAGTTCGCCGCCGATCCGGAGACCGCCGTCCATCCCCAGACCGTGATCGAGCACTTCGGCTCGTGGAACGCGGCCAAGCGCGCGGCCGGGCTCGTGCCACGCCGCTTCGCGACGCGCGAGGAGCTCCTCGGCCTCCTGCGCTCGCTCGGTGAGGAGCTCGGACACCCGCCGACCGCGCGCGACATCGACGAGCACAAGGGGCGCCTGCCGTCGAAATCCCTGTACTGGCACACGTTCGGGTCGCTGACGAACGCCCTGCGCGAGGCCGGCTTCGACGTGCCGGTGGGGGAGGAGCGGCTCGAGCGCGCGGTCGAGCAGGGCGCCGGGCTCGCGCGCAAGCTCGGCCGGCTGCCGAAGTTCGCCGACTGGGGCGAGGCGCGCCGCAGCGACGACTCGCTGCTCACCGAGTGGCAGGTCTACCGGATGTTCGACGCGCGCCGCGGCGCTTGGTCGACGTTCCAGTTCCTCGTCCGCCAGCGACTCACCGAGCAGGGGACGGACGTCGCGAGCGACGGCTCCGTCGTCGACACGTAAAGGTCAGGCTGCGGCGGCGATCGCCGCGAGGCGCGCGAGACAATGGGCGCTTTCGCCCGGCGCGCGGACGGTCGGGAGGGGCTTCTCCTCGACGTAGTCCCGATCGGGCCGGAAACGCGCCTTGCGCGCGACGCCGCCGCCCTGCAGGGCGAGGAACGTCCCGTCGCGCACCTCGCTCGCCCGCAGGCGGACGCCGACGAAGTCCGAGACGATCCCGAGCGCCGTGCGCGTCGAGGCGAAGAAGACCTCCTCGCGGCCGCGGCCGAGCCAGAGCGGCCGGCCGACACCGCGGGCGGCGAAGACGACTACCGGCTCGCGCTCGTCCAGCCAGGCGGTGGCCATCGCGCCGCTGAGTGCCTCGAGCGCTTGCGGATCGTTCCGCGAGTGGGCGGCGAGGGCGAAGATCGCCTCAGAGTCGACGGTCATGCGCGGCTCGGCGCGCGCGCATGAGAAATCGGCGAGCAACTCGTCGTCGTTGAGGATGATCCCGTTGTGGATCCCGACGACCGGCCCGTGCCGGACCGGATGGTTGTTCGCCGGGATGGAGGGATGGCCCTTCGTGTAGTCGCGGACGTGGACGAGCAACTCCGTCGCATGCGCCGGGACGCGGATCCGCTCGAGGAGCAGGCTCGCGGGCGTCCGCTGCTTCGTCACGACCGGATAGGCGTCGCCCGGGCCGCGATACGCGTACCCGACCGCGTCCGCGCCGCGCTCGGCGATCCCGGCCAGCAGCGCCTGGGCCGCGAGCGTCCGATCGACGCTGCTGCGCGAGGACAGGCTGTATCCGGCGATTCCACACATGGTCGTTCCGGCCCATGTTCTGCATGCCGCGGGCCGTCCCTTCGAGGGTAGCCCGTGGTTCGGCTACCGGCCTGCTCAAGAGGAATCCCTAACAGGCCGATAACACCGCCATGGAGCAAGGCGTGCTCGCCCAAGAGCGGGCCGACGCGGCGACTGCGGCGGATCCACTGAAGCTGTACGTGCGCCAGATCGGCGGCGGACCCCTCCTGACCCGGGAGGAGGAGCGTGAGCTTGCGCGCCGCAAGGACGCCGGCGACGAGCTGGCGAAGCGCCGGCTGATCGAGTCGAACCTCCGGCTCGTGATCTCGGTCGCGCGTCACTACACGCGTGCCGAGGTCCCGCTGCTCGACCTGATCCAGGAGGGGAACCTCGGCCTGATCCGCGCCGTCGAGAAGTTCGACTACCGGCTCGGCTACAAGCTCTCGACGTACGCGACCTGGTGGATCCGGCAGGCGATCACGCGGGCCCTCGCCGACCAGGGCCGCACGATCCGGCTGCCGCTCCACGTCGCCGACGAGGTGCGCAGACTCCTCCGCGCGCGCCGTCAGCTCGCCCAGAAGCTCAATCGCGAGCCGACGGTGCCCGAGCTCGCCAAGGAGACGAAGGAGAGCGAGGAGCGCGTCCGGGAGCTTCTCGAGCTGATGGAGAAGCCGCTGAGCCTCGAGACGCCCGTCGGGGACGGGGAGAGCCTGTACGGCGACCTCCTCGAGGACGACCGGGCTCCCGCTCCGCTCGAGCGGACCGCGGCGCAGGCGCGCGCGAAGGAGCTTGCGGGCGCACTCGCGACGCTCGAGCCGCGCCTCCGGCGTGTCGTCGCCCTTCGCTTCGGTCTCGCCGACGGCTCGCCGCGAACGCTCGAGGAGGTCGGCGCCGAAGTGGGGGTGACCCGCGAGCGGGTCCGCCAGCTGGAGACCCGCGCACTGCGCGATCTGCGCGTCGCCGCGCCGGGCCTCGAGCACTATCTCAGCGCCGAGTAGCGCCTACGGAGCAGCGACCATCTGCATCTCGCGGAGGTTCGCGAGACGGCGGAGCGAGTCGAGCTCGATCTGGCGGACGCGTTCCCGCGTCAGGCCGAGCCGCTTGCCGATCTCCTCGAGCGTCTTCGGCTCCTCGTCGACGAGCCCGTAGCGCAGGACGAGAACCTGCCGCTCCCGCTCGCCCAGCGCCTGGAGCGCGATCGCGAGAGCCTGGCTGCGCAGCGCGCCCTCGACCGTCTCCTCCGGCAGCGGGTCGTCGCCGGCGACGAAGTCGCCGAACACCGCGTCCTCCTGGTCGCCGACCGGCTGGTCGAGGCTGGCGGAGGCACGAGCGGCCGCCTTCACCTCGCGCGCCTGCTCGATCGGCAGGGACGCCTCGTTCGCGATCTCCTCGAGCGTCGGCTCGCGGCCGAGCTCCATCCAGAGCGTCCGCTCGGCGCGGTTCATCTTCTGCATCCGCTCGACGATGTGGACGGGCATGCGGATCGTTCGCGCCTTGTCGGCGAGCGCCCGCGCGACGGCCTGGCGGATCCACCAGGTCGCGTACGTGGAGAACTTGTAGCCGCGGCGCCAGTCGAACTTCTCGACGGCGCGGATCAGCCCGAGCGTCCCTTCCTGGATGAGGTCGAGGAAGGGAAGGCCCTGGTTGCGGTAGTTCTTCGCGATCGAGACGACCAAACGGAGGTTCGACTGGATCATCCGCGTCTTCGCCGCCATGTCGCCACACTCGATCCGCTTCGCGAGCTCGACCTCCTGCGCTGCGGTGAGCAGCTGATGCCGCCCGGCTTCGCGGAGGAAGAGCTGCAGCGCGTCCGTCGTCGTCTCGAGCGGCGCCGCCGGCGCCTTCACCGGCTCCGGTTCCGGCTCCGCCTCGCGCTCGGGCTCGACGAGCAGCTCGATGCCGCGGCGGTCGAGCTCCTGGTGGACGGCCTCCGTCTCGAGCGGATCGAGCTCCAGCGGCTCCAGCACTTCGAGCAACTCGGCCTGGCGCAGCTGCCCGCTCGACTCCGACGCTTCCAGCAGCGCCGACAATTCCTCGCTCGCGAGGATCGACTCGATCTCGACGGTCGTCAACTGTTCCCCCTCAATCGGCGCTCCTGGACGTCTTGCCGCCTGTGGAACCTAGCCAAACACGCGGGCACTGCTGGAATCAAGTCGCGTGCACGAGAAGCTACGTTATGTCAAGTAGAAGGATGAGCGAGATCGGCGGGCTCTCCACCCCCGCTTTTCCACAGGTTGCACAGACCGCTGTGGAAATGTTGATTATTCAACGTCCGCAAATTGCGATCTTTTCCGTATTTTGCCCCCTTGCGGCCTGTCCGAAGAGGCCCTAGATTCCCTCATGCGCCGAGCACGGCGCGGGAGTAGGACGAAGCAGCACCGGGTGGTTGTACGGGACGGCCCGCAAGGGCCGGAGCGGAAAGTCAGCCGGCGCTGTGGACGAAACCGCGACCGGCTCGGCGACTTTTTTTGGTCCCGGACGGTCCGCCCCGCTCTGCCGCGCGACCGCGACCGCCTCGACTAGGATCGCCGCGATGCACATTCCGCGGCCGCCGAGCATCGACCAGGGAGTCATCGCCGTCGTCTGGGCCGTCGTGCTCGGGGCGTACGTCTACTACGGACTGCTCGCCGTCGGCGCGAGCGGCGCGACCGCGATCGTGCTCGCGCTCGTCTCCTTCGCGGCGATCTGGCTCTTCGTGCGTCTCCGCGGCGAGGACGTGCCCGTCCGCAGGCCCTCGCGCCGGCGCTAGGCGGCGCGCCGCCCTCGCTCGCGCGACGCGAGGGCGAAGACGAGCTGATGGGCGAGCCGCGGCCCGAGCGCCGCAGCGAGCCGGCGCCGTGCCGTCGGCTGGTCGGGATCGAGGCTTTGGAGGTGTGCGACGAGCAGCCGCAGCCCACGTGCCTTCGGCTGCGGCTGCCCGTCCATGACCTAGGTATCGGAAGAATCGCGGCTCTGACGCGATCCCTCGTCCCAGCGCTGTAGGTCAGTCGTTCTGCGTCCGTTCCCGCACCTGCGTCGCGGTTCCCGACCGTGTCCCGCCGCGTGGAGCCGTGACGTCGCCACGCCGGGCCGCCCAGCGGCGCTCGGCCGTGACGGGCTCGTCGACGGTCCACGGACCGGCGGCGCGAGCGGGAGCCGGCTGGTAGGCCGGCGCCTCCGCGACCATCGGCTCGGGGACGCCGTCGAGCGAGAGGCCGAGCATGACGCCGAAGCCGAACGCGAGAGCGCCGCGCCAGAGGCCCACCGAGTGAACGAGGCCGAGGATCCCGATCGACTTGCTCCACCCGTCGATCCGGCCCTCCTGCCAGCCGTGCCCCGGCTGGCTCGCGATGAGGATCCAGCCGACGCAGACGAGCACCGGCAGGAACGCCAGCGCGAAGGTCGTCGGCGAGACCCGCATGCGGAGGCCCTTCGTCCACGTCCCGACGTGGGTCGCGAGCGTCAGGAGCAGACCGCCGGCGGCGACGACCGCCAGAGCGATCCAGAACCGTCCCTGCGTCTGCATCCCGACCTGCGTCGCGCCCCACAGCGCGAGGCCGGCCAATCCCGCGAACAGTGCGAGCGTGAGGCCGCGCGTCACGTCGTACATGCCGTAGCTGCGCATCGTGTTTCTCACCCCATTCCGTTGCCCGTTACCGGTGCAACGGGCGAGTCGCCGCCCGAGGTTCGCTGCTACTCGAGGGCGAGCCGGCGCGCGTCGAACGTCGCCGACCACAGCTCGAGGCGGAACTCCTCGAGCGTCGCGATCGCGTCGTCGGCGAACACGTGTTCCACCACCCCGATCTCCCGGTCGTTGTGGAACGGGAGATCGACGTGCGGGCGCGAGACGAGGTTCAGGGACAGGCGCCGGCAGCTCGGGCAGCGCACCGCGAGCCCGACCGTCGTGTCGGTCGCGGCGAGGAGCATGAAGGAGGAGGGAAAGACGGGACGCGGCTGCTCCTCCGGGTAGCAGAAGAAGCTCCACGGCCACTCCCCCGCCCTGATCCGGCCGGCCGCGAGCTCGCCGAGCTCGCCTGCGAGGGGCTCGAGCCGAGACGTCATGAGGTTGAGGAACGCTCCGTCGCCGAGGCCGAGTGGCGCCCAGTCGAGGTCGTCGTGCGTCAGGAGCCCGTCGTGCTCGTCCCCGCAGGCGCAGTCGAAGCGGACGCGGAAGACGGCGGGATGCGCGGCGCCGGGCAGCTGCTCGATCGAGCGGAACGCCGAGAGCGGCACGTGCGTCTCGCCCCGGACCGGGCAGGCGAACGCGTACCTGCTCGTGAGCGCGTCGTACATGACGAAGTTGTAGGAACAACGCCGGACGGAGTGCCGGCGGTTCGCCGCTCAGTACGTGATCAGCGCGTGGAGGTCGTACTGCCGGAGCCGCTCGCGACCGCCGAGGAACGAGAGCTCGATCACGAAGTTGATCCCGACGACCGCGCCGCCGAGCTCCTCGACGAGGCCGGCGATCGCCTCCACCGTGCCGCCGGTCGCGAGGACGTCGTCGTGGATCACGACGCGGGCGCCGCGGCCGATCGCATCCGCCGCGACCTCGAGTGTGTTCTGGCCGTACTCGAGCGCGTACGTCGCGGAGACCGTCTCCGGCGGGAGCTTGCCCGGTCGGCGGGCGGCGACGAAGCCACAGCCGGCGGCGACGGCGATCGCGCCGCCGAGCCAGAAGCCCCGCGCCTCGGCGCCGAGCACGAGATCGGCCTCCCGCTCGCGCGTCCACACGGCGAGCTCGTCGACGGCCTGCCGCAGCGCCTGCTCGTCGAGCAGGAGCGGCGAGATGTCCTTGAAGCCGACGCCGGGCTCCGGGAAGTCCGGAACCTCGCGGACCTTCGTCTTGAGATCGATGCCGCTCACTCGACTAGCCGGCGAGTCTACGGACGTTGCGCCAGAGGAGAAGATCCGCGAGCTCCTGTGCGCTGTGGGCGAGGCGCTGGAGGTCGGTGAGCGCGTCGCGGCGCCGGTCGGGGTTGCGCGAGCGCAGCGCCGGGCCGATCACCGCTTCGAGGAGGCCCGACTCGCGGTCGGCGGCGGTGCGAAAGGCGCGCAGGTTGCGAGCTCCGATCCCGAAGCGCGCCAGCGCCTCGCACGCGGCGGCGATGTCGGCGTCGCCCTCGCCGTAGAGCCGCGTGCCGTCCTCGACGCGCGACTCGAGCAATCCGAAGTCCTCGAGCTCCCGCACCCGGTCGGGAGAGATGCCGGCCCGCTCGCAGAGCTCCTCGAGGTCGAGCCCCTCCTCCCCCACGCCGACCGTCGCGCGGCGCTTGCGCCGCTGCGTGCCCGCGCCGGCAGCGAGCTCCTCCTTGATCACACGGAGCGGCAGGAACTCGTCGCGCTGGAGGCGGAGGATCGTCTCGAGCCGCTCGACGTCGTCCTCGGAGAAGAGCCGGTAGCCGCCCTGCGTGCGCCGCGGGGTGAGAAGCCCCTGGTCCTCGAGGTAGCGGATCTTCGAGATCGAGACGTCCGGGAACTCGTCCTGGAGCCGGCTGCAGACCGTCCCGATCGTGAGGAAGCGGCGGCGCGTCGGGGCTTCGGTCGTCGACATCAGCGCTCGAGGAAGGTGAGGCGGTACTTGCCGATCTGGAGCTCGTCGCCGTCGGTGAGCACGGCGGAGTCGACCCGCTCGCGGTTGACGAACGTCCCGTTGAGGCTGCCCTGGTCGTCGAGCTTCCAGCGGCCGCCGTCCTGCGTGAAGACGGCGTGCCTGCGGGAGACGGTGACGTCGTCGAGGAAGATCGCGCAGTCCGGCGAGCGGCCGATCACGACCGGGCTCTCCTCGAGCGCGAAGGTCTCGCCGGAGCGGCCGCCGCCGGAGCGGACGACGAGCGCCGCGCCGTGGAGGCCGAGGTCGTCGAGGGTGTCGAGCTTGTCGGAGGTGTCGGGCGCGGCGAACGCCTCGGTCTGCTCGCCCTCCTCCGGCACGACGAGGGCCGCGCCGCACTTCGCGCAGAAGCGGGCGGCTTCCGGGTTGTTGTAGCCGCACTCGGGGCAGTAGACGTGGCTCATGCGCACATCAGCTCGGCGGAGTCGCCTTGCCGGTGAGGATCGCGCTCAGCGACTCGACGTCGACCGACTCGAGCACGCTCTTCCCCTGCGTCTTCTGGAGGCGGGCGACGAGCTCGGCGCGCAAGATATCGATCTTCCCGTGCAGCAGGCGCCGCCGGTACGACACCTCCTGCTCCTCGACGGTCAGGTCGTCGATGAGCTTCTTCAGATCCTCGTCGGACAGCGCCGCGAGGTCGGGCAACGGTTCCATGGAGAGCCTTTCTCCGGGGGTCAACCTGAACTTTAGCCTTTGTGTTGCGCGGGCGTCCAGGAGCGCCTTCTACGCGCGCTCGACGGTGGCCGCCCCGTGCTCGATCTCCTCGACGAGCGAGCGCAGCTCCCGCGCGAGCTCCTCGGACGCCTCGCGCGTCTCGCCCTCGGCGTAGAGGTGGATGAGCGGCTCGTCCGGATCGGGAAGCGCCTGCGACCAGCCACGCTCGTCGAAGACCTTGATCCCGTCCGTGAGATCGAGCTCGCGGCCGGCCAGGCGCTCGTTGAGGACGCGCATCACGAGCCCTTTCAGCGCCCATGGGCACGGCACCTGATGGTGGACGAGGGTCGTCGGCGGCAGCCCGGCCACGAGCTCCGAGAGCGGCTGGTTGACGGGAGCGAGGAGCTCGAGGAGGTTCGCGAGGCTCGCGACGGCGTCGTATCCCGGCAGGAACTCCGGGAAGACGTAGCCGCCACCGACCGCGCCGGCGAAGACGACGTCCCCTTGCGCGGCTGCCCTCGTCAGCTCGGGCAGCGACGCGGGCGTCCGGACGACCTCGAGCTTCGAGTTGTCGACGAGCCGGTCGACCTGGCTCGTGACGGTGACCGGGAAGGCGAGCTTGCCGCGACGGCCGTTCGAGGCGATCAGGCGCAGGAAGAGGAGCAGAGCCTGCTCCACCGGCACCTCGCGCGCTTGCTCGTCGACGAGGTAGAGACGCTCCGCGGCCCGGTCGAAGACCGCGCCGAGATCCGCGCCCACAACGGGCACGAGCCGCTTCGTCTGGCCGATCGCCGCGGCGAGGCCGGGCGCGGCGTCGGCCTGGTCGGCTCCCTCCCCGGCGAAGGCGTGCGCGGCGACGGCCTCCACGCCGAGCGGCCCGAGCACGAGCGGCAGGACGTTCGAGGCGGCGGAGAAGCCGTAGTCGACGACGATCCGGAAGCGGCGGTCCTTGACCGCGTCGACGTCGATCGTCGAGAGGAGCTCGCTCGCGTACGTCTCCCGCACGCGCGCCGGGTACGAGATCCCGCCTACCTCGGCGGCCGCCACGCGCCGGAGCTCACCGCGCGTGAAGTGCTTCTCGACCTCCTTCTGCATCGCCGTGCTCATCTCGACGCCGGGCGGCTCGAAGAACTGGATCCGGATCACCTCGGGATCGCTCGGGCTGATCCCGACGTGGAAGCCGGCGTCGTACGACTCCGACTTGACGAGGTGCCGCGCGACCGCCGCCGGGCTGACGCGAAGATCGGCGACGCGCACTCCCGTCGACGTGACGCCGGAGATCATCGCCCGCTTGATCATCCGGCACGCCGCCGCGCCGTCCCGGCTCGCGACGATCCGCGCGCCGCGCTCGAGGGCGCTGCCGAGCGCGGCCGCGAGACGCACGGCGACGTCGGGCGTCAGGTCGACGTTGACCATCCCCGCCACGCCCTGCTTGCCGAAAACGCGCGTCGTCCCGCGCGATTCCCAGATGAGGCTCTCGTGGAGCTGGGAGCCGGTCTCGACCTCCTTGAACGGGTAGATCCGGACGCCGGGGAGGATCACGCTCTCGGCGCCGATCGTCACCTCGTCGCCGATCGCGACTCCCTCGTGCACGCGGACGTGCGCGCGGAGGTCGCAGCCGCGGCCGATCACCGCGCCCTCGACGGCGGTGCTGCGGCCGATGTACGTCGAGCTGTCGACGATCGAGCGGACGACGCTGCCGCGCTCGCGCACCGTCACGCTCGTCGCGAGCACCGAGTTCGGCCCGACCTTGGCGCCGCGGGCGATCCGGCAGTAGTTGCCGAGGTAGGCCGGCCCCTCGATGGCGTCGAGATCGTCGAGGTCCACCCCGTCCCCCAGCCAGACGTTGCCGCGGATCCGAATCCCGGGGATGTTGAGCCGCACGCGCTCCTCGAGCGCGTCGAAGTTCGCCTGGCGGAACTGGTCGAGGTTGCCGATGTCCTGCCAGTAGCCCTCGAAGACGTGCCCGTAGATCGGCCGTCCCATCTCGAGCAGCAGCGGGAAGAGCTCCTTCGAGAAGTCGTACGGCCGGTCGGTCGGGATGTGCTTCAGCACCTCCGGCTCGAGGACGTAGATGCCCGTGTTGATCGTGTCGGAGAAGACCTGGCCCCACGACGGCTTCTCGAGGAAGCGCTCGACGCGGCCGTCCTCGTCGGTGACGACGATCCCGAACTCGAGCGGGTTCTCGACCGCCTTGAGGCCGATCGTCACGGAGGCGCCCTTCTCCCGGTGCGCCTCGACGAGACCCGTCAGGTCGACGTCGCAGAGCGCGTCGCCGGAGATGACGAGGAACGTGTCGTCGAGGCGGCCCGCGGCGAGGCGGACCGAGCCGGCGGTGCCGAGTGGCGACTCCTCGACGGAGTAGCCGATGTCGACGCCGAGGCTCTCGCCGTTGCCGAAGTAGCTCCTGATCGCCTGCGGCAGGAACGCGACGGTGACGATCACGTCCTCGAAGCCGTGCAGCTTGAGGAGCTCGACGATGTGCTCCATGCACGGCTTGCCGACGATCGGAACCATCGGCTTGGGCTGGTTCGAGGTGAGCGGACGCAGGCGCGTGCCCTCTCCCCCGGCCATGACCACGGCCTTCATCGCCGCAGTTCTCCCCAGGCGTCGCGGACGTAGAACACGCCGGCCACGAGCGCGAGCGCGATGCCGATCCAGAACACGACGCTCGGCCAGTGCGCCGTCGCCTGATTCGTGACGATCCGGAAGAAGATCGCGGCGTAGAGGACCCACGTCGCGGCCTTCCCGATCATGTTGACGTCGACGTCGATCTCCCGCCCGCGAAGCACCGCCGCGCCGAGGAGAAGGACAACGTCCCGGCCGAGGATCACGGCGAGGCCCGCCCAGGGAAGGCGGTCGTACGCGAAGAGGAGGATCACCGCGGCGTCGATCATCAGCCGGTCGGCGAGCGGGTCGGCGAGCTTGCCGAAGCGCGACTCGACGTGCCAGCGACGCGCGAGGAAGCCGTCGACCTGGTCGGTGACGCCGGCGACTCCGAACGTCGTCCCGGCCGCCCAGCTCGGCTGGTGGCCGGCCCGGACCATGAGCGCGACGAAGAGCGGGATGAGCGCGAGCCGTCCGACCGTCAGCGCGTTCGGAAGCTGGGCGAGCGGCTGGGACACTGCGCGGGCTTCCATGTGAGCAAGGATACGGCTGTGCCTGCTTCGGGCTTCGTGAACGCCCATTGCCACGCCTTCCAGCGGGCGCTCGGCGAGCGGACCGAAGGCGCGGACTTCTGGGCGTGGCGGGAGACGATGCTCGAGCTCGCGGCTGCGCAGACGCCCGAGACGGTGCGCTCGACGTACGCCGGCGTCTACCGCGAGCTGCGCTCGGTGGGCTACGTCGCCGTCGGCGAGTTCCACTACCTCGGGCTCGCGGAGGCTCATGCCGCGGCGGAGGCGGCCGCGGAGGCGGGGATCGAGCTCGTCCTCCTCCACGTCGCGTACGCCCGCGGCGGCATCGACCGCTTCCGGCAGGAGTCGGTGGTCGCGTACCTACGCGAGCTCGAGGAGTTGCGCGCGGCAGGAATCCGCGTCGGCGTCGCCCCGCACTCCGTCCGCGCCTGCCCGCGCGACTGGCTCGAGGAGCTCGGCCGTTACGCAGCGGAGCACGAGCTGCCGCTCCACGTCCACGCCGACGAGCAGCCGCGCGAGATCGAGGAGTGCCTCGCGGAGCACGGCTTGCGGCCGATCGAGCTGCTCGACGCGTGCGGCTGCCTCACGGAGCGCACGACCGTCGTCCACGCGACGCACGCGGACGGGCACGAGCTCGACCGCCTCGCCGCGGCGGGCGCCCGCGTCTGCGCCTGCCCGACGACGGAGGCCGACCTCGCCGACGGCTTCCTCCCGGTCGAGCGCCTCCTCCACCGCGGGATCGAGCTCTGCATCGGCTCCGACTCGAACGTCCGCATCGACCCGGAGGAGGAGCTGCGGGAGCTCGACTGGATCGCGCGCCGCCAGTCCGGCCGGCGCGATGTGTTCGCGCCGGAGGAGCTGCTGAAGATCGGCACCGAGCACGGCGCGCGCGCGCTCGGTCTCGACTAGTCGGGGCGGCGAGATTCGAACTCGCGACCTTTGGTCCCCCAGACCAACGCGCTAACCAGGCTGCGCCACGCCCCGAGGCCGGGAAACCGTAGCTCAGACGGGACCTCTCGCCCCGCGCACGGCGTATCGAGGGCATGCGCCGGCTCCTCGTGCTCGCCACCGCACTCCTCGCTGCTCCCGTCGCCTCGGCAGGGACGTCCTCGACGAGGCCCGTCGCGATCGTCGCGGCGGAGGCCTCCAACCAGGTGATCGCCGTCTCGCTCGGCCCGCACGGCGGCCAGGTGTTGAAGCGCGTCCCTGTCGTGGACCCACTCATGGTGGCCGCGCCGCTCCACGGCCCCGCCGTCGTCCTCAGCCCCGCGACGGGAACCGTCACGTTGCTCGCGTGGCACAGCCTGCGCGTCGCGAAGGTCTTCCACGGATTCCGCGACCCGGAGGTCGCCCGGATCGCGCCCGGCGACCGTTACGTCTACGTCAACGACAACACGACCGGCGACCTGACGGTGATCGACCTCGCGCGGGAGCGGATCGTCGACCGGATCCACGTCGGCGCCGGCGCGCACCACATGGCCTTCACGCCGGACGGAAGGCAGCTCTGGATCGCGCTCAGCGAGGTGGCGACGACCGTCGTCCGGCTCGATACCTCCGACCTGGTGCGGCCGCGAGTCGTCGGCCTCCTCCACCCCCGCTTCGCCGGGCACAGCGTCGGCGCCGCGCCGGATGGCCGGACGTTCTGGCTCTCCTCCGCGCAGGCGCGGTACGTCATGGTCTACAGCGCCGCGACCGGGAAGCTCCTCGAGCTCGTCCCGGCAGGCAAGGCGCCGCAGGAGGTGGCGTTCTCCGGCCCCCGCGCGTTCCTCACGAGCGGCTACGGCTCGTCGATCGAGGCGGTGCTCTGGCGGACGTATCGCCGCGTCGGCACGGCTCCGATGCCGTACGGCTCGTTCAACCTCGCGACGTACGGCGGGAAGGTCGTCACGTCGTCGCTTCTCACCGGCTACGTGACGGAGCTCGAGGCGGGCACTCTCCACCGCTTCTGGACGACGAAGGTCGCGCCGGAGACGCGGTACGTCGCGATCAGCCTCTGGCCGCGCTAGTCAGCGTCGAACCTGCCGCTCGACGCTCGACGGCCTGATGCAGCGCAAGACGGGCGTCCCGGTAGCCCAGCCGATCGCGGCGTGCGGACAGCGCATTGCGCCCAACCCGGGCACGGTGCGGTGCGTCGCGTGGGACAGGTCGTAGACGACCACCCTTCCCCCCGCGCCAACGTAGGCCAACGCGAGCGAGTCGCCGCGCCACGCGGGCCGGACCGCGCGCACCGCACGGTCGATCACGGCGTCGTTCGTGCCGTTGCCCCAGATCACGTGGAGGACGAAGCGATGCCCGGCGTTGACGACGTAGGCGATCCGGTTCCCGTACGGCGCCCAGGCGATGGCGACGACCGGGCCTGCCGCCGGCACCGACCACGCCCGGCGGCCGTTCGGTGCCATCGCCACGAGGGAGCGGCCGATCCCGGCGGCGACGAACAGCGCGTGCGGCGAGAGTGCCGCCGCCGTCACCGGCAGCCCCTGCAGCCGGAAGCCGCTGCGCGTGACGACGGAGAGTCGTCCGTTTGCAACGACCGCCACGCCGCTCGCACCCTTCGGCAGCGTCAGCCCCGCGCGGGCGGGCATCGGCTTCGAGCCGAGGCTGACGTGGAGCGCCCCGGCGGCGGCGAGCGAGCCAGCGGCGATCGCGAGGACGACCGCGGCCGCTGCGAGCGCGAGGACGCCGGCGCGGAGCGCGCGCCTCGGCCGCGCGGAGGGAGCGAGGGCGGCGAGGGATGCGGCGAGCGCTATCTCTCCCACTTCCGGCTCCGGCTGCGGCAGCTCGTGGAAGAGCCCCTCCAGCCGCCGCTCGAGCTCACTCGACATGCTCGACCTCCAGCGACTCCCGCAACTGCTCGAGCGCGCGGGCGAGGCGCGAGTTGACCGTCCCGACCGGGACGTCGAGCGTCTCGGCGATCTGCTTCGGCGTCATTCCGACCCCGTAGCGAAGGACGACGGCGACGCGCCGTTCGAGCGGGAGATCGGCCACGGCGGTGAGAAGGCTCCGGTCGCCGGCTCCGTGCTCGGGCGAGAGATCCGGCAGGTCCGGCGGCTCGTCGCCCGCGAGACGCCGTTCCGTCCGGAGGATGTCGAGCGCGCGGTTGGCGACGATGCGATGGAGCCATGGCCCGAACGGACGGCGGTCGTCGAAGCGCCCGAGCGCGGCGAAGGCGCGCTCGAAGCCGTCGGCGGCCACGTCGTCCGCGAGCGCGCGCCGTCCCGTGATCGCGAACGCGGCGCGCCAGGCGTCCCGCCAGTAACGGCGGAACAGCTCCGCAGCCGCATCGCGGTCGCCGCGACGCGCCCGCCGCACGAGATCCCGGTCGCTCGGTTCACGCACTCCTCGGAGTCTCGTACGTCCGAGCGGCGCGCGCGCGTCCCCGCTTGTGGAATGGTCCGGTCGTGGACGGCTGGGCGGAGAAGGACGACGCGCTCGTGCGGGAGCTCGAGTTCCCCTCGTTCGCGCAGGCGATCGCGTTCGTCGACCGGCTCGCGGAGCTCGCCGAGTCCGAGAACCACCATCCCGATATCGACATCCGCTACCGCAAGGTGACCGTCCGCTGGACGACGCACTCCGAGGGCGGCATCACCGAGCGCGACCGCGAGATGGCCGAACGCACGTCCGCGCTCGCCGGCGCCTGACCCCGGCCTCGCAGGTAGAACGTAAGACCGTGCCGCCTCGCGACACCAATACCGACATGAGCGCGCTTGCAGCTGCTCCGGCGATCGAGGTCTGGCACCTCGATCTCCGCGCCTCCGGCCCCCGCCGAGACGCGGCCGCAACCCGGCTCCACTCGCTTCTCGTTCGCGCGGCCCGCTTCGAGGTCTTCCGTCGCCGCGGCATGCTGCCGCAGCTCTCGTCGGGCGAGCTCGACGAGCTCGCGGAGGAGGCCGCAGGCGACGCGGCAGTCTCCATCCTGCGGCGGCTCGACGACTTCCGGGGCGAGAGCCGCTTCGAGACGTGGGCGTACAAGTTCGCGCTGCTCGAGGCGGCCGTGAAGATGCGCCGTCGCGCCTGGCGCGACCGTGAGGTGGCGCTCGACACGGAGGCGTGGGAGAAGCTCGCCGCCCGCGAGGACGACGCCGAGCACGCGGAGCTCTTCGCCTGCGTACGTGACGGGATCCGGACGGCGCTGACCCCGCACCAACGCCGGATCCTCGTCGCCGTCGTCCTCGACGGCGTCCCGATCGACGTGCTCGCGGAGCGGCTCGACTCGAACCGCAACGCTCTCTACAAGACGGTTCACGACGCCCGTGCACGGCTGCGAGCCCACGTTGCCGCAGCCGGGCTGGCGGAGGTGGCGTGATGGCGGATCCGGTCCTGCTTCGGCTGCTCGGCTCCGGCGAGCCTGCGCTCGACTGCGACGAGTGCTTCCACCAGCTCGACCGCTACGTCGAGCTCGAGCTCCGCGGCGCGCCCGTGGACTCGCTCCTTCCCGGCATGCGCGCCCACCTCGGCGGCTGTCCCGCCTGCGAGGAGGAGCGCGAGAGCCTGCGAGCGCTGTTGGAGACCGAGGAGGACTAGATGCAGCAGACCACGTACCTCATCGTCGGTGCCGGGATGACCGGCGACATGGCCGCGAAGGGCATCCGCGAGCACGACGCGGACGGCTCGATCGTCATGGTCGGCGCGGACTCGCATCCGCCGTACAAGCGGCCGATGCTGACGAAAGGGCTCTGGCAGGGCGCGCCGGAGGAGAAGCTCTGGCGCGAGCCCGCGGAGGGAGTCGACCTCGTCACCGGGCGCCGCATCGTCTCGCTCGACCTCGACGCCCACCGCGCGACGAGCGACTCCGGCGAGGAGTACGAGTGGGAGAAGCTCCTTCTCGCGACGGGTGCGCGGCCGCGCGAGATCCCGGGCGCTGAGGGCGTCGTCTGGCTCCGGACCCTCGACGACTACCGGCAGATCCGGGAGAAGGCCGTCGACGGCTCGCGCTTCGTCGTGATCGGCGGCGGCTTCGTCGGCTCCGAGATCGCGGCGGCGCTCGTCGGCGCCGGTGCGCACGTGACGATGGTCTTCCCCGAGCCGGGCATCGGCTTCCGCCTGTTCCCCGCCCCACTCGCCGAGTTCCTCGTCGGCTACTACCGCGAGAAAGGCGTCGAGGTGCTCGCCGGCGAGACGGTCGAGGCGGCTTCCGGGACGAGCGTCACGCTCGGGGACGGCCGCGTCCTCGAGGCGGACGGCGTCGTCGCCGGGCTCGGCGTTGTCCCGGAGACGGATCTCGCCGAGGCGGCCGGCCTCGAGGTGGAGGATGGCATCGTCGTCGACGAGTACGGACGCGCGGGCGGCCGCGACGACGTCTTCGCCGCCGGCGACGTCGCACGCTTCCCCGTCGCTGCGCTCGGCGTCTCGCTCCGGATCGAGCACGAGGATCACGCGAACACGCACGGCAAGGTCGTCGGCGCCAACATGGCGGGCGCCGGGATCGCCTACGACCACCTCCCCTTCTTCTACTCCGACCTGTTCGACCTCGGCTACGAGGCGGTCGGGCTCGTCGACTCGCGGCTCGAGACGGTCGAGAGCTGGCAGGAGCCGAACCGCAAGGGAGTCGTCACGTACGTCGAGGACGGCCGGCCGCGCGGCGTGCTCCTCTGGAACGTCTGGGACAAGCTCGACGAGGCGCGGGCGGTCATCGAGTCGGGCGAAGGCACGCTTGCCGTCTAGCGCTCTCAGCCGCTCGCGGAAGCAGCGGCGCGGCGTCGAGCTCCTCTGCGAAGGCGTCTTCCGGCCGCTCGCGCATCCGCTCGTGCTCGTCCTGGCGCGGCTGCGCGTGCCGCCGCCGGCTGTCGTCCTCGCCGCGGGCGCCGCGGGACTCGCGGGCGCCGTCCAGCTCGGGCGCGGCTCCCTGCTCGCCGCCGCGCTTCTCGTCCAGCTGAAGACGCTCCTCGACAACGCGGACGGCCAGCTCGCGCGCCTCACGGGACGGACGAGCACGTTCGGCCGCTACCTCGACTCCGAGGTCGACCTCCTCGTGAACGCTGCCTTGTTCGCGGCGCTCGGCTGGAGGTTCGACCAGCCGGCGCTTGCACTCGCCGGCTTCGTCGCGCTCACCTCGGTCCTCAGCCTCAACTTCAACGCCGAACGGCTCTCCCGGCAGGTCGTCGCGGAGCCGGAGGACGGCGGCCGCGCGACGGCGCTGCTCCGTCGCGCCTATCGCGTGGTCTACACGCCGCAGGATCGCCTCGCGGAGTGGCTCGCCACCCGCCGGCCGTCGCTCACGACGCCGGGCGCCGTCGGCGCCCTCGCGAACCTCGGCATGTCGAGCCAGCTCGCCGTCTTCGGCCTCTGCCTCGCGCTCGGCCGGCCGCTCGTCTTCGCCTGGCTCGTGTGCGGCGAGCTCGTCGTCATCGCGCTCGCGCTCGTCCCGCAACGGATTCCGAGAGAGGAGATCGCGTGAGCAACATCTTCGAGCTTCCGGCCCCCGAGGAGCCGGGCCGCGAGTGGACGCCGGCGGAGCGGGAGCGCCTCGAGCGCCATGCGGCTGAGATCCTGGGCGCGCTCGGCCTCGACCTCGACACGCCGGGGACGCGCGACACGCCGCGGCGCTTCCTCCAGGCGCTCTACGACGCGACGGCCGGCTACGACGGCGATGCGAAGCTCCGCACCCTCTTCCCTGCCGAGCGGCCCGAAGGCGTCGAAGGCCGGCACGCTCAGATCGTCGAAGGGCCGATCGGGTTCTACTCCCTCTGCGAGCATCACGCGCTTCCCTTCCACGGCCGCGCGCACGTCGGCTACGTCGCCGGGGACGAGATCCTCGGGATCTCGAAGCTCACGCGGCTCGTCCGCCTCTACGCGCGCCGCTTCACCGTGCAGGAACGGCTCGCGGAGGAGATCGCGGACGGCCTCGCCGAGCTCGCCGGCGCGCGCGGCGTCGCAGTACGGCTCGAGGCCGCGCACCTGTGCACGGCGATGCGCGGCGTCGAGGAGGACGGCTCGCTCACGGTCACGACCGTCTGGCGCGGCCTCTACGACGAGGACGAGACGCTCCGCAGCGAGTTCCTTACGCTGACGCGGTGATCGAGCCCTTCGCCGTCCTCGCCGAGGACGAGGAGCTGCCCCGCTGGGAGCTTCCGGCCGAGATCGAGCGCCTCTACGGCGGCTCGCTCGGCTTCGGCGGCCCGTGCGTGATCGCGAACTTCGTCGAGTCGCTCGACGGCATCGTCGCGGTGCCCGATCTCCCCCGCTCCCACGCGGCGATCGGCGACGACAGTGAGGCCGACCGCTTCGTGCTCGCGCTGCTGCGCGCCTGCGCGGACGTCGTGCTCGTCGGCTCGGGGACGCTCCTCGCCTCCCCGAAGGGAACCTGGCGCGTCGATCGCGCCTATCCCGACGCCGCTGCCGCCTTCGCGGAGCTGCGAGCGCGCCGGGGCCTGCCCGCGCAGCCGCTCGTCGCCGTCGTGACGACGGGAGGCTCGCTCGATCCGGGCCATCCCGTGCTCGAGGCGGGCGCGCTCGTCCTCACGACGGAAGGAGCGGCTCCCGACATCCGCGCGAGCGTCCCTACTGCGGCGGAGGTGATTACGGTGGGCAACGGGGACGCGGTCGATCTCGCGGCCGCCGTGACCGCTCTCCGGGAGCGCGGCTGCTCGGTCATCCTCTCGGAGGGAGGCCCGAACGTCTTCGGCGGCCTGCTCGCGGCGCGACTGGTCGACGAGCTCTTCCTCACCGTCTCGCCGCTGCTCGCCGGCCGTGCGGTCGCGCCGAGGCTCGGTCTCGTCGAGGGCGTCGAGCTCCTGCCGCAGACGCGCGTCGCGGCCCGCCTCCGCTCGGTGCGCACGAACGGCTCGCACCTCTTCCTGCGATACGCACTTTCCCCGATGTAGCCGCGCGGCGCGAGGCGCAACCTCGTGCCATGACCGTCATCGATATCACCCGCAGGTTGGAGCTGACGGAGCTCGTCCACGAGCTCAGGCTCGCCGCCCGCACGATTCGGGCCCAGACGGTGCTCGAGCGGCGGGAGACGTGCGACTGGCTCGCCGGCTCGCTCCGCACACGGCTCGAAACGATTGCCGA
>Ga0070741_10005256_pt1 | contig 28936 bp, 27 predicted proteins | sample Coa_R1_4_FD_66440 | JGI IMG/M metagenome (GOLD analysis project Ga0070741, IMG submission 66440) | Surface soil microbial communities from Centralia Pennsylvania, which are recovering from an underground coalmine fire - Coalmine... | ecosystem: Environmental > Terrestrial > Soil > Unclassified ... | reverse complement strand
CCATCGGACCCCCGGGCGGCGGTTCAGGATCTGTCGGCGGACCTGTTACCGGACCGGCTGTAGGCGCTCCCGAACCAGCCACGATGTTGTTGATGGGTGCAGGATTTGTGGCGCTCGGTTTATTGCGGCGTCGTCGGGCGAAGTAAGCAACTCTCCACTATTAATGGCCTGCCCGGCCCTCGCGGCCGGGCTTTTTTTGTTGATTCCCCGCAGAAGCCGCAGCCAGTTTCGGCGTCAACAGCCATTGGAGTGCGCCCTGTGGAGAATTGCCCAGCCGGTCGAAATCGATGCGCACCAGCGCCCCCTTTTTCAAGTCCACCACCAGCGTGGGCGCGTTCAGAAGAAAGCCGACGGTCTGGCTGAGCAGCGGCTCATGCCCGGCCAATAGAATCGCTTTCTCCTGACGCCGCTCGCGAATCTCCTGCCAGATCTGCTGTGGGGATCCGCCGGGTTCGAGCGCGGGTACCGCCACAACTTTTCCGCTATACTCCAGAACTTCGGCCGCCGCCTGAGCTGTCTCCATAGCGCGGCGGTACGGGCTGCTGAGAATTAAGCTGGGCGCGACCTTGGCGGCGCGAGCGCATCCCAAGACACGTTCCAGCTTCCTGCGGCCTTCCGGCGTCAATGCGCGGTCGCGATCCGAGCGCCCGGCGGCGCGTTCCTCCGCAATCCCATGCCGCAGAATGTAGATCTCCATCATGCCCTCCTCGATTTGCGTCCTGCTGCCGTGCGCCGAATGCCGTTATTCCTGACTTTCTCGAGCTGCAATTGCGTGATGAGCCGGCGCAACTCCTGAAAAATAGCATCGGCCGGTTTCGTGGCGTCGATAACGGTAAATCCGTACTGCTTGACCATCGAGTCCAGCGCTCTGATGACGCGGCGCTGATAGCGCACGAAGCTCTCATACATGTCTTCGCCGAAACGCAAGTCCATGCCGCTTTCCCAGAAATCAAAGGCGCCGCGGCCAAGGACCACGCGCGAAACCAGGTCTTTGACGGGAGCCCGCAGGTAATAGACGGCATGCGGCACCAGCGCGAAACCCGCTACCCGCTCGATCCAACGGGCGTCTTCACCCCGCGCAATTGCGCGCGCCATGATGGAGTAAATATAGCGGTCTATGAGGACCACAAAGCCCGCTCGCAGCGCCGGGATAATTTCGTTTTCCAGCCGGTCCGCGAAATCGGTCGTATAGAAGAGCGTCATCGTAATCGGACCGAGTGTATTGCCCTTCTTGGCTTCCTTGATGCCTTTTCCGGCAAGCGCCGAGCGCGCCATTCCGGAGTCGAGTACCGCGTGACCTTCCTGTTCCAACCACCTGCGGAGCTGCGTAACCTGCGTCGACCGGCCGACAGCATCCGGCCCTTCGATCACAATCAGTTTCCCATGCAGCTCGGAGCAATCTACACCGGGAAGGGCTTCACTGTAGAATTGAAGCGGTTGTTTGAATGCCATGCGGCAGGGTCTGCGGCGTTCGCAGAATTCCTCTCTTCAGACTATCGCCCAGGACCTGGTTGAAGATCTGACGCATCTGCCTCTGCTGCTCTTCTATGGAAAGCGTCGCATCGATGACATGGAAACCCATGGCGTCCGCCATCGCGTCATATTCATGGGCAATTCGCCCGGCGAACAGCCGAAAGCTTTCCTCCACATCCCGGCTGAGTCCAAGATCCATTCCCGCCTCGTAATATTTGAGCGCATCACGTCCGCCAAGGATTCGGCCCAAAGCAACATCAAGGGGCACGCGGAAATAGAAACTTAAGTTGGGTTGGATGGCGAAACTGTAGAGATTGCGCACCCACCGAGGGCTCACCCCGCGAGCAACATCGCGCGCGAAAGCCGTATAGGCGTACCGGTCTGCACACACGATCGCACCGGCTTTCACAAGGGGCAGGATGTAGCTCTCAAGCCGATCCGCAAAATCAGTGGCGTGAATCAGACTAAATGTCGTCGGCGTGAATCGCTCTTTCCGTTTGCCGCGGCGCGTGGTCTGCCGAACCAGCGGCGAAGAATTCCACTCGCTAAAAGCCACGGCATATCCCTGCGACCGGAGCCAGTGACTCAAGAGCGAAATCTGAGTGGACTTGCCCGAGCCGTCGATTCCTTCCACGACAATCAGCTTGCCCTTGTATGGATTCGCGGCAAAAAGAGACATATGTCAAGAATCAAAGCCTATTATAGTGAATATGGCGCGTTATGCGGCGATCGATATTGGCAGTAACTCGATTCGCATGGAGGCAGCGGAAGTTACGCCGGGCATGCCGACGCGGATTCTTGCTGCGGACCGGCAGGTTACGCGTCTCGGAGAAAGCGTCTTTCGCAGCGGCTCAATTAGCCCGGAAGCAATGCAATTGGCGGTCACGGTGCTCGCACGGATGGCCGATACTTACAAAAAACTCGATGTCATGGCCGTGCGCGCCGTCGCCACCAGCGCCGTGCGCGATACGCGCAATCAGGCCGAGTTCATAGAGCTGGCATCGGAAGCGATTGGGGCTCCGGTCGAGATCATTTCCGGCCGCGAAGAGTCGCGTCTGGTCCATCTGGGCGTGCAGAGCCGCTGGCCCCATCCGGACAAGCGCATTCTGATCGTGGACATCGGCGGCGGCAGCGCCGAACTGATAGCGAGCGAAAACGGGAGACTGCGCGAATCGATGTCGAAACCTCTCGGAGCCGTGCGCTTGGCTGAGATGTTCCTGTCGGAGGATCCCCCTTCCGAACGGCACCTTCACCACATGCGCGAATACATTGACGAGAAGCTGGCCAATGCTATACCGCGCATCGGTGTTGGGAGCTGGGATCACGGCATCGCTACTTCAGCGACTGCTTCAGCCGTGATCTGCGCGGTCCACCGCATTCCGCGAACCAAACGGGAACAGGCCGACAGAGCGCGTGCGTCGGCGGCGCAGGTGCGTCAGCTCTACAGCAAAATCAGCTCCCGCAGCCTCGCCGAGCGGCGCAAGATCACCGGCATAGGCCCCAAACGGGCCGAAATCATCGTGCCCGGAACCGCCGTACTGCTGCGAGCCATGGAGACCTTTGGGCTGGCATCCTTCTACTACTCCGCTGCGGGCGTGCGCGACGGCATCATCGCGGATTTGGCATCCCGCAGAGTCGGCCGCGAGCTCAGCCAGCTTAGCCGCGACCAGCGCATTGAAGTCGAGCACATGAGCTCCCGATATGGCGTTCCGCTGCGCCATGCGCGGAAGGTCGCGGACCTCTCGCGGCATCTGTTCGTGGCCACGATGCCGCTGCATCAGCTTCCGCCGCAGTTCGGCAAGTTGCTTGAAGCGGCCGCTTACTTGCACGACGTGGGCCATTATGTGAATGACGTCAGCCACCACAAGCATTCTTACTACCTCGTGGCGAATTCCGATTTCGCCGGTTTCACGGATCGCGAGCGGGAGGTGATTGCCAATCTCTGCCGCTATCACCGGAAGACTATGCCCACCTCGGGACACAGTCCGTATCAGGGGCTGAGCGGCGACGAGAAGCGGGCCGTGCTTTTTTTGATTCCTCTCTTGCGTTTGGCTGATAACCTCGACCGCAGCCACGAACAGCACGTTGAATCGGTGAACTGCCGCCTGCACAACGGCCACTTCGTCGTGCAACTTATGTCAGCGCCGAACGTTGATGTGGATCTGGAGCAGTGGGCAGCGGAACGCGTCGGAGAAATCTTCCGGCAGGTTTATGAGCGCCCGATCACAGTAGTGAAGTCGCGATCCTGACAATGCGCAAACATGTGAGGGCTCAGACGAGGGCGCTGTTCAAAAAATTTCACAAGGAGCTGGAGCGGGCTGCCCAATCGGGCGACGCGGAGTCGATTCACGATCTTCGGGTCGCCATCCGCCGCCTGAGGCAGTGCCTTCGCACCTTCCGTGTGTTCTTCCCTCGAGCGAAGGCCAAAAAGGCCCGCCGCGAACTGAAGCGCCTGATGGATATGGCTGCGGAGGTTCGAAATCGCGATATCGGCGCGGCGCTGATGCTCGCGGCCGGCCTATTGAACGGATCACCCCTGCTGGCTCATGTTCAGGAAGAGCGCCACAGAGCGCATAGCATCCTGGTTGCAGGAATCCGCCGCTCCAGCCGGCGATATTCGCGGAAGGACTGGCGCGGATGGCTGGAGATATAGTCCATGGCGAAACGAGACCGTATCCCCTGGGACCCAGCAGCCTCGGCGGACACCAACGCACGGGCGCGGTTGCCTGCGCTAGCAGCGGCGTATCTCGCGGCCGGCCGGGCGGCAGCCGCCAAGCCGCTGCTGCCGGCGGCACTGCATCAGTTCCGGCTTGCAACCAAGCAATTCCGGTACACTCTGGAGCTGTTTCGGCCCTGCTACGGCCCAGGGCTTGAGCAGCGCCTGAAGCGGCTGCAGCATCTTCAGCAACTCCTGGGCGAAATTAATGACTACGCGACGACCCAAGAGCTGCTGGATTCTCTGCCACATAAGTCAGGCGCTGAGCACCAAAAGGTCGGTCGATTCCTGAAACGGAGCACCTCCAGAAAGATTGAGGAGTTCCGCCGTTACTGGCAGAATACCTTTAATCCCGGAGAGCAAGATCGCTGGTGGACCGCTTATCTCGCGGGCACACGGAACCGCACGTCACATTAGAGGGGGAATATTGCTTACTCAGCCGACGGTGCCTGCCCGGTCTCGGTGCGGGCCGGAGCTGCGGCCTTCGCGCGCCCGCCGGCTGCTTTGGCTGCGCCTTTGCTGCGTGCGCGCGCAGCTGTTCTGGCGCTCGATTTGGACGCTGCCTTAGCTGCGCGCTTGCCCTGCCCGGAAGCGCTCGCCGCCTGCTTGGCTCGCTTGAATGCTGCCCAACGTTTCCTTTGGGCCGCCGCGATGCGCCTCCGCGCAGCCGGACTCAAGACCCTCCGGGGGGCTGCCGGCCTAGCGCCGGCTGTCCGCTCTTCGCCTCCCTGCCCCAACTGCCGCCGCAGTTGCGCGATCTTCTCTTCAAGCGCAGAACGGCGTTGTTGAAAGCCGATCAATGCAGCTTCGAGTAATTCCCTATCTATGTCTACTCTGGGTGGCATCGACCCTAATTATAGGCTTGCTATGTCGCGAAAGAAACTGGTTTCAGGCGGAAAGTACGCTAATTTAACCAAAACTGGAAAAACACTCACTTATGGACGGCTATTTACACCGGCACGCTCAGTTTGCTCCAGGGCCTTCCATCCTGTTTTTGCCACAACGCGAGGCCCGACCGCGCTAAGATGGGGGCGTGCCAAATCCTGCCCCGCAGGGGATTGTTCCAGCCCTGGTGACGCCATTCCGTACCGATGAGCGGATCGACTTCGATGCCTGGCAGCGCATCATCGATCTCCAGATCGATAGCGCCATCGACGGCCTCCTTGTAGTGGGAGGGCAAGGTGAATTTTTTGCTCTCGAGGAGGAGGAGCGCATTGTTTCCCTGCGCTTCTGCGCTCAGTATGTGGCAGGCCGGGTACCGGTATACGGTAATGTGGGGGCGGTTACGACACGGCAAACAGCTCGCCTGGCGCAGCACGCGCAGGCCGAAGGGATTGACTATGCCGTCGTAATCACGCCATATTATCTGCGTCCCTCGGCTGACGAGCTGGTCGATCATTATGTGGAAGTCTGCCGCTCCGTCCGCATTCCGGTGCTGGCTTACAACATACCGGAGCGCACGGGCGTGGAACTTATGCCGGCGGCCATAAGACGCATCGCGCAGATGTGTCCTAACTTCGTCGGACTTAAAGACTCGAGCGGGAAGCTCGATCAGCTCCCCGAGCTGGTCGCAATCGGAGGCGATCAGGCGTTTTCCGTATTTATCGGGCGCGATCATATGATCTTGCCCGCCCTCGAAAAGGGCTGCGCCGGCGCGGTGACCGCGTGCGCGAACGTTGCGCCTAAGCTATTCGTGGATCTGCTACGGGCGTTCCGGAGGGGCAATCTCGCGGAGGCCGCCCGGCTGCAGGCGCTCGCCGATCCGTTACGCCAAGCCTTCAGCCTGCACACCTTTCCCTCGGTCATGAAGGAAGCAATGGCTCTGTGCGGGGTGCCGGCCGGCCCATGTCGCAGGCCGGTCGGCCCAATGCCCGAAGATGCGCGGGCGAAGCTGCTATCGGTCCTGGACACACTCAGATACGAACAGCTTCTCCTCCAGGGCAATGTAATTGCCTGACAGTACGTGATCATGCAGACGAATCACCTTGCCACTGAACAAAGTCCCTATCTACTGCAGCACGCTCACAATCCTGTGAACTGGTATCCGTGGGGAGAAGACGCGTTTCATAAGGCGCGCACGGAAGATAAGCCCATCTTTTTGTCGATCGGGTACTCGACCTGCCACTGGTGCCACGTCATGGAACGCGAGTCTTTCGAGAACGCGGAAATCGCAGCCATTCTGAACCAGCACTTTATCTCTGTTAAAGTGGATCGCGAAGAGCGGCCGGATGTTGACCGCATCTACATGAGTTTCGTGCAGGCTACTACGGGCGGCGGAGGCTGGCCCATGTCGGTCTGGCTTACTCCGGACCTGAAGCCATTTTACGGTGGAACGTATTTCCCGCCCGAAGACCGGTACGGCCGTCCGGGCTTCGCTTCCGTTCTCCGCAGCATTGCAAACGCATGGCAGAGCCAACGCGACAAGATTCTCGAGTCGAGCGGAGACATCACCTCGCAACTGGCGAAGCATTTGGAGGTCCTGCCATCCCGTTCCGGAGCGCCGCTCGATCCGCAAGTGTTGGACGCAGCCTTTTATGCATTCCGCCGCTCGTTCGATCCACGCTACGGCGGCTTTGGAGAGGCGCCGAAGTTTCCGCGGCCATCTGTATTTGAATTTCTTCTCCGCTACTACGCTCGTACGAACAACAGCGAAGCGCTGGACATGGTCCTGAAGACCCTGGACGCGATGGCTAAAGGCGGCATGCATGATCAGATCGGGGGAGGGTTTCATCGCTACTCCGTGGATGCGCGCTGGTTTGTTCCTCATTTCGAGAAAATGCTGTACGACCAGGCGCAACTGGCCGTCTCGTATGTGGAAGCTTTTCAGATTACACGCGAGCCGCGTTACGCCGAAATAGCGCGCAAGACGCTGGAGTACGTGATGCGGGAGATGACCAGTCCCGGCGGAGCGTTCTATTCAGCCGAAGACGCCGACAGCGGGATTGATCCCGCGCAGCCGAATATCAAGGGCGAGGGCGCCTTCTACATTTGGACCCGCACTGAAGTTGAGGAAGTGTTGGGCGCGGAACGCGCTGAATGGTTCTGCTATCGCTTCGGGATAGAGGCAGACGGTAACGTTCGCGAGGACCCTCATGGCGAGTTCACCGGAAAGAACATACTCTCTGAATCCCATTCCATCGAGGAAACGGCCGCGCATTTCGGCCGTTCTGCGGAAGAGCTTGCCCGCGCGCTGGAGGACGCTGGCCGAAAACTTCTTGCCGCCCGCTCGCGCCGCCTTCGGCCGCATCTTGATGACAAAGTGCTGACCGCCTGGAACGGGCTCATGATTTCAGCGTTCGCCAGGGCCGGTAGCGCGCTGGCAGATCAGCGCTATACCGGCGCCGCGCAACAAGCAGCCAGCTTCATCCTGGAGCATCTGTATGACACCGGGTCCGGCACGCTCCTGCGGCGCTACCGGAGCGAGGACGCTGCTATCCCCGGCTTTCTGGACGACTACGCGTTCTTTGCCCAGGCGCTTCTGGATCTTTACGAGGCGAACTTCGATCTTCGCTACCTGGAGCTTGCCATTCGCCTTACCGATCGCATGCGAGAGCTGTTCGAGGACCGCGGGCACGGCGGTTTTTTCAGCACGGCGGCCGGTGATTCCAGATTGATCCTGCGTATTAAAGACGACTATGACGGCGCCGAGCCTTCGGGTAACTCAATCGCCGCCCTGAATCTCCTTCGCCTGGCACGCATGACCGGGCGGCAGGATTATCATGATTCGGCGGATCGCGTTCTCGCGGCTTTCGCTTCACGAATCAGCGCCGCTCCGGCAGGTGTCCCGCAGATGCTCGCAGCACTGGAATTCCGCATCGCCAAACCTAGTCAAATCGTTTTGGTCGGCGAGAAGCACTCACCCGATCTGGAGGAGCTCGAGCGGGAGCGGGAAGACAGATTTCTCCCCAACACTGTCGTGCTGCTGGTCGATGAGGAGAGCCGCAGTACGCTCGCGTCCTGGGTCCCGGGGATTGCAGAGATGCGCAAATTGGACGGACGGGCGGCAGCTTATGTCTGTGAAGATTTCACCTGTCAGCTCCCAACTGCCGACCGGGCTCGCTTGGGCGAGTTGCTACAATAGAGATCCAAAGAGATCCAACCTCAAGCAAATCCGAAAAAGGAGAGTACATGGAACGCCAAGCAGCGACAACTCTGAGGGGCAATCCTTTTACACTGATCGGGCCCGAATTGAAAACTGGTGATCCCGCTCCGGACTTTAGCCTCGTCGACAACAGCCTGAAAACCGTCACCCTCAAGGACACCGGAAACCATGTGCGAATATTCAGCGTCGTTCCCTCCTTGGACACACCGGTTTGCGATGCGCAGACCAAACGCTTTAATGAAGAAGCGGCCAAACTTCCGAACGTCGATATCATCACGGTGAGCATGGATTTGCCGTTCGCGCAGAAACGCTGGTGCGGAGCCTTCGGCGTGGATAAAGTGAAAATGCTGTCCGATCATCGCGACGCTTCATTTGGCACGAATTACGGGACGTTGATCAAGGAATTGCGCATTGAAAGCAGGGCCATTTTCGTGGTGGATCCCAATAACAAAATCCGGTACGTAGAATACGTCAAGGAAGTGGCCGACTTCCCTAATTACGAGGCGGCGCTGGCGGCGGCAGGCGCACCGGCGGGAGGCGCAACGGCGGGCTAGCGTGCTGTCCCGCTTCAAACTTGAAAACCGATCCCTTATGACTGAAGCTCCGGAGCCGCATGCATTAGCAGGCGGTAATCTGGAGTGGCGTCTGGTCCGTGGCGGCCTCACCTTTGGCTTCGGGATCGTCACGGGCAATGTGCTCGGGTTCGCCCGGGTCGCTCTTACCGCCTATTTGTTGGGAACCCATAGCCGGGCTGATTCACTGGCCGTGGCTGTGGGTCCCATTGACGCGCTCAACGGGGTCTTGATCAATTCACTGGTATTTGCGTTTGTGCCGATGCTCACTGCACGGCGGGACGCGGATCGTGCATCTCTGTTTTTCAAGCTGCGACGCGGTGCTGTGCTGATCTTTTCGATTATGGCCGTGGCCATCGTGGCTTTCGCCCCTTGGCTCATCCGCATCCTGGCGCCGGGCCTTGATCCTGCTTTCTTTCCCGTTTCCGTTAACATTTTGCGGGTGGTCGCGCTTTCCACCGTCGCTTCCGGCTCGGCGGCAATCTACTGCGCGCTGCTGTATACGGACCGCCGCTTCGCTCCCGCAGCCTTTTACCAGGCATCCCTCAACCTGTTTACCGTCCTTGGCGCCGTGAGCCTGTGGCCCACCCTCGGCGTGTACGGGTTTGCGATCGGCTATACGCTGGGCGCCTGTGCGCAGTTCGCGGTCGTTTTTCTGGCAGCGCGATCCGAATTGCCGTTCCATAAATTGCCGCGCTGCGACGCCAAATGGCGAGAGCTGCTGCGCAGGCCCGCCATGATCGTCGCTTATGCCGTGAGTGTGGCGCTGAACATTACCTTCACTCGCGCCTGGGCCACGCAGGAGGGTACCGGCATGGCGGCGGCACTTGACTATTGCATGCGTGGCGTTGGTGTCCCGCTGGCGTTCCTCGTGAATCCGCTTTCCAACTCGCTTCTGCCCGAAATCGCGCGGCTGAGAAACGAGCTCCGGCTGCGCGAGGCTTTTCGAGTAATGGACCGGACACTTGGATTGGCGGCTCTTGCAGCGGTGAGCGCCTGCGCGTTCGCCCTTTTGTTCCGAGAGCCTGCGATCGCGCTCCTTTTCGAGCGTGGAAGCTTCACGGCTGAGTCGACGCGGCTCGTTTCGGATGTGTTTTTGGGCCTCGGTCCCAGCCTCATCGGCTGGAGCCTGCTCGAGCTGACTTCCCGCTCCTTATTCGCTCTCGATCGGCCCTGGCTTCCACTTGCGGCGGGCATCCTGCCGGTGATTCTCAACATCGCGATCACGGTGTCGATACATTCTCATAAGCCGCAGCTTCTCGGATTGGGTGCGTCGGCAGGTCTGATGGCCGCTTTTCTGTTCGTGTTCTTTCTGTCGCGATTTGACCGCCGGCGCTGGCTCGGCGAGTATCGGCCCTGATGCCGGCGCCAACGAATGCGCTCCGCCGCTTCGCGCTTCTGTGCTGTTTCGCCGCGGCACTCGTATGCGCGCAGCTTCACGAATCGCGCGCACCATCGCTCGATGCCCATTTGGAGCTCGAAACTGAGCCGCTCATGCCGGCGCGCGTCTACCTCTTTAAAGACGGCCGCCCCTTCCGCTTCAGCCCGGTCCAGGCGCTGCTGCCGCTACGGGTGGACATGTTCTACCGGGAGCGGCTTTGGTACAGCTCGCCCGATCCGGACACGCTCGAGGTCACCTGCAACGACGAATCGCATTTCGTTCTCCTGAAGGGCCGGGCACGGTTTGACCTGCCCGCCGGGAAGTATCGCGTTGAAGCGTATCGAGGATTGTTTTTTGCGCCTGTTGTCGAAGAGTTCCAGTTGGATGCCGGTCAGAGACGGCAGATCCGCCTGCGCTTGCGAGACTGGACTGACGGGGAGCGGCGAGAGTGGATTTCCGGTGACGACCACATCCACCTGACGCGCTTCCGGCAGGACAATGCCGTCTTTCTGAACTGGTTGGCCGCCGAAGATCTCTCGGTTGGCAATTTCCTGCAGCTTCAAAGGCAGTCGGATGCGGCTGTGCAGTACGCGTTCGGCCGGAATGGTGAAGCCCTGCGCGGGTCTACTGTCATACGCCCAGGCCACGAATCCCGCTGCGAGTTCTACGGCCATGTGAACCTGCTGGGCGGGCGCGAGCTCGTTGGTCCCCTGAGTATCGGACGCATGTATGCGAACGCCGAGGAGGCATATCCGTTTCCGGGCGTGCTGTTCGCGCGCGGCCGCAAGCTCGGGGCCACCGTCGGCTATGCCCACTTTAACGGCTCTATGCCGCACTCCACGCTGCTGATGGATTTGGCCCTGGGCCGGATTGATTTCGTCGAAGTATTTCAGTTCGGTGTATTAAAGACGGAAGCCTGGTACGAGCTATTGAACGCGGGCTTGAAGTTCACCGGGATCGCAGGCAGCGACTTTCCGGTGCCGCTGATGCGGTTCCGTCCTTGGCCGCGGCCGGTGCCGCTGCTGGGTCCCGAGCGGACGCTGGTAAAGGCTGTTCCGGGTGCCTCTCCTTATGAGGCTTGGGCCGCGGGCGTCCGGCAGGGAAACGTGGTGGTCAGCAACGGGCCGCTGCTCCAGTTGAGTATCGATCGCCAGCGGCTGCGTGCCAGTGCTACGGTCCGTTTTTTCCAGCCCATCGAGAGTCTGGAAATTATTCGGAATGGACGCGTGATCGGTGCTTCGCGCGGCGATAGGAAGCGCTCTTCCGATAGGCTTGAAATCGGTTTTGATAGTAGCGAGAGCTGCTGGCTGGCGGCGCGCGCCAAGGCGTACAAGAACGGCGACGGGCCCCAGCTTCAAGCGCACACCAATCCTCAATTTGTTCTCCGGGAAGGCAAGCCTGCGCTAGTTGCTGCGGATCGTGCGAAGGTCGCTTCAGAGTGGGAATCGGAGCTCAAGTGGTATCGCTCGGCGGCTCTGCCATTCGCGAACAGTTCTGAGCGCGAGGAATTCTTCCGCGACGGCGAACGCGCGTTAGAGAAACTGCGGCGCCAGTAAGGGAGCAGGCAGCTCTCAGTGCACGCTTATGTCTACAACTTCGAAATGAAACCGGTCCGGCGGCAGCAACGCCGGGTGTGAAGCGTTCAAATGCGCCCACGCCTGGTAAGCGGAATCCGCCACTGACGAATTCAGATAGAACAAGAATTGGTTGGAAAAGCAATCGATTGGCGGCGGTTGCCGGAATGTCAAGCGCAGGCCAACAGCCTTTTCGACAAACACACCTCGCGTGGGGACGTCCTTGTCTTCGAGCAGGGTTACAAAGCTGCTGCGGCTCGCATGCGGCCACACATCCGGATGCAAAAGATGACGCAGTACCTTCTCGGATTCGAAGGTGATTTCACATTGCCGAATCCATTCAAGGATTGAATCCCCCCAGGACCAGTGCGCGAGCAGCGTTCGGTATTGCTCAGTTAGAGTCAGCGCGAGATCCACCTTGCGTTGCTCAATCACGTCATCTGTGGCGTCCAGCTCCGGCAGCATCTCCTCGGCCTGTAGCACCGCCTTGCCGAATACGTCTTCCGGAGTTTCCTCCGGCGATGCAACACGCACGAGCAGCGGCGGTAACTCGTGAGTCTTATCCCCTGGTATGCTGACGTAATTCAGATTCTCCCTCATACCCACCTGATCCTTTTGACGCCTCAGTCAATACATTCTGTTTCACTTTGTAGCACATCAGAGGCCAAATTCAGCCAACAAAGTTCTTATCGGCTGCATAGGAAAAAGCCTGTAGGGCTGGCGCTCCATATCGGCGAGTGCCAGAATCGTGATAAGTTGCGGCACACACAGCTCTGATGTCAGTTTGTTATCATTCGGCTGCATGACCGAATACTCCATCGGACTGGACTTGGGCGGGACCAATCTGCGCGCCGCAGCCATCGATCGCGCGGGCAACTGTTTGGAAAAGCTTGCCACGACGACGGATCCCGAGCAAGGCAAAGATGCCGTACTGAACGATATGGCCGGCGTGATTGAACGCCTCCGCGCGAAGTGGACGTCCGGCCGCCTCGCCGGTATCGGTATCGGCGTTCCCGGTTTCATTCTCTTGAAGGAAGGCATTATCACCAATTCAAACAATTTGGTTTGCCTGGAGAACCTTCCGATTCGGGACGAAATGGAGGAGAGGCTAAAAACCCGCGTCATCCTCGAGAACGATGCAAATGCTGCCGCTCTGGGAGAGAAGTGGATGGGCGCGGGCCGCGAGGTAGACGATCTAGTACTGTTAACGCTTGGAACCGGTATTGGCGGCGGCATCATTCATGGCGGGAACGTGCTGCACGGCTATCTCGGGATGGCCGGTGAACTCGGACATGTCACCGTGATCCCGAACGGCAACCCGTGCGGCTGCGGTAACCGCGGTTGTTTGGAGAAGCATGCATCGGCCACCGCCGTTACAGCCATGGCCCGCCTGCTGAACCTGGGCGATAACCTCTCGTCGCAGCAAGTTTACGACATGGCCAAAAATGGAAATGAGAAAGCGCGTACGATCTTCGCGACTATGGGCGAAGCCCTCGGCATTGCTTTGGCTACACTCGTTAACGCGTTTAACTTCCCGCTTTATTTGCTGAGCGGCGGTGTGCTGGGCGCGTGGGAATTCTTCGCGCCAACGATGCTGCAAGTAGTCCGGAGCCGCTCGTTCACATTCCGCACAACGAACACGCGGATTGAACAGGCCATTCTTGGAAACGAAGCCGGCCTCTACGGCGCAGCTTACCTGCCCTGGGTTGAAGCCGGGACGAAGGCGCTGGTTTGATCATGTGGCTAGGAGTCGATATCGGTACCGGCGGAACGCGCGCGCTGCTCGTCGACGAGCAGGGCAAGGTGCGCGCAGGCTGCACCGCCCCGCATAACGACATACACATGGAACGGCCATTGTGGGCCGAGCAGGATCCGCGTAATTGGTGGGCGGCTGCGACTCAGGCGATACGCGGCGTGCTGGCTCAGGCCGGAGTGACCGGAGAAGCTGTGCGCGGCGTAGGGCTCTCCGGCCAGATGCATGGTCTGGTGATTCTCGATGAGCATGACGAAGTTATCCGGCCTGCACTCATCTGGTGCGATCAGCGCAGCCAGACTCAAGTCGATTTCATCAATTCGCGCCTAGGTCCGGAAAACGTTCTCAGCTACATCGCCAATCCTGTATTAACCGGCTTTACTCTTCCCAAGCTGCTTTGGGTGCGGGATCGCGAGCCGCGGCAGTTCGAGCGCATCCGCCACTTTCTACTCCCCAAGGACTATGTGCGGTTCCGGCTGACCGGAGAATACGCCACCGACGTCTCCGACGCCTCCGGCACAGCGCTGTTTGATGTCGTCCGGAGGCGCTGGTCATCGGAGATGATGGATGGGCTCGGTCTCGACCGTTCGATTCTACCGGCCTGCTACGAATCGACCGACATCACGGGGAACATCACGCCGGCAGCCGCGGAAGCGACCGGGCTGCGCGCCGGCACGCCGGTCGTGGGCGGCGGCGGTGACCAGGCATCCAGCGCCGTGGGAAACGGCATCGTGGAGCCTGGAATCGTGTCGTGCACGCTCGGCACCTCCGGCGTCGTGTTCGCGCACATGGAGCAGGTGGCTTACGATCCCGAAGGCCGGGTTCACACGTTCTGCCACGCAGTTCGCGATAAATGGCATGTCATGGGGGTGACGCAAGCCGCCGGCCTGAGTCTGCAATGGTTCCGGAATCAGCTCGCATCGCAAGCCGATTATGACGCTCTCATGCAGGAAGCCGCTGCCGCTCCACCGCGAGCTCAAGGCTTGTTCTGGCTTCCGTACCTGATGGGTGAGCGGACACCGCACCTGGATGCCGCGGCACGCGGCGGCTGGATCGGCTTGACGGCCTGGCATACCCGCGCTGATCTGATTCGTTCGTTGATCGAAGGCGTGTGCTATAGCCAGAAAGACTGTCTCGATATCATCGAGTCGCTCGACGTTGCGGTGCGTTCGGTTCGCGTGTCCGGAGGCTGCGCTCGCAGCAGCTTCTGGCGCCGCATCCTGGCGGACGTCCTCGGGAAGCGGATCGTTGTGCTGGCAAGCCAGGAAGGCTCAGCATACGGAGCGGCACTGTTAGGTCTTGTCGGCACTGGCACATACGGATCCGTTCCCGAAGTATGCCGCGCCGTGATTTGCGAGATTGACTCGATCGAGCCACATGAGGCCGAGGCTGGGCTATATGCGAAGGCGCACACGATCTATCGCAAGCTGTATCCTGCGCTTAAGCCCATCTACCGGTCCCTCGCGGGCGCGGCGACGTAGGTGAACGACCCGTCACGTCATTCGGACACGGCGGCCGCCGGCCATGGGCACGATGGAAATGGCGCCGTTGACGCTCTTCAGCCGGATTCGGGTGCCGCCGCCACGCAAAACAGCGCCGAGATGGGTGCCAATGAACTGGCCCCGCGCGACAGGCAAGCCAAAGTCATTGCTGATCGCTCCCGACACGCTGCTGGCCTCGAATTCAGCGCGCGCGTCGTGCGGAATAGACAGCATGATGCTTCCGTTGACGGACTGGAGTTGAATGGTTTTGGAGCCGTCCAGACGGTCAAAGCTTGCTTCCAGACTGCCGTTCACAGTTGATAACCGCGCCTCACCGCCCAGCCTCTGCGCCCGCACCCGGCCATTGACCGACGACGCGGTCACATCCCCGGCAACGCCCTCGATATCGATAGGACCATTCACAAGTTTGAATCCATCCAGCCGGGCGGTCCGTGGAACCGTGATCTGATATTCGACGCTCGCCAGGCGATTGGTGGTGCGCCGCCGGTCTCCGTAGCATGTTCGGATTCGTATGCTATTGGCGTGCGCGTCTACAACAATGGCCGCATCGTCCAGTTCACGGCGCGATGATGCGTGCTTCACGGCATGAATCCGTACCTCGTCCCGGTCCCAGACGCCAACTTTGACGCTCCCGTTGATGTTGTCGAGCGACACGGCGCCCGAGGCAGCAAGCGCGTAGGATCGCTCGAACTCCTCGTGCACCATGGCGGGATTCTCCAATCGGCTGCCGATTGCGTTGAACGCAAACAGAATCCCCACAGCGACAGCAATCTGCGTCCTCATCAAAAACATCCTTCCTTTTTCAGTGCCGTGCCGCATCGGGCCCGGGCTCCAGTCCCGGCTCAATGTCCGGGACGCAGGGTTCTCAACGAGCTGTTGCCTCTTCGACGCTCTCCTCGACAATCCTGCCATCGAAAAGGTGTACTGTGCGATCGGCGAATTTTGCATAGCGGGGATCGTGCGTCACCATGCAGATGGTTGCCCCGTTGCGGTGCAATTCCTTGAGCAGGTTCATAACCGCTTCGCCATTGGCTGAATCCAGGTTGCCGGTCGGCTCGTCGGCCAGCAGGATCAACGGATCGCCGCCTAACGCGCGTGCTACGGCTACGCGCTGCTGCTGGCCTCCAGAAAGCTGCGACGGATAGTGCTTCATCCGGTGCGACATCCCTACCCGCTCCAACGCCTCCTGCACGCGCCGCTTGCGCTCCGCCGAAGGCATACCGCGATATGTCAGCGGCAGCTCGACGTTTTCATACACCGTGAGATCCCCGATCAGGTTGAACGCCTGGAAAATGAATCCAATCTCACGATTGCGGATCCGCGCGCGCTCGGAGAGCTTCAACCCGCTCACCGGCCTGTCGTTCAAAATGTAATTGCCTTCGGTCGGCGTGTCCAGAAGACCGAGAATGGCGAGGAGCGTCGATTTGCCGCAGCCTGACGGACCGGCAATCGAAAAATACTCGCCTTTCTTGATCTCAAGCTGAATCCCGGAAAGCGCGTGGGTTTCCACCTCATCCGTTACAAAGACCTTGGTCACCCCCTCCAAACGAATCAGAGTCGGTCTCGATTCGATGTCCATTTGTTCTCCCTATACGAATGGCAGCGCCGATTAGTTCAACTGAATTCGATCGTAAGCGTCCTGGGCGGACATATCGGAAAGAATCACCTGATCGCCCACCTTAAGCCCGTCCCGCACCTCGATGGTGGTGACCGAGGTGCGCCCGAAGGTTACCCGCACCTTGTTCGCATACCGGCCGTCCGGCTCGAGGCGAAACAGCATGACTGTGCTTTCGGCCTGGCCGAACACGGGCCGGCCCACAAAAAGAACGTCGTCGAGTTTTTCGAGCTGGATCGTGCCGTCTACGCTCAGGTCGGGCCGTACAACCTGCTGCGGCACCTCTCCGGTGAGCTTGACGTCCACAGTGACCGTTCCGTTCAGCACCGCCGGATCGATACGGGACACTTTGCCGGAGATCAGGCCGTTTCGCGTATCGATGACCGCGGGCTGCCCGATTACCACATCCTTGACCTGGGTCTCCGGGATTTTCAGCTCGGCCTTAAGCTTCCACGGTTGTGCAATCTTGCCAAGCGCCGTGCCGGCGGTCACCTTCTGGCCGACTTCAACCGGGGTTGGCAAGGCTTGGAGCGTGCCCACGGTTCCGGCCCGCACCTGGAGCGCCTCCACCTGGTCCTGCTTCAGCTTGTACTCGGCGCGCGCCTGGTGTACCAGCACTTCCTGGGCGGCAAGCTGCGCCGCAACCGAGTCGGCGTGCATTGTCAGGCGCTTTTTTTCAATCTCGTCCCGGACTGCCAGCTCCTGCGCATTCACAGCGGAAATCTTTGCATCCACTTCCGCCACCAGGCCCTCTTTCGCCAGGGCGGTGTCGCGCTCGGCCTTGAGCTTCGCCGTGTGGTACTCGGCACTTACCTCCGCAGCGGTGGCACGCTGATCGAGCAGTTCCTTCTCGAGCTGCACACGCAGGTCCTTGTATTTGGCCTCGGCCGCTTTCACCTGGTACTCGGCGTCCAGCAGCTCGGTCTGGAGCTCAGGATTGGTCATCGTGAGAATGATGCTATCGGGCTTCACAGGCGTCCCGGGCCAGATCAAAATCTTTTCGATGCGCCCGTCGGTGGCCGCCGGAATGAGCAGGGTATCCTCTGGCACCAGGGTGCCCAAGCCGTGCACCTCCCGGATGAATTTGCCCCGCTTCACGGCGTCGATCAGCAGGGTGGACCGCTCAACCGAGGGTACGGCGGGCTTTAACCGCATGACAAAGATCGTGATGCCGGTGATTACCGCAACCGCTAGGACTCCGGCGAGCGTCCGCCGGATGATGCGGTTCCTGCGGGCGAATTTGCGCGGTATATCCATTAGCTTCTCAGGATCATAACGCACGGAGTGGGCCAATTCCTCACAAGCGTTAAAGTTATGACTGGCCAAGGGAAAAAACGTTAGACGGGGTGGTTTACTGTCCGTTTGTGGGACATCTTGTGCCGTGACCGAACAAAATGCGTTCCCGAAAGCGATTAGTCTCGTATTTATCCGATGAGGGCAGACGCTAAAGTGAACGTCACTGAGGAGAGCCCGGCGGGCGGCATGGCGATTTCGGCTTGCGAGTTCGCCGGGATCGTCCGCGAACACCAGGCTATGGTCTTCAGCATTGCATATCATTACCTGCATGACCGGCTGCTGGCCGAGGAGTTGGCGCAAGATGTTTTCTTACAGCTTCATCAAGCGCTGCCGCGCTTGGAGTCTCCTGCTCACGTCGTTTTCTGGCTGCGCAAAGTCGCAAGCCACCGCGCCATCGATTACGGACGCAAACGGAAACTGCGGCTGGTCAGCTTGGATCGCGCCCCGGAACCGGCTGTAGCTTCGAAAAGCGAGGACCCGCTACTGGGCGAACGATTGCGCAAGCTGGTAGCCTCGCTGCCGGAAAAGTTTCGGATTTTGGTGATTCTGCGCTTTCAAGAAGGCCTGGAGCCGGATGAGATTGCCGGGGTTTTGGAGATGCCCGTGGGTACGGTGAAAAGTCAGTTGCAGCGGTCCCTGGCGATGTTGCGCGAGAAGGCAACGCGGTACCTGGGAGGAGGAGTTCTATGAGCCCGCTCGAAGATGCGCTGCGCGAAGCGCTGGCGCGCCGGGAGCCGCCGGCTGGTTTCGACCAGCGGCTCATGAGCAGGATTGCGTCCGAAGGGGACCGATCGCGTCCTCACAACCGCCACACTCGCCGATGGGCGTTGGCAGCGGCGGTGCTGCTGGCTGGTCTCGGATTGCAACAGGCACACCGGCAGCGGGAGATTCATCGCGGTGAAGTTGCAAAGCAGCGCCTCGTCACGGCACTAGAGATCGCTAGCAGCAAACTGCAGCATGCGCAGAAACGAGTTCTTGAGATCGCAGACCGTTGAATTCGGGAGAAAGCCGCCCTATGAAAAAGATCTTCGCAGTCGTGATTCTTATCTGCTTGCCGGTGGCCGGGCAGGAAATTAAGGTTCCCGCGGGCTTCGATGAACTCGGCGCCAAGGCCAAGGAAAGCGTGAATATCACGCTGGACCGCGACACGCTCGCAATGGCCGGCAAGTTTCTGTCTGGCGACAAAGGTAACGACGCCAAGCTCAAGGAACTCGTCGCCGGCGTTCGTGCGATCTACGTCCGCAGCTTCGAATTTGATAAACCCAATCAATATTCCAAGAAGGACCTGGATGCGTTCCGCGCTCAGTTCCGTGCACCCGGATGGTCGAAGATCGTGGAGGTGCAGAGCAAGGAAGATAACGAGCACACCGAGATCCACATCAAAAAAGACGGCAAACAGATCGCCGGCCTCGCGATCATCGCAGCCGAACCCGAAGAGCTCACATTGGTGTTAATTGACGGGCCGATGGATCCGAGCAAGCTCGCCGAGCTCGGCGGAAATTTCGGCATTCCCCGTATCGAAATGGGGCCGAAAGTTAGCCTGCCGAAAGACTAAAGCGTGCGGGCACCGCGACCGTGGACGGCGCCCGATTCTGTATGCCTAAGGCGCAGGCTTCGCGGATTCAGCCGGTTTCGATTTAGCCCTCGCCGCAGCCATTTTGGGCCGCCAGAATTCCGGTGACACTTTGGCGATTTCGTCGATAGCGTTGCTCAGCTCCGGCAAAAAGCGCATGTATCTCGTTTCAGTGACCAGGATATGCTCGGCGTTGCCCTTCTGCCATTTGGCGAAATCTTCGTCGCCCATCAACTTGCTTAAACTAGGCGCCGTATCGAAAGCCGCCAGCGTTGGCTGCACCGAAGTGAGATAGTAGTTGACGCCCGGCGCGCCCGCAATGGTCTGTGACACCAGCACCGTCCAGGAAGGGCTGCCTTTCTCGAATGCCGCTTTTGCGGCCTTAGCTGCCTCCTCGAAGTCGGACTGGTGACCTTGGCGCACCCGCACCATGGTCGTGCGAAGCCACCGGCCTTCACCGATGAGCTTGGCTAAACCCGCTGGTTCGCTGGGCACGTTGGCGCTGAGATCCCAACGGCGTCTGCGGAGCTCAGCGCGCGTGCTGCTGACCGTAGTGTTGAAGTCCTGTTCGAACTTCCTGGCGCCGCCGGGGCCGTATGCCTCGTTGATCGCGCCCATGAAGGCTTTAAAGCCTTGCTCGATGGCGGCATGATTTTGGCGCGTGCTGATGAAGTACACCGTGTTGCCTTCGCCATACTCGTTTTGCACGGTAATCCAGTTGTCGCCCTTGGCTTTGCGGTTGGCTTCGGCTACCTTGCGGGCGATAGCATCGAAGTCGGCCCGCTTCTCTGGTTTTACTTTTGCCTCAAATACATCGAGGAGATCACTCGTTTGCGCGGGCGCGGTGATGGCGAACGCGGCGAGAGAAAGCGTTGCGAGAATCCGGTTCATGGGACCCTCCTTCCAATTTGGTCAAGCATAGACCCGATTGGGGCCGGGTTCAAGCCTCAGCTTTTTCGGATCGCTGCCGGGGTTTACTGCCTTTCCTCGGTCGACCAGTAACCCGGCCGCGCGCGGACGCGAAACTCACCTGCCCGAACCAGCCGTACTTCCAGGCGGTGATACCCTGCTGAGGCGGACGGTTCCGGAGTGAAGCTCAACACATACTGGGTGTGCAGTTCGGCTGCGAGCTTTTCAATCGCATCCTCAAGACCTTTCTGCCGGGCAAACGAAAGTGCTGCGCCTCCAGTCCCGCTGGTGAGCACTTGCGTGGTGTTTGTCTTACGAAGGCGGGCAAGCTCTCCAATTCCGGAGATTATATCCACGCGCTGCTCCGGAGGAGGAAGCCTTGGATTGCTCATCGATGGCGGATTCCCATCCATGGTTCCCATCTCCTCGGTAGGCCGTGAAGGTCTTTTCGCCTTCTCGGGCCCGGCAATCGGCGATTTCGAGGTGAAAGCGGTTTTGAATGACGAATAGGTAGCCGCATACACGGCTACGCCAGCGGCTTGGGCTGCAGCGGTGACCGTTTCCAGATCGCTCTCGCTACCCCGGTCGCGAGATTCCGAAATCAGCAACACAACGCGCCGCGCGTTCGGCGATTCACGCAAGCGCGCGACGGCCGCATGCACCGCGTCGAGCATTCGCGCCTGCTTCTGCGCGCCAGGCTGGAGCCGCTGAAATGCGCGTGCGAACGCATCCTGATCTTTCGTACACTCCTGCAACCACTGGACGCGCTCGGCAAATGACACCAGCGCGGCACAGCCCTGCTCTCCTGTGACCAGCGGGTGAATCATCACTCCGATCTTCCGCACCTTTTCCAGAACCGCCGCCGAAATCCCCGACGACTGCACGGCCATAATAAGTGCGATTGGGGCAACACCTGTGGCCGTTGTGTCAACAACGGCTTTTTGCGGCCGGCCATCGTCCAGCAGTAGGAAGTCCGAGGGGTCCAGACCGTCATTAAAATTGCCCTTCTGGTCCGTAACCGTCACAGGAACCAGGACTAGCCGGGACCGCGCTCCGAAGCGCGGCTCCTGCGCAGCCAGAGAAAAGCCGAATATCAGGACGACAGCAAGCTTCATCGCCGGAACCACCTGCATTCGAGTGACCGGTTCTCCAATTTCTTATCGATGTTCAAAGCCAAACAGGACAATTGCGAGAAGATTGTGCTAAACCCTCATTAGTTTCGAGGATTGCGGCGCCTCGCCGGCGCGGCGGCACATGATGGCTCACGGCTCCACAATCTCGTGATATCGGTTCGCAGCTAAGCTTTGCACCCGTTGCGTGCGGCCGGATGGCCAACGGATTTGCAGCTCGCCCGGAACACCATCGGAGCCGAGGCCGAAGATAATACGACGGTCGTGCGACGCGAGAAAGCTGCCGCCCCCCGTGACCCATCGGGTCAGCTTACGGGAGCCTACCCGGAGCTCGAGCCGCGCCCCAATCGCATCGCGATTTGAAGCCGAGCCCCGCAGGTGCACTCCGACCCATGATCCGCGTGGACGTGCTTCGTTGTGCAGTAGTACAGGACGCTCGTTGAGAGAGACGAAGGCAATATCCACCGCGCCGTCGTTATCAAAATCTCCCGTGGCCATACCCCTACCCAGGTACCCGGTGCGAAAGATGGTTCCGGCATCGGTTCGGGTGAAGCGCGCCGATCCGTCATTCGCCAGTAACAGCGGAGGCTCCCGATAAGCAACCGACCGGTTGGACCGCGAAATCATCTCGTGAAGGTGCCCATTTACGATGAACAGGTCCAAGTCCCCGTCGTTATCGTAATCGAGCATGCGGACGCCCCATCCGACGTAAGGACGCGTGTGCTCCGCCAAGCGCGACGTGACCGTTGCCTCGTGGAACGGCAGCCGGCCGGGATTCAGGTAGAGCGCGTGATACTCGCTATCAAAGTTGGTGACGACGAAATCGGGAGTGCCGTCACCATCGACATCACCTGCATCCACTCCCATGCCGGCACGCGCGATCCCATCGGGATTGAAACCGATTTCGGCGTCTATGGCGAGATCCTGAAACTTTCCATTGCCCTCGTTGTGGAGGAGCAAGTTGGGCGAAGCGTCGCGCGCGACAAACAGATCGTCGCGGCCGTCGTCATCATAATCGATCGCGACCACACCAAGCGCGCGGCCAGCCAGGCGCGCGATGCCGCTCGATTCGCTGACATCCGTGAAACGCCCGCTGCCTTCATTGTGATACAGGCGCGACGGACGCCCGCGGTATGCCGTCTGCGCGCAGTAAACCGGTTTGCCATCGAATTCGCACCGGCGCTTATCCGCGAATGAGAATTCCGCATAATTCGCGATGAACAGGTCCAGCCGGCCGTCGTGATCATAGTCGAACCAGGCGGCTGAGGCGCCCCATTCGCCTTGGTTTGCGACCCCAGCCTTAAGCGTTACATCCGTGAATGTGCCGTTTCCGTTGTTGTGGTATAGCGCGCCGGAAGGATAGCCGGTGATGTATAGATCGGTGTAGCCGTCATTGTCATAATCGGCGGCGCTCACCCCCAGGCCGAAAAATTCATGGTTTCCCAATCTCGATTCCGCCGTGACATCGACGAAGCGGCCGTGACCAACGTTCTTGTAAAGAGCGTCACGAACCGGACCGGCAGAGCGGCCGGACGGCGTCTCGCCTCCGTTCACGAACATCAGGTCCAAAAGGCCGTCGTTGTTGTAGTCGAGAAAACCGACTCCTCCCGTAGTGGACTCCACCAAGAAACGCTCCGGCGATTGCCCGTTAAAATGGCGCCAGCCGATTCCGGCCACAGCAGTAATGTCTCGATATACGGGTTGGCCGGCGGCAAGCGCCAGCAGAAACGCAAGTGCTGCGAATCTCATGGCCGCGACAGCACCGCTTGTTCAGCCTCTTTGCGCAATTGAAATAACCGCACGTGTTTTTCCGCTTCGGCAGTGTTTCCCAATCGCCGCAAAGCACGCGCGGCGGCGTAGTGAAGACGCGAGTCGTCCAAGCCATTCTTAGCTGCGGCTTCAAAGTGAGAGGCCGCTGTCCGGGCGTCATCATGGTTTAGGGCAAGCTTGCCGAGCTGGTAATGCGCTTCCGCCAGGTTTGGATCGAGTTTGAGCGCGGAATGAAACATTTCGATGGCTCGAGCCTCCGGCGCCGCTCCGGCTTCGGCGAGCTTGATCAATAGCACTCCATATGCCTGGCGGTGAGCGGGATCGCCGGGGAAGCGCCGGATGCCGGCTTCGAACGTCGCTTGCGCTTCGCGAAGAAGACCTGCGTTCGACTGAGCGATGCCAAGCCCAACGTTCGCTTCGGCGGATTGGGGGTCCAGCTCCACCGCCCGGCTGTACGCCGCCACGGCGTTTAGATTTTGCTGGTTGCGTGTCTCAAAGAGGCCGAGCATGAGCTGCACGCGCGCGGATTGTGGATAGCGCCTCGCACTGTCCCGGGCGAGCGCAAGGCCTCTGCGGTTTCGGTCCGCTCGGGCAAGCTCCGCTCCCCAGTCGAGCGAGACTGCTTCGAGCAGTTCCTTTGCGCTCGCATTAGCTGCATCGAGTTCAAGAACTCTCAAAACATTCGAGTAGGCTGCTTCGTTATTCCCATTTCGCGCCTGGAGCTGAGCCAGGCGGAGGCGAAAAGAAGTATTGGCCGGATCGAGACGAACCGCTTCCGCAAAGGCGTCGGCTGCTTGCGGCAGTTTGTGTTCGCGCTCGTAAATCCCGCCGAGCGCCGAGCGGTAAAGAGGATTGCGAGGCGCCAGCGTTATCGCGCGTTCGAGAGCCGATACTGCCTGTTCCATTTGGCCGGAGCGGGCGAGTTCGTATGCCTTGCGCGCGAGTGACATCGCTTCGGGCGGCTCGGGCTGCGCGCCCGCCAACAGTGCGCACAGGACGAAGACGAGCATGAGAGTACGTTACTTCCGGCCGCTGCTCAATCCCTCGTCACACACGTTTCACCCGCACCAGACGGCCGACTGATGAGATCGCAGCGTCGCGATACCGTTCCGAATCCTCCGTCCCGCTCACGGAATAAACTACGTAAACCTCGCCGGGTGCAACCTCGCGGAGACCCGTGTATGCCGAGCTGACGGTCGTGGAGAGGCGCGTCACCTGAATCCAGGAGCGGCCTTGATCCACGGAGAATGCAAGAAAGTTGCCGTGGTCCTCGTAATCCGGCTTATGACCGAACGACATCGCCAGCGTGCCATCTTGCATCTCAATCAGGTCGGGATCCGTACCCACGATTTCGCGGCGGCGGCCATACTTGCTGTATTGCCAATACAGAGGAGCCGGTTTGGTCCAGCTACGGCCTTCATCGTCGGATTCGCACTGGTAAATCGGGTTTTCCCTGCCCGTACGCAACTGGCAGATTAACCGGCCCTTGAGCGGCCCCTGAGTCAGTTGGAGCAGCACGGGCTCGGCTGCGCCTTCCTGCTCCAGAGGCTCAGCCGAGATCGTGGAGACGTACTTCCAGGTGGCGCCCTGGTCCGACGAGCGCAGCAAGAAGGAGCGCATTTTGTTGAAGCCACCGAGGTATTCTACCGGCGACCTGTCGGATTCAAACCGGCCGTAAGCGCAAGCGAGTAAATCGCCGCTGGCAAGTTCCAGGACAGAGCGGCGGAAATACATTCGCGAGACAGGCTCTCCGCGATCGTCGCGTCCCTCGGTTTCCGCTTCCGGTAATGAGAACCGATACTTTTTAGGGCCTTCCAGGGTCCGATAGGAATCGCGGCTCATCCAGTAATTTGCCTCGAAGACTTTACCGCCGATATGTTCGGCATGAACGTCAAAGACCAGCAGCGGACCGGAGCGCAGCTCAACGGCGCTCCCTTCTGTAATCGGCCCGTTCCCCTGGCCGGAACCAGGCTTCCACTCCTGCCACGTCTTCCGGTGATCGCGCGAGACTGCCGTGTAATGAATGGGAGATTTGCCACCCGGCGGCCAGCGTATATGGCCGAGTAACACTGTCGTGCCATCCCGCAACTGAAGAAGGTACGGCCATCGCACCTCCTTGGCGATAGATTGCTCCGGACCGAGCTCTATCTGGAGAGGTTTGCGGGAAGAAGACGCGGCGCAAGCGGCGCCGGCCAGCGTGAAGCCAAAAGCACGGCGGGAAATGCAATTCCCATACGACAGACCGCCGGGGCGATTCATGGCCGCGCCGGAGCCTCCCAGAGCACGACGCGCGCGGAAGAGCTGGCCGGAGCGTCGGTTTTATCGTCCACCTGATAATAAATCGTCATAATCTTACCCTTAGCCGCTTCGACTGAGCTGGGGTAACCGCAATCGGAATTCGGCGCGTCGTCGGCAAGGACAATCTGTTTTGATTGATCCCAGACGCGGCCGTCGGGACTGATCATCGCGTGGACGCCCCGAGGAGCGTTGCGTTCGCCGAAGACCATGAGCACACGGTGATCCTGAAGCTGGATGAGGTCAGCCGGATGCTCATTGTTCGCCGTAATCTGGACCGGTTTGGACCAGGTGCGGCCGTCGTCGGCGGATTCAGTAATCGCGATACTACCGCCCTTTTCCGAGCGCATCGCGGCGAGCAGGCGGCCATTGCGGAGCCGGGCAATGCCAGTTTCGTTATAGTGGGCGCCTAGGCGTACCGGCTCACCCCAGGTTTTGCCGTTGTCCTTCGAGCGGAACAGAAAGCTTTCGTTGCCGCGATCATCAAAAAACTCAAAATACACCGCCATGAGAACGGTTCCATCCGGCAGTTGAACGATTTTCCCGTAAGGCGAGACCTGACCCTTACCCGCATAAAACGCGTGAATCGCAGGGTCGCGGGTGGGCTTGCTCCAGGTCTTTCCGTTGTCTTTGGAAAATTTTAAGTAGACGCCGTCGAAAATCCAGTCGCTGCGCCCACCTTTGAGCCGCAGCCCTGATTCGTCATAGCCGGACAGGATGGCATAGGCAAGAACGATGGTGCCATCCTGGAGCTGGCCGAGGGCAGGATTGCGATCATCGAACTGGTCGTCCACTACGGTCCAGGGCTTTGACCAGGTCTTGCCGCCATCGGTCGAGCGAATCAGATCGAGCCGCCCCTTGACTCCGATGTGGGCCGCGCCCCCGCGGATGACTGCAAGCACATCTCCGTTCTTCAGCTTTATCGCTACCGGAAAGTAGCCGAGGCCCTTCGTAACAACCTGGTGCGGGTAATCGGCGGCCCACCCGCAGGCAGCCATCAGAATGACAATCAGAATTCGGTTCATTGCAGTTTTCGAAATTGTTCCAGAGCGGCGCGCGCTTGCTCTTCATTTCCCGTGCGGCGATAGCTGAGGCTGAGCTGGTACCACGCCTCCTTAAGCGATGGCATGGAAGCCACGGCACGCTGATACCGGGCAATCGCGGCGCTGTGATCGTCGCGGGCAGCCGCGAGTTTCCCGAGCTGGTACTGGGCCTCCGGGTTTGCCGGGTCGCGCTCGACAGCGTTGAGAAATGCTGCTTCCGCCTCTTTCGGGCGTTGAAGCTTGAGAAGATTGCGCGCGTATTTCACATGATACGCAGCGACGGAGGAATCCAGGCGCAGCGCCCGAAGATAAGCTTTTTCGGCGCGCGGCAAATCGCCTGTGGCGTCGTAGACGTCACCGAGCGCGGCGAAGAGGTCGGCGGCATTCGGCTCGAGTTTGACGGCGGTTTCGTAGGCTCGGACGGCATCGGCGTTCCTGCCGGTTAAATAAGCCACCATGCCGGCTCCGGCATGCATCTTGGCCACGGTAGGAAAGCTGCGGCGGCCACGCTCGAGCAGCGCTGCAGCCTCCGCATTCTCGTCGATTTTCAGGAGCGTAATCGCTAGGTCGTAAAGCGTATCCGGATTGGCCCCGTCGAGAGCCACCGCCCGCCGGAGGGCCTGTGCGGCGTCGCGCGAGCGATTCAGCGCATTGAGGATTGCGCCGCGAAGCGCATAGCTATCGGCTGTGTTGACTGGGTGCTTATCGAGCGCGGCGAGAGCATCGGCGGGCAGGTTGTTGTGAAGGAGGGCGAGGGAGAGGTTATAGGCGTCATCGGCCGAATCGGGGTTCAGGTCGCACACGGCCCGAAAGTGCGCGATGGCCTCCGCGGTCCGGCCTTGCTGCTCGAGGAAAATGGCGTAATCGCGGTGCAGGCGCGCGTCCTTCGGATTCGCAGCAAGGGACCGCTCCAGTTGCGCCTCGTCAAGTTCGCGTCCAGCCTGGGCCCGGCATTCGGCGGCCGATGCTATGACACAAAGCAGCAAACCTATCCGCAGACCCGATGCCATCGCAACGAGTTTACGCGAGTTTGGGGCTGTTTGGTCAAGCGGTTCCTTTCAAACGGTCTGACCGGCCGCTGTTACGCCCGGCACTTCCGTTCAACCATTAGCTCTTGCCGAAACTCGCGGTTTGCCGCTATTATTCCATCCCATAGTCTGTTTCACGGGTCCAATCAGGAGAATGGGTGATGCACCGACGACGTTGTCGCAAGTTGACCTGGATGGTTTTCGCGCTGCTGATCGTGTTGCCCGGACGGGCGCAGGTGCCTACGGCGGTTTTGACGGGGGTCGTGAAAGATTCCACAGGCGCCGCTGTGCCCAATGTAAAAGTGGCGGCCATTAATACGAATACCAACTTGAGCCGCGAGGCCATAACCGATGAATCGGGAACCTATCGGATCCCGGCGCTGAATCCCGGACCATACCGGCTGGAGGCTGAAGGACAGGGATTCAAGAAAGCTGTGCTGAGCGACATTGTGCTGGAAGTAGGCCAGCAGGTACGCGCGGACGTGCAACTGGAGGTCGGCGAAGTAACGCAGACCTTGGAGGTTTCCGGGCAGGCTTCGATTGTGAACACAGAAAGCAACCTGATTGGAGGCGTGATCAATCAGTCCCGCGTGGTGACACTACCGCTGAACGGCCGCAACTTTATGGAGCTGACCACGCTCACCGCGGGAATCGCCGAAGGGACGGGCTCTGCGGCGATCGTGAATAAGCGGGCGCCAACCGCAGCCGGGATGCCGCACCAGGATAACAACTATCAACTGGACGGCGCCGATAACAAAGAGTCATTTTTCAATAGCTGGAACCTGGGACCTTCTGTGGACGCGATCCAAGAATTTAGCATTCAAGTAGGCCAGTATTCAGCCGAGTTCGGGTCCGGCGGCGGCGCCGTGATCAACGTCGTCACCAAGTCCGGCACTAACCAGCTACACGGCACGCTCTGGGAGTTCCTGCGCAACGACAAACTCGATGCCCGAAACTTTTTTCTTACACCCAGCCAAACGATCGCCTCGCTTCGACGGAATCAGTTCGGTGCCGCGGTCGGCGGACCCATCATCCGGAACAAGATGTTCCTGTTCGGGAACTACGACGGCTCGCGAATCCGGCAAGGACTGTTTCGCAGCGGCGTGGTTCCGACAGCGGCGCAGATTGGCGGCGATTTTTCAGGCTTTAATAAAGTAATTCGCGACCCGCAGACAAGCCAGCCGTTTCCGGGCAACATTATTCC
>Ga0070741_10005255_pt1 | contig 28939 bp, 24 predicted proteins | sample Coa_R1_4_FD_66440 | JGI IMG/M metagenome (GOLD analysis project Ga0070741, IMG submission 66440) | Surface soil microbial communities from Centralia Pennsylvania, which are recovering from an underground coalmine fire - Coalmine... | ecosystem: Environmental > Terrestrial > Soil > Unclassified ... | reverse complement strand
CGCTTCGGTCCTAAACCAAATTTTCAGTCACGTTGGGTATACCCCTATTTCTAATAGTGGCGACGATTCGATCGCGCCAATCGCGGGAGCTTTCGCTTCGGTCCTAAACCAAATTTTCAGTCACGTTGGGTATAAGCTCTTTTATTCCATTCAGATATTTATGTAATACCACAGGAAGCGTTACGGAGCCATCTTCATTTTGATTATTCTCGAGAAGGGCAACCATGAGCCGCGATGTGGCAAGTCCGGATCCATTTAAAGTATGCACGAGTTCCGGTTTCTCTTCCTTATGTCTGTAACGGATTTGCGATCTGCGCGCTTGGTAATCGGTGCAGTTGGACACGGAGGAAACTTCATAATAGCGATTTTGACCTGGCAGGTGCACTTCGATGTCGACGGTTTTCGCAGCAGCGAACGACATATCTCCTGTCACAAGGAGCATGTTGCGGTAATGCAGGTTGAGCCCTTGCAGGATGGTCTCGGCGCTTGCCATCATTTGGTCAAAAACAGCGTCGCTCTCCTCCGGCTTGGTGAAACAGAACATTTCCACTTTATTGAACTGATGCATGCGGATCAGACCGCGTTCGGAGGAGCCTGCAGCGCCGGCTTCTCTGCGAAAGCAGGGGGTATAGGAAACGAGTTTTTTGGGCAGTTCCTCTTCTTTGAAAATTTCGTTGTAGAAAAGTCCGTTGAGAGCAACCTCAGAAGTCGGGATGAGGTAGAGATGATAGTCGTCATCGGAGATTTTAAAGAGCTGCTTTTCAAACTTGGGCAATTGTCCGGAGCCGAACATGATCTCGGGACGAACCAGATGAGGCGGCATGCACATCTGAAAGCCATTTTCGAGATGGATATCGATCATGTAGTTGAGGAGCGCCCATTCCAAACGCGCGCCTAAATCGCGATAGACAGGCCATCCGCTTCCGGAAATTTTCGCTCCACGCTTGAAGTCAAAAAGTCCGAGACGCTCGTTGAGCTCGACGTGGTTTTTGAAAGGAAAGGGAAACTCTCGCTTTTCTCCGAAGGTCTTGATGCAGACGTTGTCTTTGGGATCAGGTGAAACTTTAATGTCATCGCGCGGCAGATTCGGAAGGCAAGCGAGTTTTTGTTGGAAATCTTTCTCTAAGGCTTCGAGTTCCTTATCAAGAATGGCGATCTTTTCTCCGAGTCCGGCAACCTCGTTCATGAGCGCAGCGCTATCTAGCTTTTGGCGCTTCTTTTCTCCGATCTCTTTAGAAAGATGATTGCGGGAGGCTTTCAGCTCTTCGACGTTCATTTTGATCACCCGGATGCGTTCATCTAGGGCGACAATCGGAGCAAGGTCGATTTCGGGGTCTTTAGTTTTTAATTTTTTTTCAATCGCTTCGCGGTTTGCGCGGATAAGTTTGATGTCGAGCATAAAAATCCCATTATTTTTTCCGCAAATATACAGCATTGTGTGCTTTGTTGTTTACAACATTTCTTGATAAGAAAAATTACAATGGTCCTTTTTGTCCTTGAATTGAGGGGGAATTTCTGGTAGTCTACCCAAAAAAACAGGATCTTACATGGCTAAACTCCCCACTGCACAAAACCCCTTATTTCTGCGCTATCACCGATTGATGGATGCTTTCGCTAAATCGGATGATGAGAGGGATTTCTATCTTGATAAGGTTGAAGGGTTTATCATCTATGTCGACTTGGATAAAGGACAGAAAGAAATCGAAGATCTCGAGCAAGAGTTAAAAGAAAACGCCGAGCGCTATTGCCTCCTTCCAAAAATGACTTTCTACGAGACAAAAAAGTTCATGGAAGGTTTTGTTAACGAAAAAGTTTATGATATCGATACGAAAGAAAAATTGCTCGATATTATCCAATCAAAAGAGGCTAGGGAAAATTTTCTTGAATTCATTTATGATCATTTGACCGAGCTAGAAAAGTGGCAGCAGTATTACGTCGAGCGCTCCCGCATTCGCATTATCGAATGGCTGCGTTCGCAAAACATTCAATTTGTCTTTGAAGAAGATCTCGATCTAAGCAAAAATATGATGGAAAAGCTCAAGCGCCATTTGTTTGACGCGAAAGTCTCCAAGGATGTCGCCCTAGTTCGAGAAACTTTAGTTGCCAAAGCGAAAACGTATTATTCTAATGAAGCTCTGAACCCGCGTCCAAAAAGAGGCCGTCCTCCCAAGCAAGTGGCAAAAGTGGAAATCGAACCCCAGGTGGTCGTCGATATGTACACCACTGTGCCGATGGTTTGCTGCCAATTCCTCTATTTGCCCGAGATTACGAATGCGGCAAGCGTCACTTTCTCTGCAAAATTCGATACAGAAGCCCAACTTCTCGCCAACCTACGCGGCAGTACGCGTGTCAAGGTGGATACGAGGCTGCAAGCTCTTTCTGAGCGTTTGGAATCTTTGCGCACTCTCTCGAGCCGCCTTGCGGGAATCGAAGATGTGTCTACAGGGGCTGAAGGGCGTCTCATTAAGGCGGTGAGCAATAAGGTAGATGAAGACGAAGATTTGAGCGCGCAGAAAAAGCGTCCGATCATGGATGTCGTCAAAGGATTTCTTCCCGGAGGAAAAAAGAAAGAGAAGCCTGTGGAAAAACCGACTGAAGTTAAAAAGCCTGGCGTCAAAATGGTGACCCAGCTGCACTCCAAAAAACCTAAAAAGAAATAACAATGGTCTATCTCGAAGTCAGTGATACTAAGCAGACACTAAGCAAGGAAGCTTGCCTCGATGTTTTAGAGGTGATGTCTTTGACGCGCTACGCCGACGAAAAGATGCAAAAGCTGATCCGCCAAAATAAAGGAGGAACTTTTCACCTTTGCGTCAACGGCCATGAAATGGTTGGCGCTGTCTGCGCACTTGCTTTAACTTCGGGAAAAGATTGGGGATTGCCTTACTATCGCGACCGCGCTTTTGCTGTGGGGCTCGGCTGTTCTCTCAAAGATATCATTGGCGCTTGCCTTGCTAGAGCCGTGGCTCATCACTCCGGAGGAAGGATGATGCCAGAACACTTTACCCAGCCGGATCTCAATATTCCTTGCCAATCCAGCTGCGTCGGCTCTCAATTCTTGCAAGCAGTAGGTGTAGCAAAGGCGAGGCAGCTCGCCGGTCAGAATGATGTGGTTTACGTTTCCGCTGGAGACGGCGCGACATCGCAGGGAGATTTCCATGAAGCAATTAATTTCGCATGCTTACATCGTTTAAGCGTGATTTTTGTCATCCAGGACAACGGATGGGCGATTTCTGTTCCGGTGAAGGATCAAACTGCCGGTGGCAACATTGCAAAGATGGCGCGCGGCTATGAAGGGTTGTCGGTGTTCGATGTCGATGGTTGCGACTATGAAGAGATGTCGGAAGCAGCCGCTGCCGCTGTTGCCAAAGGAAGAGCGATGCAAGGTCCCAGCCTGATTGTGGCCCATGTTCCTCGTATTGGCGCGCACAGCAGCAGCGATGATCCTTTAAAATACAAACTCAGCGCGTGCATCGAAGAAGAGAAAGTAAAAGATCCTCTGCCGCGTTTCGAGGCATTGCTTCTTGAGGAAGGGATCCTCTCTTCTGAGGAGCTTGCGGAGATGAAAGCGAACTGGTTTAACCAAGTCGAGGCGGCAGCGCTAGAGGCAGAGCAGATTCCTTTTCCCGATAAGTCATCAGCAACAACTGGCGTTTTTAAAGCCATTGACCCTGCACAATTTATCCCATTTACTGAAGAAGATTCTCCTTCTGCGGAAGGAAGTATTGTGATGATGGATGCGCTTAACCACGCGATCGACGAAGAGATGAAACGGGATCCGCGTATCGTCGTCTTCGGACAAGATGTCGCCCATGGCAAAGGCGGAGTCTTTGGGATCACGCGCAATTTAACAACTCTCCATGGAGCTGAGCGCTGCTTCAATTCGCCTCTCGCAGAATCCAGTATCATTGGGATTGCGATGGGAATGTCCATGGCAGGAAGTATTCCCGTGGCAGAAATCCAATTTGCCGACTACATGTGGACTGGCGTGAATCAACTTTTCAATGAACTCGCGAGCCTTCATTACCGCGCTAATGGAGCGTTTCATTGCCCGGTCGTATTGCGTATGCCTTACGGTGGGTATATTCAAGGAGGCCCTTACCATTCACAGAGCATCGAAGCGTTCTTGGCACACGCTCCTGGACTTAAAGTTGTCGTACCAAGCAACGCTGCCGACGCCAAGCGCTTGATGAAAGCGGCGATCCGCGATCCCAATCCCGTCGTTTTTCTTGAACATAAAGCGCTTTACCGTCAGCGCGTATTCTGCGCGCGAAAAGAGCCTGCGGAAGATGAAGTGCAGCCTTTTGGCAAAGCGAAAATTGTACGCCAAGGCAGCGATATCACCGTTGTTTGCTGGGGAATGATGGTCTTCATGGCTTCTCAAGTCGCCGACATGCTGGCCCAAAAAGGGATTTCTGTCGAAGTGATCGACTTAAGAACCATCGTGCCTCTCGATATGGAAACGATTGTAAGCTCTGTCCAGAAAACGGGAAAACTTCTGATCGCGCACGAAGCACCGCGGACATGCGGGTTTGGCGCAGAAGTCTCGGCGCGCATCGTTGAAGAAGCATTCCAGTTCCTCGACGCTCCGGTGAAGAGAGTTACAGGTGCCGACTGCCCGGTGCCCTATTGCAAGGATCTCGAAGACGAAGTGTTGCCTCAGCTCAAAGATCTCGAAAAAGCCATGGTCGAGCTCGCTTCTTTTTGATTATTTGATTTTAATCATCCAGCCGCGAGCCATTCTGTCTTTTGCTGTTTGAAATTCTTCAGCAAAAGCAGGGTCTGTCGCCGTGAGCCGCATTCTTTTTTGATCTACAATCACAAGAGGATCAATTCCTCGAAACTTGCATTTTACGTTGAGATTCGCTTCTTCTTTGGAAGCATAGCTATAGTATTCGGAAGAATTTTGAATTTTCCGCATGATCTTGTGAATTATCGAGTCGCTTGAAGCTAACAAACAATCCCAAACTTCCTGGTCCGTCCCAAACCGAATTTTATCCACGCTGAGAATTCCGATGTCGATTCCCCGCCAAATCGCTTCTGCGAGCCACATCGAGAGGACATATTCCGTCCCGCTTCCCCAGCACTCTTGCGACATGAAAATGGAATAGCGAGCAAGCTTTTTCCAAAGCTCAGGTTCATGGCTAATCCATTCGCCCTCGATAAAAGCAATTTCATGAAAAGCGCGTTCCGCTTCAGCGCGTGTGATGAATCCACGGTGAAACGCGCCTTGGAGATTGTAATCGATGCGATCCGCGCAGAGCGTGGGCAATGGTTTTTCAAGAGCCGGAAAAAGTTCTTCCTTGGGAAGAATATCCTCAATGCGGAAGCCGTGCTTCTGTAAAATATCCCCTAGGCCACTGCGTTCAAGATAATCGCTATGTGTCAGTGTTTGATAATCCGTTTCTTGGTTTTCACAGCGAAAAATCCAGTCCCCAACGTGGGAAAATACCGTGTGGGACGCGTCGTGAAGAAGTCCTGCGACTTGCTCATGCAGGGAAAGACCCTTAGAACGCAGTAGGAAAAAAACGCCAAGACAATGGTCATAACGCGTGTACTCTTCGCTGTGCGTCGTGTAATATGCAACCCCATATTGATGAATCCCCTTTAACCTTTGGAAAGCTGGGCTTTCTATGAGCTCCAGGAGCACGGGTTCTTCAACCTCCGCTATTCCATAGAAAGTTTCGATCGGGGCGGCAAATATACAGGTAACAAGTGCACAAGCAATAAAGGAAAGAAAGAATCTAACCAGCTGAAGCATAAATACCTAAAGCGTAAAAATGCATAAGTTTAATGAAAAGGCAGGTTTAAGGAAAGATTGGCTTAATGCAAATAACTACGAGTAGCTTTAAGTTGCTTAAGACCAGGCTTTTAGGAGTGAAATTTTTTTTTAGCAAAAAAATTAGGTGATATGATATACTTTTTTATAAAAAGAAGGTAATTATGATAGATAGTATAATTAATATGTTTTCAATTGGATCAATTTCTAATAATAACAATGCATTGCCAAAAAGCGATTCATTGATTTTAAATTTCTTTTTGAGAGTAATTCGATTTTTTACATGTCATTCTTCAGAACCAACACAAGAAAACATCTCAAATAAAATCTCACATGGCACAACAAAACCACTTCCAAAAACCAAAAAAGTTTTTAGGGATGTTGTGGAAGGGCAATCCCCAACGAAAAAACTAGTAGACCCAACGACTACTGTTAACCCGATTAAGAGTCAACCCAACTGTTCTCAAATTTTACATTCTTTAAGCAACACATGTAAGAATAGTTCTCGAGAAACCATGCAAGTAACTTTAGAACATTCTCTTCAATTCGTTAATTCCTATGTGACCGATATTGAGGTAAATATGAAATCTCTAGCCCAACCAAATTGGGATAGAAATTACCATTTTAGCGTTGCTAAGTCGATCGAAGCAAACCTTCTTGGACAACAGCAAAAATTGGAATCATCTCTTCAATTGTTAGCAGAAGGTCCTGAAAAAATTAAATTAGAAGCAGATTTAAGACAAACGAGGGCAAAACTAGAGAAAAATCAAGAGGTTCTATCCTTTTTCACAGCAAAAGTATTTCCAGATGAGGGATTGAGCTACTTTTTGAATTATTATAGTTCTGAGCGCGAAGCTGCTCTATATGCTACAAAGTTTATTGAATCATTAATTGTTTGGGTTAAAGATGCTAGCCCCTCAAAACCGGAGGCTGCTTGTAGAATTTTTGATTGTTATGCTCATCAAAGTTCCGATCTAGATCTATGCCGTTTACAATTATCTTCTTTGCCCTCAGAAATGCATCAACTTGTAAATCTTAAAAAACTCCGCCTAGTTCAGAACTGCTTTGAGAATTTACCTTTAGTTATTTGCAAACTTGTAAATCTTGAGATTCTCTATCTTTCCCGGTGTGGTCTAAGACAGCTTCCGGAACAGATAGGGGCGCTTTGTCAACTTTCTGAGCTGGATCTTTGCAACAATATGCTTGAAACCTTACCTAAGGAAATAGGTCGACTTGAGAATCTTAAATTCTTAACTATTGAAAAAAATAGATTCACTATCTTCCCCTTAGCTGTATGTGATCTTAAGAATCTTTCTGAGCTTACTATTGAAGATAATCAACTTGTAGCTCTACCATCAGATATAGGCAGGCTTACTTCTCTTACCAAGCTTGATTTGGCCGTCAATCGCATTGAACATTTACCCCGAGAAATTGGTAATCTTATAAATTTGATGTATTTAAGCTTTTATAATAATCAGCTTGAAATGTTACCACCAGAAATTTCTCAACTTATCAATTTACAGGAGCTCTTTGTAGGAGCAAATTTAATTCAGTCTCTCCCAAGCTCTTTAGCTAGACTTCCTATTACCTGCACAATTAATGCTACCAATAGTAACTTATCTTATGAAGCTATTCAAACCTTTCGAGCTCAAATCGACCAGCAGCGCGCATTAAACCCTAATCTCGGGCCTCATTTTGAGTTTTCGATTTTTGACCAAACAGAATTAACAGAGGATTCAACTCTTCTAGAAATGGTAACTTTTTGGATCACTCAACTTCAAGGCAACTTTTCAAAGGATAATGTGAACTGTCAAGTCTTTCCGGAAGAGATGTTCGACTGTCAGAATTTTTTAAACAGTCCCTTCTACAAGCCGCTGGCCCATTTAGATGAAGAAAAGTCGAACAACTTAAAGATGTTTTTAATGCGATTAAAGCAAACGGATGATTTTAAACACCCCAGCTCTTGCCAACCTTTGATCGCCAATGTCGCCCGAATGCTTCATGGAATTTGCACGAATGAAGCCTTTAGCGAAAAATGCTTCTTGCTTTTAGAGGATGCTCTCTCTACATGCGGAGACCGAGTCGCGAATGCGTTTAATATGATTTATCTTCAGCATGAGCTTCTCTGCAGCAGCAAAAACGCTGGCCTCAGCCAACTTGCTAAGTTGATTATTGGAGCGCGTCGTCTGGATATCTTAGAGGGAATCGGAAGACAATTGATTAAGGAGAGAAAACTCGGCGATGCCATTGAATCTCTTCTCTTTTTGAAGGTGAACTTCCCCGACTTAGAAATGCCTGTTGCAACACAAGGAATGCTGTATCCTGGAATGAGCGGAATCACGGATCAAGATCTCCAAACTACAAGGCAAACCATTCTCAACAAAACCTCTTCTCCCGAACAAGTTTTAGAAATTCTTCTGTCTTCTGAAGAGTGGAGAAATCGAATCATTGAAGCGAATAAAACGGATTTTGAGGATATTGACTCAAACTTTGGTGAAAAAATAGAAGCTGCCTGCACTTCTTCGACTCGGAATGTGACCGCTGTGCTTGAAGATTTGGAAAAACAGAGAAATCAGGCGACCTTGTCCCTTCTTCGGATCTTAACTCAGGCGTGGTTAAAAGGCGAGGGAGCTGTCTTGTTCAAAAGCCGAATGTATACCCAACGTGATTGAAAGTTTGGATTTAAGACTGAAGCCAATCGCGAGAGCTTTCGCTTCAGCCCTAAACCAAATTTTCAGTCGCGTTGAGTGTAACAAGCATCACGGCTTTCATCGATGTGTGCGACTATTTTAGTCTGTCTTCGATTCTTTTGTTGGGGTGTAATACCAACCTAACGTATATTACTTCCAAACAAGCTTTAAGTGTTTTCATGTTTGGATTTTGTCCGCTCGCTTCTGGTTCGAAAGGCAATTGCATCTATGTGGGCAGTAAGAAAACAAAGATCTTAATCGACGCGGGTATTAGTGCGAAGTCTATTCGCGATCGGCTTGAGAAAATCGATGTGGCTTTGGAAGATATCGATGCGATCTTGGTAACGCATGAGCATATCGATCATATCCGCTCGCTTGGCGTGTTGGGCTGTAGGATGGGGATTCCGATTTTTGCCAACAGCGATACCGCAAAAGCGATTTACTCTCTTTTAGAGGAGTGTCCCAAATTCAAGATCTTTTCGACGGGAGAATCCTTTGAGTTCGATGACTTAGAAATTCACCCTTTCAGTATTCAGCACGACGCAATAGATCCAGTCGCATTCATCATTCGTACCGCAGGCCTCAAATTGGGTTTTTGCGCCGATTTAGGATTTGCAACGACCCTTGTTGCCAATCAGCTCAAAGGCTGTGATTATCTCTATCTTGAGGCAAATCATGAGCCGTCGATGGTACATGCTTGTCCGCGGCCCATGGTTTACAAAAAGCGGGTGTTAAGCCGGCAGGGTCATTTGTCGAATGAGGAGTGCGCAGGTCTTCTCGAGAATGTTCATCACGATGGGCTGAAGCATGTGCACCTTGCTCATCTGTCGAGTGAGTGCAATTCTCCCGATCTCGCTTTAAAAATCATTGGAGATAAGCTTCAAAAGCTCCAGTCTAAAGCAGAAGTCTCTATCGCATACCAAGAATCCGTAAGTCGTTCTATTCGCTTCTAATCTATTTTGCGCCCGACTCTGTGCTCTAGCAAAACCGGTGATAAAATAGACATCTTGCATCACCTCATTTTCAGAAAAAATCATCGATTTTTTCAAGAAAAGCAGGTTATGCAAGATGTCTATTGAAATAAGTTCAGGTTTCTAAAGGGGGATCGTCATTCCATCGAAGGCCATGCGAGGCCGGCAGGTATACTTGATGTCGTCGAAGATATCGTATTGCATTTGTGTCTTTTTGAGCATGTCTTGGTCGGTGTGCTTGGGGTCGTGGTGGGTGATGATCCATTCGCGCATTTCAGACTGAAGGATAAGGACGGAAGCATTGGTGATGGAAGAATGGCCCCATCCGACTTTCTTTTGATACTCTTCGGAGGTATATTGGGCTTCATGGATGAGGAAATCGCAGCCTGTGAAGAATTTGATCATGCTTTGATAGGGGGCAAGCAATGGGCTTGTTTTATGGATGAGGTTAGGATTGCCGTGGTGTCCCATTAGGAATTCATTATCTGTTGCATAGCCAAAAAGCGTTTTTCCCACTTTAAATTTGAAGCAAACTGTTGCTCCGGGATGGTAGGCGTAGTGGGTGTCGACGACGATGTTTCCAATTTGAAACGGGATACCTTCTTCGATGTCTTTAAAAACAAGGGTGGCTTTGATGTCGTCGAGGCGAACGGGGAAGTAAGCATAGGCAAGCATATCTGTGAAGAGCTCTTTGGTTGTTTTTTCAAAGCCGATAGGTGTCCAAATGGTGATTTCGCATTCGGGATCGTAAAGGGGGCCAAAAAAAGGAAATCCTGCGACGTGGTCCCAATGGGTATGGCTGATGAGAAGATTGATCTTTTTGGGATTAAACGCGCTCATGGCTTGGCCAAGGGGGCGTATGCCGGTTCCGGCATCGACAATAATGAGATCGCTTCCATCGCGAATTTCTAAACAGCATGTGTTTCCACCGAAACGGACGTAGTCGGACCCAGAGACGGGGTTCGATCCTCGGGTTCCCCAGAACTTAATGTATGAATCGGAAGGATGTGCTTTAGGAAGATAGCAGTGCGCACCTTCCATTGTCGATTGCATTCCTGAGAAGGGATCGGGCGATAGGTTTCCTTCAAAGAAGCGCTTGAATAAAGAAAAAACCGTTGCTATTTCAAAGGGTTTTTCCAAAAAGAAGGAGCAGCCTAGGTTAATGGCAGCCTGGTAATTTTGGATCATGAGCTGCGCTGTCGTGATGATCACGCCGATGTGTTTGGTGGCGGGGTTGTCTTTGATGTCGCGGAGAATTTTCATGCCATGGATATGAGGGAGAAGCATTTCGGTTAAAAGAAGATCTGGCTGAAAGGAATCTATTTTGGAGAAGCACTCATGACCATTGGTTGCGGTTTCAATGGCGTAATCGCTAGCTTGGGAGTAGGTTTTTAGCAAATGGAGGAGCTGTTCATCGGGATCGGCAATGAGGATTTTTTGCTTTACCATGAGGCTATCTCCAAAGGTGTTTCTTTTTTTTCCAACAGATGAAAAAACAACTGCTTCCGACAACAGCGAAAATAGCCCCTATCAAGTAGTAGTTAAGCACTTCGGCGGGGGTGAGTTCGAGAAGATCGTCGTCATTTTCTAGAGAAAGGCCTGCAGCTTTGTTTTTAGCAGAAAAACGCTCCATCTCCAATTGGGTTTCCAATTCTGATTCTTCCGGGGCGACGATGGCAAAAGTTACGGAAGCGACAGCGAGGATTTGCATGACGTAACCCATAAACTTTAAACGGGGGAGCAGCTTCTTCTCTGAGTCGAGGCGTTCCGCTTTTAGTTCAGCTTGCTGTGCTTCACTCAAAGAGTTCTTGTTCTTCATAAGAATTCCCGGGTTTAGAAGAAGGCATTGCTTTTTTGGAATCAACGAGGATGCGCCTTGGTTTTGCGCCTTCTTGTGCACTGATGACGCCATTCGTTTGAAGCTCATCCATGAGCGAAGCGGCTCTGGCATAGCCAATCTTAAGTTTGCGCTGCAAGAAGGTGGTGGAAGCGGTTCCCGTTTCAACGACGAGAATATACGCCTGGTCGTAGAGCGTGTCGCGTGGATTGTCTTCAGACGATTCATTAGAAGAGGAGTCGTCGAGGCGCATTGTGTCAAAAGACTGAATAAGATAGTTTGGCGGGGCTTGGTTACAAATGAAAGAGACAACGCGATTGATTTCTTCATCGCTGATATAAGCGCCCTGAGAACGAATCAGTGTGGAAGTTCCCGGAGGTAAAAAGAGCATGTCGCCATTGCCAAGCAAGCTTTCTCCTCCGACGTCATCCAGAATGATCTGAGAGTTAACGCGGCTGGAAACTTTAAACGCAATGCGGGTAGGGAAGTTGGCTTTGATGAGCCCAGTAATCACTTCGCGCGAGGGGCGCTGTGTAGCTAGAATGAGGTGGATTCCTACGGCTCTGGCCATTTGTGCGATGCGGGCGATGGGGGTTTCAAGGTCGGAGCTCGATGCCATCATTAAATCTGCGAACTCGTCAATGATCGCAACAATGACGTGCATCTTGTTGGGGACGGAAATGCTCAGCGAAGACTCGAGTTCGCTGTTAATTTGCCTGCTGTTGAAGGCGCTGATATTGCGGACACCTAGCTGTTTGAGAATGTCGTACCGCGTCTGCATCTCTTTAACGAGCCAGCTCAAGGCGGCATAGGCCCCGTGGGCTTCCGTGATCACAGGTGCGATCATGTGGGGAAGGTTGGTGTAAGGCGTCAGTTCGACCTTCTTAGGATCGATCATGACGAGCTTCACTTCGTCGGGCCGCGCATTCATCAGGATAGACATGATGACGGTGTTGATACATACCGATTTCCCCGAGCCAGTTGCTCCAGCGATGAGACAGTGCGGCATTTTGGCCAGATCGCTGATGACGTTATCCCCTGACACGGTTTTGCCGAGCAAAAGGGGTGCCATCATCTTGCGCGGATTTTGCTGATAACTGAGAAGAAGCTCCTTGAAGCTCACCTCTTGTGGGTAAAGCGAGGGAATTTCAACGCCTACAGCCGCTTTGCCAGGAATGGGGGCGATGATACGGATCGATTTGGCTTGAAGGTTAAGCGCGATGTCGTTTTCGAGGGTTTTAATTTTTTGGACTTTGACGCCAATAGCAGGGTGGACTTCGAATGAGGTGATCGTCGGCCCGCAGTTAATCTCTCCGACTTTTGCTTCGATGCCAAAACTGAGCAGGGTTTCTTCAAGGATTTCAGCCTGGCGCTTCAGATCTTTCTTCAAGGAAGGCTGATCCACTTTCTTGGGATTGTTTAAAAGGGAAGCGGGGGGGATTTGGTATGTCGTGAAATCGCCGTTCACTACTTTTTGCGCATTGATTGCGAGTTGACGCTTTGTTGCTGGAATAGGTTTTGTCGCTTCAGGAACGGGTAATTTCTTTTCCATCTCCATCTTGTCGTTCATCGTGCGAATTTTGACTTCCTCATCCTTGCTTTTGCGCGGTTGATAAGGCGGACGAGGAAGATGCTTCGCGAGCACTTTTTCGATCTCTTCCGAGGATTTTCCCTCCATAAGCGGAATTTGAGAAGAATTTTCCGAAGAGGTTTTTCTCGACATTTCTGCAAGTTTGTTTTTTGCGACAAAGAGCTTCTGTTTGATCGCATCAAGAAGAGGAAGCAGGCGTGTTTCTGTCAAAAGCAGAAGAGAAACAAGCGCTGTAATAGAAAATGTCAGGCCGATGCCGACGTCGCTTAAGAATCTCTGCAAGTTCACTGTGGGGAGATCTTTGTAAAGGTAATAAAGTGGAACGCCGCCCAGATTGTAGCGCGTGCTGCGATGCGGATAGGGCAGGTCGAAGAAGTGTGTTTCCGTATAAATTTTATGCTCAAGCGCAGAAGCCAGAGGAAGGCCCAATTCTGCAAATAGGTTTAACAAAAGCGAGCAGGAAACTAGAAGAATCCCAAAATAAACACATTTTGTCGTAGGTGTAGAGATTTCTTTGCTAAGAAGGAATTGCCATCCCAACCACCCTAAAAAAATGGCGATGAGATAACTGCAGAGACCAAAGACGAAATTGAATCCCCAAGCGAGTCCCCATCCTGCAAGCCCAAGCCAGTTTTTGCTCGAATCTTCTGCGTAAAAACTGAGCAGGCAGAGCAGAAGAAGGAAGGCGGATCCAAGAAGAATAAGTCCTCTGCCTTCCATAGGAAGGCGAGGCTGTTTTTTAGTGCTTTGAGGTGCTTTAGCCATTTTAGACCTCTCGAGGGATGAAGTGGATATAAATTGCAGCGGTGATACCGAAAAGAAGACAATACCAGGCAAAAGGGCGAAGGTTTCCTTTCTCCAAATAGGAAAGCGCAAAGCGAATCACGAGTAACCCAAAGGTGAGTGACGCAAAAAATCCCATCCCACAAGCAGATAGTGAAATAGGTTCCAGGGCTTCTTGCGAAAGATAGATCTTAAGAAGCTCCAGGCAATTTCCGCCGATGATTGTAGGGATAGAGAGAAGAAAAGAAAAACGGACCGCTTCTCTTGGGTCCCATCCTAGCATGTTTGCACAGGAAATTGTCGAGGCACTTCTCGAAATTCCTGGAATCAGCGCTGTGGACTGCATCATACCGATGAGGAGGACATCGCGGATCTCTCTTTTTTTTGTTGGGGTACCTGTTCTTTGGAGACGGATTTTTTGGCCCAGAAAAAGGATCAATGCTGTGCAGATCAGACAAGGGCCTAGAAACTGTGGCTCGGAGGCTATATCGCGCAAAGGCTTGAGAAGAAAGTAGCAGGGGATGAGTGGTAGCGTTGCTGCAAAGAGGAGGAAAAGCCTTCGGCGATCGGTGTAGAAAATGCGAAAAATTTCTTTTCTCAAGAAGTGGAAGAGGGCAAACAGCGTTCCTAAGTGGCAGACAAGGTCAAAGATGACCTGACTTTCCGTTTTTTCCAAATGAAAGGCGAGCTTGACTAACTTAAGGTGCGCTGAAGAGCTTACAGGGAAAAATTCCGTTAGTCCTTGAAGAAGTCCGAAAATAAATGCTTCAATCAGGGACATGAAAACCTCTTTATTGCAAGTAGCCTAGGCTTAAGAGGATATAAATGGGAAATCCTAAAGTATACTCGCTAAGTCCAATTCCTTTCGTGTTTAGCATAATATTAATTATTAGAGAAGAAGGGCGATCGACGGGATTCGAACCCGCGACATCTGGAACCACAATCCAGTGCTCTAACCAACTGAGCTACGATCGCCGTGAGACGCTTGGCCAATCCATTTAGGATTGAGGCTTAGATTCTAGTGAAGGAAACCCTTTTGCGTCAATTCCTAACTTTGGTTTAAATCCGCACTTCATCCAATCCTCGTTTGTCACGCCATATTTCTCTCTCAGAATAGGCATTAACTCAGCACATGCTAAACCTTCCAAGGAGATAACGCTATTTTCTCTAAAAGGACTGGACAGATTCAATGTTGTGTTAAAAAAAGAGGACAAATCTCGATGGGATTTAACAATAGAAGCGCAAATCTTCAATCCATTCGTAACTTTGTACCCGTGCCATAATGGCCAAGTAAGACTCATGACTTCTCCTGCATCGAAGGGCCCCGGCGGATCATTTATTAATTCTAATAAGGATGGTAAGATTTTATCTTCTTCGTAATACTTAGAATTTATTTTTTCTAGGTTTTTGATGTAATCAGAATTATAGCTTTTATTGTGGTATTTGACGTGATCAATCTTATTCTTTTAAAGAATATTAATGAATAATTGCGTGCAACCCTTTCTTAGCTCTCTCATGATTCTTAGGGTTCGCTCAATCGGAAGCATTTTATCCAAATTAAGGGAATCTAGAGAGGTACCATCGATCAAAAAAGAAAGGGCTGTGTCTTGATCACAGAGGGAAAGAATCAGATTCACATTTTTCTGATTTTTTTGAAGATCACCAAGGACTTCAGATCCTAAATTTCCACCTTCAATAACAAACTCCCTCTGAGAATATGGGTTTAATTCTTTGTAAATAGGAACCCAAAATACTTTATCCCGCGAAAGTAAAAACCACTCTTGGCAAACTTGACCAGATTTGCATAATTCATCAACACCGAGATAAGAGAGATATTTTAACTTTACATCTGTGGGAACATAGTTGCATACAAGAGGGGAAATTGGGAGAGCTATTGTCATGAAATTTCATTTTTTGAGTTTATGGAAAAAACAAACAAGAAAAGATAGTGGCTGTTCTCAAATAAATCAAGGCGGTTTCTTAAATTGACAGGGTCTTATTCTTCTAATGATGCCCCTGTTTGATGGATCAAAAATGGTCGTGTTAAAACCAAAATTTTATGATCCATTGAAAACGTCATCAGTGATAAGCAGCTTTTGGAGTCGGAGAATGTTTCCCGGTTGGTGGGGTTCGAATTCCACAAAATAGAGCAGCTGCCAATGTTGCGTTCTTTTAGCTTGAGAATTGTCTGCTTTATCCCAGGGTGGGTAGATGCGCATTGCTCTCTTTCCTTCTTTTTTTGGCGTAGATACGATTCCTTTTTCGCAAAGAATAGTCTTAGGAAAAATGAACTGACCAAAATGGCCGGCAGCGCGAACGCTGATGATGAAGAAATCAATAGGGTCGGTTTCTTCGTAGGGCATAATCGGACCGAAGCCAATGCGTTTCCATAAAGTAACAAACTGCCCGTTTTTTGTCGGAGTGATTTTTGCCGTACGGAATTTAATGCGTAGGCCATTGAGCTCGAATGTGCATGCTCCATATTCTCTACTCTCCGCTTCTTCAGCAAATTTGCTGAGAAAAAAACCATTCGGTTCATAAGCCAGCTTTAGGGCAGCATCGAGATCTGTGTTAAAAGTCAAAGCGGCCGCCTGCAACGATCCCTTGGGTTGAAAGATTTCCATTTTCTTTGAAGTAGGAGCCGTTGCTGAGTTGGTTCACAAAGTGGTTCATCTGGTTGATGCTAAACCAGGCGTTGGACTCCCAGCCGATATGAAACTCGATGTGGAGGCGATCTCTGTAAAAATGGGTATCCCAGCCAAGCCCAAGTCCCAATTGCATCGATGAAATCCCTTTGTTGAAATGGTCTCTCGTGCGAGCAATTTTCATGCCATTTTCTGAAACATTCAAGCTGCCATTGAGTCTTCCATAGAGAAGAGATCCTGAGGCGATTCCATAGATGCCAAATCTTGCGGGAAGCGCGAATCTTACATCGGCCCCAGCGCGCATTCCCCCGCCATGGAAATCGGCATTTGAATGGATATGGCTTGAAACAAAGGGAACGGTTGCATAAGTGTAATTGAGGCGCAGCGCTTGATCGATCCATGCGCCTCGAAAACCAAAGAAGGGGCGGACGGATAGATAGCCGCCAAACCAAGAAGAGCGTCCCCATTCGACGTCGGCAACGTTAATAGCGAGGTCCCACGTGCCGCGGGCTCGGGTAGCCGTTGCAAAAGGAATGAAATCGGGCTCTGCCCATAACGGGATAAGAGCGCCGCTTGCTGAGGCATGGCTATTGTTTTTAAACCATGTCCAATAAGCTGCGATATCGTAGCCTTCTTTCGGAAAGTTAACTCCAACGCCAAGCCTCAAGCCGTTATTCCAATCTGGCTCTATTTTTTTTAGTTTGCCTTTGAAGTTAATTCCGCCATCGGGTGGGGAAGGAAGAGTTGCATTTTGAAAACCCGTTTGCGCAAAATAGAGGCCGTCTTCATTGGCAGTCCAGTAAAGATACTCGCCGAAGATGAAGAAATCCCAGCCTCGTTCGACTTGGAAGTTGCTAGGATAGTTTACCCTGTCGGAGGGGGTTTCACTAATGGAGCTTTTCTTTTCTTCACAGTGTCCCAAAGCGGAGTACGGTAGAAGGAGGGAAGCGAGTAGGGTAGAGAGTGTTTTCATCGGTTCCTTGTGTTAGAAGTCGAATCGTACGCCGAAAGTCCCACCAGATAGGGTAAGGTCACCGTTCATTTGCTGCAAGCTTCCTTCGCTTAAATTATGGAAATAGTGGTTCATTTTGTTCATGCCGAACCAGATGTTTTGTTCCCATCCCGCATACAGGCCGAAATGGTAGCGATCTTTATGTAGATAAGTATCCCAGCGGACGCCGAAGCTAAGCTGCGCATTGGAAGCAGCATTGCGGAAACCATCGCGGGTTTTTGCGACTTTGAACGAGTTCCATTTTTCATGGAAATCGCAATTGTAAAATCCGTAGAGCATGGACCCCGCTGCGATGCTGTAGAAGCTCCATCCACTAAAAAGCGTGAAACGCATATCAATTCCACCGCGAACACCTACGCCTTCAAAATCAGAATCCGCTTTGATTCTTCCTTTGGTGCTCGGAGTTGTCGTGTAGCGATAGTGGATCCGGAAGTCTTGATCGAAAAAGCCGCCTCTAATGCCAAAAAAAGGGCGAAGCGAAAGATGTCTTCCCGCCCAGAACGATCTTCCCATTTCTAAATCGATGAGATTGAGTTGCAATGACCATTTTGCATGCGCAGAAGTAGCGCCATTTGTCGCTCCCTCATCTCCGGTTACAATCGGGTGTCCCCATAATGTCAAGAGATGCCCGCGCGAGTGGCCTCTGGCATGCGATCTAAACCAAGTCCAGTTAAGGAAGATGTCCCACTCATCGTAGCTCATATTCCCGCCGAAGCCGATGCGAAAGCCTGGACGGAAATGAGGCTTAACCTTTTGCAAGTGGCCATTGAAGTTTTGTGTTCCATCTGGGGGAATAGCGCTTGTTTGCGCGCCTGTATATCCACTTTGAGCGTAGTAGAGTCCATCTTGTTTAGCAACCCACCAAAGAAATTCCGTATTGAGGAAAAGGTTCCACCCTTTTTCCACTTGAAAGCGGCTAGAGGGGTTAACCATGCCAAGGGCTTCTTTTCCTTGAGTTGATGAGGGAAGATCGTCAGCGCAAAGAGGAGAGATTGCAGACAGAATAAGTCCAGAAATTCCAAGAGCATGTTTTTTCATGGGAGTCCTTAGTAAAATAAATAATGGATCATCGATATCTACTTCATTTTTTTCAAGGGATTGTTCGCTCCTTATCTTTTTCATGAAAAAGAATGCCGAGGAAGAATGCTGCTGCGAGCAAACTGAGAATGAGAGAAAAGGAGAGGTGAGAAGAGCGGAGAGAGAAGTCAAGGTAAGCCGGGGGGTGTGTGGTGAAGTTGAGAAGAGCAGAGGTCCAAGAGTTGTTGATGGAATGGATTGCATGACTTAGGAAGGGAAGTATAGGCGCAAACAATAAGGCGATGTAGAGTAGAACCATGGAAATGCCGATGAGGGAAGGGAAGAAAAGGTTGTAGCTTAAGCTGAGCAGTGGAAATTTATGGAATAGATAGAGGAGAACAGGAAGAGAGATGAGGTTGACAGCGAGATTGATAGCGAGAAGTTGACGGAGTAGAGAGGATATAAGGGCTCCATGCTTATCGAGCAGGGACAGTGATTGCATTTGAGCATAGTTGCGCTGAGGAAAGAGAATCGTGAGAGCGCGGTTTGCCAGCGGATAAAACAAAAAGATCGACAGCGTACAGAGAAACGTCAGTTGGAAGCCGAGCTGAGTCACCGAAATCGGGGAAAAGAGAAGCTCGATGATTAATCCCACTCCAAGTGCGTTGAGACCTGAAATTTTTAATGAAAACAATTTTCCCAGGGAAAGTAGCGCAATGGCTAGGTAAGCCCTTTGAATCGAAGGAGCGTTGCCTAAAAAGAGATAGTAAAAGGTAAGAGCGAAGAGAAGAAGGAGAATGCTGGATTTGTGGGGAAGAAAGAGACGGAAGAAGAAATGAAAAAATAGGGCGGCGATAGCGAAGTGAAAGCCAGAGATTGCTAAAAGATGTTGAAGTCCTACTTTACCAAACTCAAGAGTGATGATCCTTTCGTTGATTTCTCCTGTAGCGAGCGCATTGAGCAGCGTGTGCGCATGCGGGTTGGCGATGTGTTTTTTTAAATAACGCGAAAGGAATTGTTTTGCTGAGAAGCGCCACTCCGATAAATTGAAGAAGGAAGGAAGAGGTATCCAGGGGACTTTTTTTTGCGGTTTTAGGATAAATTCATACTCTCCTTTCTGAGAGAGTTCTCCTTGAATAGTATAATCGGTGTTTGCTAACGGTCTTTTGCCAAAGAGGGGAAGGTAAATCGCGCAAGGAATCTCTTTAAAGGCCGCTCTATCGGAGTGGAATGTTTTAAGTGTTCCTTTATACAGAAACGACTTTGCAAATGGGGAAGCGTAGTGTTTGACTTGATCAATATGAAAAACTCCGGTCCCTTTCATTTTTTCTTGAGGGAGAACGATTTTTGGATGGCGGTAAGAAGCATAGAAAAAAGCGCAAACGACACACAAAAGAGCGGCGATGCAGGTCTGCTTAGATTTTGAAGTAAGGATAAGGAGAAGAAGTAAAACTCCGAATAGAGGATGGGGGTTGAAAAATATTGCGCTGCCTAAAAGAAGGTTAAGGCCGATAAAGAGAGCGGGATGCTGACTCCAGAATCTGCAGTAGCTTTGCCGAAGAGCGATCATTTCTTAGACGAAACTTCTTCATCGATGGGGCGATTGATCAGACGCACGCCTCTTTCGCCTGTAAACATCGTGGTACCCCATTCCAGCATCACGCTAAGGCGATTGCGGAAGCCAATGAGGAACATAATATGCACAAAGGCCCACATGAGCCAGGCTAAGAAGCCTGACAGCTGCAGTTTTCCAATCACTGCTATTGCTTTAGCTTTGCCGATCGTCGCCATGTTTCCTTTATCGAAATACGAAAAAGGTTGTCTGTGCTCTTTGGGCAGTTCTTTTTTGATGATTTTAGCGACGTACCTGCCTTGTTGCATAGCGACGGGAGCGACGCCGGGAAGAGGACGGCCTTCTTTAGGAAGAAAATGGGAGGCATCGCCAATCACAAAAATCTCAGGATGATTAGGGATGCTCATGTCAGGTTCAACAACGACCCTGCCGGCTCGGTCTAGAGGAACCTCAAGTGTTTTAAGCATAGAGGAAACCTGGTTTCCAGCAGCCCAAATGATATTTTGGGATTCGATCAGTGTCCCATCGATTTGAACTCCTTTCTCATTAATGTTAGTTACTTTTTGTCCCGTTAAGACTTTGACGCCCATTTTCTCTAAGGCGATGGTTGCGCTTTTAGAGAGTTTTTCGGGATACATGGGAAGAATGCCGGGCAGCGCTTCAATAAGGTAAATTTTTGACTCCGCAGGATTGATCCGACGGAAGTTTTTGAACATGGTTTTGTAAGCGATCTCTGCGATCGCTCCTGCCATTTCAACGCCAGTAGGTCCACCTCCGATAACGACGAAAGTGAGATATTTGGTGATTTCTGAGAGACTGTCAAGTCTTTCTGCTTTCTCAAAAGAGATGAGGATTTGTTCGCGGATTTTCACGGCGTCGTTAATCGTTTTAAGTCCTGGGGCGAAAGTTTCCCATTCATCTTTCCCGAAGTACGAATGGCGTGCACCGATCGCAACGATAAGGTAAGTGTAGCCAATTCGATCTCCATTGGAAATGGTGACTTGTTTATTCTTCTTGTCGATGTCGATCACTTCTCCCATGATCACGCTTGTATTCTTTTGATTGCGCAGGATTTCACGCAGGGGTGTCGCGATTTCTCCAGGAGAAATAGCAGCAGTGGCGACTTCATAGAGCAAAGGCTGGAAAAGATGATGATTCGATTTATCGATGAGAATGACGTCGAGATTTGCATTGCGGAGGGATCTCGCAGCACTTAAGCCTCCAAATCCGCCTCCAATGATCACAACCTTAGTGTACCCCATGTCCCTCTCCTTGTAATCTAGAATTTTTTCCAAAATTGAATAAATTGCAACTGTTGTTTTTTTGGAAACGGTTGCAAAAAAAATGCTTAAATCTTTTGATTTGTACTCGGGGAGTTGTTAAAATTTTCGACTACTCCGTTATCTTAAGAAGGAAAACAGGCGGATTGCATGTACTTGGTGAAAGATCTGTTCAATAAGTATGGGGAACATCTCGGCCTAAATCTGATCGTCGGAAGCAATGGCCTAAATAGGCCTATTAAAGTTCCCGATGTGCATCGTCCGGGCCTTGCCTTGTCGGGGTATCTCAAAAACTACGCAAGTCAACGCATTCTTATTTTCGGCAACGTGGAAACGCTTTATGTCAAAGATTTGAATAAGAAAAACCGTATAGAACGATTGCGCAATATTCTTTCTGAACAGACTCCGGCTGTGATTGTCGCTGGGAAATACCCCACTTCAAAAGAACTCATCCATCACTGCGAAGAAAGAGATGTTCCTCTTTTTAGAACGAGCATGAAGACAATGAACCTTTTGAGCAAGCTGACGCTGATACTTAATGAAGAATTTTCTCCAACGATGACGTGCCATGGAACTCTTGTGGAAGCCTTTGGCGTCGGCGTACTCATTCAGGGAGATTCTTCTGTGGGAAAAAGCGAAGCTGCGCTCGGGCTGATCGAGCGTGGACATCGCCTGGTGTCGGATGATGTCGTGAGGATTCGTTTGCGGGAAGGAACTTATCTCGAAGGATCGGGTCCTGAACTGATTCGGCACTTGATGGAGATTCGGGGAATCGGAATCATCAATGTCGCCCACATTTATGGAGCTGTTTGCGTGCGCGATGATAAGACGGTGGATGTCATCGTTAAGCTTGAGGAGTGGGATGATCGCCGTTTTTACGATAGGATTGGCTTAGACGAGAAGTATTGCGATCTTTTGGGAGTGAAAGTTCCCTCACATGTTTTGCCGGTAAAGCCGGGTCGCGATGTCGTGCTTCTGATTGAAACGATTGTTTTGAACCACAGATTGAAAGAAATGGGCTATAACTCTGCAAAGGAATTTAACACGAAGTTGCTAGAAACCATTTCAAAAAAGCAAACCGATAGAAAGAGGATTCGTGAAACTTACGCGCAAAGTTCGCATTAAAAATGCACTTGGTCTGCATGCTCGTCCGGCGACAATGATCGCTAAACTCCTTCAAGGAACGCTTTCTTCTGTTTCTTTTACTTATCGCAATGAAACTGTTAATGCGCGAAGCATCATGAGCATTTTGATGCTTGCAGCGACGAAAAATTCCTTAATCACTGTAGTCGTCGAGGGAGAAGATGCAAGCGAGACGATGGATAGAATTGTTGGCGCTTTTGAAGACAAGTTCGGGGAGTAATTAAATTAATGAATTCGAACGATTCTATGGAAGAAATCCTGATCCAAGGTTTTCCCGTTAGCGATGGGATTGCCATCGGCACTCCTTTTTTTCTGAATCCCGTGGAAGAAAAGGTGCCTGAGTTTTCGATCACGCTTCAGGAAGTGGATGATGAGATCAAAAGATATCGCGGCGCTCTTTTTTCTAGTAGAGAAGACTTGCATCTTCTCCGAAATAACCTCGCTGAGGAAGTCTCCGAAGATGCAGCGACGATCATAGAAACTCATATTCATATGTTAGATGATCCTTTGATCACAGAGCACATGGAAGATAAGATTCGGGATAAGTTGCAAAACTCTGAAACTGTCTTTAAGTCGGTGATGACTGATTATGAGAAGCGATTTTCTCAAAACCCTAATCCCTTTTTTCAAGAACGTCTTGTCGATGTCATGGATCTTGCTAATCGTGTTTTGGGTCATTTATGTCCGACGCAGGGTAATTCTTTACTGAATGTCCCCTTTAATTCAATCGTCTTTGCCAAAGACTTGATCCCTTCGCACACTGCATCTGCTGAATCTGCTCGGGTAAGCGCTTTTGTCACTCAAAGCGGTGGAGGTAATTCTCACGCTGCTCTAATTGCAAGATCCAAAGGAATTCCTTACGTCGCACGTGCGGATGTGGCATCGCTTCAAAGCATCTCTGCGCGATGTGTGATTGTCGACGGGCAAGCAGGGGAAATCATTTTTAATCCCAAGCCAGAGACTCTAGAGAAATACAAGCAACGTCGCACCCGTCTTAAAACTTCCTATCAGATTTTACAAAAAGAATTGAAGTATGACTCGGAGACCATCGATGGTTGCTCCATTCAGATTTATGCGAATATCGGCAACATCGGAGATTTGGAGAATCTAGAACAATACGGGTCTGATGGGATCGGTCTGTTTCGATCGGAATATTTATTTTTTCAGCATCGCCATTTGATTTCCTCCGAAGAAGGCCAGTATGAGGCTTATGTGGAGATGATTCGCAGTGTGGGAGATATGCCGATTGTTATCCGCGCTTTTGATGTCGGTGGAGATAAAAATCCTGAACTTTTTCCAGGTGAGGAAAAAGAGCCAAATCCCGTTCTAGGCTGCCGGGGAATCCGGTTTCTACTTCGCTACCCAGCTATTTTTAAAACACAGCTTAGAGCCATTCTTCGCGCTGCCATTCATGGCGATGTGCGTATTCTTCTTCCCTTGATTTCCGACATCGGCGAATTAGAAGCAAGCAAGGCGCTCATCGCTGAGGTCTCTGAAGAACTGCGCCGAGACGATATCGCTTTCAAATCGCACATTCCTCTCGGCTGTATGATCGAAGTGCCATCCGCTGTCCTCATTTGTGATGCCCTTGCTAAAAGCTGCGATTTCCTTTCGATAGGCACAAACGACCTCGTTCAGTACACTTTGGGAATTGATAGAAGCAATCCCGCAATGAGCGACTTTTGCTATCCAGCACACCCAAGCGTCCTTCGGATGATCAAAATGGTCAATACGGAAGCCAAGCGGTATGGAAGGACAGTAACGATCTGTGGAGAAATTGCTTCTAATCCCCTTTTTGTTCCGCTATTAATTGGACTGGGAGTTGACCAGTTCTCTTGCTCGCCGAGATATATTCCTGTTGTTAAGCGTGCCATTCGCCAAACAACACTGCTCGGCGCCTACGAGCTTGCTCAGCACGTTCTGCAGCTGAAATCCACAGCCGAAGTTTCCCAATTTCTTCTCGAGGCTTATAACAAGTCATTGAGTTAGGAAACTGTTGTCGATTCGAACAAAACGTTTTGCAATTCTGCTATAAATGCGCCATTTTTTTCGCTGGAAAAAGGCAGTATGTAAAGCGATGGACTCCTATCCTTCAATACTTGAACCAATGCCGTTTGGAAATTTGCATAAGAAATATAGGGAAGTTGTTTTTTGACTATTAAAAACATGCTCTTGAGCGCCTCGGAATAAGCTTTCGAAATTGCCTTGATTTGCGTATAGGTCCGTAAAGAAGTGGGAAGCCCGTTCAAGATCTCTTCAAGAACCTTAGCTTTGCTAAATTCCCCTTCGCAATCTAACATTTTAAGTAATTTCTTTTGGACTGAAGAGGACAAGCATACAAAAGTTTTTTCCTCATCGAGGAAAAAAGGAAGCAACTTGTTGTTTTCGCTATCTAAATGCACTAAAATTTCATTCGAAGAATAGGAAGAAAGCTCCCTTCCTGGCACAGCTTCAAAAAATTGATTCTCTTTCGGATAATAGACGATATTTATAGGTGTGGTTTCGCGAAGAATGCACCAGCGACTATCAAAATGATATCCTATTTTGCTCAATCCCAATAAAATTCTGCTCACTTTCGGTATATTGACAAGGATATTCTCAGAAATAGTAGGTTCTGATAAATGAGCGCCAATCATGTAGCTATCAATCGGTGTGCTTTGGGCAACATGATGCGTTATGGCTTCGCTAATAGAGTCAGCATCCGTATTACGGTCGATGTGTGCTGCAAAAGTAGAGTGTGTTATTCGATTCCTTAAGACCAAAAATAGACAATCTCTTACATTGGTTGTTCCCATAGGCTGCGATGAAACTGCAAAGCATTTCTGTGGAACATTTAAAGCATCCAAGGTTTGGTTCAAGCTCTTCGTATGCAGAGCGCTTGAATAACCTGAAATGACTTGAATTTTTTTTAACGACAGCTGTAAGGCTTCGCGTTGTTCTTTCGTTTCTAAAGAGTTGATGAGATCTGTTCCAACAAATAACGCTTCCATGCATGCATCGCGCATTTCACGTTGATAAATTTGGCTTCGATTGAGCTTGATAAAGTTTTTGTACAGATTAAATGTTTCATCTAGCAGTGCGCTTTTTTCACTTTTTGTGGATAAGCTTTCCGCTCGGTCGTATAATTCTTTTCCTTTTAGCAAAAGATCTGGATTTTGGAGCGGCGAAGAGTGTGCGTTTAGAGCTGTAAAAGAAATCCCAGGCAATTGAGAAATGGCTTTTTTTAAAGATTTTTCTTTAACAGAAGAATAATCTCCTGCTGTATTAATTAAAAGCTCATAATGTTGATTTAATACTGTCACACTAAACTCATTTTTTTTATTATAGATTCTAATATTTTATTAGAATCAAACGGTCATTCTTTTATGGAACCGTTTTCTCCCAACGTGGATTGATGCTGTTGCGGATTTGCTTAGCGCTGCTTTAATCTCAATATCATAACCAAGACACACCAAATATCGCATTAATCGCTCAAGAGTAAATTCGGAAAGAATTCCCCTTGTGATCTTAGAAACCTTTGGCTGATCTATCCCCATCAATATAGCAGCCTTTCTTTGAGTCAAATTTTTTTCTTTCATAATCGATCTGATTAGAAAAGCAAGATCCCATTTTGCTTGCGCTTCTTCTGCGTTCGCGTAGCCAAAATCTTTAAATACATTCCCAGAGCTTACCTCATATTCAATTTTCTCTGGTGCGATCTTCTTTTTAGTTTTTCTTGCCTTTTTTGCCATATTCCTCCTTATAAAGCTGTTCAGCCCACTTAAGCCTTTTCTCAATTAAATCTATTTCTTCCTTTGGGGTTGCTTTTCCTTTTTTGCTTTTTTTCTGAAAGACATGGATGACATAAACAACCTCTGGATACCGAACTGTATAGACTTCTCTAAAAGTACTATCTCGATGATGACCAACCACTTCAAATACGCCACTTCCATGATATTTAAACGGCTTTGCGTCTTGATGGGTCTCCCCTATAAGAGACAACATCAAAGCATCCAAAAAGAGATCTTTTATTTCTTGTGGCAGCTTTTCAGCATCTTTCTTCGATGATCCTAGATATATCAATTTTCGATTTCGACTCACCTTCATTCTCCGTAGACTTTAATTATGCTAATATTAGCATATTCTTGTCAAGCCTGCTTTTGGAATTCTATAAGTAGTTTATTATCAGATTTTTATAAGATGAAAAATGAGCCGCGCTTCCCCGTCCTAAAGGGCGGGGACTAGGAACTTCCCCGAGGCTCTTTAAAGGCCAAAAGGGAGCGACATTCCCCCTGGGAGCGAAAAGCCGCTGTTAGAGTCGTTAGAGATTTTGCTGTAAGCGTCCTCGCAGGCTGCTTTGATCAGATCTTGCAGTCCTTCGAGATCATTGACATCGACGCAATCAGGCTTGATGGCGATCTGGAGGAGCTCTTTTTCCCCATTCATCACAACAGTGACAAGACCATTGCCACTTGAGCCGGTCACTTGCTTGTTTTTCATTTCGTTGCGCATTGTTTCAAGCTGCTGTTCCATTAGCTTGGCTTGCTTTTTCATTTTTGAAAAACCGCTACCCATGAGATGTCTCCTTTTTAATGGTTCCTTCCAGTTCCACCGCAGCAAAGCGGATGAGCGTGTCGTAACGGCTTTGGGAAGCTGGATTTGAGCTTGCAGCTTGGGATATTGGCGCTGCAGGCATTTCTTTTTTTTCTTTTATCGTTAATGGGGTTTCGATGGGCGTCCCAATGGCTTCGTGGGGCGCTCTTTGTGTGCTGGAGTCGCCAGCCATCGCTTCCCATTTGGATTTTGAGAGCAGAATCGAGGGTTTTTGCGCGGTTTCAGGTGCGCTTTCTCTTTCTTCTGCAGCAATGAGGGGTTTTTCCTCATCTTCCTCGATCAATGCAGGTGCAGCATCTATTTTTTCGCGGATTTTTTTCATCAACGTCTCTTCGAGAGAAGCTTCTTGAGTTTCTTGAAGAGGTGCCGATGTTTGAATCATCGCTATCTGCTCGAGTTGGTCTGCAGGAAGGGGCGCGGAAGTTTTTTCGGGGGGCGAAGAGGGTATCACTGATACCTTTTCTTCTTCTTTGATAGGGACTTCAGAGATGGGGGGCTGAATCGGCTCTGGAATTGCTTGGGGTAAGGGAGAGCTCTGTTGCAGTGGAGAAAACTTCTGCTCCAGTTCATGCAAACGCCTTACGAGCATTGGCAAAGTCAGCCGATTCTTCGAGCGGATGATGTGGAGGAGGATTGTTTCTAGGCTGACGCGCTTGAAAGGGGTTTTCCCGATTTGTTGCTGCCATTGAATGAGGAAGTCAAGAATATAAAGGGCTTGTTCTTCGGTGTAAAGGGAAGCAGAAACGCCATAACGCTCTTTAAGACGGGCCGTCGTGAAAGTGATAGGAGCGATGAGTTTAATCTTGAGGATAGACCGAAAGTGCTCGATGAGGTTATCGATAAAGTAAGAAAGATCTTTTCCCGAAGAGAAGATGTCGCCGGCGAGCTCGAAGGCGTAAGAAAGTGTCTGTTCTTCAAATGCCTTATCGAGAGAAAAAAACACTGAGTGCGGCATGATGCCAAGGGTTGCAGAGACTTTTGCTGCAGTAATGGGGTGTTCGGCGTAGCAGATAATTTGGTCGAACAAAGATTCTGCATCGCGCAGAGACCCTTCTGAAAGGTTAGCAACAAGAGCGACGACTTCTTCGTCGCATTCGACGTTCATGTCCCGAGCAATCCATGCCAGTTTTCCTTTGAGCGCTTCAAAGGGAATGCGGTTGAGGTCGAATCGTTGGCAGCGGCTGATGATTGTAGGAAGAACTTTATGAGGCTCTGTCGTCGCGAAAAAGAATTTCACATTTGCGGGGGGCTCTTCAAGCGTTTTGAGCAATGCATTGAAAGCTTCTTTGGTGAGCATATGCACTTCATCGATGATGTAGATCTTGTATTTGCCCGAAGCAGGAGCGTAACCGATCGTTTCATTGATCTGGCGGACGTCGTCAATACCACGGTTGGAAGCGCCATCGATTTCGAGGACGTCCAAGGATCTTCCCGCATTGATATCCAAACAGGAAGAGCAGGCGTTACAAGGCTCAAAATCTTCCGAAAGCTGGCTGCAATTGAGAGATTTGGCAAATACCCTTGCGAGCGTCGTTTTCCCTGTCCCTCGGCAACCGCAAAACAGGTAGGCATGAGCAAGACGGTTCTGCCGAAGGGCATTTTTCAATGTTGTGACAATTGCTTCTTGGCCGACAACGCTGGAAAATGTCTGAGGGCGGTATTTGCGCGCGATGACTTGATAATGCTTAGGCTTGGAATCCACGGCTTCCTCACAGGGTAAAAATTAATTATACGAGAGTTTGACTTAGAAAACAAATAAGAAAAAACTCAAGAAATCTGTCATCGATGTCAATGCTGTATTAAATATTTCTTTTATACCCAACGTGATTGAAAATTTGGATTTAAGACCGAGCCAAAGCCCCGGGATTGGACGATCGAATCTAGCCCCTATTTCTAATAGGGGCGCTCGAGTTTGGACAAATCGAGGAGGGAACCCTCGCGAGCTCTTCCTCTACCGCCCTCGGCGTCGGTACTGCGCCGGACACCTCAGTTGGTCTGTTTTTTAGATACTTAAGCAGCAGATTT
>Ga0070741_10005254_pt1 | contig 28947 bp, 23 predicted proteins | sample Coa_R1_4_FD_66440 | JGI IMG/M metagenome (GOLD analysis project Ga0070741, IMG submission 66440) | Surface soil microbial communities from Centralia Pennsylvania, which are recovering from an underground coalmine fire - Coalmine... | ecosystem: Environmental > Terrestrial > Soil > Unclassified ... | reverse complement strand
GATCGCGTCCGGCCTTCGTACCGTTACAACGAATACCTGCACTACCCAGCTCTGGGGTTCAATGGGGGCGTCGAGATGACGCGGGCGAGCGGCGCGTGCACGCTCACAACGACCTGGTCGCCTCGCTACGTCCTGCCGCGGATCATTCCGTCGGAACTGGCCTCGCAAGGGGTTTGCTCAAACATTGCTCTCCTTGCCCGCAAGGACTGCATTCAAGGACTTGAGCCCCTCGTAGGCGCGTATGAGTCCTGGCTCAAGAAAGTCGAATGTCATCCCGTGGATCGCGGTCTTGAGGGACCCGACGTAACGGCGTTGAGAGCCAAAGAGGAGGAGCAACTGCGTCGCGACATCGCCGCCTGGCGAAAGGAACTTGAATCCATACGGATTGGTATTGAGATCCTGAAGAGGTCTGCGGAACGGTGGAGCGGACCTGGCGTTCAAAATGACCCTGCGGGTATCCCCTTCGAAGCGTGGCTATCCATGAACGCGGCGATGTCGGACGTCGCCAGGGCCAAGAACTACACCGACTGGCGCTTGTTTCAGCTCGCCTTCATCCTTGCATCGGTTCCCGCATTCGCAACCCGCATCCCTGAGTTTCGCGAATTCTATACGTCGGAGGTCGCTGAGCAAGCCAACGCGGTCACGCTCCTCTACTTCGCCACCGGTGGTGGCAAGTCGGAGGCGTTCCTCGGGCTGCTGCTCTTCGTGCTGTTCCTCGATCGACTGCGCGGTAAGGAACACGGCGTAAGCGCTCTGATGCGCTATCCGTTGCGGCTGCTCACGCTTCAGCAAGCACGACGAACCTTTACCGCCATGGCCGCCGCAGAGAATGTCCGGTGGCAGCGCAAACATCCCGGAGAGGTGTTCTCGCTCGGCTTCTGGGTCGGTAGCGCCAACACTCCGAACTGGCACCGTGACGAGGGCTACTCGTCGGTGCCCACAGTGGAGCAAAAGCCGCTTTCGATCGAAGCCTCCTACCAAAACGAACCGCCGTACAAAAGCTATAAAGAGCGATGGCTGAAGCTCGATGGGTGCCCTTTCTGTGGGGTAAAGGTGAAGCTCGCCTTGCGCCGGGTCGAGCCCAAGAGGGGGAACACCCTAGGACATTTCTGCACTACTTCACCGGACGAGTGTTCCTGGAATCGCAGGTTCGCCGAACCCGTACCGCTCCCCTTCTATATCGTGGATGAAGATATCTACGATCTCGTGCCGACGGTGCTACTCGGCACGGTCGATAAACTCGCCGCCCTCGGTCAATCGCAGGGCACGATTCGCAAGTTCTTTGGTCTTTTCGGCTTTGCTCCGTTAATCGAGACGGCCACCGAACGGCTCTCCATTCCCCGCAAGGCCGCGGACTGGGCAGGGGAGCCCGGCAATAAGATGCGGGCGGTCTTCCCCTCTTACGCGGATGGCGACAGGCGTTTCTTTGATCCATTCCCCGCACTTCTGATCCAAGACGAGGCGCATTTGCTCGATGAGTCCCTCGGAACCTTCGCAGGCTTATTCGAGTCGGCCCTCGATGCGGCCTTCGATCGCCTGTCGATACTATTAGGAAAGGAGCAGTTCTGCGTTGAGCCAAACTCGGGTGTTCGGCGCAGGACAAAGGTCATTGCGGCTTCGGCGACAGTGAATGAGCCACAGCGCCACATGTGGAACCTTTACCAGCGTGGAACGGTGCAGTTTCCGTACCCCGGCCCCCACCTCTATCGCTCGTTCTATGCTGAGCCTCAGCAACCTGACGATACGCCCGAGGACGAAGAGCGCCGCGCCATCCCGCCAGAGAATGTCGAATTACGCAGCCATTGGGCCCGAGTCTATGCGTCTGTCCTGACCAATGGCCACCGGCACACAGTGGGTATGGCTTCGGTACTAGGTCATTACCATCTGACCATTAGTGGACTATACGAACGGCTCCGATCAGGTGATTCGTCCGCTGTTGAGACAGCGCGAGAGGAGCTGGTGCGTTGGGTCAGCGTGGGCCCCCTGCAGTCCCAGCACGTACGACTCATTCGCGTCGCGAATTCAGCGACGCTGCTGACTCTGATTGACTTACATCGCATCTCTCTGACGTATGTCACCAATAAGAAAGGGGGCGACCAGGTCATCGACACGGAGAAGGTTCAATTCGCGAAATTGCACCAGACCAACGGATACCCCGATCAGGTACTGTCGTCCGAGCTCATCTCGGGGGCGGTCTCCGCCGGCGAGATCCAGCGAGTCGTGCGGCGTGCCGAGGACCGTATCCGACCCGGAGCTGTCTTTCCGCACCTTAACGAGACCCTGCGCTCCGTGATTGCCACTTCCGCGATTTCGCACGGCATTGATGTCGAAGAATTCAATGCGATGTTTTTTGCGGGCATGCCATCCGACATTGCGGAATACATTCAGGCGTCATCACGTGTCGGACGCACGCACGTCGGTTTCACGCTCCTCGTACCCGTCCCGCAACGCTACCGAGATCGGTTCATTCTTGAGATCCATGACATCTTCCACCGGTTCCTAGAGCGCATGATCCTGCCGGCTGCGGTGGACCGGTGGGCGGAGAAAGCTCTGGTTCGAGTGCTGCCGAGCTTCTTCCAGGAATTTCTGTGTGGCGTGAACGCCATCGAGAAGATTTGTGCGGCGGAACCGTCCCGCAAACCGGATTGCAAGATATACGCACGTACGACGGATGCTCGAGACTTTCTCTCGACCTCCGGCGCTGAAACCGTGACAGAGAAATTCCTGGACGACGCGATCGGGCTGAGCGCATCGCCGCAGCCAGATGGCGCCCCCCATTATCGCGACCTCGTGCGAAAACAGCTCTCAGACTATCAACGCGACATGGCAGTCGAGCGGCTCGTCAATAGCTATCTTGGCAATTTTTTCGAGCTCCGCGATGCGAGCTTGCGCCCCATGACATCGCTGCGTGATGTCGATCTTCCGGGGACCATTCATCAGTCCCTCTATGACGCCTCCTCACATAGGGTACCTCCTGATGCCACGGCACGCGTGATGACGTTCATACGCCGCGGGTCAGGCGCCAACATCGACGACTCGGACCCAAGAGATGAATCCCGGGAAGCGGGAGGGGCGGTCAACCATGGCTAACGCAAAGACAATGAGCCGGTCGCGGAACCAGCTCGCGACCGCCTATGCGCCGGAGAGTTTCTTCACTTTTGAGGGCGGCCTCGGCGCCTGCATCGCGCACTCGGCCGTCGGCGAGTCCATCACGCCGAGCGAAGCGACCCTCGATCAGATCTTCGAGCGCATCAAACAGATCGGTCAGGCATGGTTCGACGCGGCGAGTAAGGTACGAGAAGGCGATACCGGCAAGCCTCCCGTGCTTCCCGCCCAATGCGTAGATGTTGCGCTTCTTGATAGCACGCGGACGTTTTTTCAATTACCAGGACAGGATCGACTGTATCTCTGCCGGCCTTCTCACATGGAGTACACGCCCGCACCCCTCGCATTTTTGTGTAGAACATGTGGATTATTTAGGGGCTACCAATCCCTCAAGCAGCTAGACGAAGACCTGTCGCAGCTGAGCCCGGAACACTGTCAACATCCGAAGAAGCCCGGCGGCTGCAGCTGGGAGCAGCTGGATGTTATTTTTGTACATTGGTCCGGACGCTGGGCGGCACCTTTTCCCGGTCAATATCAGTGGAACGAAGAGAGGGGCGTCATTGCGCTCTACGACACGTGCGTCTGCAGCAGCCGAGAGTTTCTGCTCAATCGACGTCAGCCTGGAATTGGCGATTGGTTCTTCGAGTGTGCCGTTTGTGGAAAACCACTCTCTTCAAAGTGGCTACAAAATGATCCTGACACTCTGCGGATGATCGGCGCGGCGATGACCTCGGAGCGATTGACCGAGGTACGTATGCAGGCCACTCCTTATCGAGCCTCAAACGCCTATTACGTGAAGTCGGACCTCTTTATCGAATTCAAAGATGCGGGGCAGGATCTACTCGCGCGACTTCGCCACGGACGGGAAGAGGATCTTAAGGACTTCATTGCGCAACGCTACGGTTTCCCGATGACGGAAATTACGGACGATGACGTCGCGGCCGCTTGCAAGGATCGCGAGGACTGCAAGGTCGACTGGGTGAACTATCAGAGCGTCGTGACTCAGATTCGGGACGCCGAGCAGATGCTTACTACCCTTACCGGGAGCGTACGTGAGACGATTCGCGGTCTCCTCTCGCAAGCGTACGAGAACAAACGGCGGATCATCGATGATCTTCGGCGACGTTTAATCCTCATTCCCAAAATCGAGCTACCTTCGGAACTCACCCGGCGTCTTAGCCACCGAAGCGAGCTGTTCGCCTCCAAGTTTGACCCATTCCGACTCGCCGTCGAACATGCCGTCCTTGAATCTACGCGCTTGGCGGTCGAAAGAAAGGACGGAGGCAAGAAGCCGTACGTTTCATTCAGCCGGCTGGATGATGACTTGGCTCCTGAAGGCAGTGACGATCGGGAGGCAGATCAGCAGAGGACGCGCGAGCTCCTACGTAAGCTGGGCCTCGCCGACATGGGCCTCATCCGTGAATTCGAGCTTTGCCGATTCAGCTTCGGATTCTCTAGGATGGAGGGAGGTCCCGTGCTACGCGACAAGCGCAACATGGATATGCCCGTGCGACTCAATCTTTTTCCGCCTGTTCGACACAACGGTGTCACTAAGAATCCCATTTACGTAGTTCAGCAGGCGAATGAAGCACTCTATGTCCGCCTCGACGAAGAGATCGCGTTGCGATGGTTGAGTACCCAGCGCTGCCCAGATATGTTCAAGTTCGAACCCGGGCAGCGTTTGGGGGCGGGTTTGCTCACCTGCGCGTACCCCATGGGCGCGTTTCTTGATCGACTGCCACAAAGCGATGCGCCTTTCACATACCTCTACCTGTTCACCCTGCTCCACAGTTTCGCGCACCTGGTGATCAAGCACATTTCAGAATACTCGGGATTGGATCTGGGCTCGCTCGGTGAGTACATCTTTCCGGCGGATCTTGCGTTCGTTGTGTATCGCAATGGCACCACCATGGATCTCGGAAATCTCTCAGCCATGTGGCGAAATGTTGGAACTGGCGTTCTGACGGCAATGCTGCAATCCAAGGCCACCCAATGCGGTACAGGCTCGCTATGCACACAGCGAGGCGGTGCTTGCCCGGATTGCCTCATGATTCCAGAAACCTCCTGCGTCGCGGGTAACAAGCTGCTATCAAGAGCTGTGTTACGTGGTATTGGTGGCCGTCCCCGATTCGACACGCGGCTGGAATTTCTCACCACGGGTTACTTAGATACGGTGTAGTAAATTGAGTCTCAGGCGTCCTGGGCGCAGAGGTCAACGAGTGCAGAGGGCGCTGAACCTGCGCCGCGGGCACACGCAATCAGCACGACCGCGATACGTCCTTCGGATCAAGGGGCGCGCGCGAATCGAGTACGCCCTCGTAGCGCGGCTCCGGCATACAATACGCCTCTGCAGATATTGCGTCCCTGAAACCAGAAGGCTGCCGCTCCCGCCGGTGCACTCGATGCCTTTCGGAAGTTGCCGGAGTTCTTGCGCGTTGGTGCTCTTTGCAAGAGAACAATTGAGTAACCAATGGAAGTGAAGAAACGTCACCACTATGTTCCGCGCACTTACCTTCGGCCGTTCTGCGACGCAGAGGGTAGGCTACATATCTACCGGAAGGACACCCCGGACACCCCGCTGCGCCAATCCCCAGATAGCGCCGCGTTCCGCAATCATTATTACGCTCAGCCCTTGCCGCAGGGCGGCAACGATAGCAATACCCTGGAGGACCTGTTTTCGCAAGTAGAGTCCAAATGGCCGGCAATCATCGCGCGAATGGCAGCACGTGCTGATCTGAACGTCGACATCGAGCATATATACAGCTTCATGACTCTACAGAAGGCTCGCGTTCCTGCGAGTCGGGACGCTACGGAAGCAATCTATGCGGCGAGCGTAAAATCGACACTGCGCGGTTTGGATGCGGCCGGAAAGCTGCCTCCTAAACCCAACGGATGCGAAAACATTCTTGATCTCGTCGAAGTCTGCGTAAACCCGCATCAGTCGATCTATGCCATGGTAGATACGATTTCCGGTGCTGGCCAAGTATTCTCTCGCATAGGTATGGGTGTACTTCACAACACGACAGACTCACCATTCCTCACGAGCGACAATCCGGTCATTTGGTTCGACCCTTCCGTTTCAGAACCAGAGCTACGACCATACGTTCTACAGCCTGATGGACCCGTTTCCCTTCTCTTTCCCGTGAGCCCCCATCTCCTAATATACGGCTGCTCGTCCATGCAGTTGCAGTTCGCATCCACTGGATTTGGATATGCGGAGTTACGCGACAGAGCGCAAGTGGACACGATCAATACACTTATCTGCCGATTCGCCTATGAGGCCGTTTTTGCGCAAACACCGGGACACGAGAGCCTGGTCCGGGAGTACGCCAGCGCATCGCCTGTATTGGAAACTCGGATCGCGCTAACCAGGCATGGTGAGATTCTTTTCCACGAGATGGTCTTTGGGACAAGAAGGAATAAGCCAAAGTGGACACGATGAGGACCCCGCTCCTGTTGCAAGTCCCGTACCACCACCGCCACCGAAGCAACAAACTCTCTTGTTGCAGAGCCATTGCAGCCTGAAAAGGCACGTGATACTCAGTACATTCATATGGCCCGAGCGCGACCGCGTCACCTACGGTTTCTGGGAACATTCGCCTTTCCTGACGAACGTACGATCGTTGGGGAGCTGTCCGTCAATAATGCAAAGACGCTGTTGGAGCTCCATTCAGCAGAAGAAACTGAGCTGCCCAATGGATCAGCTAGTCTTAAAGGAATTGCTTACTCCGGAGAGTACCTCACGCTCATCGACTGCAATGCCGGTGAGAGCGCTCACCTAACAGTTCCGGGGAAGCCAGTTCAATATAGCTTGAATGTATTCCCGCATTACGTTGCGATCGGACAGGATCATCTAAATCCTGGAGAACGTTCGATCAGCCGAATTGAGTTCTCGACTACGGACCTTCCGGCGCTTTTCTATGACTTCGACGTATGCGGGCTTGTCTTGGATGCCAAACCACTCATCGATGTCGTACTGGAGGGGCGCCGGAAACTCCGGCCTGTGGAAGCGGGCGACAATCCGCTAGTAGCCTATTTTTCGGGGCGCGATTGTATAGCGGACGTTGTCACAGTGATGGGTAGAGTATCCGCTCATCACAGACCGCGCTTCACTACCGGCGGCCCCCGTGGCGTACGCATACAGAATCGCATTGCCGTCGCAATAGAGCCGGACTCGCCCATCGCCTTCGACGAGGCAATGGAGAAGGTTAATTCCTTAGCAACGTTCCTCTCAGTTGCCGCAGGACGTAGTCAGGGTATCAGTCGGCTGCAATTCCTCACGCGCGATAATCTTTTGGGCACACAGCAGCGCTTTGTGATTCACCCTAGCTTTCCTTGGAAGGTTAAGGGTTTCGATAAGAGATACAAGCCCAATCCCGGCGAAGTGCCGTTGGATCCAATCCGCCGACCCGAGGAATTCAAGACTGTGCTGACAAATTGGATCGGCGCGCATGCCCAGCGACGCATTGCTCGACATCGATATCTCGACTCGTTGCGAAAGACCAATCACTATGGTCCAGATCGGCTAATAGCGGCAGCTAATATGTTTGACCACTTGCCAAAGGACGCAGCGCCATCGGAAGTGGAGTTGTCTCAAGACCTCGCCGAGGTGCGTGATCACTGTCTCGAGCGTCTCCGCGCGCTTCCTGAAAGCCTAAACAGAAACAGCGCCATGTCATCGCTATCTCAGCTGGGCCGGAATTCATTGCCGCGAAAGATCGCTCACCGGGCTGACATTGTCGAATCGAAACTGAGTGAAGCCTTTCCTGACCTACCGTTCGTCGCAAATCTTGCTGTCAGGTGTCGCAACATCTTCGTTCATGGTCGCGCCGGGAAACTCAAGCTCCAGACGATAGAGCCGTTTGTACCATTCCTGACGGATACGCTGGAGTTCATCTTTGCCGCTTCTGATCTCATTGATTGCGGATGGGATGCCCAACGCTGGCTGACGAGTCACATTGGAAACGGCCATAGCTTCTCCCGCCTTCGATGGGATTACACAGCCCAACTGACGGTACTCAAACAGGCAGTAGAGCAGTAACATCAACGATCAGGAGCGCGCTAACGCACTTTTGGCACACGCGCCCGGGACGCAAGCCGGACTGCGAGCCACTCCCGCTCGGTCATAGGGGGCGGCATCTGCTCCGCAAATTTTCTGACCTGCTCCGCGAGCTCGGACTGATTGTCGCGGACCAGGATCTCGCTGATAGCCCCCCAGGCCCGCCGAACCTTGTCGCGAGTGTCCACTAATTTCGCCTTGCCTGGCTCCGCCCGCGGGCTGCCTCCAGACAGAACGCGCGCGGCCGCTTCCACCCGCTCGCGCATGTGCGTCGAGTCGCCGCGCAGGCTCGCCCTGTAAATGCCATCCAATTTGCGTGGAGTCGTCTCCCCGCGGACGTAGCGCTGTGTGGCGTTCGCGGAGACACCCAGCGCGCGCAAGTGCCGAGCCAACTCGGCCCGCCAGTACCGGAGTGTCGCCTTGCGAATGTGCAAGCGCTCGCCCTGCTCGCTCATGGCCTTGAGTGCCACATGAACGTGGGGATGCGGCTCATCGGTGTGCAGCGCCAGGGCGTAACGATGCTTGAGCGCGAATTCCTCCCGGCAAAAGTTCTGGACGGCCCGGAGTAGTCTGTCGGGGGGCGTCCCGGCGGGCATTGAGAAAATCAGCTTATGAACAAGCCGAGGAGGTGCACTCCCTGGGCGTGAGACAAGATTGGCCCGGCTGCGTAGCGCATCGAGGTCAAGATCCCAGTCCTCCACCAAGTCCTTCCCTACGCGCGCACCGCGCAAGATCTCACCGTCGTCAGTCTCGAGGTCGAGCTCACCCTTGCGACCGATGTAGTCCAGATGGCGACGGACCGCGCTCGGGTCGTTTGCGCCCCGAGGCAGCACCTTCAGCATGACTTCTGGAGCGTGACCGACCGTGCGCGCGACCTGGTGCACCTGCGTGGGCGTCAGATGGTCCCGCCGCCCGGGGCCAGGCCGGGCGTAGCTCAGAAGGTCGAACAGCGGATCGTTATTGACCCCTCTCGACATGGCCCTCCTCCCAGGATCGGAGATTGGCGGATAGCAAGTTCCGCACGCGGTCTCGAAGCGCCTCGGAGACCCGGATCATCGCGTTGAGGTTCTCACGACCCGGTCCACTCATCCGATCGCCCTGGTTCGCCGCCCGGGCAATCTGGTTGAGGTTGCGCCCGACCGAACTCAGCTCGCTCACCGCTTGCTTCAGCGCAATCAGTTCGTCCTTTGGTATCGGAGCTAGGGATCGCAGGTGGGCTCGGACGAGCACAGACGCGTACGTGGCCGACGCCATTCCCCGCGCCGCCGCACGCTCGTGCAGAAGTAGCCGGTCCTCCTCGCGCATTCGAACGTACAGGCTCGAAATCGGCTCACGGCGCCTGGAGCATTGTCCACGGACCGCGGTCGATCCGTCACCACGCCGCCGCGATGCCGAGTCCTCTGACGAGGTTGCCTGCAGCTCGCGCAAGACCAAGCGCCGCAACCATATCGACTCCGTCAGAAACTCCTCGCGAACGGTGTCAGTCACCCTCTCCTTGACGTCAGGTGTCACTCGTGTCGCCAGAATTTCTGTTGCACCCACAGCTCACAATGTTAAACAAAACTCGCTGTAGAGCTATCCTGCGTTTCACCCAAAATTCGGGCGAAACTCATGACCTGTCGTTGGATGTCGTTTTCCCTTAAAGGCGGTACTGGACCGTAAATCGGGTACTGGAACCTTAATGATGGGACTAGTACCCCATAAAGGAAGGCACGATTCGGGGATGTCGGTGTGCGAGGTTTCGTGAACTGGGGCCAGGATGAGTGAACTGAGTTCATGAAACCTGGAACGTCGCCCACCGCCCGGAATTAGCTTTCGATCTCCTGGGCACGCCTGCACGCCGGGAACCGGGGACTTCCCCGAGATCCCAGGCGGCCCCTCACATGGGTGAAACTCGATTCTGATTCGGCAAACGTGCTAGCGTGCACGCAAATGGGGGGTCAACGCGACGCCGGTCTCGTTCGCGCGGTCGGGCCTTTGGGCTTGGCGGCCAGCACCATGAGCATGATGATCGGCGCCGGTATTTTCGCGGTGCCGAGCGCGCTCGCCGCCTCCCTCGGACCCTATGCTCCGCTCGCATTCCTCTTTTGCGCCGTCGGCATTGGCGCGGTCGCGATATGCTGCGCCGAGGGCGGGAGCCGCATGCCGACGAGCGGCGGGATCTACGGCTATGTTGAGGCGGCGCTGGGCCCTCTCGCAGGGTACGGTGCGGGCACGCTCCTGTGGGTCGGCGACATCCTCGCTGTCGCCAGTGTCGCTGCGGCCCTCGCCGACGTCGCGGCGAGCTTGGTGCTCACGGCTCTCGTAACTGCGGTGCGCACGGCCGTCATCGTAGGTGTCATCGGGGCCGTCGCCGCCGTGAATGTGGGCGGCGTGACGCGTGGCGCACGGCTCGCCACCGCCGCAACAGCGCTGAAACTCTTGCCGCTCATCGTTTTTGTCATGGTCGGCGCCGCGACCGTCCACGGAGCGAATTTCTCGACCCCGCCCGCCTGGAAGCCCGAAGGGCTGGGGCACGCGGTCATCCTTGCGATGTTCGCGCTGTTTGGCATGGAGACTGCTCTGTGCGCGAGCGGCGAGGTCGCCCGGCCGGCGCGAACGATCCCGCTCGCACTTGCCATTGCGCTTGCGTCGGTGACACTCCTGTACGTCGCCATCCAGCTCATCGCGCAGGGAATCCTCGGCTCTGCTCTAACTCATTCGCCGGCGCCGCTCGCGGATGCAATGGGCCGCCTGAGTCCCGGACTTCGGGTCGTGATGCTCGCCGGAACAGCCTTCGCCCTGCTCGGCATGATCGCCAGCGACATTCTCGGCACGCCCCGCATGTTGTTCGCGTTCGCCCGGGACGGTCTGCTCCCGCGCGCGCTCGGCCGCGTTCATCCGCGGACCCACACCCCATACGTCGCGATCCTCTCGTACGCCGCGCTCGCGATCATCCTCGCGCTCACGGGATCGTTCGCCGAGCTCGCCGTGCTTGCAACGCTGACAACCGCCGGACTTTACGTCGCCGGATGCGTCGCGACTTGGCTGCTGGCGCGCCGCGGCGTGGCGCTCGCGGGTACGCCGCTTAACTTTCGCTGGCTCGGCGCGGCAGCGGTGATCGGCGTTGGGAGCATGCTGCTGCTCATTGCGCTCGGCTCGCGCAGCGAGATCATGGGGCTGGCGGTGCTGATCGGGGTGAGCGCGCTCGTCTATCTAGTGCAGACGCGGATCGTCGTCGCGAGCAGTCCGGCCTGAAGCCGATGGCATTGCCGTAACCTAACCTCAGAGACCTAAGTCGCGGATTTTACTCTCAAACAAACCGCGTCCAATACCCTCTTTAAGGGAAAACGGTATTGGAGGTACACACCAATTCGTTTCTGTGAGCTTGTGTTGGTAATCCCCAAACCCCATATTGCGTCCCATGGAAACACGAAAGAAAAAGGCTACGCCGAAACGCCCATCGAAAGGAGGCGAGCGCACGGTCGTTTACCGGGGCATTAAGATTCTCCCGATATACGGACGACGGCCGTCCGCCACTGCTCTGGCCATTCGGGACGCGCTGCGGCTCAAGTTCAAGTAGTCGCAAGCGATAGCGAGGCCGTCCCAAGACCAGCGTCGAACTATTTCGATTAATTTAATTTACCGTAATGCAGCTACGATTAAGAGAATAAATTGAAGCTTGCCTGTAACTTTGAATTGTCTATATAATCGTAGCATGGCTACGACTGGAAGAGAAAAACTAAATAAACTTTACACCCACCTCGCCCCTGGAACGCCTCTGACCTCCGAGGATCTTGCCACCCTTGGAATCTCGGCCGATCTGGCCGTTCACTACGTCCGGGCGGGTTGGCTGGAGCGGATGGCGCGCGGGGTTTATTGCCGTCCCAACGACCCACCTGCCCTGCACCCGAGTGTCGTGCTGCTGCAGCGAACCTTCGAAGGCCTGCACGTGGGAGGCAAGTCCGCGCTCGACTGGCAGGGGATCCGCCAGTACGTGGCCCAGCGGCCCGTTCTTCATCTATATGGCTGGAAGGCGGGGCGACTCCCTGAGTGGTTCACCGAGCGCTTTCCCGCCGACTACCACCGCAAGCGATTGTTCGAAGAGCGCCCCGAAGCGCTGCTGCACGTCCGGCCGTTCGAAAACCGCAAGGGTGCTCCGCTCGTCTCAGCGCCAGAACGCGCGCTCCTCGAGCTCCTGAGCGAGGTTGGCGTTCGCCAGCCGCTGCAGGAAGCGCGTGAGCTCGTGGAAAGCAGCTATAACCTGCGCGCTGCTGTCCTGGGTGAGCTCCTCAAGCGGTGCGGCAGCGTCAAGACCGTGCGCCTCTGCTTGCAGCTCGGGCGCGAGCTCTCCTTGCGCTGGTTCGACAAGCTCGATCCGTCTCAATTGCCCAAGGGCAGTAATCGCCCGTGGGTGGGTCGCTCCCGCGAAGGTCTGCTCGTGCTCAAGCCATGAACCAGGTCTATCTCGATACTGCCCGGTTGCTGACGAGGATCGCACCGCTCGTGCTCATCGGCGACACCTTCGCGCTCAAGGGTGGCACAGCCATCAATCTGTTCGTGCGCGACATGCCGAGACTGTCGGTGGATCTAGACCTGGTGCTGCCCGACTACACGTTGCCGCGCGAGGCAGCACTAAAGCGCATCAACGATGCTATTCATCAATCTGCTGCGCACCTGAAGAAGCAGGGCTTCCAGACCCATGCGCCAGCTTCGGCGGATGCTGGCGCAACCAAGCTGCTCGTTCGGCAAAACGATATCGAGGTCAAAGTCGAGGTGAATTTTGTCATGCGTGGTACGGTCCATCCCGTACGCATGGCGTCGCTGACACAGCGCGCGCGCGACGCGCTCGAGGCCGATCTTGAGATTCCTGTGGTGTCGATCGAAGACGTCTATGGCGGCAAGCTGGTCGCGGCGATGGACCGCCAACACCCGCGCGACCTGTTCGATGTTATGCAGCTCTTCCAGCACGGAGGAATAACTGACCACATCCGCCGCGCTTTCGTCGTGTATCTCGCGAGCCATAACCGGCCGACCCATGAAGTCTTGTTTCCACCGCTGCGCGACGTCAGCCAGGCGTTCGAGCAAAATTTCGTCGGCATGACTGCCGAGCCCGTTGAGCTAGAGGCGCTCCTGGCGGCGCGCGCCCGAATGGTGCGAGAGCTCCAGCAGGGTCTAAGTCACAATGAGCGCCGGTTCCTGCTTTCGCTGGTCGCCGCAAAGCCCGAGTGGTCGCTGTTGGGCGTACCACACCTCGAGCAGCTTCCTGCCCTGAAATGGAAACTTCAAAATCTCGAGAAGCTGCGAAAATCCGACGCTAAGAAGTTTGCTGAGCAGTCGGACGCCCTTGACCGACACTTGGATTCGTAGGAGTCCCACAAAGGTGCTCGCGCGGCAGAGGGGAAAGCACGCCGAGCGCGTCGAGGGCGCACCAGTGGGACAGTCGTCAACCAAGGCGTGGTACAGGGCGCTCATGCGTGTGGGGGGTTGTGGACTTCCAGCTGGGAGAGCAAGCGCATGGTGCGGCGTTACGCGCATCTCGCCACCGACTATCTCGCCGACTACACCCGCAATCTCGAGATCCACGGCACAAATAGGGCACAGTCGGGAAAATGTCCGACGGTCGCGACCGGAGAGCGTGCCCAACTCATTGAGTTGTTTGATGAAAATTGATGCCGGCTGAGGGACTTGAACCCCCGACCAACGGTTTACAAAACCGCTGCTCTACCACTGAGCTAAGCCGGCGCCGAGAGAGGGACCGAGAGCTTTTTCGAGCCGCCGATTGTACCGGTCCGAGGGACGTCAGAGCACGGAGGACTGACCCGGCGCCTTCAGCACGATGCAGGGCACCGGCCCGCCCGGTTTGCAAATAGGTAGGGGCGGTTTACCTGAGGCGGCAGCCGTCGCAGCGGAATCGCCTTTCTGCCCCGGTGCAGCAGTCGCTGTGGACGCCGGCAGCGTGGCCGGTACCGTAGCCGCCGGGCAGGCCTGCACGCTGATCGGATTGCCCGCGCCGGCCGGTACCAGATCGGAAACCTCCTTCAGCGGCACGGCCACCGCATTGCTCGTGAGCGTGAGATCCAGCCAGTAGACCGTGCCCGGGAGCATCCTCTCGGTCATCAACGGCTTGAACCCCATCGAGCGCACGGCCTTCAGCCGCCGCTCGGCCCGATCGGTAGCCTCGAACAGCCCGAGAGAAATCCGCCGTCCCCCCGTCTGTGGCGGCATCGCCTCGGCGTCATCGATACCAGCGCGCTCCAGCCTATGCAGCACCCGCGTCACCGCGGCATCGCTGGAGAGATTATCCAGGTAGACCCAATATCGCCGGACCGCCGGCAGCTCTGCAGCCCTCTGCTGCGGCGCGAAATCCTTGGCCTTCAGCACCTCGACCGCTTGCGCGGCAATCGCCGGATCGGTAAACGGCCCGACCGAAACACACTGTGTCGCAGGCGTCTCGAGGGCCATCTTCGCGGGCGCGGCCGCGCGCTTGTCGGCAGGCAGATCGCTGGCCAGCTTCAGGCGCGGCAGGGAAGCAATCGGGTTCGGCTGCGGAGGCGGGGGTACATCGATCCATCGTGCCCATGCCAGGTAGAGCAGGTTGATGAGCAGCAGGCCGAAGAAGATGACGCGCGCGCGCACGGCGCGATTGTAGACCAGTTATGTCACCTGCAAGGCGTGCAGGGCCCACTGTTTGGCGAGGCCATCATCCCCTGCGGGCAGACGCAGATGATAGGGGAAGGCGAACTAGCCCGCGGCGCACCAGGCAGCAAGTCCCTCCAGCACCAGATCAGGTACCACCAGGGTCTTGCTGTGGATCAGCGGCCGAACCGTTGAAGCGCCGCCGCCCGTCAGTACGAGCTGCGGCACGCGCCCCACCAGCTCCCGCGCCTCGCTGATCGCCCGATCCACCGCCGCCGCGGCAGCGAAGCGGGAACCCTGCTCCACCCCCGCCCGCGTCGAGCGCCCGAAAAGAGCCCGCCCCCGTCCGGTGGCTCCGCCTTGTGCGCGGCGGCGGATGCCACTGGTGCCATCGAGCAGGCTCGAGACCATGAGCGGCGGCGCCGGAATGATGGCTCCACCGGAATGGCGTCCGTCCGCCCGCAGCAGGTCGATCGTCATTGCAGTCCCGATGGCCACCACGCACACCGGCCTTCGCGGAAAGCGACGGCGCGCCGCGATCATCGCCAGGAGGCGATCGACGCCCAAACGCCATGGCTCGATATAGCCGATCGTCACTCCGCAGGCACTCCGCCGGGTGGTGATCTTCTCCGGAGCCGGTGCCCCCGCGAGGCGCGCGCCGGCAGTCAGTGCGTCGCTGACGTCATCCGCCGCGACGCTCGCCACCAGGATGCGGTCAATCCCCAGCCGCGACTCGATGACTCGGTTCGCGAAGTCCCGAGGCCGCCAGCCCGAATAGTCCGCCGCCTGCGCCTTCCCCAGCCGATCGTCCGAAAGCCACGCCCACTTGATCCGGCTGTTGCCGATGTCGACCAGCAGGGCCCTCACTCAACCGCCCTCACCGTCACGTCACCCGAAATGAACCTCTTCACGCCATGAGGCGTCTCCACCACCAGCGCCCCATGCAGATCGATGCCGCGCGCCAGCCCCCGCGCAACACCCTCTATCGTGTGCACATCCACCTGACGCCCGCGCAATGCGTCCGCAGCGCGCCACTCCTCGACGAATGGACGCAACCCGTCCTTCTCAAAGTCGACGAGCGCAGGGACCACCTGACTGACGAGAGCCGCGGCGAGCGCGTTGCGCGAGGGTTGTCGCAACCCTCCCGTGACCAGGTCGATCGGCGTAACTCCGTTCGCATTCTCACCAATCCTCTGTAGCAGCGTCGCACCCAGCGCGACGTTGAGCCCGATCCCGATGATGACGCATGCCGGACCATCCGACTCGGCCCGCACCTCGATCAGAATGCCTCCGAGCTTCCGCCCCTCGATCAGCACGTCGTTCGGCCACTTGAGCGCAGGCTCCAAGCCGAGCTCCCGCAACATACGCAGCTCGCAAACCCCGATCGCGAGCCCGAGCGCCCCCAGCTCCAGCGGAACTTCCCGGAAGGTCCAGCTTAGCGAGAGGCATATCGATCCGCCCGGCGGCGCGACCCACGGCCGGCCACGCCGGCCGCGCCCTGCCGTCTGATACTCCGCCAGGAAGATCTCACAGATTCCGACCGGCGGATTCGGCCGCGCCAGCAGCACACTGTTGGTGGAATCGACCGTCCACGCTGTCTCGATGCTTCGCGCACGCGCGCGCACGGCAACTGGCAGCAGGTGCGTGATGCGCTCCGCGTCCAACGCGTCACTTCCCGATCGCAGGCGATATCCGCGATTACGCACCGCATGCAGCGTCGCCCCGAGCTCGCGCAGCGAGCCGACGGCCTTCCAGACCGCGCTGCGGGTGACGCCGAGAGAGTCCGCGAGCTGCTCGCCGGAATGAAACTCACCATCGGCAAGCTCGGAGAAAACCCGCGCGACGAGCGGCGCCTCCCTGGATGTCGCGGTGTGAGCAATGGATCTGGTCATGCCGCGCCGGTCACTTCAGGAGCGCCTCCTGCCTGCGCCCAAGAGCCACAACCGGCGGGCGCGCGGCTCGGTTCCCGCATGCATCCTCGAGAGGTTGGAGCGGTGGGTGAACGCAATGAGCAGCGCGCTCGCAACGGCAAAGGTGAGAAGGGGTGCCGGTGGCGAGGCGGCGTTAGCTGCGGCGCACACCGCAAACGCCACGGCGCCGAGGATGGAGGCAAGCCCCACGAAGCCGAAGGCGATGACCGCGACGAGCCACACCAGCAGCACGGGCAAGAGCAGCACAGGTGCTGCGCCCAGAATCGCACCGACGAGCGTGGCAACGCCCTTGCCGCCCCGAAGTCCGTGCCACAACGGATAGATGTGCCCCAACATCACCGCGATGCCGCAGACCGCAACCGACCAGGCGCGCAGTTGTGGCGGCGCTACGGCCAGCGCGGGCAAACGGGCCGGCGCGAGGAGCCCCGTCGCAATCCACCCCTTGCCGATGTCGATCACCAGCACCCCAAGAGCAAACAGCTTCCCCTGCGTCCGCAGTGCGTTCGTACCCCCCGCATTGCCGCTCCCCATGCGACGAATATCGACTCCGCCCCGCAGCCTGCCGATGAGCAGACTTCCGATGATCGAGCCCAGCAGGTAGCCGAGAACCGCCTTGATGAGAAGCTCGGTCACGCGGGCAGGAAAACCTCGGCCAGCGTGCAGCGCACGCTGCCGCCGCCCAGCCGCTCGATGGTTGGGATCGGCACCGCCAGGATCTGATCCGTACAGGCCGAGAGGCGCGCAAACGCCTCCGGCTGCAATGAATGCCGCGCCGCTTCCGACATCACGAGCACCCGGGAATCCCCCAGGGCCTCATCCCAGGTCCCGAGCTCGAGCATGTTGCCGGCGAAGTGCTCGATCTCGGTGTGCCCGATCTCGATGACTTCCCGCCCGGCGCCACGCAAGCGCTCGATGACCCGCTGCCGGTCTGCCGGAACGATGGCCTCCGTGCCGACGACCGCAAGCCTCTCGCCAATGCACATCATGACGTTGGTGTGATAGAGCGGCACGCCGTTGCGGTCCACCGCACTGAAGAGGATCGGCTCGTAGCCGAGCTCACGGCACCATTCCCCCATGACGACGGCGTCGGTGCGTGGAGAAAGGCAGGCGTAAGCGGACCGCTCGATGTGATCCAGCACCATGCTCCCCGTCCCCTCGAGATACCTTCCATGCTTCTCGTGGGAAGTCAGATCGACGGTCCGCGTAACCTTGAACCCAAGGCGAGCCGCGACCGCATCGACGATCTCCTGCCGCCTCTCCCGCCGCCGGCTCTCCGCCTGCATGGGATAGAGCACCACGGTCCCGTCCTCGTGAAAGCTCACCCAATTGTTCGGAAACACCGCATCCGTCTTCGGCGGCTGGGGCGTGTCCTCCACCGCACAGACGCTCACGCCCTCACTCTTCAGCGCGGCGATGAGACCGTCGTGCTCCTTGCGGGCGATGAGCGCCTCCTCGCCTCCGATCGAGTCCGGCGGGCGCTGCATCTTGTTGGAGTCGGCCGTCTCCGGGTTGTAGCCGAAGCTCGCAGGTCGGACCACGAGGACCGCTTCGGCACACTGGCGGCGGGCGATGCGCCGGCCGGCGCTCTGTGGTTCAAGCGAAGTATCGCTGCTCATGGCTGCCATTCTCTCAGATCCTGGCTTCCACCGGACCCCGGGGGTATGCTGGCCCCGTCTGCACTCCCGCGAGCAACAGCGACCCCAAAGGGGTATTCAATGGCGCAGGCGACGGGGACTCTTCGATCTGCCGACGGCACCGTGAGCGGCAAGGTGCTCATCCTGCGGCACAGCCGGGCGGTGCGGATCCTGCACTGGGTGAACTTCATCACCCTCACCATCATGCTGATGAGCGGGCTGCAGATTTTCAATGCCCACCCGGCGCTCTACTGGGGGAAGACCTCCGACTTCGCACGGCCGGCCTTGAGCATCGGAGCCATGGAAGATGACAAGGGCCACACCTGGGGTGTCACCACCGTCGGCTCCCACAGCTTCGTGACCACCGGCGTGCTCGGCTGGTCGAAGGACAGCGACGGCACGTACCAGGTCCGCGCTTTCCCGACCTGGGCGACGCTCCCCGGCGAGACCTGGCTCGCCATGGGACGCGCCTGGCATTTCTTCTTCGCATGGATTTTCGTGCTCAACGGGGCGCTCTATGTGCTCCTCGGGATCCTCTCCGGTCATTTGCGGCGCGATCTCTGGCCGACCCGCATCGACTGGAAGCGGCTGGGACATACCTTCATCGAGCATGCGCGGCTGCGATTTCCGAAGGGCGATGAGGCACGCCGCTACAACGGCATTCAGAAGCTGGCCTACCTCTCCGTCATCTTCATCGTCGGTCCGCTGATCGTCCTCACCGGGCTCACCATGTCGCCCACGATCGATGCCGGCTGGCCCTGGCTCCTCGCGATCTTCGGCGGCCGTCAGAGCGCGCGCACCATCCACTTCATCTGTGCCATGGCGCTGCTCGCGTTCTTTCTCGTGCACATCATCATGGTGATTCTGTCGGGCACCTGGAACAACCTGCGCTCGATGATCAGCGGGCGCTATGCCATCGAGACGGCGCCATCAGGCGCAGGGAACGAGCCCCATGAGTGAGATCATCAGCATCCGCCGCCGGCGGCTGATTCTCGGACTGGGTGCAGGCGCCGGCACATTGCTCCTCGGCGGCTGCGACCGCCTCTCGGAGCGGCCGCTGACTCAGAGCGTGCTCGGCTCCGCGCAATGGTTCACCCGCGCGGCCCAGAGGGCGGTGGTCGGAAGGGATACGCGCGCAACCGAATACACCCGCGCCGACATTGCGCCGGTGTTCCGGGCCAACGGCACCCTCAATCCCGCCAACCCGAAATACCAGGCGCTGGCGAAGGATGGTTTTCGCGATTGGCGTCTGCGCGTCGATGGCCTGGTCGAGAATCCGAAGGAATTCTCACTGGCTGATCTCCGCGCGATGCCCGCGCAGACCCAGATCACCCGCCACGACTGCGTGGAAGGATGGAGCTGCATCGGACAGTGGACCGGGCCTACGCTACGCGACGTTCTCTCCCGCGTAGTGCCGAAGCCGCAAGCCCGCTACGTCATGTTCTTCTGCGCCGATTCGATCGACGATGACATGTATTACGAAAGCATCGACATGCGTACGGCCGCGCATCCGCAGACCCTGCTCGCCTATGCGCTGAATGACCAGCCGCTGCCCGTCAAGTATGGCGCACCTCTGCGGCTCCGGTTGGGCCGCCAGCTCGGCTACAAGATGGCCAAGTACGTGATGCACATCCAACTGGTCTCGAGCTACCGGCCTTTTGGCGACGGCGCGGGCGGCTACTGGGAGGACCAGGGATACGCCTGGTACGCCGGGATCTGATCTCGCGTGAGCCTTACGCGAGGCCGTGCGAAGCCTCTTGCTGCACCATGACGTCGCGGGCATCCGCGACCGAGTAGCTCTCGGGCAGGAGGCCTGCATCGGACATGAGGGCCAGCCAGTCATCGAGCGAGTCGGTGCCGAACCGATCGAGCAGCGCATCCGTGACGACGAACGTTCCATCCTTGTCGTGCGCGGCGCAGGCGAGCACCCCGGGCTCCGGGATGTGAACGAACCTCGTGTAGTCGGCCAGAGCCGAAAGCGGCAGGTGCTGGCCCGAGGGGGCCGTGAGGAGCTCCACCGCCTTCCAGGACTTGGGCTCCGAGGCCCACTCCATGAGGCTGCGGATACGGATCGCGAGGAACTTCCGCTGCGAGTCCGACAGCCTGCTTGCGCCCGTCAGCTCGCGGATGGCGAGCGCCTCGATCACGTTGCGGATCCCCGACCAGACCGGGCATTCCGATTCCGCGACGGCATCTCTGGCGACTTTGATCTCCAGAGGCAGCTTCGAGACCACCACGCCGCCGACACCCAACTGCCAGGTGCCGAACTCGCCGAGGAAGAAGCTCTGGTTGAACACCTCGAGCGCCTGTGCGCCGCGGATGAGCCGGTAGTAGGCCAGATCATCCTCGAAGGTCCAGAAATCGCGAATCGCTGACTCTCTCATCAGAATCGCCTCCTGAATCCGATCTCGAAGCCGCCGGGTAGGACACTGAGAATGAGGGGCATCCCTGAGCGATGCAGGAAATACCCGGTGGCCGTACCGAGCGCAAAGCCTGCCAGCACATCGGTCTGCCAGTGGCCCCAGGTCTTGACGCGCGCGATGCCGTCATACACCGGTAACAGCTCGAGCGCATACACCATCGGGTGGTCGCTCCCGTACTCCAGCACGAAGGGCGTGACGAGCGAGCTGAGCGTGGTCACCTCCCCGCTCGGGAAGCTCTGCCCATGACCGGTGAACCACCGGTTGGGGTCTGAGGTTTGTGACGGACGCTCGCGCGAGAAAGCGTATTTGAGCGCGATCCCGGCCACTCCGCTGACGACGCCGCTGTCCACCGACTGCCAGAAGGTTTTCCCCAAGCGATCCTCGCCGCCTTCCCACAGCGCCCCGACACCGACGACCGCCATCATGCTGTCGATGAGCACGTTCTGGTTGCTGCGCGCCCACAGGCCGGAGTTGTCGTAGCGCCCGCGAGAATCGATGCCGAGCGGACCACCTGCGGCGAGCCCGACGGGCGCATGGGCGAGGACGGTTACGAAGAGCAAAGCGGCTGGGACGCGCCGCACCGCCGCGGCGGAAGATAGGAAACGTGGACGGGTGCGCAATACGACTCGCTCCCACGACTGCGGCGGCGGCAGTCGACTTTGCGATGCAAAGTTGGACTTTACGATGCAAACCGCGTGGAAGCAAGGCCCCGGGCGACCCCCGCTGAGGTCACGGCCGTGGGGCTGCCGCGGTCAGCGCGCCTCGAGGTGGCGCAGGATCCTGGCGCGCACGTCATCGCTCTCGGGCGACGTGTTCGCATCGAGCAGCACCTGCTCGAGCACCGCAAGGTAGCCAAGAAAGCGCTTGCGCCCGTCGGCCGTGATGCGGCAGAGCGATTGGCGGCGGGCGTCCTCCGTGCTCTTCGTGATCTCGATGAGCCGCGAGGCCTCGAGGACTTCCAGGTGACGGGCGAGATTCCCATCGGTCAGCCCGCAGAGCTTCTTGATCACCGGAAACGGCAGGCCCTTCGGATGCGCGAGCAAGGACGTGAGCACACCCAGGCGCGCGCGCTCGTGCATCACCCGATCGAGACCTTCGTACGCGAACGGGGGCGTCCGCTGGCTCTTGGGTTTAGCTCTCTTCATAGCTCCGCCGATATCCGAACTGCAGCACCCCGGCGACCATGAGCTGACCCAAGCCGAACGGTATGCCCATCTCCCATGGGGCGGCGCCGGGAAGGTCGGGCCCGATCGCGAGGCAGGCCATTCCCGTCGCGAGATACCACACGCCCACCCAGAAGGTCGCCCGCGGCAGGAAGCTGCAGGAGGCGAACACCCCGAGGGCGAACAGCATCTGCCAGAGACCCGGCAGCATCCAGAGGGCCCGGGGCTCGGCGCGCGAGAGTACCGCGGTGAGGAGGATTCCGGCGACCAGCGCCGGCAGGAATTGCTCGATCGCGGCCTGCATCATCGGCAGCGCGAGGGAGGAGTGCAGGCGGCGGGTGCGCGCGAAAGTCTCGAGGCTGATGAGTGAGAGCGAGATGACGGCGAGGCCGATCCACATGGCGAGGAAGCGCGCGGTCTCGTGAGTGAGATCGACGCGCCACCGCTCCTGCAGCGAGGCGAGGACCAGGGCGAGCACGCCGGCGCTGGCGAGGGTCAGCGGGCCATACCCGCGGAATTGGGTATGGCGGGCCAGGTACCCGCGGATCGACTGGATCTCCGACAGAGCTTGGCGCACGTCTGGCATGGGTGCCGCCCCTAGACTTTGCACGGCAGAGTAGCACAGCACGCGCCGGGAGCCGCGAAGATCAGCTCCCGGTCGCTTCCAGGGTCTCGAAGACGCGGTCGTCGGAGGTGAGATCGAGCGGCTCGCCGTTGAGGTATCGGTGGCACTGCTCGAAGGGCGCCGGCCGCGCGAGCAGGAACCCCTGGGCATACGAGCAGCCGAGCTGGCGCAGCTTCTCGAGCTGCTGCCAGCCCTCGATGCCCTCCGCGACCACCTCGATGTTGAGGTGCTTCGCCATGGCGATGATCGCCTCGACGATCGCGAGGTCGCTCATGTCGGTCACGAGGTCGCGCACGAAGCTCCGGTCGATCTTGAGGTAGTCGACCCGCCAGCGCTTGAGGTAGGAGAGACTCGAGTAGCCGGTGCCGAAGTCATCGATGGCGATGCGCGCGCCGAGCTCCCGCAGGCGCACGATGGCGTCCTGGGACGACTCGCCGTTGCGGCCCTCCCGCCGCTCGAACACCGCGCTCTCGGTGAGCTCGAGCTGCAGCATGTTGGGGTTGATGCCATGCATGCGCGTCAGCCGCGAGATGGTGGCAGCGAGGTCCGAGCGCTGCAGCTGCACGGCAGAGATGTTGACGGCAATGGGCGTGATCGCGTGGCCGCCTGATCGCCAGCGCGCCGCATCCTCGATCACGCGCTCCAGCACGAACTCCCCGATCGGTACGATGAGGCCGGTCTCCTCCGCCACCGCGACGAAGCGGTCCGGAGGGACGAAGCCGTGGGCCGGATGGCGCCAGCGCAGCAGCGCCTCGAGCGCGAAGACCCGGTGGGACTCGATGTCGACGATCGGCTGATAGTGCACGTCGAGCTGCCGGGCCTGAAGCGCGGTGCGCAGGCTCGATTCGATCGCCATGCGCTCCTTGAGCTTCCTCTCCATCACGGGGCTGAAGAGTTGGAAATTATTGCGGCCTCGGTCCTTGGCCTGGTACATCGCCGTGTCCGACTGCCGCAGCAGCTCTCCCATGGTCATGCCATCGCGAGGGAAGAGACTGACGCCGATACTGGCCGTGGTGACGAGCGGCCGGCCGTCGATGAGCACCGGCACGGCCAGCGCCTCGGTGATGCGGCTCGCCGCCTCGTTGATCTGCTCCGCGGTGGCGACGGTCTTGAGGATGACGATGAACTCGTCCCCGCCCATGCGCACCACGATGTCGTCCGTGCGGGTGGTGGTGCGGATGCGCCGCGCCACCTCTTTCAGCAGCTTGTCGCCGGTCTCGTGGCCGCGCGAGTCATTGATGTGCTTGAAGCGGTCGAGGTCGAGGAAGAGCACCGCCAGCATGTTGCCGGTGCGCTTGGCGTCCTCGATCGCTCCGGGCAGATGCGCCGCGAGGAAGAGGCGGTTCGGCAGACCGGTGAGCTGATCGTGATGCGCGAGATGATCGAGGTGCTGCTGCTTCTCGAGCAGCTGCGCCTCCACCCGCCGGCGCATGGTGATGTCGCGAGTGGTGAGAGCGTAGAGGCTGCGCTCGCCGATGGCGAGCCGATAGCCGCTGATCTCGACGTGCAGGGACCGGCCGTCGCGGCAGCGCTGACCTGTCTCCAGGACGAGCCGCGCGGGCGAGTCACGCAGCTGCGTCAGCAGCGCATCCGGTGGTCCGCCCTCGTCGCTGAAAATCTCCTCGAGGCCCAGCTGCTGCAGCTCCGCCAGCGAGTAGCCGAGGGTCTGCTGCATGGCCGGGTTGGCATCGACGATGCCGAGGGATCCCCCATCGACGACCAGGATGCCATTCGGTGCCTGGGCGAAGGCAGCCTCGTAAGCACTGCGGCTGCCGCCCGCAGCCATGCCCGGCCGCGCCCGCCGCCAAAGCGGCAGGGCGATCGCGAGCAGCCCCAGCAAGAGCATCGCCGACCCGAGTGCGAAGTGGTTCACGAACCTCCCCGTCCCAAACCATGGCAGTTTGGCGAAAGAGATCCACGCCAGTCCGGGAACACCGCACAATTTTCCGCGCGCACCGCGGCGGGCTGCCTCAGGAAAGGCGACTGGGCGTCCAGCACCCACCGGATGGCGGGACCGAGGGGGATTTCCGGTTTAAAGGGACAGGCGATCTTGCGGCGGGGGTCGAGGCCCACCCCGCCGCCGGCGCCTTCATCGCAAGGAGACCGATATGCCCGTCATCAGCAGCGCCACCAGAAGAATTCCCAAGGCGACCTATGTCGCCCTGACCGCTGGACAGGCACCTGCCGCGCAGAGCGTCCCCCCGAGCAGCACCCCGACTGCCGAGGGTGCGCTCTTGAAGTTCGGGTTCGTGCGGCAGCTCTCATTGCAGTCCGGAGAAGTGGACAAGGCGTTCACGACCCTGGTGAATCAAGCCGCCACCCCGCTGCAGATGAACGCGTCGACCCTCGCCAATACACTGCGCGCCTTCGAGGGAACGCCTCTTCCCTCTCTGCTTCCGGCACCCAGCGTCCTCGCAACGATTCCGACTGCCGACCTCGCAGCCTTCGGTCACGCGCTGATCACGGCACGCGGCCAAGCGGCCAGGGCCGCGGGGGCAACGACGCCTGAGGCACTGCAAAGGACCGCACTGCTCAATCACCAGCTCAATGCCGCCATCGTGGCCACCAAGGGCTTCGAGACCAACGCGACGGCGAGCCGCATTGGAATGCTCAATCTCGAGCGGCTGGAAATGACCCCGGCCGGACTCGAGCGCGGCGAGCTCATCGCGACGATTCCTCTTGCGCCGATGGAGCAGACTTCGGTCGTGCAGAAGGAGTGGTCCGTCACCAGCCAGGAATTCACCTCGATCGTCACGGACTCCTTGGAAAACTACAGTGAAACCGGCGTCACGGAGAATACCGAGCTCGCCCAGTCCACGACCTCGCAAGCGACTCACAACAATCAATTCAACGCGACGGGGACCGTGCAGGGCAGCTTCGCGAGCTTCGTGTCCGCCTCGGCTTCCTCGGGATTCACCTCGCAGGACCAGAGCTCGAAATCGGCGACCGATAGCCGCAAGGATGCGGTCGCGTTGACCCGCAAGGCCTCGTCCCGGGTCAAGCAGTCGCACAAGGTGACGATTTCCACCACCAGCGTCTCGGGCACTTCCGAGACCTCGACGCGCACCCTGCAAAACCCGAGCGCCACCGATCCGATGCGAATCGACTACTTCAGCCTGATGCGCAAATGGCACGTGGGACTCTATCGCTACGGGCTGCGCCTGACCTACGACGTCGTCATACCCGAGCCTGGAGCGGCGATGCGCAAGCTCTATGCACAGCTGGCGGAGCTCCAGGACAAAGTGAGCCCGGCGTTCATTTTCCCGGTGCCGATCTCGGCAGTCACGGAGCTCACCTACAAGAATCTGGCCGACCATTGGGGAGCCATCGTGCCCGAGCCGCCCGCTGCATCCCTGCAGATCACGGCCGGGGGACCCGTGCCCAACATCCAGGGTGGCGACGGCGATGGGAATTGGAACTTCTTCACGGTTCCCCTGGAGATCAAGGACGGCTACATGATTTCGCATGTACAGATGGACGCCATGCTGAGCGGCATCGGAAACGAGCGAAACCTCAAGGTGTTCAATGCCCCGGATTGGGAGACCTTCGCCGTCGGCACCGGCGCCCAGGGGGCGGACCTCACGGCGAAGTACGGTTTCATGACCGGCTTCACCGGAGAGCAGAGCATCACGGTCTACTTCAACAACTGTGCCAAGGCCTCGATCACCTTCGTCGTCGCTCTGACGCGTACGGATGCCGCGCTCAGGGCGTGGGCCGGACAGGTGTGGCAGGCTCTCTACAATGCCGCTCAGGCCACTTACTACACCGAGCAGCAGGCGCTCGTCGCCCAGATCCAGGCGCTGCAGGATCAGATCAACAACGTCGATACGCTCACCCTGCGGCGGGAAGAGAACGACGAGATCATGAAGAGAGTGGTCCAATGGATCCTGGGCGAGGGATTCAATTTCATGCCGGCGGATGTCGTGGCGCTCTTTTCGAGCAACCCGGATCCGTACAACGGAATCGATCCGGGAAAGTACGGCGTCGCCTTCACCGGGCCGAGCACGAATCTGTCCACGGAGCAGTGGACGACTCTGCGCCAGCACGAGGATCTCATCCGCTTCGTCAACGATGCGATCGAGTGGGAGAACATCGTATATTTTCTTTACTCCTACTTCTGGGACGTGCCGACGAGCTGGGAGTTCATCCGCTCGATTCGCCATCCCGATGCCACCCGGCAGGGATTTTTGCGCTCGGGCAGCGCCCGCATCGTGCTGACCGTGCGCCAGGGATTCGAGGAAGCATGGGTGCGATTTGCCGAAGGCGGATTCCGCGGAGCCGATTACTCGGGCCCCTACCTGACGATCGCGCAGCAGATCGCCGACTACAACACCGCGAACTACCCGGGGATCCCGCCGGTGACGCCAGGAGGCGCGCCACTGCCGGATGACGAGCAACAGGTTGCTTCGACCTCGTCCGATTCCCTTGCCGCAAGCAGCGCTCCGGTCACCATCGCGGTGGCCTCGAGCGAGGGCTTCGTCCCCGGCTATACGGCCATCCTGGACAGCTACGACTCCGGCAGGCAGGAGGCACAAACGATCACTGCGGTCCCTGATGCAACACACATCATCGTGCAGGCACTGAACAGTCCGCACGACGGGTCGCGAGTACCCTTTGCCGTGATGCAAGCCGGCGAAAAGGGAGTGCTCATCGCCGAATGGTTCGAATACACGCCGTCATCGGGCACGGACATCGCGGTCACCAGCAACCTCGCCACCATCGCTTGAGGCGGCGGCGATCGGGAGTTTCGCCGTGGTCACCTTCCTGACTCCTCAGTTCAAAACCTCCATCGACCGCTTCAAGGGCTACTTCAAAGACAGCCAGATCACCAAGTTCGGCCAGTTCTACGTTACGGAGTCGATCCGCGCCGCCATCGAGCAGGTCATCAGCGATACCGTGCAGAGCACGGCCGAGGGGATATTCTCGGCCGACAGGGGCGACCGGATCACCTCGGCTCTCTGGCCTTACCTAGACGGCATTCCCTTCGACGACATCGACGTCTCGGCAGTCAACGACGTCCTGGATCGATACGATCAGGGCGATTTGGGCGTAATCCGCCAGATGTTCACGGCCACTGCGCCCACCACGGCCGACGCCACCGCGGTCTCGAACGCGTTCAATGTCCTCTGGACCTCGCCGTCATCGCCCGGACTCGATGCGATATTCGTTACCGGATCGCCGACGGTGCCTCGCGGCAGGGCGGCGCAGGCTCTCGAAAAGACGAAGTGCTTCCCGGTTGCGCAAGGTATGGCGCAGAAGCTCGCCAGGAAGCAGGGCACGACCCACCTCGCAGCCGACAAGCGGATCTCGATGGGCACCATAGCCGGCGCCGTCGTGACCGAGGGGCCGGCCGGGCCGAAACCGGCCCTGGCGCAGCAAACGATCAAGTACACGAATGATTCCGTGCTGGTGAAGCTGGTCGGCTCGATGCAGGGGGCGATCGATGCCGGCGGAACGGTACTGTGCGGGGTGCTCAGTGGCGTGAGGCAGGACAGGAATCTCTTCACGCAACCCGAGCACTACATCCTGGTGTTTGGATATGGAGCGATCAATGGGGTCGACGCCTTCGTGTTCTGGGATCCTGACGCGCTGCACAGCAATATTGCCTCGGCAGCGACCGGACAGGGATTCGGCTGGCTGTTCCATCTGCCCGGCAGGTTATCGACGGGATTGGACGAGGGGGATCTGCGGGCCATCGACAGAAACCCGTCATCCGCAACCTTCGGCGATCATCTGCAGGAGCCGCGGCGCCACTGTTATCAGGTCTACTACGTTCAAACCATGCCGCAGTAGCGGCCCCAAAGCAAAAAACCCCCGGGGTCGCCCCCGGGGGTTTCGCTGATCAATCCTGGCAGTGACCTACTCTGGCATGCCTGAAAGGCACACTACCATCGGCGCAGAGCGTTTTCACTTCCGAGTTCGGAATGGGATCGGGTGGTTCCCGCTCGCTATGGCCGCCAGGAATACTGGTTGAGGTTACGGGACCGGTGTTGCCACCGGTCCCGCCGCCTCCAATTCGGTTCGTTTCGTTTCCGACGCCTGTCGCGTTCAACAAATGCGCATCCATGTCGCTTCGGCCCATGGCCGAAGCGAAGCTCCATGCATCATCCTCTCGCGGTCAGACCGCTTGAGGTTATATGGTCAAGCCTCACGGGCAATTAGTACTGGTTAGCTGAAGCCATTACTGGCCGTACACACCCAGCCTATCAACCAAGTAGTCTTCTTGGGCCCTTCAGGGGAGTCGAGCTCCCAGGGAGATCTAATCTTGAGGGGGGCTTCCCGCTTAGATGCTTTCAGCGGTTATCCCGTCCGCACATAGCTACCCGGCAGTGCCACTGGCGTGACAACCGGAACACCAGAGGTGCGTCCATCCCGGTCCTCTCGTACTA
>Ga0070741_10005253_pt1 | contig 28947 bp, 28 predicted proteins | sample Coa_R1_4_FD_66440 | JGI IMG/M metagenome (GOLD analysis project Ga0070741, IMG submission 66440) | Surface soil microbial communities from Centralia Pennsylvania, which are recovering from an underground coalmine fire - Coalmine... | ecosystem: Environmental > Terrestrial > Soil > Unclassified ... | reverse complement strand
CTCGACGACCGCATCGAGGTCCTCGTCGACGCCGTGGCCGAGGGCCGGGGCATGTGGGTGTCGGTCCGCGACGCCGTGGCCCTGCTGGTGGGCGGGAACCTCGGCGAGATCGGCTTCACCGTCGGCGGCACGCTGCTCGGCGGCCGGGCCCCGCTCAATCCCCGCCAGCTGCTGCTGGTCAACATGCTGACCGACGTGGCTCCGGCCATGGCCATCGCCGTGCAGCCGCCCGCCCGGCGCAGCTTCACCGAGCTGCTCCGGGAGGGGCCGGAGGCCTCGCTCGGCTCGGCCCTCAACCAGGCCATCGTCTGGCGGGCCATCTGCACCGGCAGCGCCGCCACCGGCGCCTACGTCGTCGGACGGGCCACCGGCCCGCCGGCCCGGGCCCGCACGATCGGCCTCGCCGCGCTCGTCGGCACCCAGCTCGGCCAGACGCTGGCCACCGGCCGGCCGAGCCGGACGACGGTGGCCGCCGTCGTCGGCTCCGGCGCCCTGCTGGTGGCGGTGATCCAGACACCCGGCCTCAGCCGGCTGTTCGGCTGCACGCCGCTCGACCCACTGGGCTGGGGGACGGCGGCGGTGGCGTCGGCCGCCGGAACGGGCGCGGCGCTGGTGCTGCCCCGGCTGTGGGACCGGGCCCGGGGCCCGGAGCAGTCAGGGTCAGACGCTGAGGACGGCTGGCCGCACCTGGCGGATGATGGCCTTCACCACGAGCTCGGCGAGCAGCACGATCGCCGACACGAGGAGGGACTCGAGAATTCCGTTCATTGGCAACCCTCGCCGGGGAAGTGAGCGCTTGAGGGATCTGCCGCGATCCTGAGCGCTCGAGGTGGCCCATCCGTTCGGCGACGGCCACGGAGCCATCGCGTGAAGATGAATTCTTCCTGAAGCGCCAACTGTCCTGCTCAGCGGCCTACTGCGGCCCAGGTGTGCTCGTCGGTGAGGTCGATTCCCTGGGCCATGAGGTTCATGGCCGCCCGCTTGGCCGGGCTGTAGCGGGCGGTGTCGGACATGGTCACGCCGAAGTCGGCCCGGCAGCTGTCGACGACGTCGAGGATGCGGGCCAGCGCCGCCTCGGGGAGCCGGCGCCGCCGGGCGGCGAAGGCCACCCAGCCGGCGAGGACGTCGGGAACGAGGCCCACGTCGGGCCCGTCGAGGCAGACCCTGACCGGGAAGTGGTCGAGCAGGCAGAGCCCGGCCACCGTGGGGCTCCACCGCAGGGGGTCGCCGTCGCCGTAGTCGCAGCGGTAGGCGATGAGGCTGTGGCAGACCGACACCGCCGCCGGCTCCGACAGCAGCCCGGCGGCCTCCGGCGAGCCGAGGAACTCGGCCACGAGCCACTCCCGGCCCTCGGCGTCGAGCTCCTCCACGCCGACGGCGGCGGCCGGCGGGAGCGTGGCCAGCCGGGCGGTGAGCAGGGCCCGCATCTCGGCCAGCGTGCGGCCGTCGGCGGCCGGCGGCTCGTGGGCGAAGTCGGTGGCCAGGAGGGCGTCGGCCAGGCGGGCGGCCACCTCGGGGAGCGTGGCCGGGCGCAGCGTGATCCCGTCGCCCTCGGCCTCCCGCCACCGGGCCACGGTCTGGGCCAGGGGGGCGGCGGTGTAGGCGTCCTTGGCCACGCCCCGCTCGGTGTGGTCGACGAGCACGCAGATCGAATGGCCCGGGTCGTCCGGCAGCGCCGGGTAGGCGAAGCCGACGATGACGATCTCCTGGTCACCGTAGACGTCGGTGCCGATCCAGGCCTCGGTCGGCAGGGCGGTGCCGGCCACCGCCGCCCACGACGGGACGGCGATGCCCGACTGCTCGAGGTCGGCGGCGGCCGTGCGGGCCCGGGTCGCCACCCGGGGCGGAGCCACCGCCGTGAGGGCGGCCAGCACGGCCATGGCCTCGGCCGTGCGTAGCTCGTGGGCCCGGCGGACGAGGGCCTCGGCGAACGTCCCGGCGGCGCTGTCCTGGCCGCCGAGGCCGTCCCACACGGCCAGCAGGCCGCTCCCCCACAGCTCGGCGGCCAGCGGCGACTCGGCCCGGAGCAGCTGGCTGCGGGCCGAGCGCAGGATCCCGTCGAAGAGGCGCGAGATCACGGCCTCGCGCTGGGCGTCGTCGGCCGACGGCGTGGCCGCCGGCTCGTCCCGCCTGCGCTTCCGGCTTCCGATCGCCACACCGCACCTCCGCTCGTCCGCTGTCGACCTGCCCCGCGGACGATACGGAAGGTGCCTGGTGAGGTGGTGGATCCCCCGAGCGGTGTCGCCCCCTATGCCCCGGTTAGGCCCGGCGGGAGCGGATGATGTTCAGCGCCGAACCGGCCTTGAACCATTCGATCTGCTCCGGGCTAAAGGTGTGGGTGCATTCGAAGCCGATCCCGGTGCCGTCGGGCTTGTGGATCGTGCACCGCACCGGCCGGTCGGGGGCCAGGTCGGCCAGGCCGTGGACCGAGATCGTGTCGTCCTCGCCGATCAGGTCGTAGGTGGCCGGGTCGGCGAACGTCAGCGGCAGCAGGCCCTGCTTCTTGGCGTTGGTCTCGTGGATGCGGGCGAAGCTGCGGGCGAAGATCACCTTGCCGTTGCGGAACCGGGGCTCCATGGCGGCGTGCTCCCGGCTCGAGCCCTCGCCGTAGTTCTCGTCGCCGATGGCGCACCAGGCCACGCCCTTGGCGTGGAGGCGCTTGGCGATCTCGGGGTAGGAGCGGATCTCGCCGTCGAGCGGGTCCTTGCCGTGGCCCGCCTCGACGTCGGGCCGGAAGGCGTTGATGACCCCGAGGAAGAGGTTGCCGGAGATGTTCTCCAGGTGGCCCCGGTAGGTGAGCCACCGGCCGGCGGCCGAGATGTGGTCGGTGGTGCACTTGCCCCGGGCCTTCATGAGGACAGGGAGGCGCTCGTAGTCCCGCCCGTCCCAGGCGCCGAACGGCTCGAGCAGCTGGAGCCGGTCGGACTCCGGGCTGACGACGACCGCCACCGACCGGCCGTCGGCCGGCGGGGCCAGGAAGCCCGACTCGCCGGGGTCGAAGCCCCGCCCGGGGAGGCGCTCGCCGACCGGCGGGTCGAGGGTCACGCCGTCGATGGCGTCGGTCAGCGGGTTGAAGTCGAGCGTGCCCGACAGGGCGTAGGCGATCACCATGTCGGGCGACGTCACGAAGGCCTTGGTGTTGGCGTTGCCGTCGTTGCGCTTCGGGAAGTTCCGGTTGTAGCTGTTGACGATCGTGTTGACCTTGGACGGGTCGAGGTCGGTCCGCTCCCACTGGCCGATGCAGGGCCCGCAGGCGTTGGCCAGCACCTCGCCGCCGATGGCCTGGAGGTCGGCCAGGAGGCCGTCGCGCTCGATGGTGGCCCGGACCTGCTCCGAGCCCGGCGTGATCAGCAGCTGCGTCCGGGCCCGCAGCCCCCGGGCGGCGGCCTGGCGGGCGATCGAGGCGGCCCGGGTGATGTCCTCGTAGGACGAGTTGGTGCAGGACCCGATGAGGGCGCTGGCCACCTCGGTGGGGACGCCGTGCTCCCGGGCCCAGGCCCCGACCCCGCTGACGGGGTGGGCCAGGTCGGGCGAGTCGGGCCCGTTGATCATCGGCTCCAGGGCCGAGAGGTCGATCTCGATGACCCGGTCGAAGAACCGCTCGGGATCGGCCTCGACCTCGGGGTCGGGGCGCAGATCGGCGGCGTGCGGGTCGGCGGCGTCGGCGATGGCCTCGCGGCCGGTGGCCTTGAGGTAGGCGGCGATGTTGGGGTCGTAGGCGAAGATCGACGTGGTGGCGCCGATCTCGGCCCCCATGTTGCAGATCGTCCCCTTGCCGGTGGCCGAGATGGAGTCGGCGCCGGGGCCGAAGTACTCGACGATGGCGCCGGTGCCGCCCTTGACGGTGAGGATCTCGGCCACCTTGAGGATGACGTCCTTGGGGCTCGACCAGCCCGACAGCTCGCCGGTCAGGTGGACGCCGATCAGCTTCGGCCAGCGCACGTTGAACGGGAAGCCGGTCATCACGTCGACGGCGTCGGCCCCGCCGACCCCGACGGCCACCATGCCGAGCCCGCCGGCGTTGGGGGTGTGGCTGTCGGTGCCGATCATCATCCCGCCGGGGAAGGCGTAGTTCTCCAGCACGACCTGGTGGATGATGCCCGACCCCGGCTTCCAGAACCCGATGCCGTAGCGGGCGGCCACCGACCGGAGGAACTCGTAGACCTCGCTGTTGACGTCGAGGGCGAAGGCCAGGTCGGCGTTGGCGCCCGACCGGGCGAGGATGAGGTGGTCGCAGTGGACGGTGGTCGGCACCGCCGCCTCGTCGAGGCCCGCCGTCATGAACTGGAGGAGCGCCATCTGGGCGGTGGCGTCCTGCATGGCCACCCGGTCGGGGTCGAAGTCGGTGTAGCTGACGCCGCGGTCGAGCCCCGCCCCGACCGGGGACCGCAGGTGGTTGAGGAGGACCTTCTCGGTGAAGGTCAGCGGCCGGCCGAGGCGCTCCCGGCCCAGGGCCACCCGTTCCGGGAGGCGGTCGTAGACCCGGCGGACGAGGTCGATGGGGGTGGACGACGTGACGGCCATGGGCGGGGCTCCCTGCTTGCGTTCTCGCGTTGTCTAGACAAGACTATACAAGTGATGGAGCTGAAAAACGAATCGATCGCCGCAGATCTGCGGGAACGCATCGCCGGTGGTGAGTTCGCCGCGGGCCGTCACCTGCCCAGTGAGGCCGACCTGGCCGGAGCCTACGCCGCCAGCCGGATGACCGTCCGAAAGGCCCTGGAGCGGCTGCGGGAGGAGGGTCTCGTCGGCTCCCGGCAGGGGTTCGGCTGGTTCGTGGCCGCCCCGCCGCTGCGCCAGTCGCTGGCCCGGCTGGGCACGATCGAGGCCCAGCTGGCCCAGTCGGGCCGGACGTCCGAGCGCCGGGTGCTCGACTTCGCCTTCGTCGCCGCCCCGCCCCGGGCGGCGGCCGTCCTCGGCCCCGGCCGGGTCCTGGCCGTGCGGCGGGTCAACGTGGTCGACGGCGTGGCCTGGGCCCGGGTCACGGTGTGGTGCCCCGAGGCGCTGGCCGCCCACCTGTCGCTGGCCGACGTCGAGCGGACCACCTTCCACGAGCTGCTCGGCGTGGCGCTGGCCGGGGCGACGCAGACGATCACGGCCGCCGCCGTCGACGCCGCCGACGCCGAGGTCCTCGCCGTGCCGGTGGGGAGCCCGGCGCTCGTCTGCCAGCGGGTCACCCGCTCGGCGGCCGGCGAGCCCGTGCTGGTGGCCGAGCACGTCTTCCCCGGCCACCTCACGGAGTTCGTGGTCGAGCTGACCACGGTCGACGCCTCGGTGGCCCCGTCCGGGCTGCGGCTGGTCCGCTGAGGCGGGCGCTACTCGCTGCGGGGGTGCTCCTCGACGGTGACCTTCTTCATGATGTCGCCCCGCTGGACGGCCAGGGCGACGTCCATCCCCTCGGTCACGTAGCCGAAGAGGTTGTAGCTCGGCGCCAGCTTGCGGCGGCAGTCGTCGATGCAGATGAAGAACTGCGAGCCGTTGGTGTTGGGCCCGGCGTTGGCCATGGCCACCGCCCCCAGCGTGTATTCGCCCTTCACCGGCTCGTCGGCGAACTTGTAGCCCGGCCCGCCCCGGCCGCTGCCCTCGGGGCAGCCGCCCTGGATGACGAACTCCGGCACCACCCGGTGGAACGTCAGGTTGTCGTAGTAACCGTCGCGGGCCAGGGAGACGAAGTTGTTGACCGTGTTGGGCGCCAGGGAAGGGTCGAGCTCCATCACGATGTCGCCGCGGTCGGTGATGATCGTGACCTTGTAGAGGGCGTCGACGTTGATGGTCATGGGCGGAGGGCTCGCCATGGCGGGCTCCCTTCGGTCGGTTGGTCGGAACTGGGAGAGCCTAGAGCTTCCTAACCGCCGGCCCGCCGGGCCTGGTCGAGGAGGCTCTTCACCTGCTCGTTGAGCGGGCCGTTGGGCACGAGCGCCAGGTAGCGCTCGAAGTCGGGGACGGCGGCCTTCGGATCGTTCTTGCCCCGCAGCCGGACCATGCCCCGGAAGAAGTGGGCGTCGGGGTAGTCGTCGGCGATGGCCACGGCGGCGTCGAGGCGGGACAGGGCCCGGTCGGTCAGCTCGGCGGCCGTCTTCGGGTCGGCGTTGGGGGACTGGGCGGCCAGGAACGACACCCAGCCGGCGTAGGCGTTGGCCTCGGGGTTCTTCGGGTCGAGCCGGGCGGTGGCGACGTACTCCTTGACCGCCGCCGTCGCCTCGCCCTTCTCCAGCAGGTAGCGGGCGTAGACGAGGTGGGCGGCGGGGTCGTCGGGGTGGTCCTGGACCTGCTTCTCCAGCGCCGCCCGCCGGGCGGCGTCGGCCTGGTCGCCGCCGGCCTGGTCACCGCCGGCGGCCGGGCCCGGCGCCGTCGACGGCGTCGGGTTCGACATGGGCGAGCCCGACTGGGCGTTGCCGGTGATCGTCTGGCCGGGGTGGCGGGTGCCGGCCGCGGCGGCCAGCGCCAGGGCGGCCACGATGCCGAAGGCCAGGATCCCGCCGCCGGTCAGGAGCCGGCGCCGCCGGGCCACCGGCGGCGGCGCGGGCCGGGCGTCGCGCCCCTCCTCGATCGAGCGCAGCACGGCGGCGGCCCGGGCCGTGTAGTCGTCCTTCAGTTCCCGGTAGCGCTCCTCGTCGAGGTTCCCGGCCTCCCGCTCGGCGTCGAGGTCCCGGATCGACCGCAGCAGGAAGTCGCGCTCCGACTCCAGCGAGGCCAGGGCGTCGGGATCGAACCGGGTGGCGGGGCTCATCGGCCCGGCCCGGTGGTCGGACGGTCGGCGGCGAGGGCCGCTTCGACGAGGGCCCGGTCCTGGTCGGTGGCGGTCCGGGCCGGTTCCCGGCGCCAGCGGCGGAAGGCCAGGGCGAGGCCGCCCGCCCCCAGCAGCAGCGCCATCACGGGCAGGATCCAGACCAGCGCGCCCATCCCCGACGTCTCCGGTTTCAGCAGGACCCACTGGCCGTAGCTCTGGACGTAGTGGGCCTTGATGGTGCCGTCGCTCTCACCGGCGGCGACGCGGCGGCGGATGTCGTCGTAGATGGCCTTGGCCGTCTCGGACGGGCTGTCGGCCACCGACAGGCCCTGGCACACCGGGCAGCGGAGGTCGGAGGCGATCGCATGGGCCCGGGCGGCCGGCGACCGCGACGGACGGCTGCGGCCCGCCCCGCCGACGATCAGGGCCGTCACGACGACGGCGGCCAGGGCCACGACCGGCAGCCACCGGCGCATCATGCCGGGGTCTCCACCATCACGTCCTCGTCGACGGAGGGGACCGACGGAGCGGGCGGTTCGAGCGGCTCGGGGGCGCCGGCGCCGCGGCGGGAGCGGCGGAGCGGCCGCCAGACGGCGACCCCCGTCCCGAAGAGGATGATCCCGCCGCCGATCCACAGCCACAGGACGAGCGGGCTCAGCTGGGCCCCGATGGTCACGGTGCCGTCGGGGCCGGGGGACGAGACGAGCGTGAGGTAGACGTCGCGCAGGAGGCCGGTGCGGACCGACGGCGTCCCGATGGCCTGGGGCGAGTTGGGGAAGATCGACAGTGCCGGGGCGTAGACGCCGAGCGTGCGGCCGCCGTGCTCCACCTTCACCCGGGACTGGATCGTCGTCTTCTGGCCGGTCTCGTGCGTGGCCGTGCCGAGGTAGGTGAAGCGGTAGCCGTCGAGCGTGGCCCGCTGGCCCGGGGCCAGGTGGAACTCCCGCTTCGTCGTGTAGCCCATGCTGGCGGCGAGGGCCACGGCGATGACCACCACCCCGACGTGGACGATGAGCCCGCCGTAGAGCCGGCGGTTGCCGGCCACCGTGCGGCGCAGCGCCCCGACCCAACCGGCGCCCCCGGCCCGGCGGGTGGCGGCCACGCCGAGGGCGTACTGGCGGACGATCCCGGCCACGGCGAAGGCCCCGAGGCCGAAGGCGAGGAGCTCGGCCACGCCCCGCACGCCGAGGACGGCGCAGGCGGCCATGGTCAGCGCGCCGATCCAGGCCGGGACGGCGAGGCGGCGGCGGAGCACGTCGCGGGAGGCGGCCCGCCACGGCAGCGCCGGAGCCACGGCCATGAGGAACAGCAGGGCCAGGCCGAGCGGCGTCGTCATGCGGTCGAAGTACGGCTCGCCGACCGACAGCTTCTCGTTGCGCAGCGCCTCGACGACCAGCGGGAACACGGTGCCGAGCAGGACCACGAAGGCGAAGCCGGCGAACAGCAGGTTGTTGGCCAGGAAGGCGCCTTCCCGGGACAGGGGCGAGTCGATCCGGCCCGGGGTCCGGAGCCGGTCGCCCCGCCAGGCGATGAGCCCGACGCCGGTGGCGGCGACCACCCCGAGGAACGTCAGCAGCCAGGCGCCGATCGACGACTGGGAGAAGGCGTGCACCGAGTTGAGGACGCCGGAGCGGGTGAGGAACGTGCCGAGGATCGTCAGGCAGAAGGTGGCCACGATCAGCGACAGGTTCCAGACCCGCAGCATCCCCCGCCGCTCCTGCACCACCACCGAGTGGAGGAAGGCGGTGGCCGTCAGCCAGGGGATGAACGAGGCGTTCTCGACCGGGTCCCAGGCCCAGTAGCCGCCCCACCCGAGGACCTCGTAGCTCCACCAGGCGCCGAGCACGATGCCGACCGACAGGAAGCCCCAGGCCACCAGCGTGGCCCGCCGGGTCTCGAGCAGCCAGCCCTCGCCGACCCGGCCGGTGACGAGGGCGGCCACGGCGAAGGCGAAGGGGATCGTCATGCCGACGTAGCCGAGGTACAGCATCGGCGGGTGGATGGCCATGAGCGGGTGGTTCTGGAGCAGGGGGTTGGGGCCGAGCCCGTCCTTGGGGATCAGACCGCCGGTCGGCCGGAAGGGGTTGGCCGGCCCCAGCATGAGGGCGAAGAAGAAGGCCGCCACCACCAGGCCGACGAGCGTGGCCCAGGCCACCAGCGGCTCCGACGACCGGGCCCGCAGCCGGCGCACGGTCACCGTCAGGTAGCCCGACAGGATCAGCGCCCACAGCAGGATCGAACCCTCCAGCGCCCCCCACAGGGCGCACACCGTGTAGAGCAGCGGTGTCGCGCGGGAGTGGTTCTTCACCACGTAGGCGATCGAGAAGTCGTGGGTGACGAGCGCCCACTCCATGGCCCCGGCGGCGATCAGCGCCCCGAGCAGGACCATGAACACGAACTGCCGGCCCGTGGCCATGATCCGCCCGTCGCGCCGGCGGATACCGACGCCCATGGTGACGACGCCGAGGACGGCGGCCATGAACCCGAGGGTCAGGCCTCCGAAGCCGAGCGCTCCCTTCACCGCCCCGCGCTCACTTCGAGGCGTCCACCGAGGGCGGGTGGTAGTCGGCGCCGTGCTTGATCATGATGCGGTCGGAGTCGAACGAGTCGCCCTGCCAGTGGCCCTCGCACACGACGGGAATCCCGTCCTTGAACAGCTCCGGCGGGTCGCCGTGGTGCACGACCTGCACCCGGTTCTGCCCGTCGGTCACCGAGAAGACCACGCCGTCGGCCGTGCGCTGCGTCGAGCCGGTGACGACCGCCCCCATGAGCCGGAACCGGTGCGTCCCCTCGCTCGGCTTGTTCTTCACCGCTTCCGACACGGTCCGGAAGTAGACGATGTTGCGGGACAGCCCGCCCACGACGAGGAAGAGGACGGCGGCGGCGCAGAGCCCTCCGGCGACGAAGTAGCGCAGGCGCCTCGGCTTCCTGACCGTTGCCGGGGCGGTCACGAGCCCGACTCGTCGGGGGGCAGCAGGCGGCGGGCCCGCCGGGTGCGGGACCACAGCCGGCCGACGTAGCCGGCGATGGCCGCGCCGGTCAGCGCCCAGCCACCGATCACGTAGCCGGCGTCGGTCATCCGACGCCCTCGGGGACACCCCGAACCTCGGGCAGGAGCTCGGCCTCGGCCCGGCGTTCGGCGATGGCGGCGTCGAGGGCCCGCTCCTCGATGGCCTCCTCCAGCACCGCCAGCCGGTAGCGGCGCTCCAGGAGGTAGAGGTAGAGGCAGGTGAAGGCCACCACGCCCGACAGCAGGGCCCAGGCCAGGTTCCCCTGGATGGTGGGGTTCAGTTCCCGGTTGAACACGCTGCCCTTCTGGTGGAGGGTGCGCCACCACTCCACCGAGAAGTGGACGACGGGGACGTCGACGAAGGCGGCCAGGGCGGCGATGGCGCTGCGCCGGGCCCGCACGGCGGGGTCGGCCGGCACCTTCCGCAGGGCCAGGTAGCCGAGGTAGAGGAAGAACAGGACGGCGGTCGACACGACGCGGGCGTCCCACGCCCACCAGACGTTCCACACCGGCCGGCCCCACAGCGACCCGAGCACCAGCGTGAGGCCGGTGAACAGCACGCCGATCTCGGCCGAGGCGCCGGCCAGCATGTCCCAGGCGAGGGAACGGGTCCGCTTCCAGAGGTAGAGGGCCGAGGCCAGGCTGGTGACGCCGTAGGCCAGGTAGGCCACCCAGGCGGCGGGCACGTGGAGGTACATCAGGCGGACGGCGTCGCCCTGCTGGAAGTCGGGGTCGGAGACGAACAGCCCGAGGACCACGAGCACCCCGAGGCTGACGGCGGTGACCGCCCCCAGCACCACCGTCCCCCGGCGGGCCCAGTACTTCACGCCTTACGTCTCCTCCAACAGCGGCCCGAAGGCCAGCCAACCCATCGTCACGTAGATCACCCCGAACACCGCCAGCAGCTCGACCCAGGGCCAGGCTTCGGACGGGGCGCCGGTCAGCGCCGCCTCCCAGGCCCGGGTCGCGCCGAGCATGACGGGCGCCACGACGGGCAGGACGAGCAGGGGAAACAGGGTCTCCCGTACCCGGAGTCCCGCCGCGAGCACTCCATACACGGTACCGGCGGCGGCCAGCCCGGCGGTCGCGACGACGCTGGCCGCCAGCACGACCAGCGGGTGGTGGAGGTGCAGGTCGTAGAGCACGACGACACCGAAGCCGAGGACGACCTCCAGGACCAGGAGCTGGGCGGCCACGGCCAGCGCCTTGCCGCAGAAGACGGCCGCACCGTCGAGGCCCGACAGCCGCAGGGCGTCGCGGACCCCGTTCTCGCCCTCCACGGCGAAGGCCCGGGAGATGGCCAGCAGCCCGGCCAGCAGGACGGCCACCCAGAAGAGGCCCGGGGCCACCCGGGGCAGCAGCCCCCGGTCGGGGTCGAGGGCGAAGGCGAACAGCAGGAGCACGATGCCGGCGAAGGGCAGCACCTGGTTGAGGGCCACCCGGGAGCGGGCCTCGATGCGCAGGTCCTTGCCCGCCACCAGCAGCGTCTGGCGCCACAACGTCACGGAGCCAGTCTCCCGCGACCTACAGCGACAGGATGAACTCGGCCAGATCCCTGAGCTCCTCCGGGGTGAACCCGAAGTGGAACCGGACGGTGTTGTAGAAGGGCAGCACGCTGTCGAGCAGGGCCCGCCGGGCGGCCCGGGGCCCGGAGGCGCCGATGTCGCCCCGGGTGGCGTCGGTGCCGAGCCCGCCGCCCAGGAAGTTGCTGGGCCCGGTGGGGTCGCCGCCGCTGCCGTCGTGGAAGTAGGGGGCGGTGAACCGGGCCCCGAGCAGCGACGGCGTGTTGAAGCCGAGGATGGTCCCGTCGGCCGCCACGACCCCCGGGTCGAAGACGGGGTCGCCGGTGGCCACCACCCCCCGGTGGAACTTCCCGTCGGTGAAGAACGGCCCGGCGTGGCAGGTGGCGCAGGCCACCATGGCGCCGGACGGGAACTCGCCGCTGGCGTCGTGGACCGGCCGGGGCGTCCGGAACAGCGCCTCGCCCCGCCGGGCCCGCACCGGGTCGTAGTCCCGCCCCGGCACGGCGGCGGGCTCGACGATCGACTTCTGGAACTCGGCCAGGGCGTCGAGCTCCCGCTTCGTCGGCTCGCGGCCGGCGTGCATCTCCAGCGGCGAGACGATGGCGCCCCGGGACTGCTCCTGGAGGGTGGCGTTGCGCCCGTCCCACCCGTAGGGGGCGGTGCCGGCCACGCCGAACAGCGTCGGCGTCTGGCGCCGGCCGATCTCCCGTTCCCGCACCGGGCCGACGGCGTGTGTCAGCCCGTCGGCGAAGCCCGGCCCGACGTGGCAGGTGGCGCAGGACAGCACCCGCCCCCGGACCATCGGCCCCTCGCTGGGCTGCTGCCCCCAGGCCGTGGTGGAGTTGAACAGAGCCCTGCCCTCGGCCACGAGCCGGCCCCTCTCGGCGTCGCTGTAGGCCGGCGACGGATCCTTCGACTCGTCGCGGCCGGGCAGGTCGGCCCGGAACGGGCCGTGGACCTGGCGGAGGACGGGGTTGAGCGGGTCGGGCGTGGGCGCGGCCGACGGCGCCGCCGCCAGCGCGGCGGCCACCGCCACGACCACCGGCAGCCCGAGCCAGACCCTCCCCCCCATGCCGGGAAAAGGCTAGCGACCCTTGCCTGAGAACCGACCGCGCGGTCGGCGATTGTCAGTATCTGCCGTCGCGCAGCTGGTCGCGCAGCTCCGTGCGGCGGATCTTGCCGCTGACGGTCTTGGGCAGCTCGTCGACGAAGTAGATGAGGCGGGGGTACTTGTAGGGCGCCGTCGTCCGCTTCACGTGGTCCTGCAGCTCGAGGGCCAGCGACTCCGACCCCTCGTAGCCCGGGGCGCAGATCACGAAGGCCGTGACCAGCTGGGTCCGCTCCGGGTCGTCCTTGCCGACCACCGCCGCCTCGGCCACCGCCGGGTGCTCGATGAGGGCGCTCTCCACCTCGAAGGGGCCGATCCGGTAGGCCGACGAGGTGATGACGTCGTCGGCCCGGCCCTCGAACCAGAAGTACCCGTCCTCGTCGACCCGGCCCTTGTCGCCGGTGAAGTACCAGCCGCCGTGGAAGGCGGCCTCGGAGGCGTCGGGGTCCTTGTAGTAGCCGGAGAACATGCCCACCGGCCGGTCGGGGGCGACCCTGACGGCGATGTGGCCCTCCTCGCCGGGGCCGAGGGTCTCGCCCGCCTCGTTGACGATGCGGACGTCGAAACCGGGCGTCGGCTTGCCCATCGACCCCGGCCGGACCGGCATGCACCGGTAGTTGGCCACGAGGTTGACGGTCTCCGTCTGGCCGTAGCCGTCGTAGACGGTGAGACCCCGGGTGCCCTCCTCCCAGATGCGGATGACCTCGGGGTTGAGCGGCTCACCGGCCGACACGCAGTGGCGCAGGCCCGACAGGTCGTGGGCGCCGATATCGGTCAGGACGAGGCTGCGGTACAGCGTCGGCGGGGCGCAGAACACGGTCACGCCGTGGCGGCTGATGACGTCGAGGATCTGGTCGGGGTCGGGCTTGCCCATGTTCATGAGGACCACGGTGGCGCCCTGGGTCCACTGGCCGAACAGCTTCCCCCAGGCGGCCTTGGCCCAGCCCATGTCGGACAGCGTCCAGGAGACGTCGCCCTCCCGCAGGTCCTGCCAGTACCGGGCGGTGATGGTGTGGCCGATCCCGTAGCTGGCCTGGGTGTGCATGACCATCTTGGGGTACGACACGGTGCCGCTGGTGAAGTACAGCAGCATCGGGTCGGAGGCGGCGGTGGGGTCGGCGGGGGTGGCGTCGGGCGACCCCGTCTCGACCAGGCGGTCGAGCGGCGTCCAGCCGCTGCTCGGCGACTCCCCGACCACGATCTTGTGCTGCAGCGTCGCCAGGTTCCCGGCCACCGAGTCGACCTTGGCCGCCCCCTCGGAGTCGGTGACGGCGGCCACGGCGCCGGCCCGCTCGATGCGGTACTCGATGTCCTTGCCCGTCAGCAGGTTGGTGCCGGGCATGGGGATGGCGCCGATGCGCATCATGCCGAGGGCGGCCACGTACCACTCCGGCACCCGGGGCAGCATGATGAACAGCGGGTCGCCCTTCTTCACGCCGAGGCCGAGGAGGGCGTTGGCCATCCGCCGGGACTCCCGGGCCATCTGCGCCCACGTGTAGCGGGCCGTCTCGGCGCCGTCGGCCCCCAGCGCCAGCAGTGCCAGCCCGTCGGGCGTGGCCGCCGCCCGCTTCTCCAGCACGTCGAGCACGAAGTTGAACCGTTCCGGCACGTCGAGCCGGAAGGAGGCCCGCTCGGCCTGGTAGTCGGTCATGTTCGGAGCTGCGTCACGTCCCGGTCGCGTCGTCATGAGGCGGAATTTAGTCCCAGGACGGGGGCGGTTCTCCCAGCCCGTAGACCGAGTAGGCGTTGCGCCAGAAGATCAGCTCCAGCGTGTCGCGGTCGAAGCCGAGATCGGCCACCGCGGCGGCGTTGCGGCCGATACCCGGCACGCCCGGCCAGTCGGTGGCGAAGATGAACTTGCGGCCCAGCCGGCCGAGGTCGAAGTTGCGGTAGTACTGGGGCAGCTTCTTGGGCGGCAGGCCGGCCAGCTCGATCCACACGTTGGGCCGCATCTGGCTGATGAAGGCGGCGGCGTCGTACCACCAGCCCCGCCCGCCGTGGGCCAGCACGATCGTGAGGTCGGGGAAGGCGCCGGCCACCTCGTCGACGAGACCGGGATCGGCGTAGCGGTTGACCGCCCCGGGGAACACGCTGGTGCCGCAGTGGAACACCACCGGCAGGCCCCGCTCCTCGAGGTGGGCGTAGACCGGCCACAGCACGGCGTCGTTGGGGGCGAAACGGGCGTGGACGGGGTGGAGCTTGAGGCCCACCGCCCCCAGCGCCAGCTGCCGTTCGACCTCGGCCAGCAGCGGGTCGTGGAGGTGGGGGTTGACGTTGGCCAGGATCCGCAGCCGGTCGGGGTTGTGGGCCGCCAGCGGCAGCAGGTCCTCGATCGGCTGGATCCCCGTCGCCAGCGGGCTGTACTCGCAGAACAGGATGGCCACGTCGACGCCCTCGGCCTCCAGGTAGGCGTCGAAGGCGGCCGGGATGACGGCGCCGCTGTCGTCGTAGATCCCGTCCATCGAGTTGAACCCCGAGGCCCACTCCTGCACCGGCATCTTCAACGTCGAGAGATGGGCGGGATGCAGGTGGGCGTCCACCAGGGGGATGCCGTCGATCACGGGCGGCCCCGCAGCACGTACCGCTGGATCTTCCCGGTCATGGTCTTCGGCAGCTCCTCCTCGAAGCGGACGACGTGGGGGTACTGGTAGCGCTGGAGCCGGTCCTTGCACAGGTTCTGCAGCTCGGTGACCAGCTCCTCACCGGGGCTTTCGACCCCGGTGTCGAGGATCACGTGGGCCCGGATCTTCATGAACCCCTCGACCTCGATACCCACCACACCGGCTTCCAGCACCGCATCGTGCTCCATGAGCACGTTCTCGATCTCGATGGGCGACACCCACAGGCCGCCGACCTTGATCATGTCGTCGGCCCGGCCCTCGTACCAGAAGAACCCGTCCTCGTCCTCCCGGTAGCGGTCGCCGGTGGCGAAGTACTCGCCGACCAGCGTCCGGCGGCTGCGGTCCCGGTGGTGCCAGTAGCCCGACAGGGCGCTGTCGCCCTTGACCAGCAGCTCGCCGACCTCGCCGGGCTCGACCGGCCGCCCGTCGTCGCCCCGGATCATCAGCTCGTAGCCCGGCACGGGCCGGCCGCTGGAACCGGGCTTGCGGGCCTCGGCGGTGTTGGAGCAGTAGATGTGGAGCATCTCGGTGGAGCCGACCCCGTCGAGGATCGGCAGCCCCCACGTCTCCTCGAAGCGGCGGAAGACCTCGGGGGGCAGCGGCTCGGCGGCCGACAGGCAGATGCGGACGGAGGAGAAGTCGCGGCCCTTGGCGCCCTCGGCGTGGACGAGGGCGTTGTAGAGCGTCGGCACGGAGAAGAAGGCGGTGGGCCGGTGCGTCTCGACGGTGGCGAAGATCGCCGCCGGGTTGGGCCGCCCCGGCGTCAGCACGGTGGTGGCACCGGCCCAGTAGGGGAAGAACAGGCCGTTGCCGATCCCGTAGGCGTGGTACAGCTTCGTGGTGGAGTAGGTGACGTCGGCCTCGGTCAGCCGGAGCACGGATGCGCCGTAGGTCCGGCAGATGGCGGCCGGGTCGGCCTGGCGGTGCACCACTCCCTTGGGCCGGCCGGTGGACCCGGAGCTGTAGAGCCAGAAGGCCATGTCGTCGGGATGGGTGGCCGCCGCCGGCAGGTCGGGCCCGCCGTCGGCGCCGGCGTGGGCGTCGCCGAGGAGGTCGGCGGGCTCGAACACCCGCACGCCGTCGAGCCCGTCGACCGCCTCGGCGGCCTTCTCGGTGAAGGCGGCGTCGGCCACCACCACCCGGGCGTAGGAGTCCTCCAGGAAGTAGCGGAAGTCCGACGGCTTGTAGAGCGGGTTGACCGGCACCGGCACGGCCCCGATGCGGACGGCCCCGAAGAAGGTGGCCGGAAAGGCGGGCGTGTCGTCGAGGAGCAGCAGGACGCGCTCCTCCCGCCGGACCCCGGCGTCGTGGAGGGCCGTCCCGGCCCGCATCACCCGGCCCAGGAGCTCCCCGTAGGTGACGCGATCGTCGCCGCAGATGACGGCGACACGGTCGCCCCGGCCCTGGTCGACCTGATGGTCGAGGAAGAGTGAGACGTTCTGGTGCCGACCGTCAGTCACATACGGTCAGGTTAATCGAACCATTCGGCGGCGGCCGCCCGCCGGCGGTCGTTGGAGGCGGAGGCCGTCAGCCGGCTCAGCCGGTCGGCCAGGGCGGCCAGCACGAACTCCTCGACGGTCTCGCCACCGGCCTCGGCGGCCCGCCGGACCTCCTCGTGGACGTCGGGGGGCAGGACGAGGGAGATCTTCTGGGTCGGCATCAGGTGGCCCCCGGGTCGGTGACGAAATCGATCAACTGCTCGACCGCTCGGACGAACGGCGTCTCCAAGTCTTTCCAGGTTGTGACCGCTCCGAGCAACTTGCGCCAGAGAATGCCAGGTTCGGCGACGCCGAGGGCGGCGCAGACCCCCTCTTTCCAGGGAATTCCCCGGGGCACGTCCGGCCAGGCCCGGATGCCGGCGGCGGCCGGCCGGACGGCGGCCCACACGTCGACGTAGGGGGTGCCGGTCACCAGCACGTGGGGGTGGCGGACCTCGGCCGCCAGCCGGGCCTCCTTGCTGCCGGCCACGAGGTGGTCGACCAGGACGCCGAGGCGGCGGCCCGGCCCGGGGGAGAAGTCGGACACCACGTCGGCCAGGTGGTCGATCCCGTCGAGGCGCTCGACGACGACACCCTCGATCCGCAGGTCGTCACCCCACACCTTCTCGACCAGCTCGGCGTCGTGCACCCCCTCGACCAGGATGCGGCTGGGCTGGGCGACCCGGGCCCGGGCCCCGATCACCGCCCGGCTCCCGGAGGCGGTGCGGGCGCCCGCCGCCACCCGGCCGCCGGCGGGGCCGGGGGCGGCCGGCGCCACCAGGTGCACGGCCGCCCCGCCGACGGAGAACGAACCCGGGGCGTTGCGGAACCGCTTCTCGAGGCCGGTCTGGCCCACGACCACCACGTCGTCGCCGTCGAGGCGCACCACCCGGCCGGCGAAGCCCGACGACCGGTGGGCCACGGCCAGCCCCGGGGTGGCCTCGCAGGCCGGGAACCGGGCCGCCAGGCGCTCACGCCCGTCGACCGGGCCGCCGAGGATTCCGTTGCCCGGGCGCAGGTGTGGTCGGGTCGTCACGGAGGGCGAACGATAGACCCGGCCGTGCTATGCATCGCGGATGGCCAGAGGCCGGTTGTTCGTCGGGACCTCAGGGTTCGCCTACAAGGAGTGGATCGGGCCCTTCTACCCCGAGGGCACCAGGAGCGGAGCCATGCTCGGCTTCTACGCCACCGCCTTCAACAGCGTCGAGGTCAACTACACGTTCCGGCGCCGGCCCACGCCGGCGATGATGGAGGGCTGGTCGAAGGCCACGCCGGAGGACTTCGTCTTCACCCTCAAGGCGAACCAGGGCATCACCCACTTCGCCCGGCTGAAGAACACCGGCGAGCGGGTGAGGGAGTTCCTGGAGGCGGTGGCGCCGCTCGGGCCAAGGCTGGGCCCGATCTTGTTCCAGTGCCATCCGACGATGAAGTACGACCCCGAGGTCCTCGACGGGTTCCTGGCCGACCTGGCGGCCATGCCGGGGTCACACCGCTACGCCATGGAGTTCCGCCACCCGTCGTTCGACGACGACGAGGTCCGGGCCCGGCTCGGCGCCGCCGGCGTGGCCCTCGTCGTCTCCGACACCGCGGAGCAGCCGGCGAGGTTCGTCCACACCGGAGCCTTCGCCTACGTGCGGCTGCGGGGGACGGGCTACGACGAGCACGCCCTGGAGGGCTGGGGAGCGTCGTTCCGTTCGGCGCTCGAGGAGGGGCTCGACGTGTACGCCTACCTCAAGCACGAGGACAGCGCCACGGGCCCCCGGGACGCGGCGATCCTCAAGCGGATCGCCGGAGACGGCTGACTACCACTCGCTCCCGGGCAGGTAGGCGTCGTCCGACATGAACCAGGCGGCCGGGATCTCCTTGGGGGCCGGCGACCAGCCGAGCACGGCGTCGTCACCCGAGGTCTCCTCGACCAGGCGCAGGACGTCGTCGGGCTCGGGGCACTCGATCTCCAGCGCCCAGCGCTCCAGGCCCTCGATGTCGTCCCAGGCGATCGACAGCGTCTCGGCGAGGTGCTGAGCCTCCAGCGTGCTCTCGCCCCGCTCCCACAGCATCCGGCTCTCGACGATTCCGCTGCCCCAGACCACGATCCGCATTGCCGGTTCCTCTCTCTCCGGGGGGCCTCCCCCCGGTCGCACCTGCTGTCAAAAGCAGGTATCGGCCGGGGTCAGCACGACCTTTACCGGAATTCCGGAAACCATCGGTCAAGGCATTCCCACCCTGAAGTCAAAACCGATCATCCCCGGAGGCATGACGTCCGGGTAGCGGCATAAGTCCCTTTTCAGCCGGCCGCTGGTCCCGGGGCGGGCCGATGGGTAACGATGGGCGAACGTTCCCAATCCCCCCGAGGTGACCCGGTGGACGACGGCCCGGCCCACATCGAGATCGGCGGCCACGCCGGCCGGCCCGTCCGGCCCGGAGGCGGTCTGCCGGCCCAGGGCTCCGTCCCGGGGCCCCGCATCGCCGTCCCGACGCCGAGGCGGGCGGTGCCGGCGCCGAGGGCGGCCGTGCCCGCCCCGAGGCGGGCCGTTCCCGTTCCCCGCCGGGCGGTCCCCGTCCCCCACTCGTCCGGTGCGGGGTTCCGGCCCGGCGGCGCCGGGCCGGTGAGCGGCCCGGTCGTCCCGGCCGCCCCGCCGACAGCCCGGCGAACCTCCCTGCGGCCGTCGCCGCCGCCGGCGGCGCCGGGGGTCGAGCCGACGCCACCGGGGGTTCTGTCTCCGGTGCTGGCGGTCCCCGACGGGCAGCTGGCCCGGCTACGGGACCGGGTCGACCAGGCCCGCCGGCGGGTGGTCGAGTTCCAGGCCGAGCTGACCCGGCGCTGACCCGGCGGGGCCCGGCCGGGGCCGGCCGAGCTTCCAGTACTTGTCAAGCGTCAGCGACCGCTGACACTCTTGAGCCCGCCAGGGGCCGGGAGGGACCCCTCACCGAGACGGGGGATGACCATGGGCAGGTGGCTCGCCGCGGCCGCGGCCGCCGTAATGACCGCCGGGCTGGCCGGTCCGGCGTTCGCCGACGACATGAACATGGGGACGGGGGCGACGTGCTCGCCGTCGGGTCCGTCGCTGTCGATCACGGCCAAGGACCACAAGTTCGACAAGAACTGCCTGGCGGTGGCGGCCGGGCAGGCGTTCACCATCGCCTTCGACAACCAGGACGCCGACCGGCACAACCTCGCCATCCTGCCGTCGCACACGGCGACGCAGACCTTCTTCCAGGGCGACATCCTCACGGGCCCGAAGAGCATCACCTACTCGGTCCCGGCCCTGAAGCCGGGGACCTGGCACTTCCACTGCGAGATCCATCCCAACCTGATGAACGGCACGTTCATCGTGGCGGCCGCCCCCGCCGGTCCGGCCAAGCCGGCCCCGGCCCCGACGCCGCCGCCGATGGCGATGGACAAGCCGGCGACGACCCCGGCCCCCGCACCGGCCACGTCGGACATGCCGGTGGGCCCGTCCCGGACCGCCGCCTCCGCCCCGGCCCCCCGGCCGGCGGCCGCGGCCAGACCGGCCGGCTCGGGACTGCCCCGCACCGGCCCCGCCGCCGACCGCCTGCTCCTGCTGGCCGCCGGCCTGGCCCTGGCCGCCGGCGGCCTCTCCGTCGTGGCCGGCGCCCGCCGGGCGGCGGGCCGCGCCTGACCCCACGCTGACCGGCGGCGGGCCGGACATCAGTAAGCGCGGGCTTCCTCACCATTGCCCCACGCCCGGGACCACACCTATATTTAGGCCTGCCTAAGATGTTGGGGCAGCCGGAATGGGTAAGGGGGAGTGGGTGAGCCGAAGCTCGATGTGGCGGGCCGTAGCACTGGGGCTGGCGCTGGCCGTCACCGGTGCCTGCGGCGGCGGCGGTGGCAGCAGCAAGAGCAACGGCGAGGCCACGACCGCCGCCCCGGAGGACCAGCGGGCCCCCGCGGCCCAGGTGACGACCGGGCTCGCCCGGATCGGCGCCATCGTCGGGCAGGTGGGCCTGGCCGCCGGCACCGACGCCAAGTCGGCCAAGCAGCTCGACGAGGGCATCGAGCCCGAGTGGCAGAAGATCGAGGGCACCGTCCGGGCCAACGACAAGGACCTCTACCTCCGCTTCGAGGACGACTTCGCCGCCCTCAGCAAGGCCGCCGCCGCCGGCGACGGCCCCAAGGCCACCCAGACCGCCACCGACGTGGCCGAGGCCATCAAGGCCTATCTGGCCAAGTACCCCGGCTGATGGCGGCCGCCCCCGCCTCCCGCCCGATGCTCCACCGGCTGGCTCCGGCCGCCCTCCTCGTCGCCGCCCTCTGGTGGTTCCTGGCGCCACCGGCCGGTGCCGCCGGAGCCAGCGTGTCCCGGTCGGCGGCCGTCCACCAGCTCGACCAGGTCCGCCAGTCGATCGACCACACGCTGTCGGAGGTCAAGGAGGGGAAGGGCGCCGACGCCTTCGCCGAGGCCAAGTCGGGCTACCTCAACCACTTCGAGCTCGTCGAGATCCCGCTGCGGGTGGTGGCGCCCCAGCTGACCGCCGACGCCGAGACGAAGTTCGCCGAGATCCGGGGCCTGATCACCGGCGGCGCCTCGACCGCCGAGATCCGCACCGCCATCATCGAGCTGCGGGGCCTCATCGACGACGCCGAGCGCCACCTGACCTCCACCGGCATCGGCGCTCCGTCGGTGGTGGCCGGCCAGTCGTTCCTCATCATCTTCCGGGAGGGCCTCGAGGCCGTCCTGCTGCTGTCGGCGCTGCTCGGCTACCTGGAGGCGGCCAAGGCGTCGCAGTACCGCAAGCCGGTCATCGCCGGCATGGGGGCGGCGGCCGTGGCCAGCGTGGCCATGTTCTTCGTGCTGCGGGTCGTGCTCGACTCGCTGCCCTTCAGCCAGGAGGTCCTCGAGGCGGCCACCGCCATCGTGGCCACCGTGGTGCTGTTCTACGTGTCGTTCTGGCTCATCGCCCGGCTGGAGCAGCGGCGCTGGCTGGAGTTCCTCCGCAGCCGCGTCTGGAGCGCGGTGTCGGTCGGGTCGACCGCCGCCCTCGTGCTCGTCGGCTTCACCGCCGTCTTCCGGGAGGGCTTCGAGACCTCGCTCATGTACCAGGCGCTGGTCTCCTTCGGGACGGGCCTGCTGGGCTGGATCCTCCTCGGCCTCGGCCTCGGCCTCGTGGCCCTCACCGTGGTGGCCTACGGCATCTTCAAGCTGGGCCGCAAGCTCCCGATCAAGACGTTCCTGTCGGGCGCCGTCATCCTGCTCATGGCCACGTCGGTGGCCTTCCTGGGCAATGCCGTCCGCAGCCTGCAGGCCGCCGACGTCCTCGGGCTCACCCCGCTGCACGGCTGGCCCCGGGCGCCGATCTTCCTGTCCCAGGCGCTGGGGTACTGGCCCAGCGTCCAGACCGTCGTCGCCCAGGCGGCGCTGGCCCTCGTCTACCTCGGCGGCGCCGTCTACGTGTTCGGGATCCGGGGCCGGACCCAGAAGCCCCCGGCCCGTCCGAAGCCGAGCCCGGCGCCCGCGCCCGCCAAGACTCCGGAACCGGCCCAGCAGCACTGATGGGTGTCCGGGTGGGGGTGGACGTCGGGGGGACGTTCACCAAGGCGGTGGCCCTCGACGGCGACGCCCGGGTCGTGGCCCGGGCCGTGGTGCCCACCACCCACACCCACCCCGACGGCGTGGCCGCCGGCGTCGTCGAGGTGGTGGGGCGGATCGCCGAGGAGCTGGCCGGCCACGACACCATCGAGCTGGTCACGCACTCCACCACCCAGGCCGTCAACGCCCTGCTGGAAGGGGACGTCGTGCCGGTCGGGATCGTCGGCATGGCCGCCGCCCCCCACGTGGCCAAGGCCCGCAAGCGCACCGCCCTGGCCCGCATCGACCTGACCGACAGCCGGGCGCTGCGCACCGTCCACGAGTTCGTCGACACCACCGGGGGCTACGACCCGGCCGCCGTGCGGGCGGCCGTCGGCCGGCTCCAGGCGGCGGGGGTCGGGGCCCTGTGCGTGGCCGAGGCCTTCGCCCCCGACGACACCAGCCACGAGGCGGCGGTGGCCGCCCTGGCCGCCGAGGCCGGCATCCCGGCCACGACCTCGACCGAGCTGTCGGGTCTCTACGGCCTCGAGCTGCGCACGCTGACCGGCGCCCTCAACGCCTCGATCCTGCCCATCGCCCTGCGGACGGCCGAGGTCGTCCAGGACGGCGTGGCCGCCGTCGGCGTCCCCGCCCCGGTCATGGTCATGCGGGGCGACGGCGGGGCCACCGACCTGGCCGGCTTCCGGCGGGCGCCGGCGCTGACGCTGTACTCCGGCCCGGCCGCCTCGGTGGCCGGGGCGCTGCGGACGGGGGCCATCGGCGACGCCGTCATCGTCGAGGTCGGCGGGACGTCGTCGAACATCGCCGCCATCAAGGGCGGGCGGCCGGTGCTGGCCTACGTCCAGGTCGGGAAGCACTCCACCGCCGTGCGGGCCCTCGACGTGCGGGTGGCCGGCGTGGCCGGCGGCTCCATGCTGCGGGTCCGGCGGCGCAAGGTCTACGGGGTCGGCCCCCGCAGCGCCCACATCGCCGGGCTCCCCTACGCCTGCTTCGGCACCGCCGGCGACTACGCCGGCGCCGAGGCGGTGCTGATCTCGCCCCGGGCCGGCGACCCCGACGACTACCTCGTGCTCCGGCTGGCCGACGGCCGCCACGTCGCCCTGACCAACACCTGCGCCGCCAACGTGCTCGGCTTCCCCGTCCCCGGCGACTACGCCGAAGGCGACGGCGCCGCCGCCCGGGCGGCCTTCGACATCGCCGGCCACTTCCTGCGCCTGCCCGGCGACGAGGTGGCCAGGCGGATGATCACCGCCACCACCGACCTCCTCGGCGACCTCGTCAGCGCCGTGGCCAAGCAGCACCAGCTGACCCAACCGAAGCTGGTGGCCGTGGGCGGCGGGGCGGGCGGCGTGGGCCGGGCCCTGGCCCGGGCGCTGCGCTACGAATGCATCGTGCCCCCGGCCGCCGAGGTGATCTCCTCGGTCGGCGACGCCCTGTCGCTCGTCCGGGTGGAGCGGGAGCGGACGTTCGCCTCGGCCGAAGGCGCCGACGTCGCCGCCCTGGTGGCCGACGTGGAGGCCGAGGCCGTGGCCGCCGGGGCGGCGCCGGCGTCGCTCGACGTGCAGGTCCAGCAGATGCCGTCCAAGGGGGCGGTGCGGGTCGTCGCCACCGGGGCGGTGGCGCTGGCCTCGGGGCTGGTGCCGGGCCGGGCGCCGGTCGGGCCCGAGGAGGCGGCGGCGGCGGCCGCCGCCGCCGGCTTCCCGACGCCGGAGCGGGTCGGCTCCTACTGGCTGGCCCGGCTGTCCGGAGCGGCGCACGCCCCCTCTGCCGGGGGGACACCCCCCAACCCCCGGGGCGAGCGGGTCCTGCTGCTCGACCGCTTCGGCGACACGGTGCTCGACGCCCAGGGCGAGGCGGCGGCGGTCCCCGCCGGCGGGGCCGAGGGCGCGGCCCTGGTCGCCCGCCTCGTCGGCGCCCACGTCCGCCACATGGGCCCGGTCCGTCTGGCGCCCACGGTGTGGCTGGTGAGCGGGCACCGCCTGACCGAGCTGAGCGAGGCCGAACAGGCCGACCCGTTGCGGACGCTGCCGCCGGGCGAACCCGCCGTCGTCATCGTCGGAAGGACATAACCGTGGCCATCTACGTCCCCCGGGCCCGCCGGCGGCGCAACCTCATCGCCGTGGCCGTGGCCGGCCTGGTGGTCGGGGCCGCCCTCGGGCTGGCCGTCGGGCGGGGCTCGGCCCCCACCGTGGAGGCCCGGGTGCGGTCGGTGCGGACCGGGGCCCGGGACATCGCCGCCCAGCTCCGCGTGGTCTCACTGCACGAGGAATCGGGGGCGAAGTCGCTGACCGGCGGCGGCGACGCCGGCGCCGAGCTGGCCCTGCGCCGGGCCGAGACCGACCTCCGGGCGTTGTTCAAGCGGGCGCCCTGGGTGACGGCCAAGACGGCCACCGACCTGCTGTCCGACACCGTGGCCCTGCGCACCGAGGCGCCCGGCCAGGCCAGTTCGCCGGACTTCGGCAAGCAGGTCGACAGCCTGGCCGACCGCATCGAGACCACGTTCGGCGCCGCCGGTTAGCCCGGTATTCAGCTGGGTGCAACTACAACATCAGTAACATTTGCCACAATGGTGGCGAATGTGGCGGCAGTGTTGCCGTCCGCCCCCCGAGCCCCGAGGAGACGGACTGATGTTGGAAACGCAGCTGACGACGCGGCGGAGGCTGTCCCGGGCGCGACTGTTCACGCTGGGAGCGCTGTCCGCCCTCACGGCGGCGGGCACCGGCCTCGGGCTGGTGGCCCGGGCCGATCCCGGCGACCCGCCGGGCACGATCCGGACGATCGCCGGCGTCACCACGAACTACCGCCAGGGCGGGTTCTCCGGTGACGGCGGCCCGGCCAAGGACGCCCAGCTCTACAACCCCCGGGCGGTGGCCTTCGCCAAGAACGGCGACGTGTACATCGGCGACGCCCTGAACCACCGGATCCGCAAGATCGACACCAAGGGGATCATCACCACGATCGCCGGCAAGCCCGCCGGGGCCAGCGCCAGCGGCAGCCCCATGGGGGCCTTCGGCGGCGACGGCGGCCCGGCCACCGACGCCCAGCTGAACCAGCCCCACGGCGTGGCCGTCGACTCCAAGGGCAACGTCTACGTGGCCGACAGCCTCAACAACCGGATCCGCAAGATCGACGCCGGCAGCGGCGTGATCACCACCATCGCCGGCAGCGACGAGAAGCACGGCCGGCCCGACGGCCCGGCCGACAAGGCCATCCTCAAGTTCCCCAAGTCGATGTACATGACGCCCGACGACGTCCTCTACATCTGCAACAGCGGCGGCAACATGATCCTGAAGATGGACCTCAAGGCCCAGCCGCTGTCGATCACCCGGGTGGCCGGCAACCTCTACGCCAAGCGCTTCGGCGGGGACGGCGGCTTCGCCACCGACGCCCAGCTCAACACCCCCGAAGGCGTGTGGGCCCTGCCCGACGGCACCGTCTACATCTCCGACAGCGAGAACAACCTGGTCCGCAAGGTCGGCGCCGACGGCAAGATCTCGACCATCGCCGGCGACGTGGAGGCGGCCCGGAAGGCGGCCGAGACCAACCAGTACCCGATCCCGGCCGACTCGGCCGGTGACGGCGGACCGGCCACCGCCGCCCACCTGAACGGGCCCCGGGGGATCGCCGCCGACGGCGCCGGGAACCTCTACGTGGCCGAGGAGGGCGGCGCCCGCATCCGCCGCATCGACAAGGACGGGATCATCACCACCATCGCCGGCAACGGCCAGCCGAACCCCGACGGTCACAACCCGAAGGTGGCCGGCGACCCCGGCCCGGCCCCGGCCATGGAGGCCCAGTTCAACACGATGCACGACCTGAACCTCGACAAGGACGGCAACCTCTGGATCGCCGACAGCAAGAACAACCGGGTCCGCGTGGTCTTCGACCCGGCCCACGCCCCGGCCGGCACCCCGGCGGGCGGCGCCGCCGGCCAGGCGCCGCAGCAGCCGCCGGCCCAGAACCCGCCCCCCGACCAGGGCCCGCCGCCGCAGGACCCGCAGAGCCCGCAGGGCCACCCGTCGGGAGCGGACAAGACCAGCCCCTCGACCACGACGACCACCGCCGCTCCGACCACGACCACGACGGCCAAGGCGGGGGCGACGACCACGACGACCGGTAAGAGCGGGGCCACCACGACCACGACGGCTCCGGCCACCACGACGACAACGGCGAAGGCCGCCGGCGCCACCACGACGACGACCGCGGCCAAGGCCGCCGAGCCGACGACCACCACGACGGCCACCGCCGCCAAGCCCTGACCGCTCCCGGCCCCCACCGGCCTGCCCGCATGAGGACCAGCGCCCGCCCCCGCCGCCACGACGGGGGCGGGCGCATCTTCGTCCTCGGCGCGCTGCTGCTCGTCGCCTCGTGGCTGCCGGCGCCGGCCCGGGGTGACGCCCCGCCGAAGACGTTCTCCTCGCAGCCGAACCCCACCTGGGGCACCGGCCCGTCCGACGATCCGACCCTGGCGCCGGGATCGGACCGGGCCGGGAAGGTGGTGGCCGTCGCCGAGGCGGGGGACCGGGTGTTCTTCGCCGGGGAGTTCACCGGCGTCATGCCCCCCGGGGCCAGCACCAACAAGGCCCGGGAGGATCCCACGCCGGTCGTCCACCGGCCCTATCTGGCGGCCCTCGACCGCCACACCGGAGCGCTGCTCGACTGGGACGCCCATCCCGACGCTCCGGTCCTGTCGCTGGCGGTGTCGGCCGACGGGCGCCGCCTCTACGCCGGCGGCATGTTCAAGTCGATCGGCGGGGCGGCCACGCCCCGGCTGGCGGCGCTCGACATCGACACCGGCGCGGCCGATCCCGCCTTTGCCCCGCCGGTGCCCAACGCCTACGTCAAGGCCATGGCGCTGGCGGGCCCGACGCTGTTCATCGGCGGGGCGTTCACCGTGCTCGGCACCGAGGCCCGCTCCCAGCTGGCCGCCCTCGACGCCGCCACCGGGACGCTGCGGGCCGACTGGGTGCCGCCGGTCAACGACGGCGGGCACTTCGAGGGCCACACCGGCGACCCCACCGAGGACGGGAACCCCGGCAACGTCGCCGACCTCAAGGTCACCCGGGACGGGCGGATGGTGGTGGTGGCCGGGAGCTTCCTGCACTTCGCCGGCCACGCCGGCCTCGTCGTCCTCGACGGGCGGACGGGCCGGCCGACGCCGTGGCAGCCGGCCATGGACCGGCCCCGCCCCGCCTACGGGCTCGACATCTGGCCGGTCGACGGGCGGACGATCTTCGTGGCCGCCGGCGGCTGGGGCGGGACCGTCGAAGCCTTCCGGCCCGACGGCGACGGCAAGCCGCTGTGGGTCCACCGCGTCGACGGCGACGCGATGGACGTGGCCTCGACCGCCACCCGGGTCTACCTCGTCGGCCACTACGACTGGGTGCTGGGCAAGAACACGATCTGCGGCTCGAGCAACTGCACCGGGGGCAGGGAGGGCGACGTCCCCAACCACCACATCTCGGCCTTCGACGCCGGCAGCGGCGCCCACGACCTCGGCTTCACCGCTCAGTTCAACACGCCGCAGGGGCCGTGGGTGGCGGCCATCGGCGCCGAGCACCTCTACGTGGGCGGCGACTTCACCAAGGTGAACTCCGATCCCCACCCGGGGTTCGTCCAGTTCCCCGCCGCCACCAGCTGAGGCGGCAGCTCCTCGCCCTCGGCCCCCTCCCGGCCGCTCTCCAGCCGCGCCGGCAGCAGGTGGGTGTGGCAGCCCTCCGGGGAGGCGTCGGACTCCGGGGGGATGGGGTTGTAGACCTCGATCCGGCCCCGGGGGCCGATGACGACCCGGTCGGGGGAGGCGGCGACGAGGCGGGCGCCGACGGCGGCCAGCGCCGGGCGCCAGGGGCGGCCCTCGACGGCGGCGAGGGCGGCGGCGAGGTCGGGGTCGGCGGTGCGGACGCAGAACGCCGCCGCCGCCGACCCGATGGCCAGGTCGACCAGCACCGCCCGGGCGTCGGCGGGCCGCAGGGCGCCCGGGTCGGCGGGCGTGGCCGACACGACCCGGCTCGGCGCCGCCAGCGTCGACCGGGGCACGGCCAGGGTCACGTCGCGGTCCCCGTCGCCGGTGGCGAAGGCGACGGTGTCGGCCGTGATGGCCAGCCGGATCCCACCCCCGGCGGTGACGGCGGCGATCGTGCGCCCCGCCCGGACGACGTCGGCCCGTTCGCCTTCCCGGACGGTGAACTCGCCCAGCGCTCCCTGCACCCCGATGCTCCAGCCGCCGGCGCCCTCGACGAGCGTCCGCTCGACGAAGTCGGCGATGTCGTCCGGGCCGAGGGCCAGCCGCCGCACGGCGACGATCCTGCCACGGGCGCCCCGGTCGGCGGCACGCCGGCGGGCCCGTGGTCAGAAGCGGCGCTTCGGTCCGTTTCGGCCCGGTGAGGTTCGCGGCAGTTGCGGGGTCCCGCAGGACATCGCCGCCGGCGGGTGGTACTTCGTTGTCACCCGTTCGTCATCTGGGACCCCCCTCCCCTGACGGCGGACCCCCTCACCCCCCGCTGCAAATCGGAGTTCATCGATGGCCGTCTCGCCCTCCCGCGTGCTCGCTCGCGGGCGGGGGCGGGTCGCGGCGCTCGCTGCCGCCCTGCTCGCCGCCCTCGTTCCCGTCATCACCCCCGCCGCCCGGGCGGCCGCCCCGGCGCCCGCCGCCGGGCCGTCGGGCTACTGGCTGGTGGCGTCCGACGGCGGGATCTTCGCCTTCGGCGACGCCGGGTTCTTCGGCTCGACGGGCAGCATCGCCCTCAACCAGCCGATCACCGGCATGGCGCCGACGCAGACCGGCCAGGGCTACTGGCTGACGGCGTCCGACGGCGGGATCTTCGCCTTCGGCGACGCCAAGTTCTACGGCTCGACCGGCAGCATCAAGCTGAACAAGCCGATCACCGGCATGGCCCCCACTCCCACCGGCAACGGCTACTGGCTC
>Ga0070741_10005252_pt1 | contig 28949 bp, 28 predicted proteins | sample Coa_R1_4_FD_66440 | JGI IMG/M metagenome (GOLD analysis project Ga0070741, IMG submission 66440) | Surface soil microbial communities from Centralia Pennsylvania, which are recovering from an underground coalmine fire - Coalmine... | ecosystem: Environmental > Terrestrial > Soil > Unclassified ... | reverse complement strand
ATTGGCCGAGCGGGTGGGCTGGGCTGGGGACGCGAAGTTTTCCCATTTCAAGGGGATATATCTGGACAGGTAACAATTTCCCTTTCGCGGTTAGCAGAGCATTGCCGTTTCGCCTTGGCGAGCGCAGCATAGATGTCACCCACGTGACGCCCGTCACATCCGAAGCGCCAGCGAGAGGGATGCCATGACCCAGCCGGCCCTGAAAACCAAGAGTCCCCTGACCGCTCATCCCTGGATATCGACGGTGATCGCGCTTCTGGTGGCCGCCGACATCTGGTTCACGCTTTACGTGCCGCTCTACGCCAGCGCGACGCCAAAGGTCGGCGACTTCCCGTTCTTCTACTTCTATCTGATGATCTACATGCCGGTGACCGGCGTCGTGCTGTGGATCGTCTACCTGCTGCAGAAGAAGATACGCATAGCGGACAGCCCGGCCGCAGGCAGAGGGACAGGCACAGGCACCAGCGAGGTGACCCGGTGAGCCACGTCAACTACACCGTCTTCACGATCGTCCTCGTCCTGTTCCTCGTCGTCACGCTGACGGGATTCGCGGCGGCCCGCTGGCGCCGGGCCGACAACATGCTGCACCTGAACGAGTGGGGACTCGGCGGCCGGGGCTTCGGCACGTTCATCGGGTGGTTCTTGATCGGCGGCGACCTGTACACCGCGTACACGTTCGTCGCCGTGCCGTCGGCGGTGTTCCTGGCCGGGGCGGTGTCGGGCTTCTTCGCGGTCTCCTACACGATCATGGTCTTCCCGATCGCGCTGATCTTCATGCCGCGGCTGTGGTCGGTGTCCCGGGTGCACAACTACGTCACGCCCGCTGACTTCATCCGCGGCCGGTACGGCTCCCGCAGCCTGGCGCTGGCCACCGCCCTCACCGGCATCCTCGCGCTGCTGCCCTACATCGCGCTGCAGCTCGTCGGCATCCAGGCGGTGCTCACCGTGATGGGCGTCGGCACCACCTCCACCAACACGTGGGTCAAGGACCTGCCGCTGATCATCGCCTTCCTGGTGCTCGCCATCTTCACCGCGGTGTCCGGGCTGCGCGCCCCCACGCTGATCGCGTTCATCAAGGACACGCTCATCTACGTCATGATCATCGTGGCGGTGCTGTACATCCCCACCAGGCTCGGCGGCTGGGGACACATCTTCGCGGCCGGCGAGGCGAAGATGACCTCGGTCAACCCGAAGACGAACAAGCCCACCGGGGTGTTCATCCCCACCTCCGGCAACAGCCAGCTAGCCTTCGCCACGCTCTCCCTCGGCTCAGCGTGCGCCCTGTTCTGCTATCCGCACGCGATCACCGCCACCCTGGCCACCAAACGCCGGGATGTCATCAAGCGCAACATGGCGCTGCTGCCGATCTACTCGATCATGCTCGGCTTCATCGCGCTGCTCGGATACATGGCGATCGCCGACAAGACCACGGCGGCCAACGTGAAGGGCCCCGGCAAGGGCAACGGCCAGCTCGCGGTCCCCTACCTGTTCCAGCACATGTTCCCGAGCTGGTTCACCGGGATCGCCTTCGCCGCGATCGTCATCGGCGCACTGGTGCCGGCCGCCATCATGTCCATCGCCGCGGCCAACTTGTTCACCAGGAACATCTTCAAGGAGTTCGTCAAGCCGGACGCCAGTCCCAGGCTCGAGACGAGGATCTCCCAGGCGGCCTCGTTCGTCGTCAAGCTGGGCGCCCTGCTGTTCGCGGTGGAGCTGCCGAAGACGTTCTCCATCAACCTGCAGCTGCTCGGCGGCATCTGGATCCTGCAGACGTTCCCCGCGCTGGTGATCGGGCTGTTCACCCGGTGGCTCGATCGCTACGCGCTGCTGGGCGGGTGGCTCGGCGGCATGATCTTCGGCACGATCGCCGCGTACCGGACGTCGAATCCCACCACCTCGCACTGGGCGGCCTCCACCGACCTGGAATTCGGCCACACGATGTACATCGGGCTGAGCGCCCTCGTGCTCAACATCGTGATCTCCGTCGTGCTGACCCTGATCCTGCGCGCCGTCCGGGTTCCGCAGGGCGCCGACGAGACCCTCCCCCACCAGTACACGGCCGACCCGGACGAAGCACCCGCGCCGGTCCCGGCCGGCGTCGGCACGGAACCCGCCGTCGGCGGCTGACCTCTTCAGCGCCCCGCTACTGCCTGGTAACGTCACTGCCGTGGTGACACTTACCGGACATGGCGGGGCGCACGCCGTCGAGATCGCCCGGCGGCACGGCGTAACGACCATGTTCACGCTGTCCGGCGGACACGTGTTCCCGCTGTACGACGGGGCCGTCAAGGCGACACCGGCGCTGCCGATCATCGACGTCAGGCACGAGCAGACGGCGGTGTTCGCCGCGGAGGCGACCGCGCGGCTGACCAGGCTGCCCGGGCTGGCCGTGGTCACCGCCGGGCCGGGCGTGACGAACTCGGTGAGCGCGGTCACGACCGCCTGGTTCAACGGGGCGCCGGTCGTGCTGCTCGGCGGCCGGGCGCCGGACTACCGGTGGGGCGCCGGGTCGCTGCAGGAGATGGACCATCCGCCGCTGCTGGCGCCGGTCACCAAGCGGGCCTGGACCGAACACGCGGCCGGCAAGGTCGCGGCCGCCGTGGACGAGGCGTTCCGCACGGCGCTGGCGCCGCACCGCGGGCCGGTATTCCTCGACGTCTCGCTGGAGGCGCTGTACGGGGACGGCGAGGCGGACCTGCCGGCCGCGACGGCCGATGTCAGACAAGCCCCGGACGGGGACGACGTGGCACGGATCGCTGGCCTGCTGCGCGCCGCCAAGCGGCCGGTGCTGGTGCTCGGCACGGACGTGTGGCTGGGCGGCGCCGAGGAGGCGGCCAGGGAGGCCGCGGAGCGGCTGCGGCTGCCGGTGATCGCGAACGGGCAGGCCCGCGGGATCCTGCCTGCCGGGCACGACCTGCTGGTCACGCGGGCGCGCAGGCTCGCGTTCGGCGAGGCGGACCTGGTGATCGTCGTGGGTACGCCGCTGGACTTCCGGCTCGGCTACGGCACGTTCGGGTCGCCGGAGGCGCCCGCGCCGGTGGTGCACGTGGCGGACTCGGCCAGCGGCCTGGCGACGCACTGCCCGCTCGCCGCGTCGGCGGCCGGCGACCTGTCGCTGTTCTTCGACGCGCTCGCCGAGATGGGGGGCGGGCCCACGGCCGAGGAAGGCTGGACGGCGCGGCTCGCCGAGGCCGTGCACGCGGCCCTCGCCGCCGACGCCCCGCTGCTGGCCAGCGACGCGAACCCGGTCCATCCGGCGCGCATCTACGGCGAACTGCTCCGGGTGCTGGACGACGACGCGGTGGTGATCGGCGACGGCGGCGACTTCGTGTCGTTCGCCGGCAAGTACGTGGAGCCGTCCAGGCCAGGTGGCTGGCTCGACCCCGGGCCGTTCGGCTGCCTGGGCACCGGCCTCGGCTATGCCGTCGCCGCCCGCCTCGCCCGGCCGTCCGCGCAGGTCGTGCTGCTGCTCGGGGACGGCGCCGCCGGGTTCTCGCTGATGGACGCGGACACGCTGGTACGGCACGGGCTCCCGGTGGTGATGATCTGCGGCAACAACGGCGCATGGGGCCTGGAGAAGCATCCGATGCGCGCGCTGTACGGGTACGACGTCGCCGCCGACCTGCAGCCCGGCTGCCGCTACGACGAGGTGGTGCGGGCGCTGGGCGGGGCTGGCGAGACCGTCACGGCGCCCGGTGAGATCGGGCCCGCGTTGCGGCGCGCGTTCGCGGCCGGCGCCCCCTACCTGGTGAACGTCATCACCGACCCGGAGATCGCCTACCCGCGGTCTACCTCGGGAGTCTGAACTCAGCCGAGCTCGGTCAGCGGGAACGCGCGGTGGCGCCGGGGCGGCACCAGGAAGTTCTGCCGCCGGGTGGCGGTGATGAACCGCTCCAGCCCGTTGTGCACCGGCTTGATGTCGTGCTGCTCGGCGAGGTCGAGTGAGGCCTGGTTGGTCCGCATCGTGCGGAAGAACTCGGCGGTGGGCACGAAGATCGTGAACTGGAGCTTCGGCGCGTTGTTGCGGTTGAAGACGTCCATGTCGTCGAGGCCGGGGCCATCCATGCGGATGTGCATGGCGGTGCCACCGGCCGACCGGGAGGAGCGCTGGAGCGCGCACAGGTGTCCCATCCGGTGCATGCCCTGCGCGTTGTCCCGCGCATCCAGCGTCCCCTTGAAGTGGTTGTCCAGGCACGCGGGGCCGCCACCCGCGGTGAACTGGTCCTTGAACCCGTGTGAAGGCGGCGGATTGGACCGGAACATGAGCTGCACGCGTTCCAGGTACGTCTGCCGCGAGCCCAGGTAGAACTGCTCCAGGTCCTCGATCACGTGCGAGAGATGCTGGATCGAGCCCGTGTCGAAGTAGTCGCCGCGCTTGGCGGTGGTGATCCGCGCCGCCGCGTCGCCGGCGAATGTGCAGATGGCGGCCGGCCCGCTGCCGTCCACCTGCTGATCAAGGAAACCCATCCACATCGGGGAGTTCGGGCTGATCCGGTCGGCGTACGGTACGCCAACGGTCGTGGCGATCTTGGCCGGGAGGCCGATCTGGACGAACTGCGCGCGGCTGGAGGTGATGGTGGCGAGCCCGTCGAAGAGAGCCGGCGACCGCACCCGGCGTCCGCGCAGGGTATTGCTGCCGCTCAGCCACGCGAGCACGTCTCGCAGGTAGCCGGCATTGTCGGTGCGGATCGTGATGAGTATGTCGTTCTGCTCGATTTGAACTGGAATGTTGAATGTCTGTTTGGTGATGCCAGGGTTCGACGGGGAAACGTCGGTCGGGCCAGGGACGGCCTCCTCCAGTGCCCAGCGCGAACGATCGGCCAGCAACCGCGGCATCGTGTCCGCGACGAGCCCGCTGGGCAGGCGCCTGAAGTACGGCAGGCCGTACGAGACGAACAGCAAGATGCCGTCCGCGGCGAACCGGTACGCCGCCTCGATCTCGTCGAGCGCCTCGGCGAGCCGCGCCTGGTCGGCGGTGCTCGGGGTGCGGTGCAGCGTCGCGGTGACGAACATCGTGTGCACCGGCGGCAGCTGGGCGAGCACCTCGCCGGCGCCGTCGTTGAACGTGCGCGCTTTGCCGATGTGGGCGCCGATGTCGAACTGGATGTCGGGGAGCCGGTTCGGGTCGGCGCTGTTGTGCCGGTCGGGCAGGAAAGCCTTGTCCCCGGCGAACGCCAGGACGCCAAGTCCCGCGGCGAGCCCGGCGGCACCCCTGAGCATCGTGCGGCGACTCGGACGGGCTTCCACTGAGAGAAAGTAACGTGACAAAAGGGGCGTCGTCCACCGATTCGCCCCAGTAGGGGCACGAGCGCCAAGAGGCCGCCCGACCGCCGTTGCCGCGCGAGCACACCGGCAGGCCTCCCAGCAACGTGGACGATTTGCCCTTCGTGGAGGATCAACCCCCGCACGCGAGGGCCGGGTTACCACGAAAGGCAAAAACACCACGTTACCGGGGCCGTCCCCGCCCATCGAAGCCATCCGCTGCCCCGCCGGGCGGCCAGCGAACCGGGCCAGCCCCCGGAATAGGCCAGCAGGGCCCGGATTGCCTTCCGAAGCCCGCGCAAGTGCCGAGCTGATGCAATGGGCGCCACTGTGGAAACTTCAGTCACAATGGCTACAGCGGACAGAATCGCCGTCAGGTGATGATCGCGATCAGGTCGCCTTCCTGGATGACGTCGCCTTCGGCCACGTGCATCTTGGTGACCGTGCCCGACTGCTCGGCCAGGACCGGGATCTCCATTTTCATGGACTCCAGGATGACCAGCGTGTCGCCGTCGTCGACCTGGTCCCCTTCGGAGGCGACCACCTTCCACACGTTCGCGACCATCTCCGCGCGGACCTCTGCCACTGCAACACCCCTTACGGACGCAGCTTGCTTACCAGGGACGTATCGTAGTCCCCGCTGACGAAATCCGGCGCTTCCAGCAGCTCTGCGTGGAACGGCAGGTTGGTTTTCGGGCCGGTGACCTCGAACGCCGCCACCGCGGCGCGCGCCCGGGCCAGCGCCTCGGCGCGGGACGCACCGTGGGCGCACAGCTTGGCCAGCAGCGGATCGTAGAACGGCGTGACCGTGTTCCCGGCCGTATAGCCAGCGTCACAACGGATACCCGGGCCGGACGGCTCGGTCCAGGAGGTGATCGTGCCGGGTCTGGGCAGGAACCTGACCGGGTCTTCGGCGTAGACGCGGAGCTCGATCGCGTGGCCGGCCGGGGTGACCGCCGCGGGATCGAACGACACCGGCGAGCCGGCCGCGATCAGGAACTGCTGCTCCACCAGGTCGATGCCGGTGACCAGCTCGGTGACCGGGTGCTCCACCTGAAGCCGGGTGTTCATCTCAAGGAAGACGAACGTCCCCGCGGCGGTGTCGACCAGGCACTCCACGGTCCCCGCGCCGCGGTAGCCCACCGCCTCGCCGGCCCGCACCGCGGCCGCCAGCATCTGCGACCGCAGCCCAGCCGACACCCCGGGAGACGGGGTTTCCTCGGCGACCTTCTGGTGCCGTCGCTGCACCGAGCAGTCGCGCTCGCCGAGGGCGACGACGCTGCCGTCCGCCAGCCCCAGGATCTGCACCTCCACGTGCCTGGCCCGCTCCACGTACCGCTCGATCAGGATCTCCGGCGAGCCGAAGAAGCGCTCCGCGCGGGAGCGGGCGGTCTCGAACGCGGCCCGCAGCTCGGGCTCGGACGCGGCGGCGCCCATGCCGATGCCGCCACCGCCGCCCGCCGCCTTCACCATCACCGGGTAGCCGATCCGTCCGGCTTCCGCCACGGCGGCGTCCGCGTCCGCGACGGGCGAGCGGCTGCCTGGCGACACCGGGACCCCGGCCTGCTCCATCAGGTTCCTGGCGCGGATCTTGTCGCCCATCTGCTCGATCGCGCCGGGGTCCGGCCCGATCCAAGTCAGCCCCGCGGCGATCACCTGGCGGGCGAAGTCGGCGTTTTCCGCGAGGAAACCGTAGCCCGGATGCACGGAGGCGGCGCCGGTCTTGCGCGCGGCGTCGAGCAGCGCGGCGATGTTCAGGTAGCTGGCCGCGGGCTGCGCCGCGCCGATGTGCACGGCCTCGTCGGCCTCGGCGACGCACGGCAGGTCCGCGTCGGCGTCGGAGTAGACGGCGATCGAGCGGACGCCCATCCGGCGCGCGGTGCGGATCACCCGCCGGGCGATCTCCCCGCGGTTGGCGACAAGGACCGATTCCAGCATCCCGCTAGCGTACCGGTGCGCGATCAGAGCTGGATCAGGGAGCGGCGGTGCACGACCCGGCTGAGCGCCTCGACCACACGCGGGTCGAACTCGGACGCGGTGTCGAGCTGGAGCCGGTGCACCGCCTCGGCGGCGCGGGCCGGGTCCAGGGAGCCGCCGACCAGGTCGTCGAACGCGTTCGCCGCCCGGATGATCCGGCTGCCCAGCGGCGGCCCCGGATCGCCTCGATCAGGGGCCGCGTGGCCGTTGGGTGCGAAGTCCACGTCGCGGTACGGCTCGTTCTGCCGCCGCACGATCTCGGCGACCGAGCCGAGCACCTTGGCCTGCTGGATCACCTCCGCGCCGAGCTCGGCGATCCGCTGCTGGTCCGTGCGCGACACCAGCACGGTGGCCCCGCCGGGGATCGGGTCGCTGAGCGAGAGCTGGCCGATGTCGTGCATCAACGCGGCGTACTCCAGCTCCAGCAGCTGCGGCTCGTGGATGCCCAGCTCCCTGCCGACGGCCACGGCGAGCCTGCTCACCCGCTCGGAGTGCCCGGTCTCCACATAGCCGCCGATCTCGGTGACCTTGGCCAGCGCGCGTACCGTCTGGAGGTAGGTGGTCCTGATGCCGGAATACCGCCGGAACGCCACTTGGGTGACCAGGAGCGGGGCGGTGAACACCGCCAGCGCGGCCAGCCCCATAACCTCCGCCGCGAAGGCGATCAGCAGCGCTGAGGCGCCCACGGCCGCGCCCAGCGGCAGCTGGACCCGCATCTCGTCGAGCAGCACGACGGTGAACAGGGCGCGCTGCTCGTCCGCCCGCATCAGCGCGGCGAGCACCACCTCGACCAGCAGCGCCAGGATGACCAGCGACGCCATCAACGGCAGCGCGACCCGCCAGTCTTGCGCGACGCCGGTCTTGGCGAGCGGCCGGAACAGGAACGCCACGGCCGCCACCGCCAGCAGCCGGGCGGCCATGCCGCCGATCCGGGCCGGACGGCCCACCGCCAGGTGCGGCAGCGCGCCGATCATCATCCCGATCGCGGTGACGGTCACGACCTGGTGCGCGGCCAGCGAGACCCGGTCGTCCCCGACCTTGATCAGCAACGCGTACGCGAGGGCGCCGGCGGTCGCGATCGGCGCCGATTCCCGGTCACCGGGCAGGCTCAGCCGGAGCAGCTCGCCGAACGCGATGACCACGCCGAAGGCGACCGCGTCGTGGGTATCGCGCAGGCCGGAGTTCGCCGTCTGCGCGACGGACGCCACCAGCAGGACGCCCGCCGCGGCGGCGAGCAGCATCTGCCCGGAGTCCCGCGCTTGCCAGCGGAACCTCCTGGACTCGTGCCTGCTTCGTTCGCTCATGGGGACCAGCGCTATCTCACCGAAGGGATGCTCAGAACGTGTCGATCACCCGCAGTGGTGCGGTCGGATCGTCGTGATCCTGCGCTGCCATCACGGTCAGCTCTTCCTCCGCCAGTGCGGGCGGCTCCGGCTGCTGCCAGCCGTCACGCTTGATGGCGGCCACGAACGCGTCGACGAACGCCGGGTCGAACTGTGTGCCCGACCATTTCCGCAGCTCCGCGATCGCCTCGTGAATCGGGCGCGCGCCGCGATAAGAGCGCGTCGAGGTCATCGAGTCGAACGCGTCCGCCACGGCGAGCACCCTGGCGAACTCGGGGATCTCGTCCCCTGCCAGTCCCATCGGGTAGCCGCGGCCGTCGATCCGCTCATGGTGGTGCATGATCCCGGCCAGCGCCTCGTCGAGGAACCCGATTTCGCGGACGATGTCGAGGCCGCGCATCGGATGCAGCTGGATCGCGGCGTACTCCTCCTCGGTGAGCTTGCCGGTCTTCTGCAGCACTTTGGTGGGGACGCCGAGCTTGCCCACGTCGTGCAGCATGCCCGCGTACCGGATCGCCTCGACCCGCTCGCTGTGCATGCCGATCTCGCGCGCGATCATCACCGAGCCGCGGGAGACCCGCTCGCTGTGGCCGCGCGTGTAGAAGTCCTTGGTCTCGACGGCCTGGCACAGCGCGCTCACCGTCGCCTCGTAGGCGCGCTGCTGCGCCGCGAACTGCGCCACGGCCCACCTGGCCACGAACAGCGGAACCAGCACCAGCACCGGCGTGAACGGGCCGAGCTGGCCCCATAGCGCGGCGATCGGCAGGCCGAACGCGCAGTACCCGAGCTCGGTGACGCCGAGCCTGAGATCCAAGCCCGCCAGGCCGCGCTCGCCGGGCTGATCCGGCTTTCTGGTCAGCCACAGCACGCCCTCGACCAGCGCATAGTTGACGAGCACGTGAACCAGCGCCACGACGACGAAGATCCCGATCAGCCGCGGGAAGTCCGTATGCGGTACCCCGACATGCCCGCCGAGCAGCAAGAAGACCCGGCCCGGCAGGTACCCGGACAGCGCCATCATGCCGCAGTTGAAGATGCGCTTCACCGCGGCGGGAGATCTGCGGATGGTGAACAGCGTGCAGCCACCGACTATGCCGGCCCCGGCCGGGCCGACCAGCACGACGGCGGCGAGTATCGCCGCGGAGTTGGCCGACCACGTCAGGTCAGTGGCGCTCAGGAACGTAGCGGTCGACTGGCAGAGGATCACCAGCAACCCGAGTACCACCACGTCCTGCCACCAGGCGGGACCGCCGAACGGACCGGTCGCAACCAGAACCGCGGCGGTGGCCACGACCACGCCGATATAGACCTGCGCTACTCGTGGAAGCTTGCCCAAGCTGCCTCCTCGAAGTTAGCAAGTACCCCGGTACATCCGCCCTTCGGTGTCCTAGTTCCAGGTAACGCCGTATGCCCCCACGCAGACAGCCTGGCCGACCACAAAGCACGCAGTGTTCAGTGGCATGATCGCCCTCATCAACGAACCTCCCTCACGCAGGGCAAATACAGCTCCCTGGCGCACTACCAAGGTCAGGATAACGGCATGGTGGCGTTTCGCGCAGACCTAAATGCTTATCGTGCGCAAGTAGTTGACACGGTAGCCACACAGGGCAACCAGGTATTCGGACATAAGCCACATATTGGAACCGGGAGTCGCAGAGATCACACTATATCGTGACAAGACGCTACGAAGCGTCACTCAGCGAACTCGATCGTGGCCTGGATCTCGCGGATCCGGATCAGCACCTTGCTGCGCAGCTCGGACGGCACCGGGTCGCAGCCGCAGTGCTTGGCGACAAGCCGCTTCACGGACTCCTCCAGGCCATACTCGCGCAGGCAAGGCCCGCACTCGTCGAGGTGCTGGCGGATCTTGGCGCAGTCCATGTCGCCCATCTCGCCGTCGAGGTAGCCATAGACCTTGTCCAGCACCTCGGTACACGGGGTTTCGTGCGGTTTTCCGCAGCTCATTTCGCATCCTCCCCGGAACCAGAGCTGGCACCCGAGCCGGACCCGTCGCCATCTGGCGCCATGCCGCGTTCGGCGGCGTAGTCCTGGAGTAGCTCCCGCAGCTGGCGGCGGCCACGATGCAGCCGTGACATCACGGTACCAATCGGAGTGTCCATGATGTCGGCAATCTCCTTGTAGGCAAAGCCTTCTACGTCGGCCAGGTATACCGCGATCCGGAACTCCTCCGGCAACTCCTGTAGTGCCGACTTGATGTCCGAGTCCGGCAGCCGTTCCAGCGCCTCGGATTCGGCCGACTTCAGCCCGGTCGAGGTGTGCGACGCGGCCCTGGCCAGCTGCCAGTCCTCTATCTCCTCAGCACCCGAACGCTGCGGCTCGCGCTGCCGCTTGCGGTAGGTGTTGATGAACGTGTTAGTGAGGATGCGGAAGAGCCAGGCCTTGAGGTTCGTCCCCTGCTGGAACTGATGGAATGAGGCGTACGCCTTGGCGAACGTCTCCTGGACCAGGTCTTCAGCGTCCGCTGGGTTACGAGTCATCCGGAGGGCGGCAGAGTACAGCTGATCAAGGTACGGGAGCACCTCGGCCTCGAAGCGCTGACCGCGCTCTTCGAGAGTCTCCGGAACGGGACCCACCCCCTCTAGGGAGATCATCACCGGTCTGCTGGGTCGCAGATCGTATGAGCGGGAGGATACCGTGCCCGGTTCCGCAGTCCTGCTAGCGAGGCCGGCTGCGCCGGCGGGCATAAGGACGCCGCGAGGCGGCGAGGCGACTGGCATGTCCGCTGTAACACGATCACCAGCCCGCGAAATTCCGCGAACGGGCTGGCGGGGGCATGGGTGTGCCGATTACTGGGCATGTACTAGGGACGGGCGTACCGGCGCCCCCTCTCATCAGCCAGGGGTCCTCATTGGTCGTGCAGTACGCGACGACCGCGTCAGCGACTGATTTCGTCGCGTCCGATACCGTCGATGCCTACTGGCGGTTCTATCAGGCGGTCACCCGGGCGCAGCTGATCGCGTGGCTGCCGTCGGGCAGGCGGTTCCTTGTTGACGTCTCCGGCCCGCGCGGGGACGGCGCCCTGCTGGCCGCCAGGGCCGGGCACAGCGTGCTCCGCGTGCTCGACCCCGAACACGCCGCGCACCGGGCCACTCGACGCCAGCCCGGGCTGCACACGCTGATCGCGGACACCGCGAACCTGTCTTTCCTGCCCAGCGGGTGCGCCGACGCGGTGCTGGCGGGTGACCGCGCCCTCTCCACCCACCTGGCCGCCGAAGACATGATCGCCGAGATCTCCCGCGTGCTCCGGCCCGCGGGCCGGGTGCTGGCCTGCGTGGACTCCCTGGTGCTCGGCATGGCGGTGCTGGCCGACCAGCATCGCTGGCCGCACCTGGCGGACCTGCCGTACGCCGAGGTGGTGCTCATCCCCTGGCCGGATGGCTCGATCACCCGCTGCTACGGCACGGACCAGCTCAGGGAGCTGTTCGGCGGCGCCGGGCTGAGGGTCAGCTGGGTGCGGCCGCTGACCGTACTCTCCCAGTCCATGGTCAGCCGGGTGCTCCGCCAGGACCCGGCCGCGATGCCCCGCCTGGTCCGCGCCGAGCTCAGCGCGCACACCGAAGAGGCCAAGGCCGATGAGGCCTTCGGCGTGCAGCTGGTGGTCTGCGCCTACAAGGGTTTAGCGGTCAAGCGGTTACCGGCGGCGAGCCTGCTTGGCCTGGCAGCCGACGCAGCGCGCGGCGTCCGGGCGTGCCTCCAGCCGCCCCTCCGGTATCTCGTGGCCGCAGTCCACACACCGCCCGTACCTGCTCTGCTCGATCCGCAGCAGTGCGGCGAGCACCATGTCGCGCTGGCCCTTCGCGGAGTGCAAGATCGCCTCGGTCCTGTCGTTCTCGGACAGGACCGAGCCGGCGTCGGCCGAGTCCTTCTCCATCACCGCGGCTCGCCGCGGCTCTGGCCCTTCCAGGTAAGAAATCGACCGGTCCAGTTCCTCGCGCATTTCCTCCAGGCGCTTACGGGCGGTGCCGATGTCCACTCAACCCTCCAAGAATTCGCCTCCCGTGGGCAGCGGCCTGATCAGCTCTGGACCGTTGTTCCGCACGAAATTGACATCCGTTGATACTGAATATGACGTCATGGTGCCCTTCGACTGGGCGGGCACCATTGCCGCATGCAGCTGACTGATCTCTGTGTTCTCGGGGTCGAGCCAGTCACCCCACAGGTCGGGCTCCACGATCATCGGCATCCTGTCGTGAATCTGCCCGACGTCGTCGGTGGCCTGGGTCGTTATCACCGCGGCCGTCCACAGGAAAGCCAGCTCGTGGTCCTCAGGCACGGCAGGATCTCGCCACAGCTCGTAAATACCGGCCATGGCCAGAATACCACCGTCCGTTCGGATGATATAAAATGGTTTTTTGTCTTTCCATTCGTAGTAGCCGTCGGCGGGCAGCAGGCACCGCCGCTTCGCGAAAGGCCGCCGGAAGGCCGGCTTCTCCGCCACCGTCTCGGCGCGGGCATTGATCATCCGCGCGCCGATTTTGGCGTCCTTGGCCCAGAACGGCACCAGGCCCCATTTCACGGTGTGCAGCTCCCGCTCCCCGTCCTGGCCGCCCGTCACCGCGTAGATCTTCTTGGTGGGCGCGACGTTGTAGTCCGGGGCAGGCTCGTCCGTCACCCGGTCGCGCGTGACGCCGAACTCCTCAAGGAGCTCAAGGCGCTTACGCGCTGACACGAAACGACCACACATGCATCCTGCCTCTGAGATGGATACGTTCGTACACGACCCGTTAAGCGTAGATTCGCATTTCATTGCCAGAATCCGGGTCCGCCAAACGCGGCCGTGGTCTTCGATAAGGTCAACGGTATGACTACCTGGCCCGCGCCGCACGCCACCGGACCGGTCCGCGCGCAGGTCAGGCTGCCTGGATCCAAATCAATCACAAACCGCGCGCTCGTGCTCGCCGCGCTGAGCGGCACGCCGTCGGTTATCGAAAATCCGCTGCACGCTCGCGATACGCGGCTGGCCGCGGCGGCACTCTCCGTCCTCGGCGCTACCGTCTCCCATGACGGCGGAACGACATGGCGCATTACCCCTGGGTCCCCCGCACCGGGCACCACCCTGAGCGTCGACGTGGGTAATTCCGGCACGTGCATGCGGTTCCTGCCGGCGGTGGCCGCGCTGACCGGCGCCGTGGTCCGGTTCGACGGGGACGCGCGGGCGCGGGAGCGGCCGGTGGGCGCGCTGCTCGGCGCCTTGCGTTCGGTGGGCGCGGACGTGCGGGGCGACGCGGTGCCGTTCACCGTGCACGGGTCCGGCTCGGTGCGCGGCGGGTCCGTGGTGCTGGACGCGTCCGGGTCCTCGCAGCTGGTGTCCGGGCTGCTGCTCGCGGCCCCGAGGTTCGAGCAGGGCCTTGAGGTGCGGCACTCCGGGCCGCCGGTGCCGTCCATGCCGCACATCGCGATGACCGCGCGGATGCTGCGTTCTTGTGGTGCTGAGGTTGTGTCGTCTGGTGGGCCGCGACCTTCTTCGTGGCGGGTCTCGCCGGGGCCGCTGTCGGTCGGTGTCATCGACGTGGAGCCGGACCTGTCCAACGCGGGGCCGTTCCTGGCCGCGGCGCTGGTGACCGGCGGCACGCTGGTGATCGAGGGATGGCGGGCGGACAGCCTCCAGGCCGCGTCGGCGATCCTTGAGGTGTTCACGGCGATGGGCGCGTCGTGTGCCGTGGGGCCATCGGGCCTGACGGTGACGGGGACTGGCACGGTGCGCGGGATCACCGCGGACCTGCGGGACGTCAGCGAGCTCGCGCAGGTGCTGACCGCGTGCGCGGCCGTGGCCTCGTCGCCGTCGGAGTTCAGCGGGATCGGGCACATGCGGACGCACGAGACCGACCGGCTCGCCGCGCTGGTCAAGGAGATCAACGCGCTGGGCGGCGACGTGACCGAGCTGCCCGACGGGCTGTCGATCCGGCCGCGGCCGTTGCGTGCTTCTTCGTTTTTCAGCACCTACGAGGACCACCGGATGGTGATGGCCGCGGCGGTGCTCGGGCTGTGCGTGCCGGGGCTCAGCGTGGCCGGCGCGGAGACCGTCGGAAAGACGTTCCCCGGGTTCATGGACACATGGCGAGCGATGCTGGCGGAGCCGGCTGCGCCGGCGGGACGGGAGCCGGAGCCCTGAGCCGGGGTTACGACCGGCTCGACGAGGACGATGTCCGGGTGCGCCCCGGGCGCGGCTCACGACCGCGGACCAGGACCAGGCCGTCGCACGACACGGCGCTGCCCGCGTTCGTCACCACGGTGGACCGCGGCCGCTACGGCTGCGTGACCGATTCTGGCCAGCTGATCGTCGCGATGAAGGCGCGTGAGCTGGGCCGGGGTTCGGTGGTGGTGGGTGACCGGGTCGCGCTGGCCGGCGACGTCTCCGGGGGGCCGGGCACGCTGGCGCGGATCGTGCGGATCGTCGAGCGGACGTCGGCGCTGCGCCGTTCGGCCGACGACACCGATCCGGTGGAGCGGGTCATCGTCGCGAACGCCGACCAGATGGTGATCGTGTGCGCGCTGGCCTCGCCGGAACCGCGGCTGCGTTTCGTCGACCGGTGCCTGGTCGCGGCCTACGACGCGGGGCTGACGCCCATTCTGGTGCTGACCAAGGCCGACCTCGCCGCGCCTCGTGCGGTCCGGCGTGTCTACGCGCCGCTCGGGGTTTCCGTGATCGTTTCCCGTAAGCCGCTGCCGTCCCGGACGCTGTCGTCGCTGCGTTCGGCGCTGGCTGGGCGGGTGAGCGTGCTGATAGGCCAGTCGGGTGTGGGCAAGTCCACGCTGGTGAACGCCCTGATGCCGGAGGCGGTCCGGGCGACCGGCGCGGTCAACCCGGTGACCGGGCGGGGGCGGCACACGTCGTCGTCGGCGGTGGCGTTTCCGCTGGTCGCGCGCGGCAAGCCGCCCGGCTGGCTCATCGACACGCCGGGACTGCGCGGGTTCGGGCTCGGGCACGTGTCAGCGGACCGGGTGGTGGAGGCGTTCGGCGACCTGGATCCCGCCGGATGCCCGCCAGGGTGTGCGCACGTGGTCGTCTCTTCGGACGGTGCGCTGGCCGGGCCCGAGGGGTGCGCGCTTGACGAGTGGGCCCGTGAGCACCACGCCGAGGCGCGCCTGGACTCGCTGCGCCGGCTCCTCGCCAGCCGCGAGGGCACCTCGCACGACTGATTGCGCGCGGGTGTAGTCGTTCCGGAGAAGCCCGCGTTTGCGGCCTGCCGGCAGGCCCGCCGTGCTGACTGCCCGCAATGCTCCAGTTGTCCCCGGCATTGCACGGGCCCCCCGCGGTCCATGCGCGCTTGAGAAGGCACCCGAAATCATTGCGGACAGTTACCCCCCCGAATTGGGTGGGTAACTGTCCGCAATCATCGGCCCGGCTCGCTCCCGCGCCCGGAATTTGCCGAATGTCCAGGTTCGGGCGGGTGGGTGTCCTAGCGCCGCCGGGCCGCGAGACATGGCAGCCCGCAAGCCGCTCGACGAACCAGGAGGAATCGGGCTCGGCCCGGCCGTTAGCGGCGGCGGGGGTGGCGCGGGGTTATCAGCGAGCGGAGGAGCTCTTCGGCGGAGCCGGCGCCGGAGCCGACGCTGGGGCCCGAGCCGTAGCAGCCGTCGGCTAGGTCCGCGTCGGACTGGTAGCAGTCGCTGTCGGCGGCGTCCGGGCCGGGTGGATAGCAGCCGCGGTTGCCGCGGGGTATCAGCAGGGTGAAGGGGGACGCCGCGCGCTGACGGTTCCGTGGCTTACGCATCGCTTGCTCCTTGCGCTCCGCCGACTGCGTCGGCTCCCCCGGCTCCCCTGGCCACGTCGGCTTCCCCGGCTCCGTAGAACGAGACCGGGCCGCCGGACCGCCAGTACGGGCCGCCGCCGGGTGTCCGCGACAGGAGGTCCTCGTCGATCAGGTACCGGCGCAGCGTGCAATGGTCGTCGAACAGCGGCTTGAGGATCTCGTCGACCTCGCGCTCCGGGTACCGGAGGCCGGGCTCGAACGCCTGGGCCACCTGCTCGAGGAGCAGCCGCCGCCGGGATCGCTTGACCGGCAGCGCGGCGATCCGGCCGTCGCGCACGAACGGCCGCAGCCGCTCCGGCGGGTCGGCGAGCACGGACGAGTCACTCATATATTCAGTATGCGTCGCGAACTCCACCGCGCGCACGTCGGTTATGGCCAGCGCGATGTGCTAAGCGGTACCGTTTCGCGGGTGGCGCACTACGACGACGACCTGCGGTTCGCGCATGTGCTGGCGGACGCCGCCGATGACATTACCGCCAAGCGGTTCCGCGCGCTGGACCTCAAGGTCGACACCAAGCCGGACCTCACGCCGGTCTCCGACGCGGACCGGGCGACCGAGGAGTCGCTGCGTAACGTGCTGCGCCGGGCCCGCCCGCGGGACGCGGTGCTCGGCGAGGAACTGGGCCGGACCGGCAGCGGGCCGCGGTGCTGGGTCATCGATCCGATCGACGCGACGAAGAACTACATCCGCGGCGTCCCGGTCTGGGCGACGCTGATCGGGCTCATGGACGGGCCGGACGTGGTGGTCGGCGTGGTCTCCGCGCCGGCGCTTGGCCGCCGCTGGTGGGGCGCGCTCGGCGGCGGCTCGTGGACCGGCCGCAGCCTGACCAAGGCCTCGCCGTGCCGCGTCTCCGGCGTGAGCGACCTGGCCGACGCCTCGCTGAGCTACTCCAGCCTCGGCGGGTGGGCGGAGCGCGGGCTGAGCGAGGAGTTCGGCGGGCTGACCCGGTCGGTATGGCGGACCCGGGCGTTCGGCGACTTCTGGTCGCACATGCTGGTCGCCGAAGGCGCCTGCGACATCTCGGCGGAGCCCGAGGTGACGCTCTGGGACCTGGCCGCGCTGCAAGTTATCGTCACCGAGGCCGGCGGCCGGTTCACCTCGCTGGAGGGGGCGCCGACCCCGGACGGCGGCAGCGTGGTCTGCACCAACGCGATACTGCACGACGAGGTGCTCGCCCGGCTCCGCTATGGCAAGCCGGCCGCGGGCGACTGAGGCGAATGAGTCGCCGGGGGTTGCCGTCAGCCGCCGTTTGACAGATGCTGTATGAACGTCGTCACAAGTTCACAAGCTCCGGGTAAGGGTCCCGCCAGTTAGTCCTCCCGGGGCGAGGGGTGGTGAGTGCCTTGAAGGTACGTGACGGAATGTCCACGCTTGTCCTGACCGTGGGCCCGAACCACACGCTGCGGCAAGCGGCCAGGATGATGGCCGAGCGGCATGTCGGCGCCGCGGTGGTCAGCGACCCGGAGCACGCCGGGATCGGCATCCTGACAGAACGGGACATACTGAACTCGATCGCGGTCGGCGAAGACCCGGACGCCGAGCTCGCCGCCCAGCATCGCACCGAACACCTGGTCTATGCCTCGCCGGACTGGACGCTCGAGGACGCCGCGCAGGCCATGGTCCGGGGCGGGTTCCGGCACCTGGTCGTTGTCGACGGCCACGAAGTATCCGGCCTGCTGTCCATGCGGGACATCGTCCGCTGCTGGACCGGCGCCACCACCGCCCAGCCGCAGCCGGCCTGAGCTGAGCCCGCCGGCTCCGGAGGGAGCGGAGACCTATCTGCGGGTCCTGGCGGAGCGGGAGCTCCGCGGCCCGTCCGGCACCCTGGAGCGCGTCGCGCGGTTGCACCGAGCCGGTGAGATCCTCGTCGTGGCGGGCGCGCTGACCCACCAGCAGATGGCCGCCGTGACCAGTGGCTTCGAGCTGGCGTTGCTGGCGCGCTCCGGCGCCGACGCGGCCGGCCTGGCCCGCGGCGTCCGCCGTCTGAGCAACCCGCCGCACGCCGAGGACGACACCACCCACGACACGACCCCGCCCCGCGCGATTCCGGTCGGCGCCGACGTCACCGGCGACGACTTCGCCCTGCACCTGCTGACGCTCGCCTGCCTGCCGGGCCGCGCGGTGATCACCGCCGCGCTGCGCGGGCACGGCCGCGGGCACTGGCCCGACGACGGCCTGGGCACCGGTCCGCATCGGCTGCCGTTTCGCGCGCTGGGCGCGGCCGACGAGAGCGGCCGGCCCTACCAGCTGAGGTTTCACGGCGACGCTCCCGCCAGCGGCGACACCTGGCACGGCGTCGTCGAGGTGCTGCCGTCGCCCGCCGTCGTCCGCTGGCTGGACGTCGTCGCGGACGGCGCCCGCCGTCTGGCCAGGCTGGACCTGACCAGTCCGCCGGCACCAGCGGCGACGACAGTCACCACGCACGCGGCAAACCCGGGCGAGCGGCTCCTGGCGATCGCGGCCGAGCACATCCTGGCCGGCACCTGGGACAGCCGCGGGCCGTTCGCGGACGGCCTGCTGGGCGAGCTGACCGACGTGCTGCGCGGCGCTGGCCTGATCGCCGCGGACAGCGGCACCCCCGGTCAGCTCGCGGCCCTCTGCGAACGGCTAGGCCGCCCGCGGCACGGCATCTCCGCGCGCGCGGCCGGTTCGCTCCCGGACCGCTGGGCCAGCGCGCTCGAGCCAGCGCAAGCCCAAGACGGCGCGGAATTCAGCCCGTGCGCCCTCTCGCTGCCGGCCATCGACGGCGCCAGGTTCGCCGTCACCGGGCTCGCCTCGGCGGGCGGCGAGAGCGTGCTGCACGCCGTGGCGACCGGCCACGTGCGGGCCCGCGCCCACTGGGGCACCGGGTTCTCCTGGTGGATCAGGGACGGCGCCGGCGGCTGGCACGTGGCCGGGATCGCGGAAGAACTGGACCAGTGGGGTTACCGCGACGTCGTTCTCCGGATGCCGCTGACCCCGCCGCTGCCTGTTCCAGCGGACGTGACGGAGCTGATCCTAACCGGTCCGGCGCGACGCGTGCACGCCATACTCGGGCGACAATGAGGACGTGGACGCGGAGCGTGCGGAGACGCACCTGCGCATGCTGGCCGAGGCCGAGCTGCGCCGGGTCGCCGGGCTGAACCGCGGCGTCAGCTCGCGCACCGCGCGGACGCGGCACGTCGCCGACGCGCTGATCGCCGTGGGCGCCCTGGACGCCCAGCGCGCCGAGGACCTGCTGACCGGCCTCGATCTGGCCCTCGCGGTCCGGCAGGCGGGCCACGGAAGGACGGCGTTTTTCGCACACCACCCGAGGGTCCGGCAGACGGCCAGGATCGTCTCGCCGCACACACCCGTCACACCGCCGCGCGTGGTGCCAGTGGGGATGATGGTGCCGCTGCGGCGTTTTGGCGTGCACGGCGAGCTCTACCTGCTGGCCTACGCCAGGACCAGCGGCGGCGCACGGTTCAGCATGTACGCGCGGGAGCGCGGCGTGCCGGGGGTCGATCCGCTGATGCAGCTGACCGCGACCGACGATCAGGGTGCCAGGTACTCGGTCTGGTTCACCGGCAGCGGCCACCCGCAGTTCCGGGCCGGCGTGCTGCGCCTCGATCCCGACCCGCCGCCGGACATCCGCTGGCTGGACCTGATCGTGGGCGACGGCGTGACCAGGCGGATCAGCCTGGAGCCGCCGCCGCACCCGCCGCGCGTCACGATGACCGAGGCCAGTCACTCGCCCGGTGAGTACCTGCTGCACGCGGTTGCCGCGGGGATCCTCGGCGGCCGGCCCGGCCGGCCGGCCGAGCCGTGGCCCGGCGACTTCGGCGAGATCGTCGAGGCGCTGATAGCCGCCGGGGCGCTGTCCCCGCTGAGTCCGCTGCCCGGCCAGCTCGTCACGCTGTGCGAGAGCCTTGACGTGCGCGACCACGGCATCGCCGCGCCCGCCGCCCGCGACTTGCCCGCGCCCTGGCACGGCCTGCTCACCCACGCCATCCGAAGGAAGCGGGACAACTCCCCGCCGCGCGGCGGCTGCGCGGCGGCGGCGCTGACGCTGCCAGAACTGGACGGCCTCACCCTGTCCGTCCTCGGCCTGCACTCCGACGAGGACGGCACCGTGCTGCACGTCCACGCGAGCGGCGTGGCGGCGGACGCCGATCCGGCCGGGTTCTTCCCGGTGCTCTGGCTTCGCGACGACAGCGGCCGCTGGCACACGGCACGCGACACCGGCTGGAGCTACCGCGACGCCGGCGAGCGCGCGGCGCTGCTGCCGGTCACGCCGCCCCTGCAGCAGGCCACCTCGCTGGAAATAACCGCGGCTGGGCGGACGGCCGAGGTCCGCACCACCCTTCCCCTGAGCTGGCGGTGATTTTTATTCCGAACGACACATGGTTCCACTCCCTGCCACCCTGCGTGGCGCGGGTACCGTGCGGGCACGGCGAACACACCGTGCGATGGCACGCGGGAACGCTGGAGTTGCTGGCGCACCCTGACCCGGAGGCCGAGCGCGTGCTCGCCGCGCTGGGCGGCGAACAGGCCGATTGCGTCCGCATCGCGGACATCTGGAACCGGCACGCCGAAGACCTGCGGGTGCTCCAGATCGGCCCGCGCGGCCCGGCGGATCAGATCACGGTGGGCTGGGATCAGGTGCCCAAGCCCGGCGACGAGCCGCGATCCGTCCCGATGCGGGTAGCGATCCGGCCCACGGCGCAGGCAGCCTGGGCCCCGCTGACCGGCCCAGCCGCCCCGCCGCGGCCAGCGGCCCAGCCAGCAGCGCCGCGGCCAGCGGCCCAGCCAGCAGCGCCGCTTGGGCTGCGGCGCAAGGTCGCCCGCCCGCCGCACACGGACCTCCGGCAGAGCATTACCGATCTTGTGACGCTGCTCGCCCTCGGTCCCGCGCTGGCGGTGCGGCTGTCCGGGCAGGTGGCGGCCGCCCATGCGGCACGGCCTTCGGCGGAGAACCGGCCCGCGCTGGCGGCCGCTGCGCAAGGGCGGCTTGCGCCGCTCGCCGAGCAGTGGCTGGGCATCGATGCCGATCAGGTCGTGATCGTGCCGCACCAGCCGGGCGAGCCGGCCTCGGTCGAGCTGACCGGCGGCGGCGCGCGGCTAACGCTGCGGGCGCGGCTGCCCGCCGAGTGGCTCGCCGGCGTATGGGCCTGCGGCCTCGGCCTGGTGGACCGCCACCTGGTCGTCGCCACGGTCCGTCCCGACTGGCCAGACGCCCAGGTGCTCGCCCTGCCGGCCCCCGGCAGAGTCCCGGTCCTGCTCGACGTGCACGGCACCGCGGACGAAACCGGCACCCCCACCTGGACCATCCGCCCCTGACCGCCCGCCCCTGACTGCCCGCCCCTGACTGCCCGCCCCGAGGGGGGTTCGGGGGCCACGCACCCCCTTGGGGGGTGGCGGGGTCGGCGGGGCGGTTCGGGCAGTGGCGGGGGTGGCGCACACTGGACGAGTGAACTCCAATCCGGCGGTGGAAGCGCTCGGCGTCGCGGTTGCGGCGCGGGTGCCGGTGCTGCTCTGGGGCGCGCCAGGCACCGGCAAGACGTCCGCGATCCGTGCGATGGCGGAGGCCATGGGCCTGCCCTGCGAGACCGTGATCGCGTCGATCCGCGAGCCGTCCGACTTCGCCGGGCTGCCCATCGTTGTCGGCGACGGCGTACGGTTCGCACCGCCGATGTGGGCGCGGCGGCTCGCCGACGCGGGGCACGGGCTGCTGTTCCTCGACGAGCTGTCCACCGCGCCGCCGGCGGTGCAGGCCGCGCTGCTGCGCGTCGTGCTGGAGCGCGCCGTCGGCGACCTCACGCTGCCCGACCAGGTCGCGGTCGTCGCGGCGGCGAACCCGCCGGAGCAGGCGGCGGACGGCTGGGACCTGTCCGCGCCGCTGGCCAACCGGCTGTGCCACCTGTCCTGGCAGGCCGAGCCGCGCGCGGTCGCGGACGGCCTGGCCGGCGGCTTCACGGCACCGGAGATCCCGCTGCTGCCCGACGGCTGGCAGGCCGAGGAGGTGCTCTCCCGCGGCCTGGTCGCCGCATTCCTGCACGTCCGGCCCGCGCTGGCGTGCGCGCCGCCGTCCGACGCCGCCGCGGCGGGGCGCGGCTGGCCGTCGCCGCGGACCTGGGAGATGGCCGCGCGGCTGCTCGCCGCGGCCGGCACGGCGCAGGCCTCGGAAGAAGCACGGTCCGCGCTGGTGCGCGGCGCGGTCGGCGAGGGCGCCGGCATCGAGTTCCTGTCCTGGCTGGTCCAGATGGACCTGCCCGACCCAGAGGCCGTGCTCGCCGACCCCGGCTCGTTCCGGCTGCCGGAACGCGGCGACCGCGCCTACGCGGCGCTCGCCTCGATCGCCGCGGCGGTCGCCGCCAACCCGACCGAGGATCGGTGGGTGGCCGGCTGGCAGGTCCTCGGCCTGGTCTCCGACGCCGTCCCTGACGTCGCCGCCGTCGCCGCCCGCGTGCTGGTCAAGTGCCGCCCGCCCGACCTGACCGCGCTCCCCCCGGAGATCAAGCGCTTCGCCCCGGTGCTCAAGGACGCCGGGCTGCTCTGACCATGAACGCGGACCCGGTACCCGGGCTGGCGGGCGCGCGACTGTGGGCGGCCACGCGGTTCCCGTACCTGGCATCGGGGGTGTTCGGCGCGACGGTGATCGCGGAGGCTGGCAGCGGCACCGTGTCGGTGGACGAGAACTGGCGGATGCACGCCGACCCGGAGCTGACCGCGCAGTGGACGCCGGCGCAGCTCGGCAGCGTGCTCGTGCACCACGTGTGCCACCTGCTGCGGATGCACGGGGAGCGGGCGCAAGCACTGGGCGTGGGGCCTGACGAGCGTGACCGCTGGGTGCGCGCGGCGGACGCGGAGATCAACGACGACCTGGTCCCCGCTGGCCTCCAGCTACCGGGAAATCCCGTGCTGCCGAGTCACCTCGGTGCGCCCGTCGGCATGCTGGCCGAAGAGTATTACGGGGTTAGTGAAACCAGGGCTCGTTCGGACAAATGGCTGGATTGCGGGAGCGGCGCGGACGGGCAGCCGGGCGACTGCGATTGCCCGGGCAAACTGCCGGCGTGGCAGGCGGAGCTGCTGCGGCGGCGGGTCGCGCAGGACGTCGTCGACGAGCACGCCAAGCAGCCGGGCACGGTGCCCGGCGGGCTGCTGCGTTGGGCGAGCGAGCTGCTCACGCCGAAGGTGGACTGGCGGCGGGTGCTCGCCGCCGAGCTGCGCCGGGCCGTGTCCGAAGTGGCCGGGGCGGTCGACTACTCGTACCGCAAGCCGTCCCGGCGGTCGTCGGTCACCGGGGACGTGGTGCTGCCCTCGCTGCGGCGGCCGGTGCCGGAGATCGCGGTGGTGTGCGACACGTCGGGGAGCATGACCGAGAACCTGCTCGCGGTCGTCCTCGCCGAGGTGGCAGGCCTGCTGCGCGGGCTCGGGCTGGCGCGGCGGCTGCGGGTGCTGGCCTGCGACACCGCGGTGGCGCAGGCCCAGCGGGTGACCTCGGCGCGGCAGGTGACGCTGACCGGCGGGGGCGGGACCGACATGGGCGCGGGGATCGCGGCGGCCGCGGCGCTGCGGCCCAAGCCGGCCGTGTGCGTGGTGCTGACCGACGGGTATACGCCGTGGCCGTCAGCGGCGCCGAAGGGAATGCGGATCGTGGTCGGGCTGCTCGGGTCTTCCGCGCCGTCCGCTCCCGAGTGGGCGCGGGCGGTGCGGATAGCCTTGGCGGACAATGAACCGATCTAGACAGCGGGTCACGGCGCTGATCGCGATCTCCCTCACGTTCGGCTCCGGCGCGATGGACGTGGCCAGCTTCACCAAGCTCGGCGGCGTCTTCACCAGCGTCATGACCGGCAACATCGTGCTCTGCGGGCTGGCCATCGCGCGCGGCTCCGTGTCGTTGATCGCGCACACCGTGACCGCGTTCGCCGGATACGTGGTGGGCGTCGCGGGCGGCACCAGGATCGCCTGGTGGCACACCGCCCGCACCGGGGCGCCCGCGCCGCGCAAGGGCGTCGAGGCCTGGGCGCCGCACGTCAGGGCCGTGTTCGTCGCGGAGCTCGTGCTGATGGCCGGCTTCCTCGCCGGGTGGGAGGCCGCCGGGGCGAGTCCGTCCGGCGGGGCCGAGTACCTCCTGCTCGCGGCCGCCGCCGCCGCGATGGGCATGCAGGCGTCGGCGGTCACCCAGATGGGGCTCACCGACGTGTCCACCACGTACCTGACCGGGACGCTCACCCGGCTGGTGGGCTCGCTGGCATCGCCGCGGCGCCAGCCCGACCGGGAGGGTGCGATCAGGCCTGCCGTGCTGGCCGGGCTGCTGGCCGGAGCGCTGCTCAGCGGCCTGCTGGTGAAGACGGCGGCGGCCGGGGTGCCGGCGCTGCCGGTTGCGGCGCTGATCTTGGTGGTGCTGCTCAGCGCCGCGCCACCAGAGGGGTTACCGGCACGTGCCGGTACGTGCCGGTACGGTTGAGCATGGCTGTCCGAGAAATCCGGTTGTTCGGCGACCCGATCCTGCTCACCGCGGCGGAGCCGGTCACCGACTTCGACAAGCAACTCCGTGGCCTGGTCAAGGACCTGATGTCGACGCTGCTTGACTCGGGTGGTTCGGGGCTCGCCGCGCCGCAGATCGGCGTCGGGCTCCGGGTGTTCGCGTATGACGTGGACGGGCAGCGCGGTCACCTGGTCAATCCGGTTCTTCAGTTCCCCGATGCCGAAGAACAAGATGGCGAGGAGGGATGCATGTCGTTCCCCGGGCTGTACTTCGACGTCAAGCGGCGGCGGAACACGGTGGCGCGCGGCTTCACCGACCGGGGCGACCCGGTGCAGGTGGTCGGCACCGCGACGCTGGCGCGCTGCCTCCAGCACGAAACCGACCACCTGGACGGGATCTTGTTCATCGACCGGATGGACAACGCGACCCGGCGGGCCGCGATGAAGGCGATCCGGGAGGCACCGTGGAGCGGGCTTTCGCCCATGGTCCGCGTGTCGCCGCACCCCGTGCGCGGCCCGCTGAGGTTATCGCGCTGGCTTCCTGGCGCGCCGTCAGGCGCGCCAGATTATTGCGGACACTTACCTCCCCGGATTGGACCCCGTTGGCTTGTTCCGGGGTTTGCCCGGATCGCTGGCCGCCCGGTGGGCCGGCGGCAGGCTTGATGGGCCTCGATAGCGTGGTGGTTTCCCCTTTGTGGTAGCGGGACCCTTGTTCACGGGGGCCGGTCTTCCACGAAGGGGAAATCTTCCACGTTGCTGACGGACTGCGGGTGCGCTCTTGTCCCGGTAGCCGCACGCTGCACTCCAGGCACAGGCTGCTGCGCGCACGCGGCCAGACCCGGCGGCCAGGCCCAGCGGCCGGCCCGGGCCATGCGTGCGCATTCGCCAACAGAGTCCAGATCGGGGGGTAAGCGTCCGCAATCTTTCGACACCCAGGACAACGGACAGCTAACGATTGTCGGCCACCACAAAATGTCACACCCTCGTGGCAGCATGTGCTGGCATGAGACCAGCTCTGAAGGCGGGACTGCTGCCGGTGTGGCGGGATCAGAACACGCTCCAGCTCGGCATCGACTGGCGGCGCGCGGTCGCGCTCGAGGGGCTGGGCCCGGCCGCGGCGGTGATCAGCCTGCTGGACGGCAGCCGGGACAGCGCGGAGGTCATCGCGACCGCGGGCACCTACGGCGTGCCCGCCGCGGCGGCCAGCCGGGTGCTCACCCTGCTCGCGGTGGCCGGCGTGCTGGACGACTTCCCCGCGCCGCTGCACCGGTCGCTGCCGGACGAGCTGCGTGCCCGCCTGGAGCCGGAGCTGGCCACGGCGTCGCTGGCGTACCAGGACAGCGACGGCGGCGCCCGGACGCTGGCCCGGCGCCGCGACGCGTTCGTCCGGGTGCACGGCGCCGGCCGGACCGGCGCCAGCGTGGCGACCCTGCTCGCCGCGGCCGGGGTCGGCCGGGTCGCGTGCACCGATCCCGCACCCGCCGAGCCGGGCGACATCGCGCCGGCCGGACTGGGCCGCACCGACCTGGGCGAGCCGCGTGGCGAGGCGGCCGCGCGGGCGGTGAAACGGATCGCGCCGGAGACGAGGACCGGCGATTTCGGCGGCGTCCCCGACCTGGCGATAGTGACCGTCCCGTATCCGTCGCCGGACCTGATCGCCGCGCTGATGCGAGACGCCGTGCCGCACCTGGCCGTCCGCGCCGCCGAGGCGATCGGCGTGGTCGGGCCGCTGGTCGTCCCCGGCCGGTCCACGTGCCTGCGCTGTGTCGACCTGCGCCGGGCCGAGGCGGACCCGGCCTGGCCGAAGGTGCTGGCCCAGGCGATCTGCGCCCGGCCGCGGCCAGAAGCCGCCGGCATCGTGCTCGCGGCGATGACCGCGACGGTCGCGGCCGGGCAGGCGCTCGCGTTCATCGACGCCGCGGTCGAGCCGGTCGCGGTCAACGGCACGCTTGAGCTCGTTCTTCCCGACTGGCAATGGCGCCGCCGGACCTGGGGTCAGCATGCGGCGTGCTCATGCACCGCGCCGCGTGCCTGAAAATAGATAAGTGAGCGATGATGTCCCGCAGCACCCGGTAACGCGGGCCGCGAAACTGGCCCGCTTGCCGATCGGGCTGGCCGGCCGCACCGCGGTCGGCGTCGGGAAACGTCTCGGCGGACGGCCCGCCGAGCGGGTGGCGCAGGAGATCCAGCAGCGCACCGCGGACCAGATCTTCCGCGTGCTCGGCGAGCTTAAGGGCGGCGCGATGAAGCTCGGCCAGGCGCTGTCGATCTTCGAGGCGGCGATGCCGCCGGAGATCGCCGGGCCGTACCGGGCCACGCTGACGCGTCTGCAGGAGTCCGCCCCGCCGCTGCCCGCCAGCACGGTGCACCGGGTGCTGGCCGAGGACCTCGGCGAGGACTGGCGGTCGTCGTTCGCGTCGTTTTCCGACACGCCGGCCGCGGCCGCGTCGATCGGCCAGGTGCACAAGGCGGTCTGGCGGGACGGCCGCGACGTGGCCGTGAAGATCCAGTACCCGGGCGCGGGCCGCGCGCTGCTCGGCGACTTCAACCAGCTCGCCCGGCTGGGACGGCTGTTCGGCGTGCTGATGCCCGGGCTTGAGGTGAAGCCGCTGCTCGAGGAGCTGCGCGACCGGATCGCCGAGGAACTCGACTACGGCATGGAGGCCGCCGCGCAGCGTGCGTTCGCCGCGGCGTACCGGAACGACCCGGACTTCTACGTGCCGGATGTGGTCACCGCGTTTCCGCATGTGCTCGTCACCGAGTGGATGGACGGCACGCCGCTGTCCGCGGTGATCAGCGGCGGCTCGAAACCGGACCGGGACCGGGCCGGGATCCTGCTGGTGCGGTTCCTGTTCTCCGGGCCGTCCAGGGCCGGGCTGCTGCACGCGGATCCGCACCCGGGGAACTTCCGGCTGCTGCCCGACGGGCGGCTAGGGGTGATCGACTTCGGCGCCGTGGACCATCTGCCCGACGGGCTGCCGCCGTTCTTCGGCCGGCTGCTGCGCATCATGCACACGCCGGACGCCAACATCGACCTCGGCGAGGTGGAACGCGAGCTTCGCGACCACGGGTTCCTGCGGCCGGGGATCTCCGTTGACCTCGACGCGCTGCACGCGTTCCTGGCGCCGCTGGCGGAGCCTTCGGCGGTCGAGTCGTTCAAGTTCTCGCGCGAGTGGATGCGGGACGAGGCGGCCAGGGTCACCGACCTGCGTGCGTCGAACATCTCGCGGAAGTTCAACGTGCCGCCGTCTTACGTGCTGATCCACCGCGTGTCCACGGCGGGCATCGGTGTGCTGTGCCAGCTGGAGTGCGAAGGCGAGTTCAGGGCCGAGGTAATCCGGTGGATCCCGGGCTACCTCGACCCTGTCTCTGACAAACCTGTCCCACAGTAAAACCGTCGCGGGATCGTTCCGCGTTACTCGATCCCTATCGGGGGTTACTCGATCCCGATCGAGGCTTCGAGCGCGCTACGTGCCCGCCACGCGGCGACCATGCGGCGCTCGGCCTTCCGCTCGGTCCGCCTGGCCCGCCGCAGCGCGGTGAGCTTGCGGCCCTGGCGGATCTGTTGTGCTAGCTCGAGGTGGCTGCGAGTTCGTTCGCTCGCCAGCTCTTGCGTTGGATGCATCGCTGATCACTCCGTTGTGTGCAATGTTCTTGACTGTGCGTGATAGCACCGCGGCGTGCGGAACCGCGGCCGTGGAGGATCGTGGCCAGTTCAGGGCAGATAGCGCCAGAAACTGACCACGATCATTGGACGTTGCGGGCGGTTGCGTTATGCGGCGACGTCAGCCTTGTCAGGCTCGGTCTGCTCGGTCTTGCGCGGACGGCCACGCGGCCGCTTACGCGGCACGATCACGCCACGCAGAAGCAGTTCGCCGCCCCAGACGCCCCAGGGCTCCCTGCGCTCGAGCGCACCGGCCAGGCAGGCGAGCCGCGCCCGGCAGCCCAGGCACATGGCCTTCGCCTGCTCGACGTCGCTCGGCGACTCGGCGAAGAACAGCTCCGGGTCTTCCGTGCACGGCAGGTCCAGGCCAACGGGCAGCGCCGTTTCGGGTCCGAACTGCTCCACCAGGCCGACCTGACCCTGGTACTCCAGCCCCGCGTAGCCCTCGTAGCCGTTGCGGCCCTCGAACGTGCCCT
>Ga0070741_10005251_pt1 | contig 28955 bp, 26 predicted proteins | sample Coa_R1_4_FD_66440 | JGI IMG/M metagenome (GOLD analysis project Ga0070741, IMG submission 66440) | Surface soil microbial communities from Centralia Pennsylvania, which are recovering from an underground coalmine fire - Coalmine... | ecosystem: Environmental > Terrestrial > Soil > Unclassified ... | reverse complement strand
CTTCCCGCCGACCGCAAGCTGGTCGCGCCCTTCGTGCGCTACGAGGTGGTCGAGGACAACTTCCGGAAGGTCACGAACGTCGACCAGATCGGTCGCCCCGAGTACTTCACGCTCGGGTTCTTCTCGAGCCTGCAGTACGGCCGGGCCCTGCCCGCGCTCGGGTCGTCGGAATACGCATCGCTCTATTCGGGCACGCTGGGCAAGGGGTTCCGGCTCCCGGGCGACGCCACGCTGCTCGCCTCGGGCTCCTTCTCGGGCGAGTATGCGAACGGCCGCGGCGACCAGCAGCTCACCGGCGGCTTGCTGCGGTTCTATCACCGCCAGCAGGGCGGCTCCGTCCTCTATTCCGCGCTGAGCGCCGACCACGCCCGGTACGTGGACGGAACGCTGCCGCTCACCCTCGGCGGCGACACGGGCATGCGCGGGTATCCCTCGAGCTATCAGAGCGGCAACCAGCGGGTGCTGTTCACGGCCGAAGAGCGCTTCTACACCGACTGGTACCCGTTCCGGCTGTTCCGGCTGGGCTCGGCGATCTTCTTCGATCACGGCCGCGCCTGGAGCGAGCCGCTGTCGCCGCCCAACTCGCGCTGGCTGAGCGACGTCGGCTTCGGCCTGCGCATCCAGAGCGCGCGCTCTGCGACCGGCACCACGCTGCACGTCGACTTCGCGTTCCCGGTGCACCGAGATACCGGGATCAAGTCGTATCAGTTCTCGTTCATGTCGAAGACCGGCTTCTGACGCGAAGCGGCTAGCCTTCCTCCTCGACCGGCTGCCGGTGCCTGGACGCGAGCTGCGCCTGCAGATGGGAGGGCATCGGCGCGTAGTGGCTGAAGTCGATCGAGTACGAGCCCTGGCCGCCGGTCACGGACTTCAGCCGCGTCTGGTAATCGGCGAGCTCGGCGAGCGGCGCGACTCCGCGCACGGCGATCAGGTCGCCCCCCGCGGTGTCGGTGCCCGTCACCTGGCCGCGCTTGCCCGAGAGGTCGGAGGTGAGATCCCCGACGAAGCGCTCGGGCGCGCTGATCTCGATGTTGACGAGCGGCTCGAGGACGATCGCCCCGGCCTTGGAAATGGCGTCGATCGCGGCCTTGCGGCCCGCCGAGACGAACGCGACCTCCTTGGAGTCGACCGCGTGGTGCTTGCCGTCGTAGACCGTGACGCGCACGTCGTGCACCGGGTAGCCCGCCGCGACGCCCGCGTCGAGCGCCATGCGCACGCCCTTCTCGACCGCGGGGATGAACACGTTCGGGATCACCCCGCCCTTCACCGCGTCGACGAACTCGAAGCCGGCGCCGCGGGGCAGCGGCTCGACGCGAAGGAACACCTCGCCGAACTGGCCCGCGCCGCCCGTCTGCTTCTTGTGCCGGCAATGGCCCTCCGCGCGGCGCGTGACCGTCTCGCGGTACGCGATCTTGGGCGGCTGCGTCGCGAGCTCCATCTTGTACTGCTGGCCGAGCTTCTCGAGCTTCGCGCGGATGTGCAGCTCGCCCAGGCCGCGGATCACCGTCTCGTTGGTCGCGGCGTGGCGCTCGACGCGGAAGCACGGATCCTCCATCTCGAGCTTGTGCAGCACCTCGAACAGGCGCTGCTCGTCGCCGGTCTTCTTCGTCTCGACGGCGATGCCGTGCATGGGCGTGGGGAACTCGAGCAGCCGCAGATGGATGTGGTCCTCCTCGTGCGAGTCGTGCAGCACGCAGTCGAACTCGATGTCCTCGACCTTGGTGACCGCGCCGATGTCGCCGGGGACGAGGGCGTCGGTCTCGACGTAGTCCTTGCCCTGGATCGTGAACAGGTGCCCGACCTTGAACGGCCGCTTGCCGCTGCCGATGAACAGCTGCGTGTTCGGCGTGATCGTCCCCTGGTGCACGCGGAAGATGCCGACCTTGCCGACGAAGGGATCGACGACGATCTTGAACACGTGCGCGAGCACGTGCGCCCTGGGCCCGGGCACCGCGTAGAACTCCTTCGCGTCGGCGCCTTCGCCCTTCAGGAAGGGCGGCGGGTTGCCCTCGGTCGCGCTCGGCGCGAGCTTCGCGAGGATGTCGAGGAAGGCCTCGACGCCCGCGCCGTTCTTCGCCGACACGAAGCACACCGGGATCAGGTGCCCCTCGCGCAGCGCGCGCTCGAACGGCGCGTGCAGCTGCTCGGGGCTGATCTCGCCCTGCTCCAGGTACTTCGCCATCAGGTCCTCGTCCACCTCCACGACCTGGTCGACGAGCGCCGAGTGCGCCTCCTTCACCGACGAGAAATCGGACTCGCCGTCGGGATTGAAGAAGCAGTCGACGACGTCGGTCGCGCCCTTCGCCGGCAGGTTGATCGGCAGGCACTCGCGGCCCACCGACTGCTGGATGCGGCCGAGCAGCTCCGGCAGGTCGACGTTCTCCGCGTCGATGCGGTTGACCACGATCATCCGGCACAGGCCGCGCTTCGCCGCCCACTTGAGCATGCGGTCGGTCGCGAGCTGGATGCCGGTCTCGGCGTTCACCACCACGGCCGCGGTCTCGACCGCGGCGAGCGCGCCGACCGCCTGCCCCATGAAGTCGGGCGACCCGGGCGTATCGATGAGGTGCACGTGCGTGTTCTTCCACGCGAAGTTGACGAGCGACGAGGCGAGCGAGTGCTTGTAGAGCTTCTCGAGCGGATCGAAATCGCAGACGGTGTTGCCGCGCTCGATGCTGCCCGGCGCCGGGATCGCCCCGGCCTTGGCGAGCAGCGCGTCGGCGAGGGTGGTCTTGCCGGCGCCGGTGTGGCCGACGAGCGCGACGGTTCGGATGGCTTCGGTCGAATACTTCGGCATGAGCCGGTCTCCTCGCTGCGATGGCCGGACGTCGGGAAAGGGTGCCTCCTCATTTAACTACCAGCCCGGGCGGTCCCGCAAGCGCCCGGGCGGCGGCTCACACCTGGCCGCCGAACCCCACCATGCCCATGATGAACCGGCCGATGGCGTACGACACCCACATGGGGATGCGCCGCCACAGCGGCAGCCTGAACCAGCGGCCGCCCTCGATCACGAGCGAGCCGTCCTCGAGCGCCGCGTGCAGCGCGAGGCGCAGCTCGGCGGCGAAGTCGCGGTCCTCGACCACGACGTTCGCCTCGCGCGCGAGCAGCAGGCTGAACGGGTCGATGTTCGACGAGCCCACGGTCGCCCAGTGCCCGTCGATCACCGCGACCTTCGCGTGCAGGTAGCTCTTGTGGTACTCGTAGATCTCGACGCCCGACTGGAGCAGCGCGCCGTAGAGCGCGCGCGAGGCATAGTGCTGCAGCGTGTACTCGATCTTGCCCTGCAGCAACAGCGTCACGCGCACGCCGCGCCCCGCGGCGCGCAGCAGCGCCCTGCGGAACCGCGTCCCGGGAAAGAAGTACGCGTTGGCGATCAGGATCTCGTCGCGCGCCGCGTCGATCGCGGCGAGGTACGCGTCCTCGATGTCGCTGCGGTGGCGGAAGTTGTCGCGCACGACGAAGGCGGCCGCCTGCGCGCCCTTCGGCGCGTCGTCGACCTGGACGCGGTGCTTCGCGCGCCGGCGCCGGTGCAGCCGCACCCAGGCGACGCGCGTCCAGAGCCGCTGCAGCGCCTCCTGGATCGGCCGCAGCAGCGGCCCCTCGATCCGGACCGCGAAGTCCAGGCGCGGCGGCCCCCGGCCGTCGGGCCCGAAATCGTCGATGACGTTGATGCCGCCGACGAACGCGACCGCGCCGTCGATCGCGACGAGCTTGCGGTGCATCCGGCGCAGCCGGTACTTGCGGATGCGGAACGGAGAGATCTCGGGCCGGTATACCAGGCGCTCGGCGCCGGCGCGCGCGAGCGCCTGCACCATCTCGGGCGGCATCGCCTTCGCGCCGAAGCCGTCGACCAGCACGTGGACGGCGACGCCGCGGCGCGCCGCGTCGGCGAGCGCGTTGGTGATGCGCCAGCCGGTCTCGTCGGCCTCGTAGAGGTAGGACTCGAGGTAGATCTCGCGCCGCGCCGCGCGGATCGCCGCCTCGAGCGCGGGAAAGTACTCGACCCCCGAGCGCAACAGCGTAATGCGGTTGCCGGGGACGAGCGCGTAGCTCATGCGGGCTGCAGGTGGGCCGATACCGGTGCGTGGTCCGAGATCCGCGACCACGGCCGGCCGCGGTGCACCTCGGTATGGTTGACGCGGAAGCCGCGCAGGTAGATGCGGTCGAGGCGCAGCAGCGGGAACGCGCACGGGAAGCTGCGCGCGACGCGGCCGAACTGGTCCGTGTGCGCTTCGCGCAGCCCGAGCTCGACCGCGAGGCGCTTGCCCGCGAGGTTGCGCCAGTCGTTGAAGTCGCCGGCGACGATCACCGGCGCGTCCGCGGGGCATTCGCGCTCGATGCGCTTGATGAGCGCGCCGACCTGGTGCCTGCGGCCGCGCTCGTTCAGCGCGAGGTGCACGCAGATGCAGTGCAGGTTCCGGTCCAGCCCGGGCACCTTGATCTCGCAGTGGAGCAGGCCGCGGCGCTCGAACTCGTGCGACGAGACGTCCTCGTTCTCGGCGTTGACGATCGGATAGCGCGAGAGCACCGCGTTGCCGTGGTGCCCGTGGTCGTACACGACGTTGCGCCCGTACGCGAACTCGGGCCACACCTGGTCGGCGAGGAACTCGTACTGCGGCTCGATCGGCCAGTTCTCGAAGCGCGACGCGTGGCGGTGGTGCATGCCCTGCACTTCCTGCAGGAAGACGATGTCCGCGCCCAGCGCCCTCAGCTGGTCGCGCAGCTCGTGGACCATCATGCGGCGGTTGAAATGCGAGAAGCCCTTGTGGATGTTGTAGGTGGCGATGTGCAGGTTCATTCGTTCGGACGGCAGCGGTTCGACGGCCGCGGCCGGCGCCGCGGGCATTCCCCAATCGTATCAAGAAAGCAGCTCTGCGGCCGCCTGGCGCCCGGATCAGCGGCCCGACCGCGCGCGCTCGTCGCGGCGCACGATCTCGTCGACCAGCGCCGTGAGCTGCACGGCCGCCGTGTGCCGGACGCCGATGATCCCGAGGAACGGGGGCAGCGCGAACCCGGGAACGAAGTGCCCGGCGTAGCTGATGCGCACGCCGCGGCCTTCGCCGCTCTCCAGGTCGTAGCGGCCGCTCATCTCGCGGAAGCTCCCGCCGACGGCGTGCGCGACGATCGTCCTGCGCGGCGTCTCCACGATCTCGAGCTTGAGCTCGATCGGCTGCCGGAAAAACAGCACGCCGAAGTCGCCCTTCTGCTCGACGATCACCTTGTCCCCGTCGCGCGACAGGACGCGAGAGTAGCTCATGTCGGGGATGAACTCGGCGAGGTGGTCGTAGTCCGACAGGACGTCCCAGGCGATCTTCGGGTCGACGTCGAGCCGCACCTCGGCATAGACGTTGACGGCGTCGCCCTGGCGGTAGGTCTCGAGCCCGATCGGTTGGGCCGCCGCCGCGCACGGCGCGACGCAGGCAACGAGCGCGAGCAGCGCGGCGAAACGGGAGACGGCCATGGCGCAGCATGCAGCATCGCGCCGGCGCCCGGCAAGGGCTTAAGGCTTGCGGGAGACTTGCGCGCGCCGCTCGGGCAGCGCGAGGATCGCGTCGCGGTTGCTCCAGGAGATCGTCAGCGCGGCGGCTTCCCGGTACGCAAGCCACCGGTAGCGCAGGTGCTCGGTCGGCTCGAGCCGAACCTCGAGCGGCGCGGGAACCTCGAGGCTGAAGACGTGCTCGAGATTGCGCGTGACGCCAGGAGCATAGCGATCGCGGTGCTTGGCGAAGATCTCGAATTCGCGCTCGAGGCCCCAGTCGACGAGGTCATACGCGGTCGCGTCGATTCCGGTTTCCTCGCGCACCTCGCGGATCGCGGCGTCGCGGAACGACTCGTCCTCGCGGTCCAGGCCGCCGGTGACCGACTGCCAGAACCCGGGCCAGGAGGTGCGCTCCATCATGAGCACCTGCAGCTCGGGCGTATGGATGACGACCAGCGCCGAGCGCGGGATCTTGTAGCTCAAGACAGATCGGGCCAGCCGGACTTCCATCCTTCCGGCCCGCCGATCAGGGTCCAGAACGGCTTGCCGCGCGCGCGCCAGTGCGCGGCGGCGTCGGACATGACGCGCATCGCGTCCTCGAACTCGCGGCGGTGCCCCCCGCAGAAATGCTTGCTCTTCTCGAGGATCACGACCCAGCCCTTGGCCTGGAGCCACGAGAGGTCGGTGACGCCTTTTACGAAATCGTCCCAGCCCGTGTCGTGACCGTCCGGGAAGCGCAGCGCCTCGGCGACGTGCTCGGCGAAATGCTCCTTGTCGTGCGCGTGGCCGATGTCGACGTAGGCGACGAGCAGCCCGGCGGAGGCGGCGTCGCGCGCCGCCGTGCGGGTCTCGAGACCGACGTGGAAGACGCCGGCCTGCGACGAATCAGCCAGGACCGTCACGCTTGGGCTCTTCCTTCCGGAGCCGGATGTGCAGCTCGCGCAGCTGCTTCTCGTCGACGGGCGACGGCGCCTTCACGAGCAGGTCCTGCGCGCGCTGCGTCTTCGGGAACGCGATCACGTCGCGGATCGACTCGCTGCCGGCCATCATCGCGACCAGGCGGTCCAGGCCGAAGGCGATGCCGCCGTGCGGCGGCGCGCCGTACTGGAGCGCGTCGAGCAGGAAGCCGAACTTCTGCCGCGCCTCGTCGTGCGAGATCGCCATCGCGCGGAACACCTTCGACTGCACTTCCTCGCGGTGGATCCGCACCGAGCCGCCGCCGATCTCGGAGCCGTTCAGCACCAGGTCGTAGGCCTTGGCGAGCGCGCCGCCCGGGTCGGTCGCGAGACGCTCCTCGTGCCCGTCCTTGGGCGCGGTGAAGGGGTGGTGCATCGCGCTCCAGCGCCTGCCCTCTTCGTCGTACTCGAACATCGGGAAATCGACCACCCAGAGCGGGCGCCACCCCGGCTGCACCAGGCCGCGGTCGTGGCCGAGCTTCACGCGCAGCGCCCCGAGCGCGTCGTTCACGACCTTCGTCTTTCCCGCGCCGAAGAACATCAGGTCGCCGTCCGTTGCGCCCGAGCGCGCGACGATCGCGGCGAGCGCCGCGTCGGAGAGGTTCTTCACGATCGGCGATTGCATGCCGTCGCGCCCCTTCGCCGTCTCGTTGAACTTGATCCAGGCGAGGCCCTTGGCGCCGAACTGAGCGACGTACTCGCCGTAGGCGTCGAGCTCGCCGCGCGTCAGCGCGCCGCCGCCCGGGACGAGCAGCCCCGCGACGCGGTGTCCGGGGGTGTTCGCCGGGCCCGAGAACACCTTGAACTCGACCGCCTTCATCGCGTCGGTCAGCTCGGTCAGCTTGAGCGGGATGCGCAGGTCGGGCTTGTCCGAGGCGTAGTCGCGCATGGCGTCGGCGTACGTCATCACCGGGAACGGCTCGGGCAGCGCGACGCCGATCGCCTCCCGGAACACGCTGCGGATCAGGCCCTCGAAGAGGTCGCGGATCTCCTGCTCGCCGAGGAACGAGGTCTCGCAGTCGATCTGGGTGAACTCGGGCTGGCGGTCGGCGCGCAGATCCTCGTCGCGGAAGCACTTGACGATCTGGTAGTAGCGGTCGTAGCCCGCGACCATGAGCATCTGCTTGAACAGCTGCGGCGACTGCGGCAGCGCGAAGAACTCGCCCGCGTGCACGCGCGAGGGCACCAGGTAGTCGCGCGCCCCCTCGGGCGTCGAGCGCGTCAGCATCGGCGTCTCGATGTCGATGAAGCCCTCGGCATCGAGATACCGCCGCACCGCCATCGCGACGCGGTAGCGCAGCCGCAGGTTCTTCTGCATCGTCTCGCGGCGCAGATCGAGGACGCGGTAGGTGAGCCGCACGTTCTCCGAGAGGTTCTCGTCGTCGATCTGGAACGGCGGCGTGAGCGAGGGGTTGAGGATCTCGATCTCGTGCGCGAGCACCTCGACCTCGCCCGAATGCAGGCTCGGGTTCACGGTGCCCTCGGGACGGCGGCGCACGATCCCCGCGACGCGCAGCACATACTCGTTGCGGATCTTCTCGGCGGTGGCGAAGGTCTCGCGCCGGTCCGGGTCGCTCACCACCTGCAGCAGGCCCTCGCGGTCGCGCAGGTCGATGAAGATGACGCCGCCGTGGTCGCGGCGGCGGTGCGCCCAGCCGTAGAGCGTCACCGTCTTGCCGAGGAGCGCGGCGTCGACCTTGCCGCAGTAGTGGGTTCTCATGAGGTTCGCGGACGCGCGCCGCGGCGGCGCCTAGGACTTGTAAGCGCTCGCGCGCTCCTCGGAATCCTCGTCGTCCAGGAGCGGCGGACGCCGGCGCAGGCTGCGCAAGAGTCCCAGGGGGTGCAGGCCGCGCGCGAGCAGCTTCAGCGTCACCATGCGCACGATGCGCTCGACGTCGACGAACTGCCGGAAATGGCTCGGCCGTCCCTCCGGGGGATAGATGGCCGCCACCCGGACCGGCACGCTCTGATAGCCGAGACGGCTCGCCGCGATCAGGATCTCGCTCTCGAACACGAAGCCCTTGGTCGGGCCGTGCGGCACGCGCACGCGCGCGAGCAGCGACGCGGGATAGACCCGGAAGCCCGACTGGCTGTCCTCGATCGGATAGCCCGCGGCCCACGCGATCCAGAAGTTCGCGAAGCGGTTGGCGAAGTAGCGCAGCGGCGGGATCTTCACCTTGTCGGCGAGCCGCGCGCCGATGACGATGCTGCCCGGCGAGCGCCGCGCGGCGCTCACGAGCCGGGGGATGTCGGCGGGGTCGTGCTGGCCGTCCGCGTCGAGCGTGACCACCGCCTCGACGCCGAGCGAGAGGGCGTGCTCGATGCCGCGCCAGAGGCCCGCGGCCTTGCCCTGGTTGCGCTCGTGGACGAGCAGCGTCACGGGCAGGCCCTCGAGCGCCTGCGCGGTGCCGTCGACCGAGCCGTCGTCGACGACGATCACGCGGCCGGCGTAGCGCAGCGTGCGCGTCACCACCCCGCGGATGGTGGCGGCTTCGTTGTACGCCGGAATGACGACGGCGAATTCGAGCTCTTGAGGGGGCGTCACGATCCCGGCGAACCGCTTGCGGCTGATTGGACCAGCCGCAGTATAACAAACGCGAATTCGGAAAATCGGCGATTCATCGGCCTTGCGCCCGCCGAGCGGTCCTGCCGGCGGCGACGAGCATGCGGATCATGCGCGGCAGCGACGCGTGACGGAACTCGCTGTAGCGCAGGCGCCGGTACGCGTACTCGCCGAAGAACAGCACGCCCATGAGGAGATAGCTCAGGCCGTTCGTGAAGAGCGACCAGGTGTGGCCGTCCGCGAGCACCGCCAGGACCGCGGCGAGCGTCGCCATCGCGATGAAGAAGGCGGCCCAGATCGCGGTCAGGCGCCGGGTGTAACGGGCGAGCACGGGCTCGAGCTCGCCGCGCTCCAGGCTCGCGAAGCGGCTGATGAGCGGAACTCTACCCGGGAGCAGCGTCCGCCCGAACCAGACCGCGAGCGCGAGGTAGATCACGACGGGGGGAACCGCGAGCAGCCACGCCGCCGGGATCCAGGGCATGGGACCGATCAGCGCGAGCGCGAGCGCGAGGCCCGCCTTCCAGGGCAGCGCGAGCGCGACGCCGCAGACCAGCGACGACCACGCGAGCCAGGCGTAGCCGGCGGCGCCGCTCGTGGCCGCCACGTGCGACGCGACGCTGTAGAGGGCGAGCAGCGCGATCACCAGGGCGCTGCGCACGGCGGCTGCGGGCGCGGTCAACCCGGCTCTTCCGGCTTGCGCAGCTGCGGCCGCGGGGGGGCGACCACGCCCATCGAGATCACGTACTTCAAGGCCTCGTCGACGCTCATGTCGAGCTCGATCACGTCGCCCCGCGCGAACATCAGGAAGAAGCCCGAGGTCGGGTTGGGCGTCGTCGGGACGTACACGCTCACGTAATCGCCCTCCAGGTGATTGGGCACGTCGCCGCCCGGGGCGCCGGTGAGGAAGGCGATCGTCCACGAGCCCGGGTGCGGATACTGCACGAGCAGCGCCTTGCGGAAGGCCTGGCCGCCCGGCGAGAACAGCGTGTCGCTCACCTGCTTCACGCTCGAGTAGATGGTCTTCACGACCGGGATGCGCCCGAGCAGCATCTCCCAGAGCGAAACCAGCCGCTGGCCGAGGATGTTCGAGGCGAGCACGCCGGTGCCGAGCACGATGAGCAGGGTGAGCAGGAAGCCGAGGCCGGGGACCTGGCGTCCGAACAGCGCCAGCTTGAGCTGACCCGGCAGCAGGTCGTCCATGGTCGTCACGATGAGCTGCAGCACCCAGATCGTGATCGCGAGCGGGATCCAGATGAGGAGCCCGGTGATGAAATATTTTTTCACGTTGCGGCCGGGCCGCCGCAGGACGGCGTACGGGAGACTCTAGGAGCAGCTCGGGCAGGCGCCCGCGCCGCAGGACACGGCTTCCGACTTGGTTTCCTTCGACTTGCCGCCATCCTTCGCGTCCGACTTGCCGCTGTCCTTCGATTCGGTCTTGTCCTTGGTCGCCTCGGGCTTCTTCGCGCCGCTGTTCTTGAAGTCGGTGGCGTACCAGCCGCTGCCTTTGAGCTGGAATCCCGCGGCCGACAGCAGCTTCGAGAAGGTGTCCTTGTCGCACTCGGGGCAGCGCGTCAGGATGGGGTCGGTCACCTTCTGCAGGTACTCCTTCTGGAACCCGCAGGAGGAGCAGCGATATTCGTAGATCGGCATGGCGCCCTCCGCAAAGCCGGGATTATACCCCGGACCTCTTGAATTCCCTCGGGAAATAGGGTCTGCCCCGCCGTTTTCAAGAGGCGAGGCCGCGGTTTCCGGCGACGCCTTCGAGCCGCGGGCGGTTGAGGACCGGCGGCGCGATGCGCTTCTTCGCCCGCAGCCAGCGGGCGACGAGGTCCCAGACCGGCTCCTCGCCCGAGGCTTCGCCGACCGGCGCCCACCCGGCGACCTTGTAGCGCCGCCCGGGCTCGATCGGCTTGCCGCGCAGGCGCATGTCGACGATGCGGCTGCCCATGGCGGCGGTCGGCCGGCATGTGTAGGTCATGCCGCCGACGCGCACCATGTCGCCGCCCTGCTGATAGTACGGGTCGGGGTTGAAGAGGTTGTCGCAGATGTCCTCGAGCACGCTCTTCAGCGTCTCGCCGGTCATCTCGGACAGCGTCACCTGCGGGTACGTGATCGCGGTCTGGTCGAGCAGCCGCTCCATGGTGATGGTCTCGCCGGGCAGCAGCGCCGTTCCCCAGCGGAACCCGGGCGAGAAGGCGATCTCGGCGTCCTTCGCCTCGAGCAGCGCGTCGACGATGAGCTGGTCGGTCGAGCCGTTGAAGTTGCCGCGGCGGTAGAGCAGTCCTTCGGTGACCGCGAGCGGCGCGGCGAGGCGCTCGCGCCACGGCGCGCGCGTCCGCTCGATCAGCGCCGCCATCTCGCGATCGGCGCTCAGCAGCGACGCGAACACGGGCAGCAGCCGGTAGCGCGCGTCCGCGACCTTGCCGCCCCGCACGTCGAGGTCGAGCACGGCGAGGAACTTGCCGTTCGAGCCGGCGTTGGTCACGAGCGTCGTGCCGCGCGCGTTGCCGACGGCGACCGGCGCCGGCACCGCGTCGTGGGTATGGCCGCCGAGAATCACGTCGATGCCGGTGACGCGCGCCGCGAGCTTCAGGTCGACGTCCATGCCGTTGTGCGAGAGCAGCACCACGGCCTGCGCGCCCTTGGCGCGCGCCGCGTCGACGTGCTTCTGCAGGCGCGCTTCCTGGATGCCGAAGCTCCACTGCTCGACGAAGCGGCGCGGATGCGCGATCGGCACGTAGGGGAACGCCTGGCCGACGATCGCGACGGGCACGCCGTTCACCTCGCGCATCGTCCACGGCTCGAACACCGGATCCCCGAAGTCCGCGGTCTCGACGTTCTGCGCGAGGAAAGCGATCGGCGCGATCTCCTTCGTCACCGCCTCGCGCACGCGCGCGGCGCCGTAGGTGAACTCCCAGTGCCCGGTCATGACGTCGACGCCGAGGCGCTTCTGCGCCGCGATCATGTCGCGGCCTTGGGTCCACAGCGACACGGCCGAGCCCTGCCAGCTGTCGCCGCCGTCGAGCAGCAGCGCGCCGGGGCGAGACGCGCGCAGGCGCGCGACGAGCGTCGCGAGGTGCGCGAAGCCGCCCATGCGGCCGTAGCGGCGGGCGGCGCGCTCGAAGTCGAGCGAAGCGAAGGCGTGCGCCTCGCGCGTCCCGGCGCGGACGCCGAACGCGCGCAGCAGCGCCTCGCCGACGAGGTGCGGCGGGCGGTTCGCGCCCTCGCCGACGCCGATGTTGGCGCTCGGCTCGCGAAAATACACGGGCAGCAGCTGCGCGTGCGTATCGGTGAAGTGCAGCAGCGAGACGTTGCCGAAGCGCGGCACGTCGTATTGCGCCGCCGCGGCCGCCTCGCCTCGCGCGTCTTCGTCACCGACCAGCGCGAAGCCGCCGGCGGCCGCGGTCGCGAGCGCCTGCAGGAATTCGCGCCGGGACAGCGACACGAATGCGCGCTACTTGTTGACGGGAGACTCGGGATCGAGCAGCAGCGCGACGACGTGCCGGATCTGCTCGGGCGTGAGCACCTGGTGAAGCCCGAAGCGCGGCATGCCCGAGCACGCGGTGAAGGCCTCGGAGTTGTAGACCTTGCCGTAGACGTAGCGCTGGATCGCCTCGCCCGAGCCGCGCGTGCGGCCGAAGCGGTAGAGGCTGGGCCCGAGCGTCCCGTACGAGACCTCGTGCGGCGCGAGCTGGTGGCAGGCGTAGCAGTTGCCGCCGTTCGGCCGGTTCGGCTGGTTGGTGTCGGTGAAGCGCAGGCCGAAGCCGTCCTCGGCGATCTTCTCGCCCTGGCGCCAGTCGCCCATGAGCTTCCCGTCCGCGGGGTAGACGATGGTCGCGGCCTGCGACTTCTGGATGCGCTCGGCGACGTCGGCCGGAGGCCGGTTGCGGTAGCGGCTGCACAGCGCCTGCACGTCGTCCTGGCCGACGACGCGCGCGAACATTTCCTTGTTGCCGTGCGTGAAGCTGCGCTCGAACGCGGCTTGCGCCTCGCGCCGCGCATCGTTCTCCGGCGGCGGGGTGGTGCAGCCGGCCACGAGCGCGGCGCAGGCGACGAAGAGGGCCGCGCTTCTCATCGCTTCAGCCCCGGCGCTTCGACCGTGCCGCCGCTCGCGTACTTCGCCATGAACACCTGCAGATCGATCGACGCCTCGGAGACGTAGTCGAGCTGCGGGTGGCGCATCTGCCAGTAGCAGTCGTACAGCCGGTGCTGCATGGTGCGCACCGAGCCTTGCGACACGCGGTACGCGGGCCATGTGGTGAACACCTTCTGCGCCTCTTTCGGGTCGGTGAGCTTGGGCAGGTCCTGCAGCCGGATGCGCTTGCCGTTGTCGCCGTGGCAGGTCGCGCACGAGAAATCGTGCGGCCCGGCGCGGCGGTAGAACAATTCCTCGCCGGTGCGGAAGGCCTCGAGCTCCTTCGGATGCTCGAGCGGCGGGGCGAACTTCATGCCCTTCGACGCGCCGGCGACGTAGGTCGCGATGTCCTCGATGGGCGAGCCCCGCCCGGGCGCCGAGAACGGGTTCTTCTTCGCCTCGTCCTCGGTGAAGCCCTGCAGCGTCACCATGCAGGTCACGAGGCGCGACTCGAGGTCCTGCACGCGGTCGGTGTCGGCGAACCAGCGCGGCAGGCGCGCGTACGCCCCCTTCACCACGCCCGCGCCCAGGCCGAGGTCGCAGCGCTCGAGCGACGCCTGCTTCGGGCCGCGCTTGGTCTTCCACAGCTCCTCGCCCTTCGCCTCGGCGAGATCGGCCGGGTTGCCTTCGGCGAGCAGCTCGCGGTAGCGCTCGATCTCGCGCTGCGTGACGTCCTTGTCCTGCGCGGGAACGGAGGCGCAGAACACGAGCGCCACCGCACCGACGGTCGCTGCGAGCGCGCGCATCTCAGCTCGCCGCCGCGATCGTCGCCTCGTCGCTGCGCGTCTCGCCCTTGTTGTCGACCCAGGTGATCTTGATCTTGTCGCCGGGCTTGCCGCCCTTGAACCGGAAATGCAGGAACGGGTTCTTCGAGATCGACGTGCCCCACTGCGCCGAGAGCACCGTCTTGCCGTCGTGATCGACCGAGACGTTCTGGATGAAGTGAGCGGGGACGGGCTTGCCGCTCGCGTCCTTGCGCAGGCCCGTCTCCATCTCGTGCGCCATCAGCACGCGCACTTCCACCTTGTCGCCCGCCATGTTGGCTCGGATGCGCATCGGATCGGGCATGTCAGCCTCCGCACCCGCCGATGGTCACCTTGATCTCCTTCGCGGCGTGGTAGAACTTCCCGCCGGACTGGACCAGGGCGTAGACGTTCGAGGTCTCGGCCATCTTCACGCGCGTCGTGACGAAGGGATCGGTGCCCTCGGGGAGGGTGAAATCGGCCGACAGCGTGTTCGGGTTCTTCTCGATCAGGATCGCGATGCGGCGCGTGCCGGGCAGCCTGCTCTCGACCGTGACCGGCACGACCGCGCCGTTCTCGGCGATGTCGGGGGTGGTCATCAGGATCTGGTCGCTCTCGCTCGAGCCGCCGCCGCCGAGCGCCTTCACCGTGTCGGCGAAGGACTTGGTGTCGAACGCGGCCTTGTTCCAGTCCGCGGCGAACACGTCCTCGGGTTTCAGGATTCCCGCGGCGAGCGCGAGCGCGATCACGCCCGTGCCGCCGCCGGCCTTGAGTGCTTCTCTTCTGTCCATCGATGCTCCGGGAAAAAATGCGCGATGTCGAGCGCGCATTTTAGCATCGCGCCCGCGCGCGCTCGCGCGGGCCGCGGTCGCGCCTAGAACGGGATGTCGTCGTCCAGGTCGTCGAGCTTGCCGCCGGCCTTCTTCGCGCCCTGCGGTGCGCCCGCGGTGGCCGGCTCCTTCGCCTCGCCCATCTTCTCGCGCGCGGCGGCGTCGCCCATGCCCTGGCGGCTGCCGAGCATCTGCATGCGATCGGCGACGATCTCGGTGGTGGTGCGCTCCTGCCCTTCCTTGTCCTGCCACTTGCGCGTGCGGAGGCTCCCTTCGATGTAGACCTGCGAGCCCTTCTTCAGGTACTCGCCCGCGATCTCCGCGAGCCGGCTGAAGAACACCACGCGGTGCCACTCGGTGCGCTCCTGCTTCTCGCCGCTCGTCTTGTCCTTCCACGTGTCGGTGGTCGCCACCGAGATGTTGCAGATCGCCCCGCCCTCGGGGTTGTAGCGGGTCTCGGGGTCGCGGCCCAGATTGCCCACCAGGATGACCTTGTTGACCGATGCCATGAGTCGTCTCCCTCGCGTCCGAAGATATCAGAATACACCGTTGAGCGTGCCGCGCCCGCGCGATGCGCGAGCGCCGGCCCCGGACGGACCAGGCGCTACGCGCGCCGGCCGCCGTCGCCCGGGGCGCGCATTCCCGCCGCCACTACCAGCCATAACGCAACGAGCGCGGATCCGAATACAAAGACCGCGGGCTCCCCGAAACGCCCGGCGAGGCCGCCGCCGACCGCGGCTCCGACGAAGAGCCCGAGCGACTGGGTCGTGTTGTAGACGCCCAGCGCCGTGCCGCGCGACGCCGCGGACGCGACCCGCGACACGAGCGAGGGCAGGCTCGCCTCGAGAATATTGAAGGCGACGAAGAAGGCGAGCAGCAGGAGCACCGTCGCGTGCAGGCTCGCGTAGCCGGCGGCGAGGCCGAGCTCGACCAGCGCGAGCAGGCCGACGGCCGCGACGAACAGCAGCTTCATGCGTCCGTGCCGCTCCGCCCACAGCAGCGCGGGCGCCATGAGCGCGAACGACCCGAGCACCACCGGCAGGTACACCTTCCAGTGCTCGCTCACGGGGAGGCCGCCGTGCCGGACCATCGCGACCGGGATCACCGCGAACATCGCCATCTGCACCACGTGCAGCGTGAAAATGCCGAAGTTGAGCCGCAGCTGCTCGCCGTTGCGCAGCACCGCGGCGAGCGCGCTGCGTTCGACGCGCCGCGCCGGGTCCTGCTCGCGCGGCTCCGGCGGCACGACGCTCGTCGTCACCCACACCGCGGCGAGCGAGAGGAATCCCGTCAGCTCGAACAGGCCCTTCACGCCGATCACGGGATAGAGCGCGGGCGCCGCGACGAGGGACAGCGCGAACATGAGGCCGATCGAGCCGCCGATCATCGCCATCGCCTTGGTGCGGTGCTGCTCGCGCGTGAGGTCGGCGGCGAACGCCGTGACCGGCGCCGAGATCGCGCCCGCGCCCTGGAGCGCGCGGCCGATGATGACGGTATAGATGTCCGAGCCCGCGCCCGCGACGAAGCTGCCGGCCGCGAACAAGAGCAGCCCGATCACGATGACGCGCTTGCGGCCCCAGCGGTCGGACGCCATGCCGTACGGGATCTGGAGGACCGCCTGGGTGAGGCCGTAGGCGCCGAGCGCCACCCCGACCAGGAAATGGCTCTGCCCGCCCTCCAATTGCAGCGCGTACACCGCGAAGACGGGCAGGATCAGAAACAATCCGAGCATCCGCATCGCGAACAGCGACGCGAGCGACACGCTCGCGCGCCATTCGAGCGGCGACATCCGGGCGGCCGCCACCGGACCGTTGCTCATTTTAGTAGCGGGGACACTGCGACATTTCGTATACTAGCAGGTTTGACTTTGCACCCGGCAGGAATGGAACACATCCGCATCCGCGGCGCGCGCACGCACAACCTCAAGAACCTCAACGTCGAGCTGCCGCGGAACGAGCTGATCGTCATCACCGGCCTCTCGGGCTCGGGCAAGTCCTCGCTCGCCTTCGACACGCTGTACGCCGAGGGCCAGCGGCGCTACGTCGAGTCGCTCTCGGCGTACGCGCGCCAGTTCCTGCAGCTCATGGAGAAGCCCGACGTCGACCTGATCGAGGGGCTCTCGCCCGCGATCGCGATCGAGCAGAAGGCGACGAGCCACAACCCGCGCTCGACCGTCGGCACCATCACCGAGGTGCACGATTACCTGCGGCTGCTGTACGCGCGCGTCGGCACGCCGTACTGCCCCGAGCATCACATCCCGCTCGTCGCGCAATCGGTCGCGCAGATGGTCGACCACGTGCTCGCGCTGCCCGAGGACTCGAAGCTCATGATCCTCGCCCCCATCGTCGCCGGCCGCAAGGGCGAGCAGGTCGAGCTGTTCGAGGACCTCAAGGCGCAGGGCTTCGTGCGCGTGCGCATCGACGGCGCGGTGCACGAGCTCGACGCGCTGCCGAAGCTCGCGAAGAACGTGAAGCACGACGTCGACGTCGTGATCGACCGGCTGAAGGTGCGCGCCGACGCGAAGCAGCGCCTCGCCGAGTCGTTCGAGACCGCGCTGCGCCACGCCGAGGGCCGCGCGCTCGCGGTGGAAACCGACAGCGGCAAGGAGCACCTCTTCTCGGCCAAGTTCGCCTGCCCGCTCGACGGCTACTCGCTGCCCGAGCTCGAGCCGCGCCTGTTCTCGTTCAACAACCCGATGGGCGCGTGCCCCGAGTGCGACGGGCTCGGCACGATCACCTTCTTCGATCCGAAGCGCGTCGTGGCGCTGCCCGATCTCTCGCTCGCGAGCGGCGCGATCAAGGGCTGGGACCGGCGCAACCAGTTCTACTTCCAGATGCTGACCAGCCTCGCTCGCCACTTCGGGTTCGACGTCGAGGCGCCGTTCCAGAAGCTGCCCGAGGAGGCGAAGAAGGTCGTCCTCTACGGCACCAGGGAGAAGATCCCGTTCACGTATCTCAACGAGCGCGGCAAGACCTTCGTGAAGGAGCACGCCTTCGAGGGCATCATCCCCAACCTCGAGCGGCGCCACAAGGAGACCGACTCGATCGTGGTGCGCGAGGAGCTCGCCAAGTATCTGAACACCCGCTCCTGCCCCGCATGCGGCGGCACGCGCCTTCGTCCCGAGGCGCGCAACGTCAAGCTCGGCACCGAGAAGGACGGCAAGGCCATCTACGAGGTGAGCGCGCTGCCGCTGAAGGCGTGCCTGGAGTTCTTCCGCAAGCTCAGGCTCCCCGGCGCGAAGCAGGCGGTCGCCGAGAAGATCGTGAACGAGATCGTCTCGCGGCTCTCGTTCCTCGCCAACGTCGGCCTCGACTACCTCTCGCTCGACCGCGCCGCCGACACGCTCTCGGGCGGCGAGGCGCAGCGCATCCGGCTCGCCTCGCAGATCGGCTCGGGGCTGACGGGCGTGATGTACGTGCTCGACGAGCCGTCGATCGGGCTGCACCAGCGCGACAACGGGCGCCTCCTCGCGACGCTCAAGCACCTGCGCGACCTCGGCAACACGGTGATCGTGGTCGAGCACGACGAGGAGGCGATCCTCGCCGCCGACCACGTGCTCGACATGGGGCCGGGGGCCGGCGAGCACGGCGGCCAGGTGGTGGCGGAAGGAACGCCGGAGCAGATCAAGCGCAACGCCGCCTCGCTCACCGGGCAGTATCTGTCCGGCAAGGCCGAGATCCCCGTGCCGAAGTCGCGCCGGCGCGTCGACAAGGGCGCGATCCTGCGCCTGCGCGGCGCGCGCGGCAACAATCTGAAGAACGTCGACCTCGAGCTCCCCGTGGGGCTCCTCGTGTGCGTCACCGGCGTGTCGGGATCGGGCAAGTCGACGCTCATCAACGACACGCTGTACCACGCGGTCGCGCACCACCTGTACGGCTCGGCCGCGGAGCCCGCGCCGCACGAGTCGATCAAGGGGCTCGAGTTCTTCGACAAGGTGATCAACGTCGACCAGAGCCCGATCGGGCGCACGCCGCGCTCGAACCCCGCCACGTACACGGCCCTCTTCACGCCGATCCGCGAGCTGTTCGCGGGCGTGCCGACGGCGCGCGAGCGCGGCTACGGGCCGGGGCGCTTCTCGTTCAACGTCAAGGGCGGCCGCTGCGAGGCCTGCCAGGGCGACGGCGTGATCAAGGTCGAGATGCACTTCCTGCCCGACATCTACGTGCCGTGCGACGTCTGCCACGGCCGGCGCTACAACCGCGAGACGCTGGAAGTGCAATACAAGGGGAAGAACATCCACGAAGTGCTCGAGATGAACGTCGAGCAGGCGTACGCGTTCTTCAACGCCGTGCCCGCCATCGAGCGCAAGCTGCAGACGCTGCTCGAGGTGGGCCTGGGCTACATCCAGCTCGGGCAGTCGGCGACGACGCTCTCGGGCGGCGAGGCGCAGCGCGTGAAGCTCTCGCTCGAGCTCTCCAAGCGCGACACCGGGCGCACGCTCTACATCCTCGACGAGCCGACCACCGGCCTGCACTTCAAGGACATCGACCTGCTGCTGCGCGTGCTGCACCGGCTGCGCGACCACGGCAATACCGTCGTCGTCATCGAGCACAACCTCGACGTGGTCAAGACCGCCGACTGGGTCGTCGACCTCGGCCCCGAGGGCGGCGACGGCGGCGGGCGCATCATCGCGACCGGGACGCCCGAGGACATCGCCGCCGCGCCGCAGAGCTTCACCGGGCAGTACCTGCGGCACGTTCTCGGCAGGAAGGTGCGGCGGGCGGCCTAGAGGTCGGTCTTCTTCACCCGCGCCGGGGCGACGAAGCCGGGGCGGGTGAGCGCCTCGGGCTCGAGGATCTCGTCGAGGCGCTCCTTCGGCAGCAGCTTCTTCTCGAGCACCAGCTCGTATACGGTCTTGCCCGTCGCGAGCGCCTCGCGCGCGACGTCGCTCGCCGCGCCGTACCCGATGTACGGGTTCAACGCGGTCGCGATGCCGATCGACTGCTCGACCATCCGGGCCATGCGCTCGCGGTTCGCGGCGATCCCCGTGACGCAGCGCTCGCGCAGCGCGTCGATGCCGTGCGCGAGGTGGCCGATGCTCTTGAACAGGCTGTGCGCGATGATCGGCTCGAAGGCGTTGAGCTGCAGCTGGCCGGCCTCGGCGGCGAAGCTGACCGTCACGTCGTTGCCGATCACCTCGAACGCGATCTGGTTCACGACCTCCGGGATCACGGGGTTCACCTTCCCGGGCATGATCGACGAGCCGGCCTGCACCGCGGGCAGGACGATCTCGCCCAGTCCCGCGCGCGGGCCCGACGAGAGCAGCCGCAGGTCGTTGCAGGTCTTCGAGAGCTTCACGGCGATCCGCTTCAGCACGCCCGAGAGCTGCACGAAGGCGCCCGCGTCCTGGGTCGCCTCGACCAGGTTCGACGCCGTGACCAGGCGGATGCCGGTGATGTCGGAGAGCTTCGCGCACGCGAGCGGGGCGTAGTCGGGATGCGCGTTGATGCCGGTGCCGATCGCCGTCGCGCCGAGGTTGACCTCGGTGATGAGCAGCGCCGCCTCGCGCAGCCGCTGCTCGTCCTCCTCGAGCATCACGGCGTAGGTGCTGAATTCCTGTCCGAGCGTCATCGGCACCGCGTCCTGCAGCTGGGTGCGGCCCATCTTCAGCGCGGTCGCGAACTCGCGCGCCTTGTCGCCGAACGCGGCGCGCAGCCCCGCCATCGCGGCGGCGAGCGCGCCGATCGCGAAATGCAGCGCCACGTTCACCGCCGTGGGATAGACGTCGTTCGTGCTCTGGCTCATGTTGACGTCGTCGAGCGGGTGCAGGTGGCGGTAGTCGCCGCGCGCGTGCCCCATCAGCTCCAGGCCGCGGTTGGCGATCACCTCGTTCGCGTTCATGTTGGTCGAGGTGCCGGCGCCGCCCTGGATCACGTCGACGACGAACTGCTCGAGCAGCTCGCCCTCGCGGATCTCCTCGCAGGCGCGCACGATCGCGTCCGCCTTGGCGTCGGGCAGCAGGCCGAGCGCGTTGTTGGTGAGGGCCGCGGCCTGCTTCACGCAGGCGAGCGCGCGCACGAGCTCCGGGTAGATCGAGATCGGGACCCCGGTGATCGGGAAGTTCTCGAGGGCGCGCAGCGTGTGGATGCCGTAGTAGGCGCCGGCGGGAACGGCGCGCTCGCCGAGAGAATCGTGCTCGACCCTGGTCGGGGCCTGGGTCATGGGCTTTCCTTCGCTGTAGCGGCCGCTGGGCTAGAATCGTGCAGCCTCGCCCGGGAGACCGACATGATACGACTCGTACGACCGATACTCGCGATTCTCGTTCTCGCCGTCGCCGTGCCCGCCGCGGCGCAGGAAGGCACGCTCGCGAAGATCAGGAACAGCGGCGCCATCACCCTGGGGCACCGGGACGCGTCGATCCCCTTCTCCTATTACGACGACCAGCAGCGGCCGGTCGGCTACGCGCTCGACCTGTGCCTGAAGATCGTCGACGCGGTGAAGGCGGAGCTGAAGCTGCCGAAGCTCGAGGTGAAGTACCAGCTGGTCACGTCCGCGAACCGCATCCCGCTGATGGCGAACGGTACGATCGACCTCGAGTGCGGCTCGACCACGAACAACCTCGAGCGCGAGAAGCAGGTCGCGTTCACGATCACGCATTTCGTCACGGCCAACCGCTGGGTCGCGAGGAAGTCGGCGAAGATCCGCTCGCTCGCCGACTTGAAGGGCAAGACCATCGTCTCGACCGCGGGGACGACCAACATCAAGCAGATCACCGAGATCAACGCCGCGCAGGGGCTCGGCATGCACATCATCTCGGCGAACGGCCATCCGGAAGCGTTCCAGATGGTCGAGACCGGCCGCGCGGTCGCCTTCGTCATGGACGACATCCTGCTCTACAGCCTGGCCGCGCAGTCGCGCCGGCCCGCCGACTACGAGATCTCGCAGACCGCGCTCTCGGTCGAGCCCTACGGCATCATGCTGCGGCGCGAGGACCCCGCGTTCAAGAAGGTGGTCGACGCCGCCATGGTGCGCGTCTACAAGAGCGGCGAGATCAACCGCATCTACGACAAGTGGTTCCTCAAGCCGATCCCGCCGCGCGGCCTGAACCTCGACGTGCCGATGAGCGCGCAGTTCAAGAAGGTCGTGGCGCACCCGACCGACTCCGGCGACCCCGAGGCGTACAAGTAGCCCGGGTGAGCTACCACTGGCACTGGGGCGTCCTGTTCGAGCCCGAGCCGGGCGGCACCGGCACCTATCTGCACTATCTCCTGGTCGGGCTCGGCTGGACGCTGGCGACCGCGCTCGCCGCCTGGGTGCTCGCGCTCGCGATCGGGGCGGCGGTCGGGACGGCGCGCACGACGCCGGTGCGCTGGGCGGCGCGGCTCGGCGACGTCTACGTCGAGGTGTTCCGCAACATCCCGCTCATCGTGCAGATGTTCCTCTGGTTCTTCGTCGTTCCCGAATTGCTGCCGACCGCCTTGGGCGACTGGATCAAGCAGCAGCCGCCGCCCTGGGGGATGTACATCCCCGCGGTCCTTTGCCTGGGCAGCTTCACCTCGGTGCGCGTCGCCGAGCAAGTCCGCGCCGGCATCGGCTCGCTGCCGCGCGGCCAGCTCGCCGCCGCCATCGCGGTCGGACTGACGCGGGCTCAGGCCTACCGGTACGTCGTCCTGCCGCAGGCGTTCCGCATCATCCTGCCGCCGCTCACGTCCGAGTCGATGAACATCATCAAGAATTCGTCGGTCGCCTTCACGATCGGCCTCGCCGAGCTCATGGGTCGCGCCAAGGCGATGCAGGAATTCAGCTTTCACGCCTTCGAGGCGTTTGCCGCCGCGACCGTGATCTACCTGATCACGAACCTCGTCGTGGTCGTCGTGATGCGCGCGCTCGAGAACAAGGTGCGCGTTCCCGGCCTGATCGCGGCAGGCAGTGCGCCGCAAGCGGGCCACTGAAGATGGGCGGCTTCGATTTCGGCGTCATCGAGCGCTCGCTGCCCTATCTCTTCGAGCAGGGCATGCGCTTCACGGTGACGCTGACGCTGATCGCGATGGCGGGCGGGATCATATTCGGCACGCTGCTCGCGATGATGCGCCTGTCGCGGTTCAGGTCGCTCGCCGCGATCGCCGGAGGCTACGTCAACCTGATGCGCTCCATGCCGCTCGTGCTGGTGATCTTCTGGTTCTACTTCCTGGTGCCCTACATCGGAGCCTGGATCCTGCGCGAGCCTCAGCCCGTCAAGATCGGCGAGTTCCTCTCTGCAGCGATAACGTTCACGCTGTTCGAGGCCGCCTACTATTGCGAAATCATGCGCGCCGGCATCCAGTCGATCCCGCGCGGCCAGGTCTGGGCCGGACAGGCGCTGGGACTCGACTACTGGCAGACCATGTCGCGCATCGTGCTGCCGCAGGCCTTCCGCAACATGGTTCCCGTGCTGCTCACTCAGACCATCATCCTCTTCCAGGACACGTCGCTGGTCTATGTCATCTCGGCCACCGACTTCTTCGGCGCGGCCGCGAAGATCGCGAACCGCGACTATCGCCTCGTGGAGATGTACACCTTCGTGGCGGTCGTGTACTTTGCGGTCTCGTATGGCCTGTCGGCGCTGGTGCGCCACGTGCAGCGCCGCCTCGCATTCGTCCACTGACCCCGACGGAGCGACATGATCTCCATCCGGAACGTGAGCAAGTGGTACGGCGAATTCCGCGTCCTCACCGAGTGTTCGACCGAGGTGAAGAAGGGCGAGGTCGTGGTCGTGTGCGGGCCCTCCGGATCGGGCAAGTCGACGCTCATCAAGTGCGTGAACGCGCTCGAGCCTTTCCAGCAGGGCGAGGTCCTGGTCGACGGGGTCTCCGTCGGCGACCCGCGCACCGACCTGCCGCGCCTGCGCTCGCGCATCGGCATGGTGTTCCAGAACTTCGAGCTGTTTCCGCACCTCTCGGTCACGCAGAACCTCACGCTCGCGCAGATCAAGGTGCTGCGGCGGAGCGAGCCCGAAGCGCTCGAGCGCGGGCTGAAGATGCTCGACCGGGTCGGGCTCGCCGCGCACAAGGACAAGTATCCGGGCCAGCTCTCGGGCGGCCAGCAGCAGCGCGTCGCGATCGCGCGCGCGTTGGCGATGGACCCCGTCGCCATGCTGTTCGACGAGCCGACGTCGGCGCTCGACCCCGAGATGATCAACGAGGTGCTCGACGTCATGGTGCAGCTCGCCCGCGAGGGCATGACGATGATGTGCGTGACCCACGAGATGGGATTCGCGCGCAAGGTCGCGCACCGCGTGGTGTTCATGGACGGCGGGCGCGTCGTCGAGGACGCCCCCACCGAGTCCTTCTTCGGTCAGCCGCGCTCGCCGCGCGCGCAGCAGTTCCTCTCCAAGATCCTGCGGCACTGAGCGCGGCGCGCGCCGCCGCGTCGAAACGGCGTGAAAAATGCCGGCCGTGCCGCGCCCGGGCAAGCTACACTCCCGCCCGGGAGGATACGACAACGACATGCCGCGGAATCTCAAGCTCCTTTTCGCGCTGTTCACGGTATCGGGCTTCACCGGCCTGATCTACGAGTCGGTCTGGTCGCATTACCTCAGGCTCTTCCTCGGCGCCGCCGCGTTCGCGCAGTCCTTCGTGCTCGCCGCGTTCATGGGCGGGATGGCGCTCGGCGCCTGGGGCGCGAGCCGCTGGAGCGCGCGCCTGCGCGCGCCGCTCGCCGCGTACGCCGCGGTCGAGGCGCTCATCGGGCTGCTCGCGCTCGGATTCCACGAGGTCTACGTCGTCGCGACCCAGTTCTCGCTGGACCGCGTGATTCCCGCGCTCGGGTCGCCCGACTCGGTCGAGATCTACAAGTACTCGGTGTGCGCGCTGCTGATCGTGCCGCAGACCATCCTCCTCGGCGCGACGTTCCCGCTGCTGAGCGGCGCCGTCATCCGCAGCGATCCGGACGCGAGCGGTCACCATCTCGCGATGCTCTACTTCACCAACTCCATCGGCGCCGCGCTCGGCGCGCTCGCCGCCGCGTTCCTGCTGCTCGGCTGGCTCGGCATGCCGGGCACGATGCGTCTCGCCGGCGCGCTCAACCTGGCGCTCGCCGCGATCGTGATGCGGGTCGCGCGCCAGGGCGAGCCCGCGGCGCGGCCCGCCGCGCCGCGCGCGGGCGCCGCGCCGGCCGGTACCGGCCTCGTCGTGCTGTTCCTCGCGGCGGCGTTCTTCACCGGCGCCGCCTCGTTCATCTACGAGATCGCCTGGGTGCGGCTGCTCGCGCTCGTGCTCGGCTCGTCGTTCCACGCGTTCGAGCTGATGCTCTCCGCGTTCATCACCGGCCTCGCGCTCGGCGGGCTGTGGATCCGCAAGCGCATCGACCGCATCGCGCGTCCGGTGTATTTCGCCGGCGCCGTGCAGGTGCTCATGGGGCTCTCCGCGGTCGCCACCGTCTTCGTGTACAGCCGGACGTTCGACTGGATGGCGTGGATCATGGCGACGCTCCAGCGGAACGCGGGCGCCTACGTGCTGTTCAACGTCCTCAGCCACGGGCTCGCGTTCGCGGTCATGCTGCCGGCGACGTTCCTCGCGGGGATGACGCTGCCGCTGTTCACGCACGTGCTGCTTCGCGGCGGCCACGGCGAGCGCGCGATCGGACAAGTGTACGCGTCGAACACGCTGGGCGCGATCGTCGGCGTGGTGGTGATGGTCCACGTCATGATTCCCGAGGTCGGGGTCAAGCTCAGCCTGGTCGCGGGCGCGGCGGTCGACATCGTCCTCGGCGCCTGGCTGTTCCGGTACTCCGAGGTCGCGTGGCGGCCCGTCCACGCCTTCGCCTCTCTCATCCTCGGCTTGCTGGTCGCCGCGCTTACCGGGCGCGCCGAGGTGCTCAGCCCGGACCGGCTCGCTTCGGGCGTGTACCGCTACGGGCTGGCCGAGCCGCCCGAGACGAGGGTGTTCTTCTACCGCGACGGCAAGACCGCGTCCGTGGCGATGCGCGAGCACGGCAGCATGGTCTCGATCGTGACGAACGGAAAGCCCGACGCCGCGATCCAGCTCGATCCCGCCAAGGACGCGGGGCCCGACGAATACACGATGACGCTGACGGCCGCCCTGCCGCTGCTGATCAAGCCGGACGCGCGCACCTACGCGAACATCGGCTGGGGCTCGGGCCTGACGGTGGAAACGCTGATGTCGCACAGCGGCCCGCGCGAGGTCGACACGGTCGAGATCGAGCCCGCGATGGTGTCCGCGGCGCGCGCCTTCTATCCGCGCGTGCTGCGCGCCTACCGCGACCCGCGCAGCCACGTGTACTTCGAGGACGCGAAGAGCTATTTCGCGCGGCACGGCAAGCGCTACGACGTCATCATCTCGGAGCCTTCGAACCCCTGGGTGAACGGCGTCGCCAGCCTGTTCACGACCGAGTTCTACCGCGAGGCCAAGCGCTACCTCGCGCCCGGCGGGCTGTTCGTGCAGTGGCTGCAGCTCTACGAGCTGAACGATGCGCTGCTCGGCTCGATGGTCGCCGCGCTGGGCGAGAACTTCTCGGACTACGAGGTCTACGAATCCGGAGGCGGGGACATCATCGTCGTCGCGGTCGCCGAGGGGACGGTGCCGCGTCCGCAGGCCCTGCCCGCGAACGAGAAGGTCTTCATGCCGATGCTCGCCCGCGTCGGCATCCGCCGGCTCGAGCACGTCACGCTGCGCAGCCTCGGCACCAAGCGCACGATCCAGACGCTGCTCGCTCCGCTCGCCGCGCCGGTGAACTCCGATTTCCGCCCGACGGTGCAGATCGAGGCCGCGCGCGCGCGCTTCGAGCGGCGGCTGGCGGAGGGCATCCGGTCGCTCGCGGAAGCGCCGCTACCGATCGCCGAGATGCTGGACGGCGAGAAGCGCGTGCACCTCTCCGAGCCCGTGGGCGAGTCCGCGCAGGCGGTGCCGCTGCTCGCGCAGTCGCTTGCGCTGCGCCTCGCGCGCGGGCTGCTGCAGAAGGGTCCCGGCGCGCTGCGTCCCGGCAACGAGCGCGTGATGGTCCCGCTCCTCATCCTCGAGTCGCCGGGGGCCCTGTGCGGCAAGGACCCGGCCGCGGCCGTCGTCGACCAGCTGCACCGGGCCGCCGAGCTCACGCTGAATCGCCTGCCGCCCGAGCTGCTGCGCCGCCTGTGGATCCGGGGCGCGTGGCTCGGCTGTCCGCTGGACAGGCTCGCGCCCCGGGTTCGGCGCCGATTCGCGCTTTACGGGGCGATCGCCGCCCGCGACGCGAAGCAGATGCTCGAGCGGGCGAGCGCGATGCTGGGCGATCCGGTCGACGAGAGCAAGGAAGGCAGGGAATGGCGGCGCTTCGTGCTGCTCACGGCCATGCTGGGCGCGCATGCATCGGGCCGCGCCGACGAGGCCGAGCGCCTGTGGCTGGCGCACCGCGGCGAGATCAACACGACCGAGGACGTCCCGGCGTACCTCATCTATCTCGTGAACCACGACTGAGCGGCGCGCGTTATCCCTTCAGCGCGCGCGCCCTGATCGCGTCGAGCGTCGTCGTGGTCGTGATCGCCTGGGGATCGAGGCGCAGCTCGAGGAGCGCGGGCTTCCCGACCTCGGTCTCGCGCAGCGCGCGCTCGAACGCGGGCGCGAAGCCCGCGGTGTCGTCGACGGTCTCGCCGTACGCGCCGTAGGCGCGCGCGAGCGCGGGGAAGTCGGGGTTGCGAAGCTCCGTGCCGTAGACGCGCGCGGGGTACTCGCGCTCCTGGTGCATTCGGATCGTGCCGTACATGGCGTTGTTGATCACGAGGAAGATCACCGCGACGCCGTACTGCACCGCGGTCGCGAGCTCCTGCCCGTTCATCAGGAAGTCGCCGTCGCCGTTGACGGACACGACGACGCGGTCGGGGTGCGCGATCTTCGCGGCGATGCCCGCGGGAACGCCGTAGCCCATCGAGCCGTTCGTCGGCGCGACCTGCGTGCGCCAGCGCGGATAGCGGTAGTAGCGCCCGATCCAGCCGGCGAAGTTGCCGGCGCCGTTCGCGACGATCGCGTCCTCCGGCAGCCGCTCGCGCAGCCAGGCGACGACCTCGGCCATCTGCAGCCGGCCGGGATTCGCCGCGGGGCGCGTCCACTCGAGATAGTCGGCGCGAGCCGACTCGCGCCACGATTTCCAGCGCGAGCCGTCGACCGCGGCACCCGCGAGCGCCTCGGCGATCTGCGCCATGCCGCTGTTGATCAGCAGGTCGGCCTGGTACACGCGGCCCAGCTCTTCCGCGCCCGCGTGCACGTGCACGAGCTTCTGCTTCGGCCGGGGCGGCTCGATCAGCGTGTACGCGCCGGTCGTCATCTCGCCGAGCCGCGCGCCGATTACGAGCAGCAGGTCGGCCTCGCGCACGCGTTGCGCGAGCTTCGGGTTGATGCCGATGCCGACGTCGCCGACGTAGCTCTCGTGGCGGTTGTCGAACAGGTCCTGGAAGCGGAACGAGCACGCGACGGGCAGGCCGCAGCGCTCGGCGAAGGCCTGGAAGTGGCGGCACGCCTGCTCGCCCCAGACGCTGCCGCCCAGGATCGCGAGCGGCCGCTCGGCGCGAGCGAGCATCGCGCGCACGCGCTCGACGTCCGCGGCGCCCGGGCTCGCCTGCACCACCTGGTAGCGGGCGACGTCGGCGGGCGCCCCGCGCTCGGTGAGCATGTCCTCGGGCAGCGCGAGCACCACCGGTCCGGGGCGCCCCGACATCGCGAGGTGGAAGGCGTGGCTCACGAACTCGTGCATGCGCTCCGGGCGGTCGACCTGCGCCACCCATTTCGCCATCGGGCCGAACATGCGGCGGTAATCCATCTCCTGGAAGGCCTCGCGCTCGGCGAACTCGCCCGGCACCTGGCCGACGAAGAGGATCATCGGCGTCGAGTCCTGGTGCGCGGTGTGCACGCCGATCGACGCATTGGTCGCGCCCGGACCGCGCGTCACGAAGCAGATCCCGGGCTGGCCGGTGACCTTGCCGTAGGCCTCGGCCATGTAGGCGGCGCCGCCGTCCTGGCGGCACACGACGAGCCGGATCGCGTCGCGCGCATCGTAGAGCGCGTCGAGCACGGCGAGATAGCTCTCGCCCGGGACGCAGAACGCCGTCGACGTCCCGTGGATCCTGAGCGCATCGACGAGGATCTGCGCCGACGTCCGTTCACCCGATCGCACGCGCGCCTCCCGTAAAAGGCCCGATTCTACCCAGGACCGCCCGGCGGGGGGCGCCCCGGTCAACCGGACTATTGTTGAACTTGAGCGTCGTCGCTCTTTCCAACTCGTGTCGGACGTTCGGCCGGCGGCAATTCTGGGCTGCTCCGGTCGGCGCATGCGGTTCCGATTCC